>Ga0209058_1000719_pt1 | contig 28968 bp, 20 predicted proteins | sample GraSoiAngelo_147_FD_185904 | JGI IMG/M metagenome (GOLD analysis project Ga0209058, IMG submission 185904) | Grasslands soil microbial communities from the Angelo Coastal Reserve, California, USA - 14_1009_05_40cm (SPAdes) (version 2) | ecosystem: Environmental > Terrestrial > Soil > Grasslands ... | reverse complement strand
TCGGGCGAAAGAACGACAGTTCTCGCTTTGTCGAGAGTGAGGAAGTGTCCCGCGCAACCGCGTGGCCACGAGCGCTCGTCGAGACCGAGTGCCTCGCGGAGGGCGATCACCACGAAGCTCTCGAAAACCCTGTTCATGTCAACGAGGAACGCCCACGCGGGCGCACGTCCTGCCTCGTGCTCGAAAGAGAAAGAACGGAGTATCAGCTTCGCCAGTTCGACGGCAGGCCGGTAGTGGCTGTTCAACCGCGTGTAGCGTACATCTGGCAAACGCGCCGGGTGGTACCCGATCAACGCGACGGAACTCAGGATCGCGTCGAAGTTACGGAGAGCTTGGCGCGAAACGGGAGAGCGTATCTCCATGCGGCCGAGCCGGACCAGGGCGGCCTTGATGAGACGATTCTCGTCGATGTCCTCCGTGAACTTGTCGAAGCGAACCTCTGCCGGGGGGAAACGGCCTTGTCGTCGCCGGAGCTGTTCCTCGAAGGACAGGCGGCCCCGGATGGTCTGAAGCGCAGCTTCCTCGGATAGGTAGCCCCATAAGGGTCCTCCCCGCAAAGCACGGCGCACGTGCGCAACGAAGGCCGGGACAAGTGCTTCTACGAGGCTCCTCTCCGCCGCGAATTCGCTGAGCTGGTCTGTCCACCTCACCGGGTCGATCGCATAGGCGATCAGGAAGAGAACGCGCTCCACAGGAATCTTCGGGCGAATCCAGAGGACTTGGGCCCCTAAGTGGACAACGCCTATCTCTGAGCTCGGCGTGAGGTGGTAGAGACCTGAGCCGTTATGGGACGGCTCGACAGTCACGGAGGGCGCTACTCGTCGGAGATCTCGAATCTGGTCCGCAGAGAGCCCGACGGCCTCGCTGCGCTCGTACTCCTTAAGCTCCAAGATCGTCACGTCGGTCTTACTCTTCTTCCGCCCCGTTGGGCTGGCTGACGTCGCCCCGGACCGCCCGCCTGAGCACCTCGAACTCGAACTGCTTCAGGCGACTTTCTTCGCCCACCAGGCGTTCTTCCAGATACGGGATGATGGAGTGCTTCCAGATCCTCGCGACCCATGCATCGTCCAGATCGGCACGGAGAAAGTGACTCGGACCAATGGCTCCATGAACATCACCGAGTCGACGGTTGGCTTCTTCAACCACGTCCGATACCCAAACCATCTGCGGCCTGTGCTTCCAGAGCCAACGGCGGAGAAGTCCGCTGAGCAGCGGCTCCTCGGGGAAGAACGGCACGAAGTAAAAGCGGCGTCTTAGCGCAGCGTCGACCAGAGCTATCGAGCGGTCGGCAGTGTTCATCGTTCCGATGACCCAGAGGTTAGCCGGCAACGAAAACGGGTCGCGCGAGTACTGCAGCGTGAGCGTCTCCGTTCGATACTCGAGCAGGAAGTACAGCTCCCCGAACACCTTGCTAACGTTGCCGCGGTTGAGTTCGTCGATGATGAGAACGTGGGGTTCGGAGCTGTGACGGGCTTCATCCGCGAACCGCTTGAGCGGTCCGGGCCGAAGCTCGAAGCCCTCCCCCGTCGCCTTCGGTCGGTAACCCTCAACGAAGTCCTCGTATGCGTACGAGGGATGGAACTGGACGATCTCGCACGCGCCCCCGTAGTGACGGCCGAGTGCGCGGGCCACGAACGTTTTTCCGGTCCCGGGTGGCCCGTAGAAGATGACTTGGCGCTTGTCACGCAAGAGGCGATCGATTTCCAGAAGGCTCTCACGATCGAGAACCAGTCGGTCCGCTAGAGCAGCCAGTGACTCGACCGAGCTGTCGGCCGCGCTCGGCTCCTCAGCGATGTTTTGGGGGTGAGCCTCAGACTGCTGATCAGCCCGCGCCTCGAACCTGCGCTCAAGGTCAGGGAAGCGACCACGCAGGATCTTGCGGAACGGGTTTTGACCAGGGGGGAAGAGCTCGTCGGTGACAGGATAGTATTCGGCCTCGGGTAGCCAGTCGAGGTCGCGGAGAACTATGCAGCTGATCTCATCCTTGTCCGGGTCGATTCGGAGCACCTCCGAGAGGCGTTGGCGGAAACGCCCGAGGGAGCCGGCGCCGTTACCTTGTCTAAAGGTCGCCCACGCCTCTGCTACGGGGCGGCGCTCATAGCGATCGAAGCGCCCGCGACCAACGATGACTGGGGCCCCACGGCGTCTGAAGTACAGGTATGCCCCCTTGTCCAGCTTGAACTCGCGCTGATCTCCGCGCCAAAAGTTGACGTTGTCACGAACGCCGCTGCGCGTGAGCTCTTTTATCCACTCCGGATCCGTTTGGTAGACGCAGTCCTCCATCGCCCTGTCCTCGCACCAGGGCGTCGCGACGTCCGCGACGCCTGAGCCGTGATCAGACCCCGACTGGTTTGAGTTCCCCGAAACATAGACAGGCCTTGAACGCTAGGGGGGTCGACCGCCGGGCCCGCGGCATCAGGATCGTCGCGCGCCCCAGGCTCGTGGTCAGCGTGCGCAGCTGCGTACCACGACTCGGTTCACACCGACCGACTGCCGTAGCGACCATCGTGATTCCGGGCAGAGCACGTGCGCCGCAAGCACGGGCGAGGCCGTTCGTCGATGTCGAGCAGTCCGAACTGCCGCCAGCCAATCGCGGCGAGCCAGGTCCGCGCGCGGACCACGGGAGGCGCCGGTGGCACGGGTCCGACCGGCTGCCGCCACCCGTCGAAGTACATCGCCGACGAGCAGGGATCTAGCCCGCGTTCTCCCTCGCAGTGCTTGGAGCGGTTCCTCAATACGTAAACCAGGCAGTGGCGCACCTCGCGCGGCGTGGTGAGCGCCCGAGCGTGATACCTGTCGCCCCAGACGCGCCCTCGGCGGCCGAGGGCGCGGTTGAGCGCCCGCGCCACGCGGATGGCGAGCCCCCGGAGGCCGCGGCCGAGCGCCCGCGTGTCGTCGGCCTCGACGATGAGATGGAGATGGTCGTCTTGCACACTGAAATGGAGGATCCGAAAGCCCTCGTGGGAGGCCGCAGCGAGCGCACGGAGAACGGCCGGGAAGACCCGGCCGGCCCGCAGGCAGCGGACGGTATGCCCCGTGCGGAGCGTGACGTGCACGGGGTGCGCAGCGCTGTGCGGAGGCCGCGCGCAATGCGCGACGCCGGGGCGGCGGCCCTGGGCGCGCTTGCGACCGGCACCTGCCCGACGCCCACCCCAGGTGCGCGGGGCGGGGAAAGAGAGTTGTTGCAAGGCGCGCGCCATCTTGATCCGGCGATAATAGCAGTCTACCTATCATGTGTCAAGGGCGCAGTCACGGTGGCCGGGTCGAACCTGTCAACGTGGAGTGCCCCGGCTGCACCCAGTCGCTTTGCTCCAACTCGCGCCCCCGCCAGCGAAGCGCCTCCAAGCCATCCTTGATCACTACCGGCGCGTCGAGACAGGCGCGGAGCGCGCGCCCGTCGACCACGGTTCCCTCGTCGCGCCTCTCCCTCGGCCGCGGGTTCGCCCTCACCGCGGGATGGATGCCGCGATGAGCCGCGTTCACGCGAGGGGGTCAGGAGACGCGAGCGCATTCATCCCGAAGCGAAGCGAAGACGGCGAGCGGCTCGTGCGCCTGGCTACCGCGGTAGCGCTATCCCCTCGCCGCCGAGTGGAACCGTCCGCGATACGCGCTCGGCGGCACGCCGAGCAGGCGGAGGAAGGCCCGCCGCATCACCTCGGCGCTCCCGAAGCCGCACTGCGCGGCGACGGCGTCCACGCCGTCCGTCGACTCCTCGAGGCGCCGGCGCGCGCCCTCGACGCGCGCGCGCTCGACGAAGCGCGCCGGCGTGAGGCCGACCTCGCGCGTGAACACGCGCGCGAAGTTCCGCTCGCTCATCGCCACCTCGGCGGCGAGGGTGGGCACGGAGAGATCCGTGTCGAGGTGATCGGCGATCCAGGCCTGCAGCTCGCGCAGCGGGTCGCGGTCGGCCGCCTGCACGGCGAGCTGGGCGCTGAACTGCGACTGGCCGCCGGGGCGCTTCAAGAACATGACCAGCTGGCGGGCGACGCGGAGCGCGAGCTCGCGCCCGTGGTCCTCCTCGACGAGCGCGAGGGCCAGGTCCATGCCGGCGGTGACGCCGGCCGAGGTGTAGACGCCGCGGTCGTACACGAAGATCGGGTCGCGCTCGACGGTGATCTTCGGGTACCGCCGCGCCAGCTCGTCGCACACCAGCCAGTGCGTGGTGGCCCGCCGGCCGTCGAGCAGCCCGGCCTCGGCGAGGAGGAAGGCTCCACTGCAGACGGACGCGAGCCGGCGTGCATGGCGCGCCGCGCGCCGCAGCCAGCGCAGCAGGGCCCGATCGCGCACGGCGTCGAACACGCCGCGACCGCCGGCGACGAGCAGCGTGTCGACGCCGCCGTGCACCTCGTGGATGCTCCGGTCGGGGACGAGCTTCACACCCGAGGAGCAGACGAGGGGAGACGCGCCGCTGGTGAGGATCTCGACCGTGTAGCCCGGTGCGCGATCGGGTAGGAACCCCGCCGCCTGGGCGAAGACCTCATGCGGCCCGGTGACGTCGAGCACCTCGGCGTCGGGGAAGGCGACGACGGCGACCCGGCGTGCATCTCGTCCGGCGGGCCGCGTGCGGCGCCGGACGAGCGGCAAGACGCGAGCGCCGGGCATCGTCTCAGGCGCCGGATGCGGCGTATTGCGCCCGCTTGAGCTCCAGCGCCTGGCGCACGAGCTGCACCACGTGCGCGGGCGCCTTGCTCGGGGAGCCCGCGTCGAAGGGTGGTTCGGGGTCGTACTCGATGCCGAGCTGGATGCCCCGCGCGAGGTCGTCGCCGCCGACGCGGGCGACGAGTCGGAGCGCCATGTCGATGCCGGCCGACACCCCCGCAGCCGTGATGATCTTCCCCTGCTCGACCACGCGCTCCGCCACCGGCTCGGCGCCGAGGTCACGCAGGCGTTCGAGCAAGGCCCAGTGGGTCGTCGCCCGCAGACCGCGCAGGAGCCCCGCGGCGCCGAGGATCAACGAGCCGGTGCAGACCGACGTCGTCCACTCGGTGGTTGCGTGGATGCTCCGGATCCAGTCCAGCGTGCGTGTCTCCCGCATCACCCGCTCCTGGCCGAAGCCCCCGGGGACGACGAGGATGTCCGCCTTCGGCACCTCGCCGAGCCCGCGATCGGCGACCAGGCCGAGGGGCTGCTGCTCGGTGTGCTTCACGCCCGCCGTGTCGCCGACGAAGACGACCTCGGCGCCGGGCAGCTGGCGGAGGACGTCGTAGGGGCCGATGGCGTCGAGCGCCGTCATCCCGTCGTAGAGGAGGATCGCGATCCGCATGGGTTGGCTCCTTTCGGCCCGGGAGTCTCGCATCGGAGGCGCCTGGCTGCAATGACATTTAGCCAACGATTTCTGCCAACCGGCCCTCGGACCCGCGCCGGCGACCTTCGCGCTGGATGGGCCGCGGGACCGTGAAGTGGTAAGCGTGGACGTGCCACACGGGAGGACGCATGGCCACCGACACGCACGATCTCCAGTTCGCGGTCGAGGATCGCGTCGCGATCCTCACGATGAACCGGCCCGACAAGCTGAACGCGCTCTCGGACGCGATGATCGACGCGGCCGTCGCCCACCTGCGGCGCTGCGCAGCCGATCCCGACGTCGGCGCAGTCCTGCTCACCGGCGCGGGACGCGCCTTCTGCGCCGGCGGCGACGTCTCGGCGATGGGAGGGGCGGCGGCCGGCAAGACGTTCGAGGGGCACGTCGACCGCCAGCGGGAGATGCACGAGCTGCCGTGGCTCCTGTCCGACATCCCCAAGGTGACGATCGCGGCCGTCAACGGCCCGGCGGTGGGCGCGGGGCTCGGTATCGCGCTGTCATGCGACCTCTGCTTCGCCTCGGATCGCGCGCGGTTCGGCACCGCGTTCGCCAGGGTGGGCTTCGGCGGCGACTTCGGGACCACCTGGCAGCTCACGCGCCGGGTCGGGCCGGCCAAGGCGAAGGAGCTCTTCTTCCTCCCCGACCTGCTGTCCGCCGAGGAGGCGGCGCGCGTGGGCCTCGTGAACCGCGTGTTCCCGCACGACGCGTTCGTCGCCCAGGTCCGGGAGCTCGCGCGGCGCATCGCGCACGGCCCGCTGGTCAGCTACCGGTACATGAAGCAGAACGTGAACCTGGCCCTCACCAGCGACTTCCGCGCGCTCCTCGACCGCGAGGCGATCACCCACCTCCGCTGCGGCCAGACGGCGGACCACCGGGAGGGCGTCGCCGCGTTCCTCGAGAAGCGCGAGCCCCGGTTCCAGGGGAGGTGAGCGACATGCACATCCGGCAGGTGGCGCTCGTAGCCCGCGACCTCGAGCCCGTCGTCGCCGACCTGTGCGCGGTCTTCGGCCTCGAGGTCGCGTTCCGCGACCCGGGCGTGGGCGAGTTCGGGCTCCACAACGCGGTGGTGCCGGTCGGGGAGACGTTCCTCGAGGTCGTGTCGCCGGTGCGCGAAGGGACGACAGCCGGCCGCTTCCTCGAGAAGCGTGGCGGTGACGGCGGCTACATGGTCATCCTCCAGACCGCCGATCTCGAGGCCGCTCGCGCGCGACTCGCCGCGCTCGGCGTCCGCACCGTGTGGCAGATCACGCTGGACGACATCGCGACCGTCCACCTCCACCCCCGCGACGTCGGCGGCGCCATCGTCTCGCTCGACCAGCCGCGGCCGCCCGAAGCGTGGCGCTGGGGCGGCCCCGGGTGGGAGGCTCGGGTCAACACCGACGTGGTCGGCGGGATCGTGAGCGTCACGCTGGAAGCGCCCGACCCGGAGCGCCTCGCGGGACGCTGGGCGGAGGTGCTCGGCCTTCCCCCGCCCCGTCGCGCCCGCGCGGCGTTCACGTTGCCGCTCCAGCCGGGCGTGATCCGCTTCGTCGCTGCCGGTTCCGGGACCGAGGGCATCGCGGCGGTGGGGCTTGCCGCCACCAGCGCGCCGCGTGCGCTGGCGGTCGCGCGCGACCGTGGACTCCGCACGAGCGGCGAGAGCCTGTGGCTCGGCGGCGTGCGTTTCGATCTGGAGTCGCCGGCTGCTGGCCGCTGATTTCCGCGCGCCGCCGCGCGGAATCGGTTTACTGCTCGTCGGGCGGTTCGAGGATGTCGTGCTCGCCGGCACCGCGGTAGTGGCCGGCGACGGCCTCGAGGATCCGTTGGGCTGCCTCGATGGCTTTGTCTGCGGTCGCCCTTCCGTAGAAGGCATGCGGGTAGCCGCTCGGCAGACCGTTCGGGTACCTTGAGGGGATGTAGTGGAGGTCGAGTTCCCGGGCGTCCTCGATGAATCCCTTCAGGCCCGGGATCTGCTTCGCGGCGTGCGTGATCATCTCGACGAGCGAGTGCGTCAGGAGAGCGGCTCGCCGCGCGCCCACGTAGTACAAGAGCGACTTCAACGCCTTCTCCCCGGCCTGCTGCGACAGGAAGCAGGCGGTGTCGTGAAACCCACCCTGCACGTTCCAGCGCGCGGCCCTGAGGTCGTGCGCGGCCTGCTGGAACCACCGGGTGGCTTCACCCTTGCGCTTTTGCGTCATAGACGAGCCGCCCCTCCTCGGCGACCATCTCCGCAAACGCGTTCCCGGCGGCAAGCATCGCCGCGAACTCGCCCGGCGAGTAGACGAGCAGGTCGATGCCCCCGAGCTCGGCGGGAAGCAACCGTCCCACCTCCCGCATCCGCTCCAAGAACGGCGCCGTCGTATCTTTGATGATCACGAGATCGATGTCGCTCAGCTCGTCCTCCTCGCCGCGCGCGTACGACCCGACGAGGTAGATTCGCTCCGGTCGGTAAGATCGAAGCGCCTCGAGAAGATCCGTGATGTTCGTTTCAGCCATTGCGGGCCACTGCTACAACAGGGCGCGCCGCCATTCCACCGAAGTGCGGCGCTTCGGCAGACCTCTGCTCGCCGTGAGGCGCCGTCCGGCCGATCAGCTGCCCGGGACGATCCGGTAGATCTCCCCGTCGGACGTCCCGCCCCCGCCGTAGTCGGCGATGTAGAGCTCGCCGCGCGTGTCCTCGCCGAACGAGGTGACGCTGTCGATCGCGAGGCCGCCGCCCGGCGCCAGGTCGGCCGTCCGGTCGGCCAGGTTCTGCGCGTCGCCGCCGCTCACGCCCCTGAAGGTGCGGATGAACGCCGAGCAGTAGTCGGAGTAGAAGTAGGTGCCGCGCAGGTCCGGCATCCGGCAGCCCCGGTACACGAAGCCGCCGGTGATCGAGCAGCCGTTCGAGTGATCGTACTCGAGGACCGGGAGCGTGAGCCCCGTCATGTTGCAGCCGCTCATGGGGTTGAAGCAGTGGCGGCCTTCCATGATGTGCCAGCCGTAGTTGACGCCCACGACGGTCGGGGCGGGCTGGACGTCGACCTCCTCCCACGAATCCTGCCCGACGTCGGCGATGTAGAGGTCGCCCGTGCCGCGATCGAAGCTGAAGCGCCAGGGGTTGCGGAGCCCCTTCGCCCAGATCTGGACGGCCTCGGTGACGGGGTCGATGCGCAGCAGCTTCCCCAGGAGGGAGGCGTCGTTCTGCGCGTTGTTGTTCGGGTCGCCCCCGCTGCCGCCGTCGCCCATGCCGACGTAGAGGAACCCGTCCGGGCCGAAGACGTTGTCGCCGCCGTTGTGGTTCGCGAAGGGCTGGGCGATGGTGATCAGGATGTGCTCGCTCATCGCGTCGGCGACGTCGGGGTCGGCGCTCACCTGATAGCGCGCGATCACCGTGTTCCCCGCCGTGTTCGTGTAGTTGACGAAGAAGAGCCCGTTCGACTCGTAGTCGGGGTGGAAGGCGATGCTCAGCAGACCGCGCTCGGTGCAGCACGAGACCTTGCCCGCGATGTTGAGGAAGGCGGTGGACTGGAGCACGTCGTTCTTGATGATGCGGATGCGACCGGGCTGCTCGACCACGAACACGCGGTTCGGGTCGAGCGGGGCCGCCGCCACGTCGACGGGCTTCTCGAGCCCTGCGGCGATGCGCACGGAGCGGATCGCCGAGCCGGCGACCGTCGGCACCCCCGCGCAGACGGCGGACGCGTTCTCGAGCTGACAGGTGGCCGAGCAGCCGTCGCCGCTCACGGCGTTGCCGTCGTCGCACTCCTCGGTGCCCTCCGCCAGCCCGTTGCCGCACGGCCCGGGGGGAATGCTCCCGCAGCTCGACGGCGGCGGCGCATCGCTCCCGAGCACCCGGGGGGGCGCGTTGCGGGAGAAGCTCGTGAAGTGCGCACAGTAGACGTCGGTCGTCCCGACCGTGAAGCGCACGTCGATCGCCACCTGGGGCTGGGTCACGCGGTACGGCCACGCCACGCCGCCGCCGGTCACGACGAGCATGCCCGTGTTCTTCACCCCCTTGCGGAACATGACCCGGCGGATGCCGTTGGTCGCGGCGCGGTCGTCCCAGCGGTAGCCCGCGGCCCCCGCCGGGCGGCCGAGCCCGGTCCAGCGCCCGGGATCGAGCGAGATCGTGCCGCTGGCGCCGTCGCCCGCGCCACTGCCGGCGATCTCGAGGGTCGCGCCCACCGACCGCGGATCGGCGGCGGCGCGGGGATCGATCGCCGGGTCGCGCGCGGCCCGGAACCGGACCACGCGTCGGGCGGGGCTGGAAGGATCCGTCAACAGGAGCCGGTCGCCCTCGATCGGATGATCGGTGGCGAGCGCCGCGGCGGCCATGGCGAGGCCGAGGGCGGCTCCCCGAAGGAGGGATCGTCTCATCCGACACGTGGAAGCAGGATTCCACGGTCGGCGCAACGGCTGCATGGCTGCTGCGCCGCGAGTCTGCTACCGGTCGCCGCAGCACGAGGCCCAACGCCTCGAGGCAGGGGATGGCGAATCGGCTTCTCGGAGGCGGTTTTCAGGACGTCGATCGGACCGGTACACCCGAGGCCTTCGCGAAGTACCTGGAGCACATCGGCACGGACGAGCGCGTCCGCCGGCTGAACCGCAAGCGCGCCGAAGCCGCCGGCATCGCCGCCGGCCACCGCGTGCTGGACGTCGGCTGCGGCGTCGGGTTCGACGCGAGCCTGCTCGCCGAGCTGGTGGCGCCGGCCGGCAAGGTGATCGGCATCGATCACAGCGCGGCGATGGTGGAGCGTGCCGCCGCCCGTCTCGCCGGCAGCGGGCTGCCCGTCGAGTTTCGCACCGCCGACGCACACGCGCTGCCCTTCGACGGCGGCGCCTTCGACGCGGCCTGGACGGAGCGGGTACTGGTGCATGTGACGGACCCCGCGCAGGTCGTGCGCGAGATGATCCGTGTCGTCCGGCCGGGCGGCACGGTCGTGATCGCCGAGGCGGACTACCATGCCTACGTCATCGACTCGCTCGACCCCGCGGTGGCGCAGCAGGTCGTCGCCCGGCACGCGCGCGGGCTCCGCCATGCCGACATCGGCCGCCGCGTGCGCCGCCTGTGCGTCGAGGCGGGTGCGGCCGAGGTGCGGATGCGGCCCGAGGTGCGGCTGGTCTACGACCTCGACTACGCGGACAAGGTGCTCCTGCTGCGCGAGCTCCTCGCGGCCGCGGTTGCCGAGGGCGCGCTCGGCGCCGAGCAGGCGGCGGCGTGGCGGTCCGGCCTCGAGGAGCTGCAGCGAAAGGGCACGTTCCTCGTCGCCCTGCCGTTCTTCGTGGCGTTCGCACGGGTGGGCGGATAGACGGGACCCCTGGCGGCCGCGCGTCGTCGCGCGCCGTTGCACGATTTCTCGTGCGACCGGGTCACCCCGCACCCGGCATGTCTCTCGCATGGCGTCCCTCCAAAGCCGCACCCGAGGACTGCCCGGAATGAGCCCGACGACGACGACCGTCAACGCGCGATGAGGTACCGGGCGCTCGTCTTCGGCGTCGACGCGGCGACCTTCGAGGTGATCGACCCCCTGGTCGCGGCGGGCAAGATGCCTGCGCTCGCCGGCCTCATGGCGCGCGGCGTGCGGGCGGGGCTCCGCTCGACCTGGCCGCCCGTGTCGGCCCCCGCCTGGGTGACGTTCCTCACGGGCAAGCAGCCGGGCAAGCACGGCGTCTTCAACTTCCAGAACTTCGACTCGCGCCACTACTCGGGCTTCAGCGAGACGCTCGTCAACTCCTCGTGGTTCAGCGGCAGGACGCTGCTCGACCATGCCGCCGGGACCGCCGGTGTCCGAACGCTCTCGTATCGCATTCCGATGACCTACCCGCCGTGGGACGTCCCGAACGGCGTGGTGGTCTCCGGCTTTCCGCTCCCCGACCGGCGCCGGACGTACGTCCGCCCCGTCGAGGCCGAGGCGGAGCTCGGGCCGGCGAGTCCGCTCTCGTACGACCAGACGGCGGCGGCGATGAAGTCGCTCGACGTGGCGGCGCTCGAGGCCTCGAACCGCGTCGAGCTCGAGGGGCTCGAGCGCGCCGTCGGGCGCTGGGTCGCGCGTGGCTTCGAGCTGGTGATCGGGTTCACCGGCATCCCGGACACGCTCCATCACGCCTTCTGGGCGTTTCACGATCCGCGCTCGCCGCTGCACGACCCGGCGGCGCCCCCGGCGTTGCGCACCGTCATCGAGCGCGCCTACGTCGAGATCGACGGAGTGATCGGGCGGCTCACGGGCGGGCTCGACGACGACACCGCGGTGATCGTCGTCTCCGACCACGGCGGTGGTCCCGCGCCGTCCCGTCACGTGAACCTGAACGCCTTCCTCGCCGCCCGCGGATACCTCGAGCGGGCCGGCGCCGGCCGGGCGCGCGTCGCGACCACGCTCGGCCACGTGCTCGAGCGCGGGCGGCTGGCGCTGCCCGGGCGGCTGTGGCTCAAGCGTCGCCTGCCCGAGCGCCTCGGACGTTCGCTGCGCGCGCTGCGCAAGGCGACTGGCGCCATCGCGTGGGAACGGACTCGCGCCTATGCGGTCCCCATCCACTATCCGGTGAGTGGCGTCTGGGTGAACCTGGCGGGCCGCCAGCCGAAGGGCACGGTTGCCCCGGGCGAGGACTACGAGCGGCTGCGCCGCACGCTCGCCCGCGAGCTCGCCGCGCTCCGCGATCCGGACACGGGCGCGCCCCTCGTCGCGCGGGTCGCGTTGCGCGAGGAGGTGTACGCGGGCCCGCACGTGGCGAGCGCTCCCGACCTGATCGTCGAGACCGTGACGGGCTACCACGGCGGGCCCGACCTCGACCGGCTGGTGAGCCCCGTGCCGCCGGCGGCGCTGCGCCGCAACAACGGCTCGCACACCTTCGAAGGCATCCTGGTCGCCGCCGGCGGTCCCTTCCGCAAGGGCGCCGTGCTCGACGCGCCCAGCCTCGCCGACGTGCTGCCGACGGCGCTTCACCTGCTCGGCGTGCCGCTGCCCGACGACCTGGACGGGCGCGTCGTCGAGGAGGCGCTCGACCCGGCGTACCTCGCCGCGCACCCGGTGAGCCTCACGGCGGCGCGCCACGGCGACGGCGGCATGACCCACGAGCAGGACGACGAGGCGGAGATGCGGAGGTTCCTCCAGGGCCTCGGCTACGTCGAATGAAGGTCTGCGGCCGCCCTTGCAGGATCGCGTCGCGCTGATCACCGGAGCGGGCAGCGGCATCGGCCGTTGCTTCGCGGAAGCGCTCGCCGCCGCCCGGAACGACCTCGTCCTGCTCGATGTCGATGCCCGCGGGCTTGCAGAGACGGCCGCCGCCCTCAGCGCGGGAATCGCGACGGCGGTGGCCGATGTCGCCGACCGGCCGGCGCTCGAGCGGGTGGTCGCGCAGCACGTGGCGCCCAGGGGCCGCCTCGATCTCCTCGTCAACTGCGCCGCGATCCTCGGGCCCGGCACCTGGGCCGCACAAGCGCCGGAGGACTTCGAGCGCGTGCTGCGAGTCGACCTCGTCGGCACCGCCAACACGATCCGGACGACACTTCCGTGGCTGCGCGCGGCGGGCGGCCAGGTCGTCAACCTCGCCTCCACCGCCGCGGTGCACGGCTGGCCCGGACTCGCGGCCTACTCGGCCGCCAAGTTCGGCGTCGCCGGGTACTCGGAGGCGATCCGACCCGAGCTGGCGCTCGAGGGGATCGGGCTGACCGTCGTGTTCCCGTTGCTCATCGACACGCCGCTGCTCAGCCGGCCCGGGACGCCGCCCATCCTCCAGCGCGGCCGGCGCATCCCGCCCGCGGTCGTGGTCCGCAAGGTGCTGCGCGCCGTCGAGCGACGCCGTCGCCGCGTGTACGTGCCGGCCACCGTCCGGCTGATCGCCGCGCTCGAGGGCGTCGTGCCGTCGCTGCTCGACTGGTACGGCGCGCGCTTCGGCATCGCGCGGCGCTGACGCCGCAGACGCTGCGAAGGTGTGCCGCCGCCGGCACGGCGTGTGCCGCCGGCGTCACAGCGCACCATCGGGTGCCTGGGCGAAGCTCATGCCGCCGGCCGGCCAGGCGCCGCACGCTCCGCTACCGCATCCGTCAGCCCCGGTCGAGCGGCTGGTTGTTTCCCAGTCAAACTCCGTTCGCGGCACGCATCTTGGACTTGGCCCCCCGCCATGAAAGCCGACTGGGAAACCGCCGTCGTCGTCGACCCGCGCACGCTCGAGACGCTCGGCCAGGACTGCCGGAGGCTGCGTCGCGCCACGCGCCTGCTCAAGGGGACGCTGTACGTGACGCTCGCCAGCGCCGTCGTCTGCGGCGCGAAGCTCGAGGCGTCGTCGCGGCGCCTCGGTGAGACCACGCAGGGGCTTCGGGAGTGCCGCAAGTCCGTCACCCGGTCGAGCGGAGTGCTCTCCGCGCTCGCGCGCAGCCAGGAGAAGATCCTCCTGGCGACCGAGCAGGCCCCCTCGGTGGGGACCAAGTCCTGGGGACGCCGCTTCACGGTGACGAAGTACACGCCGCGGAGCGCGGCCTACGGCAAGTTCGACGACGGACTCACGGCCACCCTCACCAAGGCCGACCCGAAGAACCGTATCGTCGCCGTCGACCCGCAGCTGATCCCGTACGGCTCGTGGGTGTGGGTCGAGGACCTCGGCTGGTTCCGCGCCGAGGACTGTGGAGCGGCGATCAAGGGCTTTCGCCTAGACCTCCTCGCCGCCACCGAGCAGGAGGCGATGGGCTTCGGCAAGCAGCAGCGGTTCGTGATCGTCGTGCCGGCCGAAGCGTAGCGCGCGGTTGCAGCGTCCGAGGGGTCTGCGCGGGATTCTTCGGTGGCCGGGTCGTGCATGCGGATGCGTCTCCGAGCGACCTAGCAAGCTGGGCCGCCACGGCCTATCGTAGCCGAGCGCTCCAGTAGCCTGGGCGTCGGCGATGATGTGCGAAGGCCAGGACTCGAATCTCAGTCTTGAGTTCGAGGAACACGACCGAGTACGGGAATCGTCGCAGGACCAGTTGCGGGCGGGTACCTGGTCCTTGACGCCCGGCACCCGGCTGCCACCGTCCGGGTGCTGTTGGATGAGTTCAACCGCGGCTCCGATCGCAGCGAGAGTAGCTCGTCGACCGCCTCCGGCTCAGTCCGAACCGGTTTGTTCACCGACCCGAGATCTCACGCTCGATCCGGCGTCGGACCTCTTCCCAGGGGGTTCCCTCGCTCTCGCCTGAGAGGACTTTGGCGGCGCGCCGCTCGATCTCGGCCGCCCATGCTGCTTCCACGTCGGTGTCGGCCGGACCGTCGAGGCTGGCGATCAACTCTGCCGCGAGTTCCGCTCGCTCTTCCGTCGGCAACGCGAGAGCTTCATGCAGCAGCTTCTTGGCGCCCTTGCCCATTTGTGGGTCCCCTATAACACCCTCGAGGGCCTGTCTCCATCATCTTCATGCTCTGGCCAGGATGCGTGTCGCCCAACATCAAGGCGCTGCAGCGGCCCCGCCCGCGCACGCTTGATCGACGGTCGTGTCGTCTGCGAGTCTGCGTCCGGGTTCCGGACGACCCTCGCGTCGGGCGGGCCGCTGCGCGTCAAGACCGTTGCGCGGCAAGCGATCCCGCCGCCCTGGTGAGCAGGGTCGGGTTCCCGTATCGTTAGCCCGGTGCCGCTCGTCATCGACGAGGCCGAGCTGCGACAACTCCGGGTCAGCGTCGATCCGAAGGTCGTCGGTGGTGCGCTTGTTTTCCGCGGCACGCGCGTTCCCGTCGATGCCCTGATCGACAACCTCGAGGCCGGGCTCAGCCTCGACGAGTTTCTCGACAACTTCCCGGCGGTGAGGTGTGAGCAGGCCGTCCAGGTGCTCGAGCACTGGCGGGGTACCCTGCGGCGCCTCGCGAAGAGCGGTTGAAGATCCTGCTCGACGAATGCACGCCCCGGTGGTGAAGACCCGGCTGTCGCAGCGTGCGATCTCGACGGTGCAGTCGTCGTATGAGCCGACGCGTAACTCGCCCTCGCAGCGACGCTGGCTCTCGGGCTGACTCAGAGCCATGATCACAGCGCGCGCCGACGTCGTGGGCAGCCTCCTCCGCCCCCCGGAGCTGCTACGCGCGCGCGCCGACCGGGCGGCGGGCCGCATCACGGAGGTGGAGCTTCGCGCCGTCGAGGACGCGGCGGTCGACGCGGCCATCCGGCTGCAGGAGGAAGCGGGCCTCGAGGTCGTAACCGACGGCGAGATGCGGCGCCTCTCCTTCCAGAGCCGGATGACGGAGGCGGTCGATGGCTTCGGCGGCAACGACCTCGATGCCTTCCTCTGGGGCGAGTGGCGCGGCGACCCTGAGGTGGGAGATTGGAGCCTCGAGCGGCCGAAGTCCCTCGGCGTCGTCGGCAAGCTCACCCGCCGGCGCCACCTCTCGGTGGACGAGTTCACGTACCTCGCGGCGCACACCACGCGGACGCCGAAGATCACGCTGCCGAGCCCGAGCCTGTTCGCGAACTTCTGGTCGCCCGAGACGTCGCGCGGGGTCTATCCAACGCTCGAAGCCTTTCTCGCCGACGTCGTCGACATCTTGCGCGCCGAGGTCGCGGAGCTGGTCCGGCGTGGTGCTCTCTACATCCAGCTCGACGCGCCCCACTACGCGCTCCTGCTCGACGACCGGACGCGCGCCTTCTACGAGACGCGGGGCTGGAGCCGCGCGCGGTGGCTCGCCGAGGGCATCGCGATGGACAACGCGGTGATCGGCGATCATCCGGGCGTCACCTTCGGCTTCCACGTCTGCCGGGGGAACCAGGGAAGCCGCTGGCTCACCGCCGGTGCGTACGACCCGATGGCGCGCGCGATCTTCCGCGGCATCCGTGCCGAGCGCCTCCTCCTCGAGTACGACGACGAGCGCTCCGGCTCGTTCGACGCACTCGCGGAGGTCCTGGAGGACAAGACAGTGGTCCTCGGCCTCGTCACGACGAAGTCGTCGCGGATGGAGACCGTCGAGTGCCTCGAGGCGCGCGTCAGCGCCGCCAGTCGCTTCGTGCCCCTCGAGCGCCTGGCGGTGAGCCCGCAGTGCGGCTTCTCGACGTCGGTCATCGGCAACCGGCTCTCGGTCGAGGATCAGCGCCGCAAGCTGGAGATCGTAGTGCGGGCGGCGAAGGCGATCTGGCGCGCCGCTGATAGTTGAGCGTCCCAGACGCGCGCCACCTTGTTTTCGCGGAGACCGCGAACGCACGCCGAGCCGCGGTGCTCAAGCGGGCGCATTGCTAGCCCGTCGTACTTGATGCCGACCAGCCCCACATCGTCTCCGGTGGGAGCTCGCGGCGCTCGCCCGGCGCACGCGATCGATCGAAGGCGACTCCACCGCCTCCCGGGTTCCACACCGCGTGCGGGACTTCGCCGGGAATGCTGTCATGAAATTTTCGTCTCGCTCTTGAGGTAGTGCGGCGGTGTTGATAGGCGCCCAACGTGGGCTCGGCAACCGGGGCGAGCCGCACCCTCCGAACGTGGCAGCTTCACGTTGAGGGAGGGTTATCTCGCGCCAGCACGAGTGCAGCAGCGCACCTTCTGCGCGTGGACGCGAGCGCACTCGGGTGCCCGCAGCGTCCTTTCCAGGACCTTCTTCGTACGACATCCGGTCGGGCACGAACGCCAGAGCTAAGCCCCTCGGTCCTCGCTGTGTCGCAAGCGTGAAACGCGCTTGCATCGCTGCGTTCAGGGGTTCGGGAGATGGCCGTCTACTGAGCGCTGGCAGGCCACCGCTGCTCCCGCGCGCGAAGGAAGCAGCTCGGGCACGATCCGCGACGATGCGTCGTGCCCGTACATATTCGTAAAATCGCGACAGCTTCCTGACGCGCCCGACCTAGCCGTCCGTCCGTCGCGTTGCGCCCCGGGGTGAATCGCCCTCCGGGACAGCGACGGGCCGCCAGGTGCGGAACTTGCACGGTGCGGGGGCCTAACCGACATCCCGGGAGACTACCCGCTCGTGACGGGCGAGGTAGGCGGAAAGAAGGCTCGCCTCCCGAAAAGTGTGTTGAGGGACTCGGGCCTGCTGAACACTCGGAACCGGCGGCGACACCGAGCGCCGTGGAGTGATTATGACCAGTAGCCGGAACATCCAGCTGATTCTGATTGCGGGTCTTCTGACCCTGGCGCCCGCGGTGACGCAGGCCGCGCCGGCCGCTCCGTCGTCCCTCACGGCCACGGCAGCCTCGAGCACCGCGATCGCTCTGCGGTGGGTTGACAGCAGCAGCAAAGAGGCCGGCTTTTCGATCGAGCGGAGTCTCAGCTCGACGAGTGGCTTCGTGGTCGTTGCCACTACGGCAAGCGGCGTGGTCAGCTATCAAGACGCCGTGCTTGCCAGCGCCACGACGTACTACTACCGCGTCCGGGCGATCAGGACGGGGGTCTATTCCGCATACTCCAACATCGCCAGCGCCAAGACCTGGCCTGACGCGACCGCGCCGTCCGTTCCCGCAGGGTTAACCGCCTCTGCCGCGAGCTGCAGCCAGATCAACCTCGCGTGGATCGCCTCGACCGACACCGGCGGCTCGGGGCTCAAGGGCTACAACGTGTATCGCAACGGCGTCTTCGTGAAGCAGGTGCCGTCCACCCCGACGTCCGACACCGGCTTAAGTGGCTCGACGAGCTACTCGTACGCACTCGCGGCGGTCGATAACGCCGGTAACCTTTCGGCCAAGAGCACCGCGGTCGGCGCCACGACCTCGGGGTGCTCCCCCACGACTACGACGCAGCCGCCGACAACCACGACCACCACGCTTGCGACGACCACGACCACCAAGCCCCCGACAACCACGACCAGCACCACCTCCACCACAACGACGACGCAGCCGCCTTCAACTACGACGACTACGACGACCTCGACGACGACCACGACGCTCGACACGATAGCGCCGTCGACACCGACCGGGCTGACGGGATCGGCCATGAGCTGCAGCAGCATGCATCTCACGTGGACTGCCTCGACCGACAATTCGGGGCTGCCACCGCAGTACTACGTCTACCGGAACAACCAGCCTTTGCCCGGACCGGTCAGCGCCACGGCCTTCGACGATAGCGGCCTGGTGGCGTCGAGCCTGTACCAATACAATGTGAGGGCCGTCGATGCCCGGGGCAACCTGTCGGGCATGAGCCCCACGTTCAGCGGGAACACGCCGACGTGCCCCGCGGCTGGCGGCGGTCAGTACCGCTGGGCCCGGCAGTTCGGGGCCGCGGGCTTCGACGGCGGGTCGGGGGTGGCGGTTGACGGCAGCGGCAACACCGTGGTGGCGGGGTACTTCGCGGGCACCGTCGACTTCGGTGGCGGGCCGCTCACCGCTGCCGGCGCCAACGACATCGTCGTGGCCAAGTATTCGGGAAGCGGGGCTCATCTGTGGTCGAGACGCTTCGGGGGCACGGGTGACGATCAGGCGGAAGCGGTAGCCGTGGACGCCGGCGGCAATATCGTCGTGGCGGGAACCTTCTCGAATACGGTGGACTTCGGGGGCGGCCCGCTGACCAGCGTCAGCTCCGCCGATATCTTCGTGGCGAAGTATACGCCTACGGGTGCTCACCTTTGGTCGAGGCGGTGCGGGGGGGCGGGCGCCGCAAACGCGGCGTACGGAGTAGCCGTTGACGGGAGCGGCAACGTCTTCATGACGGGGTACTTCAAGGGGACCGTGAGTTTCGGCGGCGCGACCTTCACTAGCTCGCTGGGTGGGCTCGACGTCTTCGTCGCGAAGTACGCGGCGGCCGACGGGTCGCACCTCTGGTCCAAGAACTTCCCGAGCGGTGCCAATGAACTAGGAGCCGGCATCGCGGTGGACGGGAGCGGTAACGTCGTCATAACGGGGTGGTTCGACGGGTATATCAACTTCGGCGGCCCGCCTACGGTGCTGGGAAGTCTTGGCGGAAGGAACGTCTTCGTCACCAAGCTCTCGGGCAGCGACGGGTCGCACATATGGTCCTTCCTGGTTGGCAATGGTGGGGATCAGGCTGCCAACGCCGTCGCCGTCGATCGCAGCGGCGACGTGGTGCTGACGGGTTACTTCATGGACAGCATCGATTTTGGGGGTGGGGTGCTGAGCACGCTGACCACTATGCAGCAGGTCTTCGTGGTGAAGCTCTCGGGGGCCACCGGCGCCCACCTGTGGTCCAAGGCCTTTCCCAGCACGAACTGGGCGCAGGGCTACGGCATTGCGGTGGACGGGGGAGGTAACGTCCTCGTCAGCGGCGCCTTCCAGGGATCGATCAATCCCGGTGGTGGGGCGCTGAACAGCGCGGGGCTCGAAGACATCTTCATCACCAAGCTCTCCGGCTCGAGCGGCGGCTATGTTTGGGCGAAGCGCTTCGGCGGGACCAACAACGATCGGGGCCTCGCCGTCGCGGTCGATGGCGGCGCGAACGCGGTGATGGCTGGCTTCTTCCAGAACACCGCGGACTTCGGCGCGGGCTCGCTCACCAGTGCTGGGGGAAGTGACGGCTTCGTGGTGAACCTCGGGCCGTAGCCCCCCGTTTGTCGGATGGAACCGCGCGAGCAGGGGGGAGTTCGGGAGGTTATGACAACTTCCCCTCTCGGTTGTCGTTCCTACAGCCTGCGATACGACCCGCACGACGCCGCGTAGACGGCGGCCGAGCCACACGGGGTACACGCGCCCGGGCGTGCCAGTCGATCCCGTGCCGGCGAGGATGGCCCGGGCCAGTCGATCGTAGCCGGGCTTGTCACCCTCGAGCTCCCCGGGTGTCGTTCCCGGAGCCTCGCCACCCCGGGCGGGGCGATCCGCTGCTGCTAATTACGAGCGACGCCCTTGGCGCCCGGGCAATCGCCTTGACCCACGCGGAACCGACGAGCGGCCTCTCCGTCATTCACGTCTCCGACGGATTCCGACCGACGCTCGTCGAGCACCTCGTCGTGCCCGGCATCACGCGCACCGTTGCGGCGACGAGCAATTTCGTCTTCGCGAGCGATTCTGCGAGCATCATCGACGTCGTCGCCCTAACGCCCTAAGCGTAAGAGCCGGAAAGAAGAGGCCGGACGCCGTCGGGCACCGCGAGTGCCCGCGTCCCGGTCGCTCGGCCGGTCCGATCGGTAGAGCGTCCCGGAACGCGAGCCCGACGCCCTGCCGCGCCGGGACCCGGCGTGACCTTCAGGCTGACGCCGGGCCATGACTGCGCCCGCGATCAGGTCCCGTGCGTTGCTAAGCGGTGCCCCCAATGCGGCTCAGGGAGTGGGCGACCGCGCGCCGGGAGCCGCCCCGCGAAAGCGCACCCCGCCCTTGGTGCGAGGTGGCGCCCTCCAGACGTGACGGGCCGACCGGCTTCGGACCCAAATCGAACATCTTGACAGTTCGTGCGTGCAGGGAGTAGGCGACCAGGCGACGATCCGGTATTACCGGATGCCTCTTGGCGGTAGGCGCGGCCCAGGGAGGGTCGCACGGGGAGACAGCCATGGATCGGCGGAGCGGATCTGCAACGGGTTCTGTGAACGGGGGCACCGGCGGTTGTCTTGCGGCTCGTGAGCCGGAGGACATCGGGAAGGTGCCCCGGCCTAGAAGGCCGAATGCACCCCCGAGTGTATTCTCGCTCGCCCCCTAGGATGTCGGGGCGAGGGTCGGAGTTCGGGAGGTTATGACTATTCTCCCGGTTGTCGAGCCTACAGCCTCCGGGCGTCTGGAACACGGGCGCAGCAAAGGGGAACGCTCATGCGATGGAAGCCGGCCCTCCTGCTCGCCTCCGCGACCCTGGCCGTCCGCTAGGCCGTTACCGCCTCCTCCGGCGACCCTTCGGCGGAGACGTATCCCGCCGACGGCAGCCGTCGTGAAAGTGCGAGGACGACTGGGTGGCAAAGGCAGTGACGAAGTATGTCCAGGCGATCCTGAAACGCCATATCAAGGTTAATCAACTACGTGCTTGGCTTCGAACTAGGGAGGTCACGGATGATAAAGATCAGGGTGGTTAGGTCTATCGTAGCATGCTCTCGCACGGGATCGCTTCTCGCCACGCTTGCGGCGGTGGTCGCGGCCGGAGGCGCGGCCTGGGCGCACCAGGATCCAGCGGGGTGCCAGACGGGCGTCACGGTCGGGCTGAACATCTTCCGTGCCGACGGCGTGACGCCAGCCCAAGGAAACCAGGTGACGCCGTGCGAGACGCTCGTCTTCCAGGCGACGGTGTCGAATCCCGGCAAATGCGCCTTCCAGGGAGGGGAGCTGTTCGTCCTCTTCCCGACGAGGACTTGCACCACGAGCGGCGACTGCAACGACGCCGCCGGGGGCGTCTGTAGCAACGGTGCGTGCGCGTACGACGTAACGCCGACCGGCGGCATCCCTTGTCTCGGGGGGACCGGGGCTTCGAGCTCCTGCCCCGCCGGCCAGACATCCGCCGACGGGAACAAGATTTCGATTCAGCTGTCGTCTAACTTCGCCTGCGTGGACGGGAGCGGCAATCCGGTGAGCTGTCAGACGGCCGGTGGGATGCTTCCCGTCCAGGGTCGTTACGGGTTGGTGACCTCGTTGGGTACTTGCGCCTGCATTAATGCGAGCGGCAACGTGGTGAGTTGTGGGACGGGCGGTGCTATCCCCACTTGCGGGCTCTCACACAACAATTCGAGCGACACTCCGAACAGCGCGGGCGGATTTATCCCCGGCTCGGTCGACGTTGTGCCGTGTGCTGCGTGCGAGTTCTGCAACGCGAACAAATGCACGGACACGGCCGGGACCGTGGTCGACTGCAGCTTAGCACCTTGCACAACGGTTGTCAGTACGAATTGTGTCTCCCGCAAGGGGCTGTGCGACGCGAAGGACTGCGGACAGAGTGACCAATGCACGGATAGAGGCTGCGACCCGCAGACCGGGCAGTGCTTCGTTACTGACACCTCGGGGCGCTGCGGCAGCAGTGACCAGTGCGCCATGAGAGGCTGCAATCCAGCTAGCGGGTGCTTCGAAACGGACACCTCGGGACGGTGCGGCAGCACCGACCAGTGCGCCATGAGAGGCTGCAATCCAGCTAGCGGGTGCTTCGAAACGGACACCTCGGGACGATGCGGCAGCACCGACCAGTGCGCCACCAGAGGCTGCAATCCAGCCAGCGGGTGCTTCGAAACGGACACCTCGGGACGGTGCGGCAGCACCGACCAGTGCGCCACCAGAGGCTGCAATCCAGCCAGCGGGTGCTTCGAAACGGACACCTCGGGACGGTGCGGCAGCAGCGACCAGTGCACCACGAAAGGCTGCAATCCAGCCAGCGGGTGCTTCGAAACGGACACCTCGGGACGGTGCGGCACGTCTGATACCTGTCACGTCCGCGGTTGCGACCCAGCAACCGGGTGCTTCGCGCGCTCGCCTGATCCGCTACCTCCCGAGTGCCTACCCGGTTGCCGCATTACCGGGGGAGGCATTGCGTGCGATCCATCCAAGAATCCCAATCAGTGCGTGGCAGAGATCGTGAGGGCTACCTTCGGCGGTCAGGTGGGTGCTCCCTGTGCATGCATTGGCTGCTTCGACGATTTCGATCACATTCAAGGATCGTGGACGCATAACCGGAAGCAGGCTCAGGGCTCCTTCCACGCCAAGGACTACAATAGTCTCATTTGCGGGTGCGACGGAGACTTCACAAACGGGCTCTGCAACCCAGGAAACCGTCCGCCTGGACCGGAGCCGCGGCCAGCGCCGGCAAACATGGCGTGCTTCTCTGGCATCGGAGACTATGCTCCGGCCGGGGGGAGGAGGACTCTGACCGTGGCGTTCCGGGTCGAGGTGGAGGACCGCAGTGAGCCCGGAGGCACCAACGGCACTCCTCCGCCGGACGTCTATCGAATCCGCATCTGGATCCCCAACCCCACTGCCGGGGAAACCGCGAACGACCTGGCAGCCGGGGCGTGTTGCACCAACGCCAGTCCCACTGGACAAGCGGCCCGTGCTCCCAACATCGATGACGGAGGGAGCCTGATCCGCGGCAACATCCAGATTCATCCCCAGACCCCGAACTCGGCGGACGGCCGTTGCCCCATCCCAAGCGGCCGTTGCACCCCGTCGCCGTAAGCGTGGTCTGAGGCTTATGAAGGCGAAGGGGGGCGTTCGAGACGCCCCCCTTCGTTTCTATTCGGGGAAGGACATACCCTCTCGCGCGCGCCGGTCGAACGCCGCCGCGATTCTCCCTGGCCGCGGCGAAATTCGGCTTCAGCCGCACCGCCACCTGGAAATGAGCGATCGCGTCGTCGAGCTGCCCCTTCGGCCAGCAGGGCGCGCGCCAGGTTGTTGTAAAGGCTAGCTAGCTAGAGCCGCTTCGGCAACCAGGGGGGTGGGTGCGATGACCGGGCGGATTCATCTCCGCTCGAAGACGCGCGGCCGCGACATGCCGGCGTCTGGCTCGGCGCGCGGCTGCTCGGAGGCGCGGCCGCAGAGCCGGCCGACCACGGCTACCAGCTCGCGGAGATCCACTGGCTTCGCCAGGTGCGCCTGGTATCCCGCGGTGAGCGCGCGTGCCCGGTCTTCAGCGCGCGCGTAGGCGGTGAGCGCGAGCGCCGGGATGCGACCCCCGGGTCCCGCGTGGCGTGCGCGGACCGTGCGAATCAACGCGTAACCGTCGTCCTGCGGCAGGCCGATGTCGCTGACCAGCACGTCCGGTGCCCATGCCTCGATCAGGCCAAGCGCGTCGCGGGCGGATCCCGCCGTCCGGGCGTTCGCTCCGGCGAGCCCGAGTGCCACGGCGATGGCCTCGCAGGCGTCGACCTCGTCATCGACTACGAGGATCCGGAGCCCCTCAAGGTCAGGCATCCCGTCGCCGCCCTCGCACGCCCGCGGGGGAGTCGGTTGGGGCGACGCCGCCGGCTGCGGAGCGGGCGGATCCTTGCGGGGTCCCGCGAGCGGCAGGGTGACGGTGAAGGTCGCCCCGCGACCGGGCCCGGGGCTCGCCGCGCGGACCCCGCCGCCGTGTAGGTCGACCAGGTTCCTGACGATCGCGAGCCCGAGGCCGAGGCCGCCATGGGAACGGGTACTTCCGCTCTCCGCCTGTCGGAAGCGATCGAAGATGTGGGGCAGGAATCCCGGGCTGATCCCCACCCCCGTGTCCTCGATGGTAATCTCGGCGTCGCCATCGGCGCGCTCGAGGCGCACTTCGATACGACCCTCTCGCGGCGTGAACTTGATCGCGTTGGTCAGCAGGTTCCACACGATCTGCTGCAGGCGGTCCGGGTCGCCGCGCACGGGCACGGGGGTCGAGCCACAGGTCGACCCGAGGGCGATCGACTTGGCCTCCGCCGCAGGGCGGACGGAGTCCAGAGCCGCCTCGATGACGTCACGGAGCTCCACCGGGCGCACGTCCAGGCGCACCTTGCCGGTCACGATCCGCGACATGTCGAGCAGATCGTCGATCAGCCGCGCCTGGACCTTGACGTTGCGCTCGATGACCTCGATGCCGCGCGCACGAGCCGCGGCATCGAGCGTCCCCCGGCGCAACGTTCCCGCCCAGATCAGCATGGACGTGAGGGGTGTTCGCAGCTCGTGCGAGATCGTCGCCAGGAACTCGTCCTTCAGCTCGTTCGCCGCGCGTTCTTCGCTGTAGAGGGTGTTCTGGATCGCGATAGAAGCCATCTGAGCGAGCTGCACCAGAAGGGCCTCGTCCTCCTCTGTGAACGCGCCGTCCGGTCTTCCAGAGAGCTCGAGCGTGCCGAGGGGCTGGCGGTCGCGCCCCGGGAGGGGCGCGGTACAGGTCCCCGGGTGGCCCGCCGGAACGCCCGACGTGGCACGGCACGTCCGCGTGGGCCCCAGCCGGACCTCCGCCACCGCATGCCCGGCGCGGATGATCTCGCGCGCCCGGTCCGCCGCGATCTGCAGGATGCTCTCCACCGACGTCGCGGCATTGATGGCGAGGGACGCCTCGGTCAGCTGCTGGAGCTGGGCGGCCCGCTGCGCGAGGCGCGCCGATTGTCGCCAGAGCTCCACGAAGACGGAGACCTTGGCGCGCAGCACCTCCGGCACGACGGGCGTCAGGATGTAGTCCACGGCTCCGAGCGAGTAGCCTCGCGCCACGTGCGTCTCGTCCCCGTAGCCGGTGATGAAGATGATGGGGGTGTGCTCGCTGCGCGCCCGCCTCCGGATGAGCGCCGCCGTCTCGAAGCCGTCCATGATCGGCATGTTGACGTCGAGGAGGACGACCGCGAAGTCGCGCTCCAGCAGCCTCCGGAGGGCTTCCTTGCCGGAGCCCGCCTTCACGACGTTCTGGCCGAGGTCCGAGAGGATCGCCTCGAGCGCGATCAGCTTGTCCGGGTGGTCGTCGACCACCAGGATGTCCGCCCTTCCGCTCACCGCCCGACCCTAGTGCGTCAGCCAGAGCCGGAGGGTCGAGAGCAGCCGTTCGGTGTCCACCGGCTTCGCGACGTAGTCGGAGGCACCGGCCTCGATGCACTTCTCGCGATCTCCGCGCATCGCCTTGGCGGTGAGCGCGATGATGGGCAGCCTCTGGAAGCCGTCGATGTCGCGGATGGCCCGCGTCGTATCGTATCCGTCCAGCTCGGGCAGCATGATGTCCATGAGCACGATGTCGATATCGACCACCCTGCGGAGCACGCCGATCGCGTCCCGGCCGTTCTCTGCCGACAGCACCTCCATGCCATGGCGCTCGAGCAAGCTGGTCATGGCGAAGATGTTCCGGATGTCGTCGTCCACGATGAGGATCCTGCGGCCGCGGAGCGGTTCGTCGGCATCGTGCCGCCGCATGAGGATCGCGCGCTTCTCCTCCGGAAGCGCGGCGGCGATGCGATGGAGGAAGATCGCCGTCTCGTCGAACAGCTCCTCGAACGAGCGCGCCTGCGTGACGTTCGCCGCTTCGGCCAGGCGCCGGAGCCGCTCCGCCTCCGGCGAGGGCAGCTCCGCGGCCCCGTAGACGACGATCGGGAGCCCGGCAGCCGATGGCTCCTTCAAGAGAGCCTCGACCACCTCGAGGCCCGACATGTCCGGCAGGCCGGCCTCGACCACGACACAGTCGAACGACCGGCCCCGCAGCGCTCCCAGGGCCTCGCCCCCGGTCGCGATCGCCGTCGTCGTCACGTCGCCGTTTCCGATGAACTCGACCATCCGCTGGCGCTCGAGCTCGTCCCCCAGCACGACGAGGAGGTCCTTCATCGGCCGGTCGAGGAACTGCTTCATCCCCACGAGGGCCGATTTGATCGCCTGCGCGTCCGCGGGCTTCGACAGGACCGCGCGGGCGGCGCGCCGGACCCGGGGATCCAGATCGCCATCGATCGAGATGACGTGGATCGGGATGTGGCGCGTCTCGAGGTCCTCCTTGAGCCGCGTGAGGACCCTGTGGCCGTCGATGTCAGGCAGGCGGATGTCGAGCGTGATCGCGTCAGGCGTGATGTCCCGAGCCAGCTCCAGGGCGGCCGCGCCCCGGGGCGCGATCACCGCCTTGAAGCCGCTGGCGTGCGCGGCTTCGAGCAGGACGTCGGCGAACACGCGGTCGTCCTCGACCACCAGCAGCACGCGATCCCCGGGGAGGATGCCGGCGCGATCGTCGGCTGGCTCGGCGTCCGCGGCCGCGAGGGCGATGGGTGTCGGGGCCGGCCGCTCGCGTTCGAGGCTGACCGGCATCCGGTATCCGCCGTACGCCGTCTCCCTCCGCCCGACGCGGGGCGGGACGAACGTCTGCGGCAGATAGAGCGTGAACGTGCTGCCCTCGTTCGGACGGCTGGTCACCGCGATCTCCCCGCCCAGAAGCCGTGCGATCTCGCGGCTGATGGCGAGCCCGAGGCCGGTGCCCCCGTACCGCCGGCTGGTGCTGCCATCGGCCTGCTGGAATGCCTCGAAGATGATCTGCTGCTTCTCGGGCTGGATGCCGATCCCGGTGTCCTTCACGCAGAAGACCACGACGGACGGCGACCGGTTGAGGACGAAGTGGTCCGGGCTCCAGCCCCCGTTCGCGACCCCGATCTCCAGCGACACGCGCCCGCGCTCCGTGAACTTGAAGGCGTTGGACAGCAGGTTCCGGAGCACCTGCTGCAATCGCTTCGAATCGGTCTGCATGGCCTTCGGAAGCCTCTCGTCAACCTCGACGGAGAACTCGAGCGCCTTCGACCCCGCCAGGGGTCGGAACGTCCGCTCGACGTACTCCTGCAGCTCGCGGAACGGCAGCTCGCCGACGTCGACGGTGACGGTTCCGGATTCGATCTTCGCGAGGTCGAGGATGTCGTTGATGAGCTTCAGGAGATCGTTCCCGGACGAGTGGATCGTCCGGGCGTAATCGACTTCCTTGCCGGTGAGGTTGCCGTCGGGGTTTGTCGCCAGCTGGTCGGCGAGGATGAGGAGGCTGTTGAGCGGCGTGCGCAGCTCGTGGGACATGTTGGCGAGGAACTCCGACTTGTACTTCGAGGTCAGCGCCAGCTGCGAGGCCTTCTCCTCGAGCGCCTGGCGCGCCTGCTCGACCTCGGTGTTCTTGCGCTCCACCTCGGCGTTTCGCTGGGCGAGGAGCGTCGCCTTGTCCTCGAGCTCGGCATTCGTCGTCTGCAGCTCCTCCTGGCGGCTCTGCAGCTCCGTGGCCAGGGATTGCGACTGCTCGAGGAGGCCCTCCGTTCGGGTGTTGGCCTGGATCGTGTTGAGCACGATCCCGATGCTCTCCATCAGCTGATCCAGGAAGACCTGGTGCGTGGCGCTGAAGCGGTCGAAGGCGGCCAGCTCCATGACCGCCCTGACCTGCCCCTCGAAGAGCACGGGCAGGACGATGACGTTGAGGGGCGGCGCCTCGCCCAGGCCGGACATGATCTGGATGTAGTCCCGCGGCACGCTGGTGAGGAGGATCTTCTCCTTTTCGAGCGCCGCCTGACCCACCAGGCCTTCTCCCAGCTTGAACTCGTTGGCGACGTGCTTCCGGTTGCTGTAGGCGTAGCTCGCGAGGAGCTCCAGCTTCGGCTCGTCCGCGCCGGCCGTCATCATGTAGAAGACGCCGTGCTGCGCGCCCACGACGGGCGCCAGCTCCGAGAGGATCAGCTTCGCGACGGTGAGCAGGTCGCGCTGGCCCTGCAGCATGCGCGTGAACTTCGCCAGGTTGGTCTTGAGCCAGTCCTGCTCGCTGTTCTTGAGCGTCGTGTCCTTCAGGTTGCGGATCATCTCGTTGATGTTGTCCTTGAGCGCGGCCACCTCGCCTCGCGCCTCCACGGTGATGGACCGCGTGAGGTCGCCCTTGGTGACGGCCGTCGCCACTTCGGCGATGGCGCGCACCTGCGTCGTCAAGTTGGCGGCGAGCTGGTTCACGTTGTCGGTGAGGTGCTTCCAGGTGCCCGCCGCGCCCGGGACGCTCGCCTGGCCGCCGAGCTTGCCCTCGACGCCTACCTCGCGCGCCACGGACGTCACCTGATCCCCGAAGGTGGCGAGCGTGTCGATCATGCCGTTGATGGTGTCGGCCAGCGCCGCGATCTCGCCCTTCGCCTCGACCGTCAGCTTCCGCGTGAGGTCGCCCTGCGCCACCGCGGTGACCACCTTCGCGATGCCGCGGACCTGGTTGGTCAGGTTGCCGGCCATGAAGTTCACGTTGTCGGTCAGGTCCTTCCAGGTGCCGGCGACGCCCTTCACGCCGGCCTGGCCCGCCAGGATCCCCTCGGTGCCGACCTCGCGCGCGACGCGGGTCACCTCCGAGGCGAACGAGCTCAGCTGATCGACCATCGTGTTGATGGTGTTCTTCAGCTCGAGGATCTCGCCCTTGACGTCGACCGTGATCTTCTTCGAGAGGTCGCCGGTGGCGACGGCCGTCGTCACCTCGGCGATGTTGCGCACCTGGCCGGTCAAGTTGCCGGCCATGAAGTTCACGCTGTCGG
>Ga0209058_1000718_pt1 | contig 29000 bp, 23 predicted proteins | sample GraSoiAngelo_147_FD_185904 | JGI IMG/M metagenome (GOLD analysis project Ga0209058, IMG submission 185904) | Grasslands soil microbial communities from the Angelo Coastal Reserve, California, USA - 14_1009_05_40cm (SPAdes) (version 2) | ecosystem: Environmental > Terrestrial > Soil > Grasslands ... | reverse complement strand
GGGCGCTTTGCGCCGGGGCTGCTCACCCTCCGGTATACGGTTCCGATTGTTTGAGTTGTCTTCCACCAGACCCGCCTGGAGACAGACAGGAACGCGTGTCGCGGCCGAGGTGAACTCGGCCGCCCTGGCCACCTGAGTTATGAGCGGGAACCCTGATGGTTCCCGCTCATCGCCCGGGCGCTTCGCGCCAGGGCTGCTCACCCTCGCCGAGGTGAACTCGGCCGCCCTCGCTACCCGAGTAAGCCGGGTTTTGGTCTGCTCGGTACGCTTTCCTCCTACTTGAGCTCCCAGGTCCCCCGCCACATCGGGATCATCATGGACGGCAACGGCCGCTGGGCTCGCCGCCACGGCCGCCCCGTCAGCTTTGGCCACCGCCAGGGCGTGCGGGCGATCAAGCGCGTCCTGCAGGCATGCGAGGACCTCGGAGTGCACGCGCTCTCCATCTACGCCTTCTCGACCGAGAACTGGGCCCGCCCACGAGCCGAGGTGCGGGCGCTGATGCGCCTCTTCCACGAGACGATGCAGCGCGAGATCGACGAGATGCACCGTCGCGGCGTGCGCATCGTCGTCAGCGGCCGGCGCGAGGAGCTCTCGGCGAGGATGCGCGATCGCATCGACGAGGCGATGGCGCGCACGGCGGGTAACAAGAACGGCGTGCTCAACGTTTGCCTCAATTACGGAGGTCGAGCGGAGATCGTGGACGCCGCGCGCAGTCTCATCCAGGACGGTGTGGTGGCTCGGGCCGTAGACGAGGCGGCGCTATCGGCGCGCATGTACCAGCCGGATCTCCCGGACCCCGACCTGATCATCCGCACCGCGGGTGAGCATCGGGTGAGCAACTTCCTGCTGTGGCAGGGCGCCTACGCGGAGATCGTGGTCAGCGAGACGCTCTGGCCAGACTTCGGCGAGGAAGAGCTGAAGGCGGCGATCGCGGAGTACGCGTCGCGCGTGCGCCGGTTCGGCGGCCGGCCCGCGGCGGAGGCAGCCGTCAGTTGACGACTGGCAACGCGCCTCTCGCGAGAGCCTGGAAGCCCAGTCCGCTGATGGTGCGCATCCTCAGCGCGTTCGTCATCCTCGGTCTGGTCATCGGCCTGGTCCTGGCCGGCATCTACGGGGTCTACGCGCTCGTGCTCATGCTCGGCGGCTTCGCCCTGTACGAGTACCACGGCCTCTCCGACAAGATGGGCTCGCGCGCGCCCGCGTGGCTGCTCTATCCGCTCGGCGCCTTCTTCGCGTTCAGCGGCACCGTCCTCAAGGAGGTCGACGTCACGCTGGTGCTGGCGCTCGCCCTCGTCGGTGGACTTGGAGCGTTCCTCTTCCTGCCCGGCCGTCGGCAGGGCCTCAGCCGCTGGGCGATGGGCCTGGCCGGCGCCCTGTACATCGGCATGCCCTTCAACTTCTACCTGCTGCTGTACACGTCGAAGCCCAACGGCCTGGTCTGGACGCTGTTCACGATCTTCGCCGTGGTCGTCAGCGACGCCGCCGCGCTGCTCGTGGGCAGCCGCATCGGCCGCCACCCGTTCTTCGCGAACATCAGCCCCAAGAAGACGCTCGAGGGAGCCATCGCAGGCGTCCTGGGCGCGGTGATCGTGATGACGATCGGCGTTTCCGCTGTGCTCGGGATCAGCCCGCTGCACGCCATCGTCCTCGGATTCCTGGTCGGCGCCAGCGCCCTGGTGGGGGACCTGGTGGAGTCGCAGATGAAGCGCCTGGCCGACGTCAAAGACTCGTCCCACCTGATACCCGGCCACGGCGGGGTGCTAGACCGCATCGACTCGATCCTCTTCCCGCCGATCCTCGTCTACTTCTACGTGACGGTGTTCCACATCCTGTAGATGCGCGCCCTCAACATCGCGGTCCTCGGTGCGACCGGCTCCATCGGCCGCCAGACGCTCGACGTCATCGACCGCAACCCGCAGCGCTTCAAGCTCTTCGGCCTGACCGAGGGCGTGCACCCGGCCGGCAGACAGGCCGAGCATGTGGTCAACGGCCGCGCGGGCGAGGGCGACTTCGACGCGCGGGTGGAGGCGATGGTCACCGACCCGCGCTGTGACCTCGTGGTGATCGCGATCCCAGGGGCGCGAGCTCTCGCCCCGACGCTGGCCGCGCTGCGCGCGGGCAAAGAGGTGGCGCTCGCGACCAAAGAGGTCCTGGTCATGGCGGGCGAGCTGGTGATGCGTACCGCCGGCGAGAAGGGGATCCGGCCCATCGACTCCGAGCACAGCGCCATGTGGCAGTGCCTGTGGGGCGAGGAGCTGGCGAACGTCCGCCGGCTGGTCATAACCTCCAGCGGCGGCCCGTTCTGGGCCCACCCCGACATGGACCTCGACCAGGTCACGGTCGAGCAGGCGCTCAACCATCCCCGCTGGTCGATGGGGCCCAAGGTCACCGTCGACTCGGCCACCCTGATGAACAAGGGCCTGGAGGTGATCGAGGCGCATCACCTCTACGGCATCGCCCTGGAGAGGATCACGGTCTGCATCCACCCGCAGAGCGTCGTCCACTCCCTGGTCGAGTTCGTCGACGGCTCGTTCAAGGCCCAGCTGGGCAGGCCAGACATGCGCCTGCCGATCGCGGTGGCGCTCGCGTACCCGGACCGCCTGCCGGACGCGGTCCCGCCGACGCCCCTCGCCGAGCTCAGCGGCCTCGAGTTCCACGACCTCGACGAGGCGCGGTTCCCCAGCGTCCGCCTGGCGCGCGAGGCGGCCGCGACGGGAGGGGGCCATCCGGCGGTTTTGAACGCCGCCAACGAGGAGGCGGTGAACGCGTTCCTGGCCCGGGACATCCCGTTCAGCGCCATCGTCCTGACGGTCGAGCGGACCCTGGCCGCGTTCGCAGGCTGCGGCAACAGCCTTCCCGAGATCCTGGAGGCGGATCGCTGGGCGCGGGCTGAAGTCAAGGAGAAGTTCGGTAGTGTGAGGCGCGCATGAGCAGCCTTCTGGTCGTGATCGGGATCGCCGGCATGTTCCTCATCCTCATCGCGCCCCACGAGGCAGGCCACTTCGCGTTTGCCAAGCTGTTCAAGGTGCGCGTGATCGAGTTTTCGATCGGCGCCGGCACCAAGCTCTGGTCGACGACTCGCGGCGGCACGATGTACGCGATCCGCGCCTTCCCGATCCTCGGCTACGTGCGTATGGGAGGCATGGAGGCGGGCGACTTCACCGACCCCAACGGGTTCCACACCAGGCCCTCCTGGCAGCGCCTGCTGATCCTCGCCGGCGGACCGCTGGCCAACTTCCTCGTCGCCATGCTCCTGATCACCGGCTACGACCTGACGCAGCTCAACGACACGCCAGGAAGGGTCGTCGAGGTGCTGCCCAACACGCCCGCCGCGGCGGCGGGGCTGCAGAAGGGCGACGTCCTGAAGTCCGTCGACGGCGTGCAGATCACAGCTCCCGACCAGCTGCAGAAGATCGAGAACGGCGCGCCCAACGCGGCCATCGTCATCGGCGGAGTCCACGCCGGCGGGCAACCGTTCCGCGTCATCGTGACGCCGCGCTGCGACGAGAAGACGAACTTATGCCGGATCGGGCTCGCGGCGAGGTGGGGGGTGGTGACGCCCAGGGACGCCGTCGTCAGCGGGGTGACCTTCCCGTTCGTCGCCGTCCGGAACATCGCGCTCGGCCTCAGCCAGCTGGTCACGGGGCAGATTCCCGGCGGCCTGCTCGGGCCGAACGGCTTCACGGGACCGATCGGGATCAGCGTCGTGGCCGCCGAGTCGGTGGGCGGCGGGTTCGACGAGTACATCCTCTTCGCAGCGCTGCTGTCGGTCGCGCTCGGGTTCACCAACCTGCTGCCGTTCCTGGCGCTCGACGGGGGCCGCATGGTCGTGGTCGTGCTCGAGGCGGTGCGCCGGAAGCCGTTCGACCGCATGGCTGAGCTCAACTTCCAGCGCTTCGGCCTGGTTGCGCTGCTGGCGCTGGCGGCCGTGATCAGCTTCCTCGACATCCAGCGCATCGCCACCGGCCAGTTTCCAGGGCTGAGGTGACGACGCCCGCGCTCGTCAACCGGCGCAAGTCGATCCCGGTCAAGGTCGGCGACGACAGGGTCGGCCCCGTCGTCATCGGCGGCGCCGCCCCCATCGCGGTGCAGACGATGACCAAGACGGACACGCGTGACGTCAGGGCGACGCTGCGCCAGATCCACGAGCTGAAGGAGGCGGGGTGCGAGATCGTCCGGCCCGCCGTCCCCGACCACGAGGCCGCCGAGGCCCTGAAGGAGATCGTCAGGGGCTCGCCGCTGCCCGTGATCGCCGACATCCACTACGACCACACCCTGGCCCTGATGGCGATCGATGCCGGCGTGCACTGCCTGCGCCTCAACCCAGGCAACATCCCCGACCGCGACAAGGTGGTCAAGGTGGTGAACGCGGCCAAGGAGCGGCAGATCCCGTTCCGGATCGGCGTCAACGCCGGGTCGCTGCCCGAGGAGGTGCACAAGAGCCTGCGCGAGCAGCACCACATCGACCGCGACGACCGCGAGCGCACGGCCGAGCGCATGGTCGAGGTGGCGCTCGGGCACTGCAAGATCCTGGAGGACCTGGACTACGGACCTGGCTTCATCAAGGTCTCGCTGAAAGCGACCGACGTGTGGACGAACGTCCTCGCCAACCGCAAGTTCGCGGCCGCGCGGCCGTACCCCATCCACCTAGGCGTCACCGAGTCGGGCCCGGTCGAGGCGGGGAGCATCCGCAGCGCGGTCGGCATGGGCATCCTGCTGAGCGAAGGGATCGGCGACACGATCCGCGTCTCGTTGGCTACCTCCGACCCGCGCGAGGAGGTGCGGGTTGCGCACGAGATCCTGAAGACGCTCGCGTTCCGGGTCGAGAGTCCGACCCTGGTCGCCTGCCCGACCTGCGGGCGCCTGGAGTACGACATGGTGCCGACGGTGAATGCGGTCGAGGCCTACATCGCCAGGCTCCGGGTGCCGATCACGGTCGCGGTGATGGGCTGCGTGGTCAACGGCCCCGCGGAGGCGCGGCACGCCGACATCGGCGTCACCGGCGGCCGCGGCAAGGGAGTGATCTTCAAGAAAGGTAAGCTGTACCGCACCGTGCCCCAGGAGGAACTGCTTCCCGTGCTGCTGGCCGAGATCGATGCGATCGCGGCCGAGCACGCCCCTGCGGCGCCGCTCCCGTCCTAGCCCGGCCTCTCACGGTCCGGGCGCGCACAAATCTAACTTCAGATCATTTGATGCCTGGGAGCTAACGGCATGAAACAGCAGACAGAGGAGCAGCAGGACTTCGTGAAAGAAGTCACCAAGATGTCCGTCGACTTCGACCGCTGGTACACGGACGTCGTCCGCAAGGCCGAGCTGGCCGACTGGTCGGGCGTGCGCGGCATGATGGTCGTACGCCCCTACGGCTGGGCGATGTGGGAGGCGATCATGCGCGCCTTCGACGACATGATCAAGGACAGCGGGCACGAGAACTGGGCGTTTCCGCTGCTCATCCCTCGCGAGTTCCTGATGAAGGAGGCCGAGCACATCGAAGGCTTCGCGCCCGAGGTCGCGTGGGTGACCCGCGCGGGCGGCGCGATGGAAGAGCTCGAGGAGCCGCTGGCTGTGAGGCCGACGTCGGAGACGATCATCGGCCCGCTCATCAAGCGCTACATCCAGAGCCACCGCGACCTGCCCAAGCTGACCAACCAGTGGAACAGCGTGGTGCGCTGGGAGATGCGCTCGCGCCTGTTCCTGCGCAGCCGCGAGTTCTGGTGGCAGGAGGGCCATACCTTCCACGCCTACGCGCAGGAGGCCATGGAGGAGGCGTACCTGATCCTCGGCTACTACCGCGCCATCGCCGAGGACTGGCTCGCCGTGCCCGTGCTGGTAGGGAAAAAGTCACCGGCGGAGACGTTTCCGGGCGCGGTGTACACGCTGACGGTTGAAGGCTTGATGCGCGACGAGCTGGCGCTGCAGATGGGCACGTCGCACTACTTCGGCCAGAACTTCGCACGCGCTTACGACATCTCGTTCTCGAACAAGGAAAACGAGCGCGAGCTCTGCCATTCGACGTCGTGGGGCATCTCGACGCGACTGGTCGGCGCGCTGGTGATGGCGCACGGCGACGACTCCGGCCTGATCGTGCCCCCGAAGGTCGCTCCGATCCAGGTGGTAGTGGTGCCGATCTTCCGCGACGACGACGGCCAGGCGAAGGTGCGTCGCTTCATCGACGGCTGGTCTGGCGAGCTAAAGCGCGCGGGCATCCGCCACCGCGTCGACTGGCGCGACGAGCGGCCAGGCGACAAGTACGCGCACTGGGAGCTGAAGGGTGTTCCCCTGCGCCTGAACGTCGGCGCCCGGGACGCGGACGCGGGCCAGGTCGAGCTAGTCGACCGGCTCACGCGCCAGAAGGCCGCCGTCCCGGTGGCGGGTCTGGCCGACCGCCTGGGCAAGGAGCTAGAGGACTTCCAGCGCCGGCTCTACGAGCGCGCGCAGAAGTTTCAGCGTGACCGCACCTACGAGCTGGGCACGCTGGACGAGGTGGTCGCCCACTTCCGGGAGAAGGGCGGGTTCGTGTGGACCCAGTGGTGCGGTGACACCGAGGAGGAGGGCCGGATCAAGGCCGAGGCCGGCGGGGTGACGATCCGCACCATCGACGAGGAGTCGAAGGCGTCCGGGAGGTGCCTGGTGTGCGGCAGGCCGGCGAAGTTCCGGGTGGCCCTGGCCAAGGCGTACTAAACGGTCCCGATATCCGATAGTCCGGACTAACGCCACGTCCTGGCGGCCGGAACCGTCGATAGTCCGGACTATCGACGCCGTTCAGCCCGTCGGGTTCTCGAACGCTCCCACCGCCGGCGCGTCGGGGTTTACAGACTCCTGCGGGATGAGCTTCAGCGTCCCGTTCTGAGCCGCGTCCAGGACCGCCTCCGCCACGTCGGGGTGGAAGTGCGTCCCCGCACCCTCGCGCACCTGATCGATCGCGACCTCCAGCGACATCCCCTTCCGATACGGCCGGTCCGATGTCATCGCGTCGATTGCGTCGGCCGCCGAGACGATCCATGCGAACAGCGGCAGCTCGTCGTCCTTCTTCCGGTCCGGGTAACCCTTGCCGTCGTACCGCTCGTGGTGCGAGCGCACGATGACCAGCTCGTCGGTGAGCATCTTCAGCGCGCTCAGGATGTTGTAGCCCACGGTCGTGTGGGACTTCATCTTCTCGAACTCTTCCCCGGTCAGCTTGCCCGGCTTGCGCAGGATCTCGTCTGGGACGCCGATCTTGCCGATGTCGTGCAGCCGCGCCCCACGCTCGAGGCGCACCCATGCGCTCTGATCGCTCGGTGAGTACTTCATCTGGCGCGCGATCATCAGCGCGTACTGCGTGACCCGCTGCGAGTGACCTGCGGTGTAGCGGTCGCGGGCGTCGGAGGTGTTCGCGAGCGCGACCAGGGACTGGAAGATGACGTCCTCGCGGTCCTTGAACAGCCTCGCGTTGTCGATCGCCACCGCAGCCTGAGTCGCCAGCTCGGTCACCAGGTTGCGGTGATCCGCGGAAAACGCGTGACCCAGCTGATAGTTGGCCAGGAAGAGAACCCCGAGAGGTGTGCCCCGCAGCGTTATCGGCACACACAGGACCGCCCTCGGGTTCAAAGGGCTCTCGGCTCTGGATTCCTGCGCCCGCGCCTCCATGACCGCCTCTCCCGACTCCATCACGCGGCGGCAGATGTCACCGCCGATGTCCAGCGCCAGCTTCTCGGCCGTCGCGTGATCGGTGCCAAACCCACCTTTCAGCGCGAGGCGCCCGCCGTCGTCGAGTGCGAGGCACCCGATCTGGGCGGAGGACGCCTTTGCCGCCCCTGCGAGCACCTGCTGCAGCACCTGGCTCAAGTCGAGAGTGGAGGTCGCCGCCTGCAACGCCTCCTGCAGGTTGCGGAGCTCCCAGATGCTGCGCTCGTTCTTCTCGTACAGCTCTGCGTTGCGCACGGCCACCACGCCCTGGTTGGCGAGCGTGGCCAGGACGCGCTGGTCGTCCGCAGTCCACTCCCGCTTCTTGTCGTCGAAGACGGAGAGGGTGCCCCAGAGCTGTCCCTCCTCGAGCATCGGCGTGCAGATCGCCGCCTCGAGTCCCGCGAGATCTGGCGGCGACGCGAGCTCGGCCTGCCAGGCCAGATCGCCCACCACGGTCGCCCGGCCGCTCAGCATCGTCGCCCCGACGACGCCCTGGCCGTTCTGGAAGACCGTCCCGCTCGGGTCCGCCGCCAGCCAGACGGCCATGATGGCGACCTGGTGTCCTTCCGAGGTGGTGCGCGTGAGCATCCCGGCGGTGCCGTCGACCACGCGGATCGCCGCCTCCAGCGTCTTCTGCTCGAGGACCTTGGAGCCCTCAGTCACGGTGGTCAGCGCGGCGGACACCTCCCCGAGCGCGTCCAGGGCCGTGTCCAACCGCGTCGCCTGACCGGTGACCACCTGGAGGATGCGAGAGTTCTCGACCGCCACGCCGGACATCGATCCGAGGTCGTCGAGCGCGCTGATGTCTTGCTGGCTGAATCCGGAGGTTCCGCGCCGTCCCAGACAGAGGGCGCCGATGACGCCGACCTTGCCTCGGATCGGCGTCAGCGCTTCGTTGATCGTTCCGCCGAGCCGTTCCGGCTGGAGTCCGCAGTAGATGCCCTCATCTTCCGTGACCAGGTTACGGAGCATGGTCTCGCCATCCCGCACCCGCGCGAGCGGTCCGTCGATGGCCTCGGAAGCGGGCGCATCGCCGTCGAGCGAGCCATAGGTGTTGTCCGGCTGGAACAGCAGTGCACGCCCGGCGTCGTAGCGGATCACCTCCGAGCCACGCCTGATGACGAGCTCGAGCACCTCTTTCATGGTCTTTCCCGAGGCCTCTTTCACGAGCTCGTTCATGAGCGAGTACCGCGCCGACTCGTGACGGGTCTGGGCGACGAGCTGCGCGCTCGAGAACTCCGTCCCCGCGCGGGCCACGAGGGTGGCGGCGAGGCGCTGGTCGTCCTCCGAGAACTGTCCGCCGGTGCGACCGAGAACGATGAACCCGCCGATGTGATCGTCCATCGGCATGGGCACGGCCAGCACGCTCTGCAGGTGGAAACCGTCGGGCAAATAGCTGACCAGCTCGACGAGTCCGTTCTCATCACGCGCCGCGTAGGTGGTCCTGCTCTCGATGGCCGCGAGCAGTGGGCCTGCGTCGCCGTGCGGCCGGTTGACCGCCTGCGGCCGCAAGCGTTCAACCCCGACGCCTGGCGGCTGCGGCACGAACCGCCGCCCGTCCGCCGAGGTCAGGTAGCAGCATGCGAAGTCGGCGTGGACGTTGGCGGCGATGCCGGCCGTGATCGCGGCCGTGTCGCCGGGCCTCGTCCCGTTCATGTCCGACGTCGCGGCGACGAACGCCTGATGCTTCTGGCCCAGCTGGGCGGTCAGTCTCGCAACCTCGTCGGCTCGCCGGCGAAGCTCGCCGGCGAAGCTTCGGTAGGCGACGAGCGCGCAGACACCACCGACGAAAAGAAGGGCTAACCCGCCTACCTGGAACGCCACATCGCCTCCCCGCGCGTTGAACTGGGCGATCACCAGGGTCAGGACCAGCGATCCCGCGCCCAGGGGCGCGGCCAACCGCCAGGAGCGAAAGTTCGCGCCGGCGGCGACGGCGAGCAGCCCGGCGGCGGCGGCGAGCGCCATCCCAGGCTCGTCCCGGTCAATGGCGTTCAGCGTCGCGCCGGCCAGGATGAGGGCGCCCGCGGCCGCCGCGGAGCCGATCCGGACCCCCAGGAGCGCCCTTCCCGAGTTCATGTCGCGGCTCGTTAGTCTAGGTTCGGGTTCGGCGGGGGAAGCTAGATAGCGAATCTAAACTTCATCCCAACCCCGAAATGACAGTTTCCGAGCTTCTCAGAGTTGCCGATCACCTCGATCCGAAGGGCCAGGTCATGGTCCGGAAGGCGTACGAGCGCGCCGCCACCGCCCACCACGGCCAGCGCCGCTTGTCGGGCGAGGACTATGTCAACCACCCCCTCGAGGTGGCGGCCATCCTCGCCGACCTGGAGCTGGACGCCGAGACCATCGCCGCCGCGCTGCTTCACGACACGGTCGAGGACACCAACCTGACCGCCGAAGAGGTCAGGCGCGAGTTCGGGCCAGAGGTGGCGCGCCTGGTCGACGGCGTCACCAAGCTGGGCCGGATCTCCCTGCGGACCGACCAGCAGCAGCAGGCCGAGAACATCCGCAAGATGATGGTGGCGATGGCGGAAGACCTGCGGGTCGTCCTCATCAAGCTCGCCGACCGCCTGCACAACATGCGGACCCTCGAACCCCTGGCGGAGCCCAAGCGGCGCAAGATCTCGCGCGAGACGCTGGACATCTACGCGCCACTCGCTCACCGGCTCGGCATCGGCCAGATCAAGTGGGAGCTCGAGGACCTGGCGTTTCGCAACCTCGAGCCCGACGCCTACACGGACGTCATCAGCCGGATCGCGCGCAAGCGCGCCGACCGCGAGTCGCTGGTGTCCGATCTGCGCGAGATCCTGGCCCGCGAGCTGGAGAAGGTCGGCATCCAGGCCGAGATCACCGGCCGGCCCAAGCACATCTACTCGGTCTGGCAGAAGATGACCCGCGAAGGCAAGGACTTCTCCGAGATCTACGACCTGTCGGCGATCCGCGTCCTGGTCGACAGCGTGCGCGACTGCTACGGCGTACTCGGCGTCGTGCACTCGCTGTGGAAGCCGATGCCCGGACGGTTCAAGGACTACGTCGCCATGCCGAAGTCCAACGGCTACCAGTCGCTGCACACCACGGTCATCACCCACACAGGCGAGCCGATCGAGATCCAGATCCGGACCCAGGAGATGCACCGCGTGGCCGAGTTCGGCGTCGCGGCACACTGGACATATAAGGAAGGCGGCAAGGACGCGAGCTTCGACCAGAAGCTCTCGTGGCTGCGCAGCCTGCTCGAGTGGCAGAACGAGGTGGGGGACGCCGAGTCGTTCCTCAACACCGTCAAGGTCGACCTGTTCGAGGACGAGGTCTACGTCTTCACGCCGCGCGGCGACGTGATCAACCTTCCCGCCGACTCCACCCCCGTCGACTTCGCGTATCGCATCCACACCGAGGTCGGCCACCACTGCATCGGCGCCAAGGTCAACGGGCGCATGGTGCCGCTCGACTACGCGCTCCAGAACGGCGAGATCGTGGAGATCCTGACCTCCAAGGGACCGCACGGTCCTAGCCGCGACTGGCTGAACTTCGTCAAAAGCGCTTCGGCCAAGGAGCGCATCCGCAAGTGGTTCAAGAGCCAGCGCCGCGAGGAGAACGTCGCCAAGGGCCGCGACCTGCTCGACAAGGAGCTGCACCGCATGCACCGGGTCAGCCTGGCCGACCTGCCAGAGCCCAAGCTGCTAGAGATCGCGTCCCTGCAGAAGTTCGCGACCATCGACGACTTTCTCGCCGCCATCGGCTACGGCGACCTCTCGCCACACGCGGTGGTGATGCGGATGGCGCTGAGCCTCGACACGCCCGGCGCCGACCTGCGCACCATCCCGAGCATCCCCCAGATCCAGCCTTCGCCCCGCGTGCTGGTGCGTGGGGAGAAGGGGATCCTGACCACCATCGCCACCTGCTGCCAGCCGGTGCCCGGCGACGCGATCGTCGGCTACACGACTCGGGGAAAGGGGGTGACGGTCCACCGCGCAGACTGCATGAACGCCGTCAACGCCCAGGACGCGTCGCGGGTCGTACCCGTCGACTGGGAGTCGGATGCCACGCACCTGTACCCGGTCGCGATCAAGATCGAGGCGTTCGACCGCCAGGGCCTGATGCGCGACATCGCCACGGTGGTGGCGGAGAACCGGGTCAACATGTCGGCCCTCCAGGTCCACGTCTACGACGACAAGACCGCTGTCGTGTCGGCTACGGTGGAGATCGACTCGCTGGCGCAGCTATCGCGCCTGATGGAGAAGCTCGAGGGTGTGAAGGACGTGCACACGGTGGCGCGGGAAGCGTCGTGAAGACCGGATCCCGGGACGTCCAGCTCGACGTTCCCGTCAAGGCCGCCTGGGCTGCTCTCGTATCGCCCAAACGCCGGCGCTGGTACTACCGGCTGACGGCGAAGGGCGAGTTCGTGAAGGGCGGCTCGATCCGCTGGGAGGACGATGCCGGGAACGCAGCCGAGGTTTCCGAGGTGCTCGCGGTCGAGGCGCCGAAGCGCCTGGAGCTGCGGACGAACTTTCTGTTTGCGCCGGCGTTCGCGAAGCAGCCGCCGCACACGATCACGTGGGACGTGACGCGAGCGAAGAAAGGCTCCCGGGTCAGCATGTCCTGGAAGGCGCCTGAGATCGTCGCCGGTTTGCTGGAGGCGGAAGCCGGCAACTTCCTCCGCGGCCTGCGCCTCGAGCACGACCCGACGGCGCAGGCGGAGATCGCACGCAAGCCGGAGATCGGCGAGATCAAGGTCCACGACGTGACCCCGGACCGCGTCGCCGACTACCAGTCGTTCTTCGACCACGACGCCTTCCGCGACTACCCCGGCTGGCAGTCGTGCTACTGCATGGAGACCCACCGCACCCAGACCGACGAGGAGTGGGCGGTGCGCACGGCCGCCGACAATCGCCGCGACATGTCAAAGGCGATCGGTGAGCGCCAGGTCACGGCGCTGCTGGCGTACGTCGACGGCAAGCCGGTCGGCTGGTGCAACTACGGCGAGACCACACGTCTCAACGGCGTGATGCATCGCTTCGGCCTCAACGCCGCCGAGCAGCAGGGCGTCGGGTCGGTCGCGTGCTTCGTCATCGCGGCGCCGTATCGCGGCCACGGCGTCGCGACGCAGCTCCTGGACTCAGCGCTCGACCGTCTGCGCTCGCGCGGCGTGAAGGTCGCCGAGGCCTACCCGGTCAAGGAGCTGAAGTCGCCCCAGTCGAACTACCGCGGTCCGCTGAGCATGTACCTCGCGGCCGGGTTCCAGCCGCACCGCGAGACGGAGCGGCACATCATCGTCCGCAAGACTCTTTAGTGCGCCTTCGCGTAGAGGTGACCGCCGACCGCCGGTTCGGCACCAACTCCTACCTCGTCGAAGACAAGGAGACCCGCGACGCCGTGGTCATCGACTCCAACCTCGAGCCCGACCTTGTCGTCGAGCTGGCGAGGCGCCGTGGCGCCGACGTCAGGGCGATCCTCCTGACCCACACCGACCTCGACCACATCGCCGGCCTGCACGAGCTGCGTGACGCGTTCGGCAAGGTGCCGATCGCCGTCCACGACGCCGAGCGCGACGTGGTCGAGCAGGGCAAACCGCTCCGCAGCGAGTTCGGCCCGATCGCCACCCAGTTCGACGACGTGACGAGGCTGGCGGAGGGCGAGATCTACAGGGCCGGCACGCTCGAGTTCGAGGTCCTGCACACGCCGGGCCACAGCCCGGGTGGCGTGTCCTTGAAGATCGACGGCTATGTCTTCACGGGAGATGCCCTGTTCGCCGGCTCGATCGGGCGCTCGGATTTCGCCAACTCTGATGGACGCGCCCTCGTGGAGGGCATCAGGTCGAAGCTGCTGGCGCTGGCCGACGACACGATCGTCTACAGCGGCCACGGCCCCGCGACCACGATCGGCCGCGAACGGAAGATGAATCCATTCCTCAGCTGACCTGACCTAATCCCTACTCCGTGTTAGTCGCGACTATCCGAGGCTTTCCGCCACCAGGACGCGCGTTAGTCGCGACTATCCGTGGCTTTCTGCCACCAGGACGCGCGTTAGTCGCGACTATCCGTCAGTGCCCCAGGGTCAGGACGACGAGCAGCGCCGGTCCGAGCAGGATCAGCCAGAGCGTGGGGAAGACGCACCCCACGGTGGGGATAAGGATCTTCAGCGACGCGCGCGCCGCCTCGGTGCGGATCTTCAGCCGGCGCTTGACCCGCATCTGCGCCGCGTGGGCGGCGATTGTGCGCGCGATCGGCACGCCCGTGCGCTCGGCGTAGAGGATGCCGCGCACGAGGGACGCGAAGTCGTCGATGCCGGTGGCCTCGGCCATCTCCTCCAGCGCGTCGGGGCGAGGGCGGCCCAGCTGAATCTCGCGCAGGGCGCGCGCGACCAGCAGAGTCAGGGAATCGTCCTGGTGGCGCACGAGCTGCTCCAGCGCCCGGTCCAGGCCCAGCCCCGCCTCCATGCTGATCGCCACCACGTCGAGCGCGTTGGGCAACGACGCCTCGAGCTCTGTCCGCCGGTCGCGGACGAGCTGGTCGAGCCACACCACCGGAAGGTAAAACCCGACCGCGACGCCGGCCACGAGCGCGATCCCGATCGCGAACGGCGTGCCGAAGAACATGCCGATGGCGGTGCCGATGGCGCCGAACGCCGCCGCGGCGGCGATGCGCAGGGTCTGCAGGCTCACCGGGTCCAGGCCCATCGGGTTGCCCACGAAGTCGAGCTGGCGGCGGAAGTTGGCGGCCTGAGCCTCCGGCGTCAGGCGCAGCATCTGCCGGTCGAGCCACCGCCGCATCGGGCCAAAGAGGCGCTCGGTGAACGGCCGCTCCAGCTGCAGAGCGACCGCGCTCTGTCCGAGCCCTACCTCCTGCCGGGCGAGGCGCTCGCGGGCCAGCGCGGTCGCGTCAGCGGTGCGCGACGCGATGATGCCGATGGTCAGCAGGTAGGCGCCGATCGCCGCGCCGATGCCGATGACGAGGGGCACAGCGTTCATACGATCGCCGTCAGCCGCCGGATGATCACATTGCCGACAAAGAGGAGGAACCCGGCGAGGATCAGCATCGCCCAGCCGAGCGGGTTGACCAGCATCGGCCGGAAGTAGTCGCGGACGATGAAGTAGAGAAGCAGCGCCGCCACGATCGGCAGCAGCGTGATGATCAGCGCCGTGGCCCGAGACTGGGCGGTAGCGGCCATGATCTCCGAGCGCATCTCCTCGCGCTGGCGCATCGTGTCGGCGAGCGTGATCAGGATCGCCGGCAGGTCGCCGCCGACCGAGCGCTGGATCGTGATCACCATCACCATCAGGCGCAGGTCGTTGCTGCCGATTCGCTTGACCATGTTGTTGAGGGCGCTCTCGAGCGAGGCGCCGAGCTCTATCTCCCGGCGTGCAAGCGCGAACTCGTCCGAGACCGGTGGACCGGCGTTGTCGGTGACGGCTGCCAGCGACTGCGCGACCGACTGGCCCGCCTTCATCGAGTTGGCGATCAGCTCCATGGCCCGGGGAAGGTTGGCGTCGAACTGGCGCAGGCGGTGGCCGCGCCGGTTGCGGAGGTAGATGGAAGGGAGGACGTAGCCGATCACGGCGAGGACGAGGAACTCGGGTCCGACGCCGAAGCGAAGCAGTCCGATGACGCCGAACAGCAGGGAGAAGCCACCCTGGATCAGCCGGAACTCGTATGGGCGCAGCTCGAGGTCGGCGCTCACAAGGTCGCGCTGCAGGCGGCTGGTGCGCTCTTCGCCCGCGATCCAGGCCGGCGTGCCGGTCGCCTCGAATCGCCTGCGCAGCTGCTCGCGCACGTCGGCCAGCGTGCGGTAGGACGCGCGGACCGAGGACTGCGGGGTGAACGTCTGCTGAGAGCGCACGATGCCGAAGACCACCAGGCCCACGCCGAAGGCCGCCGCCACCGCGACCAGGATGATCGCCGTGCTCATCGGAGGCGGCCCGCCACCCTGGCTAGTGGGTCGTGAAGTGCCAGCGGCTGTCGATGTCTTTCGGCCCGACTCCCGTCGCCGAAGACACGCCTGGACACTTGGCGTCGGGCTGGGTCGGCGCCCCCGCGTAGTCCGTGTACGACTCGAGGACGTACTTCATGGAGGCGTTGTTCAGCAGCCAGAAGAGATACTCCGAGTCACAGCTCGTCATCAGCACCGTCAGGCTGCTGGTCACCACGCCGGTCGTGGTGCCCCCGTTGGCGGGGCCGACGCGCAGCACGTCGACGTCGCGGAAGACGGTGAGGACGACGTTGCGGCCCGGACTCTGGCCGAAGACCGCCGTGTTGATGGTGGCCAGCATCGTGATCCGGTCGCCGACCTGGACGTAGCCGCCGACGCCGACCTGCTCGCCCGTTGGCACCGTGACCGCGACCCAGCCCTTGGGGATGGGGAGGTAGGCCACGTCGCTCTCGTTGATGAGGCCTCCCGCCTGGCCGACCAGGTTGGCGGTGATAGGAAGCCCGGCCGGGATGTCGACCCGCGCGCCTTTGCCCTCGACGTCCTTGAGGGCCGTGAACGCCTCTGGCGGAGCCGGGTTGAAGCTGGCGAGCGTGAGGTCGGCGGCGGTGATCACGGTCCTGGCCTTGATGTCGTGGCCGGCGACGACGATCCTGGTGCCGCCTGTGGTGCCCTGGATCAAGGGCAGGCTTGCGATCCCGGCCGCGAGGGCAAAGGCAAGCACCGCCAGCACCGCGCCGACGACGATGTAGAGGCGCCCCCGGCGGGGCCGGGCGAGGACCGAGGTGGCTATTGACACTTAACTGCGCGCGCTAGCTTCACAAAATGGACGCCCGAGTGCAACAGATAAGGCAACAAGGGCGCTTCTGGGGGCCTGGTCACTCGATGAGCACCGCCTCGACCACGGCCGTGCTGATGCCGTAGTCGCTCCCGATCGCGGTCCCCGCCCCCGCGGCGGCGGAGAGGCTCAGCGTCCCACACGAGATCGTCCCCGCCAGGACGCTGAGGCCGTTGTCGGCGTAGGTGCACGTGCCCGGCCAGTAGACCGAGCCGAGAAGCCAGTTCTCGGCCACCGTGCCCGTGATCGCGATCTGACCGGTGTTCGAGGCGGGCGCCCAGACCAGCAGGTTCCAGCAGGCGCGGTCGCCCACGGGGCACCACGCCGAGCCTGGGCAGCTGGCGTCGCCCGCCGGGGCCTGGCTGCACGGCGCGGCAAACCAGGTGTACCCGCCGCCCGCCGAGTCCGCCACCGCGTTGGGCGGGCAGGCCGACAGCGAGCAGGGCACGGACCCGAACTGGCACGTGGCGGCGGTGCAGCTGGCCCCTCCGCCGACGGCGCAGGTGCCGGTCGAGAACCCGGCCTGGTTGACGAACTCGATCGTCACGTCGCGGGCCAGCAGTTGACCCCCGTCGAGGCAGATCCCTCCGCCTCCCGCAAAGCCCGAGCCGTTGAAGTGGTAGAAACCGGGGTCCAGGACCGCGCCGCCGCCGCTGCCCGCGGGCTTGAACGCGGCGATCCCGTTCGCCCAGAGCGAGGCGATGCCCGCGGTCAGGTTCTCGGATGCGACGGCCGCGGGCAGGTCCAGGCGGTACTCGGAGCCGTAGCCGTTGGTGACGTCGGTGACCATGCCGGTCCACCCCGTGGCCCGGGTGAACGTCTGGCCCGGAAGGTTCTGAAAGCCGTCGATCGTGATCACGAGCTCGCCGGTCTGGCTCAACGCGCCGTTTGTCGAGATGGTCGTCGTCGTCGTGGGCACCGCAACGGGCAGCGCGCCCCACTGGTCGAGGGGGTTAACGGTGGTGACGCCCAGCCACTCGCTGATCTGTGCGTTTCCGTTGATCGTCGCGGGGTTCATGGTGAAGGTGACGCTGCTGATGCCCCCGGGGTTGTTCGGGTAGTACCAGATCTCGCTTCGCCCCTCGCCGGGCTGGTTTGCCTCCGCCGCCGAGACCCAGCCCGCGGAGGCGGTGAACTTGTTGGGCGTGGTCTCCGCGGACACCGTGGCGACGAGCAGAGTGCCCGCCTGGCTGACGGCCGGAAGAGTCGCCGTGACGAAGTGCCGCTGGCGGGCGCTCTCGGCGCCGATCTGGCGGGCGGAGATGCCGCCCGCCACCGACGTCAGGTCCAGGTAGCCGTAGCAGCTCGGCTTGAAGTGGTAGAAACCGCTCGCGTCACGGCTGGCGGGCGAAGGTCCGAGTCCGGTGCCGACGACTGTGCCCCCCGCGGTGATGTTGGGATAGACGGCGCCTGCGGTGCACGCCGCGCCGAGCGGCCCGCCGGCGCTGTTCTGCAGGGTGGCGATCGCCGCAGGGTCGGTGTTGGGCTCTGGGGGCAGCGTCGTCGCAAGCGCCGGCACCGGCTGCGGGGCCGTGCCCGCGGCGCACGGGTTCGGGTGGACCGCGGCCACGCCAGCGGAGAGGAAGGCGCTCGTGCCGCCCGCTCCGCACGACATTGCCAGGTGGCCGGACAGCTCGGAGCCGTCGGCGCACACCGCGTTGGTGGATCCCGAGTTCGACCCGGCGACGCAGGAGCCGCCCCCGCCGACCCACGTCTGGCCGCCGTTGTAGACCGACACGCTGCCGAGGTCGGAGTAGGTGCTCGAGGACGCGTCGAGGCGCGCGTGCGTGTAGAGCGCGCATGAGCCGCTGAGGCTGATCGTGTTCGAGGCGACCACGCTGCCCCGGACGTTGACCTGGCCGCCGGTGCACGACAGCGTCGTCGCCGAGACGGTCGGCGCGGACGCGCTCAGCTGCTGCGCCACGGCCCGGCGCGTGACGTTGGTGTTCGACGCGCCCATGTAGCTGCCAAACGAGATGGGCAGCGCAAGCGTGAGGACGACCTCGACCTGCTGCTGGTGGGTCAGGTACGGGTAGTGGTAAGTCGCTGTCAGCCCGCTGGCGAACGTGTCGGTGCCCGTGTAGCCGCCCGCGCAGGTGCCCGCGCCGATGTTCAGGGAGCCGGTGCGCGTCCGCTGGGTGGCGAGGAAGTTGTCCGCCTCGGTGATGACGGTGCTCGCGGAGCCCGGAGTGCAGCCCACGGCGATCTTCATGGCCGCGTCCAGCGCGGTCTGGTCGGCCAGCTGCTGGAGCTGGTTGCGCTGCCATTCGACCGAGCCGGTCAGCAGGATCAAAGACGCGGAACCGATGAGCGCCACCAGCCACACCGCGACGATGACCAGGACCTGCCCGGACTGCTGTCGTGCCGTCCGCATCAGAACTCGAGCCTGGCGACGGACTGCGAGTCGAACGTGATCGTGCTCGGGATGCCGAGCAGCGTGTTCAGGACCGGCTTCCACTGCAGCTTCAGGTCGACGACGACGAGCTGGTGCCCCGACGTGCGCACCGCGGCGCCGCTGACGCCGGCGCACGAAGGGCAGCTCCACCGCGGGTTCGGGTTGCCCGGTGTCGCGTCGAGCTCGTAGACGAATACGTAGACCGTGCTGGGGTTGATGGCGCCCGTCAGCGCGATGGTCCCAGGCTGCAGCGGGTTGACGTTGGCGGTGAAGGTGCCATATGCGGGTGCGCTGCTGATCGCGGTCGAGTCCTGGTAGACGACCGACATTCCGAGCGGGTCCAGCTGGTGGGGGCCATTGGTCAGCGGGCCGAGCGTGCACGGGGTGGCGAGGGCGGTGCAGGTCGGAGGGAGCGTGTTGGAGCCGCTGTAGTAGCCGAGCACGGCCTGGCGCGTCATATCGCGCGACGCTCCCTGGAGCATCGTGTAGATGAGCATCCCGCGGCCGAGGTCGACCGTCGCGCCGATCAGGAGGAAGAGGGCGGGCGCGATCAGAGCGAACTCGAGGAGCGCCTGCCCGGTCTTGCCGAATCTCATTGCCCTACCAGGCCGTGGTGGCTCGGCTCGACCCCGTGATCGTGATGCCGCCGCCCAGGATGTTGAGGTCGCTGAACCCGTAGTAGACGTAGACGTCGACCTCCGACTGGTAGAGCGTCGGAATCGACCCCGTGCAGTTCAGGCTTGTCCCGCAGTAGACCGCCACGACGGCCTGCCCGGCGACCGGCTTGGTGTAGTCGACCCCCGCGACGAACGGCGGCGCGTGACTGACCTGCGTCGGACAAGAGACGCTGGTGGTGACCACCGCGAGGTCTGCCGTCACGAGGCTGCACATCGCCGCGAGGCCGGGTCCGTTCGTGGTCGCGGTCTTTCCGGCCACGTACCTGGCCGCATCGCGCGCCGCGTCCGACGTTTCCATTGCGAACGAGTAGCCACGGCCAAGCTCGAGGACTCCGGCGACCAGGATCACGAGGATGGGGAGCGAGATCGCAAGCTCGACGAGGGCCTGACCGCCGCGGCCCCGCAAGCCCTCACGCATCAAGCTTTAGGCTCGAGAGGATCACGCGCGCGACCTCGGTCGCACCCCGGGACACGATCGAGGACGGGTCGTGCTGGATCACCAGCCCCCCCGCCAGCGTCGAGTCCTCCGGTCGAGAGTCGTCGAAGCCGACGACGACCGACATCCTGCGGCCGAGGATCGACTCCACCGCGGCCCTGTCCAGGGGCGGGTGGGGCGAGCGCTGGTTGAGCACCAGCTCAACACGGTTGTCGGGGACGTTCATGATGTCGCGAAAGATCGCCAGCGACCGCCGCGCGTCGGTCATGGCGGCGATCTCCGGCGGGATCACGATCACGAGGGACTCCGCGCGCTCGATCACCGCCAGTGCCGCCTCCCCCAGCGACGTGCCGACGTCGACGACGATCACCTTCTGCCACGAGACCACCGCATCAAGAACGCGGCCGACCAGATCCCCGGTCAGGGTGTCGACCTCTTCTGGACGCAGCGTGCCCGGCAGGACGCCCATGCCGCTCCGGTGGTTGACGATGTTCCCCCGGAGCACTGTCTCGAAGTCTGGCGGCGCCGCCTTCGAAGCGCTCGCGACCGAGCCGGTGGCGATGAGGTCGGCAAACAGCGCTGCGTGCCCGAACGGGGCGGCGAGATCGATGAGGAGCACCTGTCGCGGGAACTTGCGCGCCAGCGCCGCCGCGGTGTTGATGGCCAGCGTCGTCGTCCCGGCGCCCCCCTTGGCTGAGAACATGGCGACGATGGCCGCCGCGGTCCCCGAGGCGGTCTGGGCCGCCATCGCCGCCGCGGCTGCGAGCTCCTGCTCCCACAGCTTGTCCAGCGTCACCGCCACCTTCTCCACGTCCGCCGCCAGGCCCTCGAGCAGGCCGTCCCGATCCAGGGTCAGGAGGACGGCGTCCGTCAGCCCGAAGATGCTCGTCACGTACCGATCTCCCGTGCGGGCGGCGGGGAGGATCACCAGGTCGCCGGGCGCCGGTCGCCGGGTAAGCAAGACCTTGCCCGCCGAGTCGGTGATCGACTCCTCCACCTGACCCGAAGCAAGGAACACGACGACGTCTCCACCCTGGCCGCCCAGGCGCAGGGTGTCGCGGGACTTCAGGCCCACGGGGCGCATCCGCCGGGCCACGGCCCGCAAAACGCCGTCGCCGAGCTCTGAGAAAACGGCCGACATCTCCAGGATCCGCATCCGCATCTGCAGCGCGGACGGGCCCTGGTCGTTGGCGGTGCGGCCGCCGCTGGCGCCCACGTTTTTTCCCTCTTCCTCCCGCGCCCGCTGTAACGTTTCGGGGGCCTCGCGGGCGTTCAAAACGCGGATACTGTAGCGCGCGCCCCCCAGATGGACTCCCAGCATCGCAGCAATGGCTCGAATACACGTCCGGCCCTCCAGGCGGTGCCCCGCGCCACCGGCCGGTCCCGAGTGGCCGGGCGCGTCGAGCGGGTGGTCAACACGGCCCTCGACGGCGAGCGGGCGGCCGTGCTCAACGCCACGGCAACCGAGCTCCTCGCCGAACCCAGCGCTGTGGCGGGGATCCTGCAGGCGGCGCTGACCCGCCCAGGGGTGGGCGTCATGGGCCACCGGATGTTGCACGACCTGTTCCAGCGCTCTGGCCTCCACGACGAGCTGCTGAACTCGCTGACCAGCCCGAACCCGGTGATCCGGGCTTCGGCAGCCCGAATCTGCGGCGCCGCCCGGCTGACCGATGCCACGATCTGGATCGGCGACCTCGTCGCCGATCCCAACCCACGCGTGCGCGACGCGGCCGTCCGCGCCCTGGCCCAGTTCGGAGGCGGGAGGGCTGTCGAGGTCCTGATCGCGTCGGCGGACAGGATCCCCCTCTATCGCCTGGCGATCGCGCTCTCGCGAGCCGCCGCCGACGTGGACATCGAGGCCCTCATGCGCCAGCCTGAGAGCGAGCGCACCGCGGTGGCCACGGTGCTGGCGTGCGGGCTGCGCTGCGACGTGCTGCGGGTCTCGCCCCTGCTCGGCATCGCCCACGACCGCCGCTGGCCGACCCAGGTGCGCAAGGCCGCCTGCAAGGCCCTGGCCTCCATCGGCGACCGGGCCGCCGCCGACGGGCTGAAGCGGCTCGCGCTGTCCGACCCTGACGGGCAGGTTAAGACCGCGGCGGAGCGAGCCCACCGCAGGCTGGTCAGGCGGGCGGTCGCGCGGTGAAGCTCTCGGAGCGCTTCGACCGCCGCTATCAGCAGGCGCCCGTGGCCACTCAAACCGCTCCTGCCGCGCCCGCGGAGGCGGCACCGACGCCGGCGGACGGCACGCCGAGCATTGCCCCGGTCGAGCGGCGGGCGGTGCCGCGGGAGGGCACGACCGCCACCCAGCAGGTGATGATCGAGACCCCGGTCCAGCCCGCGGAAGCGCCCACCGTCCTGAGCCCGGGCCTCGCCGCCGCCAAGGCGGAGATCCACGCCGACCTCCTGCGCCGCCATGCCGCCGCCATCGACATCAGCAACCGCGCCGGCATCCGCCGCTTGCTGACGCAGCTGACCGAGGACCATTTCCGCAACAAGCCGCCCGCGGCGCTTGTCACTGCCGCCGATCGCGAGCGCCTGGTCGAGATCCTGTTCGACGAGGTCATCGGCCTCGGCCCGCTTGAGGCGCCGCTGCGCGACACCGAGATCACCGAGATCATGGTCAATCGCCCGGAGCAGATCTTCATCGAGCGGCGCGGGCGCATCGAGCTCACAAACCTCGCGTTCGAGGACGAGGCCAGCCTGCGCCGCGTGATCGACCGCATCGTGTCCACCATCGGCCGCCGCGTCGACGAGTCCGAGCCGATGTGCGACGCACGCCTCAAGGACGGATCGCGCGTGAACGTCGTCATCCCGCCGGTCGCGATTTACGGCCCGTGCCTGACCATCCGCAAGTTCGGCCGCGAGGTGCTGACGCCCGAGCGCATCGTCACCACCGGCGGCTCGAGCGAGGCGATCCTCGAGTACCTCGACGCCGCGGTGAAGACACGCCTCAACATCATCGTGTCGGGCGGGACCGGTTCGGGCAAGACGACCCTCCTCAACGTGCTCTCGGGGTTCATCCCGGCAACCGAGCGCATCGTCACCTGCGAGGACGCGGCCGAGCTGCGCCTGCGCCAGGTGCACGTCATCAGCCTGGAGTCGAAGCCCGCCAACGTCGAGGGACGCGGTCAGATCACGATCCGCGACCTGGTCCGCAACGCCCTGCGCATGCGCCCCGACCGGATCATCGTCGGCGAGGTGCGGGGCGGCGAGGCGCTGGACATGCTGCAGGCGATGAACACCGGCCATGACGGTTCGATGAGCACCGTGCACGCGAACAACCCGCGCGACGTCATCAATCGTTTGGAAACACTGGTGTTGCTGGCGGGTACCGAGCTGCCGTCGCGCGCGATCCGGGGCCAGATCGCGTCGGCCATCAACGTCATCGTCCAGACGGAGCGGCTGCGGGGCGGCGGGCGCAAGATCGTCGGCGTCGCCGAGGTCTTCGGGCTGAGGGAAGGGGAGATCGGCTTGAACGAGCTGTTCGCGTTCCGTCAGGTCGCGGTCACGCCCGACGGCCGCGCGGTCGGCTACCACACGGCGACCGGGACGCTGTCCACCTTCCAGGACCACTTCAAGGCCAACGGCGCCGAGCTCCCCGAGTCGATGTTCGAGCCTACGCAGCAGCCGGCTATGGAGGAGCTCTACTGATGGACGAGTTCCGGGAGTTCGGCGAAGCGCCGCGGGACGACAACTCCGACGGGCACGCTCGCATCATCCACGTCGACGCCGACGTCCTGGCTGACCTCGGCCACCAGCTGCGCAACCAGCTGAACGCCGTCGTCGGCGCCGCCGGCCTCCTGGCCACCGGCGCCGAGTCGAGCGAGGAGCGCGAGCTCGCCGGCATCGTCGAGTCCGGCGCCGAGCACGTCGCGCGAATCATCGACGAGTGGCTGGACGCGGCCACCATCGAGAGCGGCTCATTCGAGCTGGCGCTGCACCCCTTCAACGTGCGCTCGACGATTGAGAGCTGTCTGGCCGCCGTCTCCGACGCGGTGGGCGCTAAGAGCCTGGACATCTCATTCAGCGCCGCACCGGACGTGCCGAACGTCGTCATCGGCGACTCACGCCGGCTCGAGCAGATCATGATGACGCTCCTGCACAGCGCGGTCGACCGCACCTACCGCGGAGGCATCGGCGTGGAGCTGACCGCAGAGGACCGGGGGCCGCTGGTCGAGCTGAGGTTCAGGGTCCGGGACACGGGCCGCGGCGTTCCGGCCCGCATCCTGCGCGGCGCCATCGACGGCGCCATCAGCCCCCACGACAAGCTGCTGCCAGGCGACCGCCTCGCGGTGCTGAGCCTTCGCACGACCAAGCAGCTGGTGGAGCTGATGGACGGCGAGCTGCGGGTCGAGCAAGGTGGGGTGGAGGCGGGCCCGGACGCGGGAACCACGTTCGACTTCACCATGCTTGCCGAGGCGCTCCCCGGCGCGGTCGCCACCACGTTGCTCACCCTGGAGGCGATGCGCGTGCTGGTCGTCGCCGCCGATCCTACCGAGAAGCGTGTGCTCGCGCTGCAGGCGGAGCAGTGGGGGACGAGCGTGGTGCCGGCGACGCCCGAGGAAGCGCAAGCCGCGGTCCGGACCGGCCAGCCCTTCGACATCGCCCTCATCGAGCACAGGCCGCCCGCGATCGACGGCCTGGAGATCTCGACGGCGCTGAGGAGCGCGCGCGGCGCGGATCAGATGCCCATCATCCTGATCGCCTCGGCCATGCCCGGCCAGGCCGAGGCGGAGGCCGCGGACAGCGGCGTCATCCAGGCGACCCTCACCAAGCCGGTGCCGCCGCGCACGCTGCACGATGTGATGATTCAGGTCGGCGGGCGCGGCGCCCAGCCGCAGGCGGCGCAGGAGGTCGAACCGGGCGCGCTGCGCGTCCTGATCGCCGACGACAACGCCCTCAATCAGAACCTGCTGCGTCGCCTCGTGACGAAGCTCGGCCACATCGTCGACGTCGTCTCCAACGGCCGTGAGGCCGTGGCGGCGGTGGCGCAGCAGCCATACGACGCCGTGCTGATGGACGTCATGATGCCGGAGATGGACGGTCTGGCCGCGGCCGAGGCGATCTGCCGCCGCTGGCCGCGAGGCAACCGGCCCCGACTCATCGCCCTCACGGCGATGGCCGGCCCGGGCGACCAGGAGCGGTGCCTGCGCGCCGGCTACGACGACTACCTGAGCAAGCCGGTCCGCACCGACGAGCTTGCCGAATCCCTCAGGGCGGCGGTCGGCTACCGCACCTACACGGAGCGGGTGGGCCTCTAGCCCCTCAGCCGGTTGTCGAGGCGATCCTCGTGCGTCGCCAACCGGCCGGCGCGCGCCTCGAGGTACACGACCACGATCACGATCATGCCGCCCAGCACCATCAACCCTCCAAGCGCCTCGGCCTCGATGCCTGTCGGCTGCGTGATCACCTGCACCATCGCCGAACCGAACACCAGGATGTAGCTCACGCCGAGGAGCCGCACCCTCGGCGCCACCTCGGCGCGCTCGCCGCCTCGCCACGGCCGCTTGCCGATGATCAGCAGGTACGCGCCCATGACGAGCGCGAGGCCGGCGAGCGCGAGGGAGATGATCTGGACGTAGGCGGTGGTCACCGGCGGGTGAGTTTAACCGGCGGTTCTTACAATCGATCACTCAATGCCCCGAAGCGAGCCGATCAAGTCTGTCCGCGGGGTCCGCGACATCCTGCCCGCCGATCTCCCGCTGTGGCGGGCCGCCCAGCAGGCGGGCCGCACCGTCGCGGAAAGCTTCGGCTACGCGGAGGTCGAGACCCCGATCATCGAGCTCGAGGAGCTGATCGAGCGGGTCGGCGAGGACACGGACGCCGTCGCGAAGGAGCTCTATCGCTTCGAGGATCGAGGTGGCCGCAACGTGGCCCTCCGTCCAGAGGCCACGGCGGGCGTGGTGCGCGCCTACTTCGAAGGCCAGCTCAACCAGGGTCCGCAGCCCTCGCGTCTCTATCTGTTCGGGCCCATGTTCCGGTACGACCGGCCCCAGAAGGGACGCTACCGCCAGTTCTCCCAGTTCGACGTCGAGGCGATAGGCAGCGCCGCGGCCGGCGTCGATGCGGAGGTCGTCGAGATCGCGGGCGGTTGGCTGAGGAGGGTCGGGCTCGACGACCCGCGGCTCGAGCTGAACACCATCGGCGACTCCAAGTGCCGCCCCGCCTACCTCGAGCGCCTGAAGGAGTACTACCGGCCGCTGAAGTCGCAGCTGCACGGCGACTGCCAGCTGCGTCTGGAGCGCAACCCCCTGCGCCTGCTCGACTGCAAGGTGCCGCAGTGCCAGCCGTTCAAGGCCGGCGCGCCCAAGATCATCGACCACCTCTGCCAGGAGTGCGGGGAGCACTGGGCCGAGGTCCGGCGGCTCCTTGACGCGGCCGGGATCGAGTACGTGCTCAACCCCTATCTCGTGCGCGGTCTCGATTACTACACGCGCACGGTGTTCGAGTTCTACCCGAGCGGAGCGACCGGCCAGCAGGACGCCGTCGCGTCCGGAGGCAGATACGACGGGCTGGCGGAGGACTTGAACTGGCCGTCGACGCCCGGCGTCGGGTTCGCGGGTGGGCTCGACCGCGTCACCGAGCTGATGGCCGCGCGGGGCGACGAGCTCGACGCGACGCGGGCGGTGGACGTCCTCGTCCTTCCCGATGGGGACCTGGCGGTCGAGGCGGCCGACGTCGCGCGCCGCTGCCGCGCCGTCCGCTCGGTCGCGGTCGACTACGAACCCAAGAGCCTGCGCGCCAAGATGCGGTCGGCCAACAAGCTGGGCGCGAAGTGGGTCGTGCTGCTGAGCGCCGAGGACGCGGCGCGCCAGGTTGCCCAGCTGCGCGACATGACGAGCGGCGACCAGGCCGAGGTGTCCTGGGTCGAACTGCCGGGCCGCCTCGCGTGAGCGGATACACCGCCCCCCACTGCGGTTCGCTGCGGGCCTCGGACGATGGGCGTGAGGTCGAGCTGTACGGTTGGGTCGCCCGCCGGCGCGACCACGGAGGGGTGACGTTCATCGACCTCCGCGACCGCTGGGGCGCGGTCCAGGTGGTGCTCCGCCACGCCGATGCGCAGCTCAGGCTCGAGTACGTGGTGCGGGTGCGCGGCAAAGTGTCGCTCCGGCCAAAGGGGTCGGAGAACCCGAAGATCGCGACCGGCCAGGTGGAGGTCGTCGCCGAGGAGCTCGAGGTCATCAGCGAGTCGGAGCCACCTCCGTTTCCGATCGAGGACGCGGAGGAGGCCGATGAGAAGACGCGCCTCGAGTACCGCTACCTCGACCTGCGGCGGCCGCGGATGACGCGCATGCTCCAGCTGCGCAACCGGGTCAACCGCGTCATCCGCGACTACATGGAGGAGCGGGAGTTCATCGAGGTCGAGACCCCGATCCTCACGCGCAGCTCGCCTTCCGGCGCGCGCGACTTCCTCGTGCCTTCGCGCCTGCACCCAGGCGAGTTCTATGCGCTGCCCCAGGCGCCGCAGATGCTCAAGCAGCTGCTGATGGTCTCCGGCATCCAGCGCTACTACCAGATCGCGCGCTGCTTCCGGGACGAGAACCTGCGCGCCGACCGCCAGCCGGAGTTCACGCAGCTCGACCTCGAGATGTCGTTCTGCGACGAGGAGGACGTCTTCGCGCTCGTCGAGGGACTCTTCGCGAGGCTCTGGAAGGAGACGATCGGCGTCGACATCGCCGTACCGTTCCCGCGCCTCGACATCAAGGAGTCGTTCCTGCGTTACGGCACCGACAAGCCGGACCTCCGCTACGCGCTCGAGATCGCGGACCTCGGTGAGGCGCTGGGGGACACGCGCGCCGTGATCTTCCGCAGCGTCCTCGACGGGGGTGGGGTGGTGCGCGGTCTCGCCGTGCCGGGCGGCCGCGACATGTCGCGGCGGGAGCTCGACGAGCTGGTCACGCTCGCCAAGGGCGCGGGCGGCCAGGGCCTCGCGTGGGTGCCGGGAGGCACGCTGGACAAGCACCTCGCCGCGGACGAGATCGCGGCCATCAAGCGGCTGACCGGTGCGGGCGAGGCCGACCTCGTGCTCATCGCCGCCGACCGGCGGCGCAAGGCCGAGACCGTGATGGGCCTGGTGCGGCAGGAGATAGCGCGGCGGCGCAAGCTCATCCGCGAGGGCGAGTGGAGGTTCCTGTGGATCAATCCCACCTACCTCTTCGAGGAGGATGACCAGGGCCACCTGACCTACGCCCACCACCCCTTCACGCGCCCCTTCGCCGAGGACATGCCGTTCGTCGAGGAGCGGCCGTACGACGTGCGCGCGCACGCGTACGACATCGTGTGCAACGGCTACGAGCTGGGCGGGGGAAGCCTGCGGATCTACGACCCGGCGATGCAGGAGCGCGTCTTCCAGCTGCTCGGCATGCCGCTCGACCTGATCCGAGAACGGTTTGGCACTCTGCTGACCGCATTCACCTACGGCGTGCCCCCGCACGGAGGCATCGCGCCAGGCATAGACCGGATCGTGATGATGCTGGGGGGCACCGACAACATCCGCGACGTGATTGCGTTTCCCAAGACGCAGTCCATGGCCGACCTGATGCTGGGCGCGCCCTCGGAGGTCGACCAGTCGCAGCTCGACGAGCTGCAGGTCAAAGTCGTCGCCCGCAAGAAACCCGACTCGTAGTATTGGAGTCGCTCCCGATGGGCTGTGGGTGATGTGCGGGTTGCCCAACAGTTCATCAATCGGGACCCCGGAGTCCGCAAGGCCGACCAAAAGCCCGCCGCGACGGGACTTGGAGAGCCGAGGCAGGGGACCCACCTGAGCATGCTCAGGACAACCCACCCCCACGACCCGGAGGGAGCATCCAGGACGCATGGTTAGTCGCGACTATCGCGGCTCCTCGACGTCGCCAACCCTCGTTAGTCGCGACTATCACGCGTTCTCGGCGCGCGGGACCCTCGTTAGTCGCGACTATCCGTGTTCTTGGCGGTCCAGACCCCCCGTTAGTCGCGACTATCCCGTCAAGGCGACGTGAGGCTCATCCCCCCCGGCTTGATCGTCGCCGTCCTCCTCATCCTCGTCGTCTCCCAGCTCTGCTACGCCTTCCTGCCCTACCGCCGGCGCTCGTACGT
>Ga0209058_1000717_pt1 | contig 29017 bp, 17 predicted proteins | sample GraSoiAngelo_147_FD_185904 | JGI IMG/M metagenome (GOLD analysis project Ga0209058, IMG submission 185904) | Grasslands soil microbial communities from the Angelo Coastal Reserve, California, USA - 14_1009_05_40cm (SPAdes) (version 2) | ecosystem: Environmental > Terrestrial > Soil > Grasslands ... | reverse complement strand
GATCGTCGCTGCCGCGTCGGTGCTGTCGCTCGTGCATGCCCAGGCGCCGAACTTCCCGAGCACGAAGAACGGCGAGTGGGCGTACTACACCGCGGACGTGAAAGGCACGCGCTACTCGCCGCTCGATCAGATCAACGCAACCAACTTCAACCAGCTCGAAGTCGCGTGGCGCTTCAAGACCGACAATCTCGGCACACGTCCCGAGTACAAGCTGGAAGGCACCCCGCTGATGGTGAAGGGGGTCGTGTACACGACCGGCGGCACCCGCCGCTCGGTCGTCGCGCTCGATGCGAAGAGCGGCGAGCTGATGTGGGTGTACTCGCTGCGCGAGGGGGCGCGCGCCACTGCCGCGCCGCGGCAGCTCTCGGGCCGCGGCCTCTCCTACTGGACCGACGGCAAGGGCGACGAGCGCGTGCTGTTCGTCACCACGGGCTACAACCTCGTGGCGCTGAACGCGCACACCGGCGCGCCGGTCCGCCAGTTCGGCAAGGACGGCATCGTCGATCTGAAAGTCGGCGCCGTCGTCGGCAAGGGCGAGCAGATCCCGCTCGAGACCGGTGAAATCGGCCTTCACTCGACGCCGACCGTGGCAAAGGATGTCGTGATCGTCGGGTCTTCCTTCCGCGAAGGGCTGACGGTGAAGACGCACAACAACACCAAGGGCCTCGTCCGCGCGTACGACGTGCGCACGGGAAAGACGCTCTGGACGTTCAACACGATTCCGCGACCCGGTGAATTCGGCAGCGACACGTGGGAAAAGGAGTCGTGGGCGATCAACGGCAACACGGGTGTCTGGTCGCAGATCACGGTCGACGAAGACGCGGGCCTCGTGTACCTGCCGGTCGAAGATCCGACGTCAGACCTGTACGGCGGTCATCGCCCGGGCAACAACCTGTTCGGCGACAGCCTCGTCTGTCTCGACCTGAAGACCGGCCAGCGGAAGTGGCATTTCCAGATCGTGCATCACCCGATCTGGGACTACGACATGCCCGCGGCGCCGATTCTGATCGACATCAACGTGAACGGCAAACCGATCAAAGCCGTTGCGCAGGCGACCAAGCAGGGAATGCTCTACGTGTTCGATCGCATCTCGGGTCAACCGGTGTGGCCGATCGAGGAGCGACCGGTTCCGCAGACCGACGTTCCCGGCGAGAAGACGTCGCCAACGCAGCCGTTCCCAACCAAACCGCCGGCGTACTCGCGCAATGGCGTGCTCGAAAGCGATCTGATCGACTTCACGCCCGAGCTGCACACGCAGGCGGTCGAGCAGGCGAAGCGATATCGACTCGGACCGGCGTTTCTGCCTCCCGTCGTCAGCAAAGCGGAAGGTCCGCTCGCCGCGCTGACGGCGGGCACGCTGAGCGGCGGCGTCAACTGGCCGGGCTCCGCAGCCGATCCCGAGATGCACTGGTTCTTCACGCACGCGTGCAACGCGTGTCTCGCGCCGCTCGGTCTCGTCGCGCCGCCGAAGGAATTCTCGGATCTCGACTACGTGATGGGCACGGCGGGCCAGCAGTTCCGCCCGATTTTGGGCGGCGGTGAAGGGCTCGCAGCCGACGCGCCCCAGCGCGGCGGACCCGTTGGCGGACCGACTGGACCTCCGCCAGCGGCACCGGCAGGTCGCGGCGCTGAAGGCCGCGGCGGTGCGGCGGGCGGGCGCGGCGGCGCGGGCGGCGGCGGCGGCGAAGGCTTCGGTGGCGCGGGGACGATCGTGCAGGGCCTGCCGATCCTCAAACCGCCGTACGGCGTCGTTGTCGGCATCAATCTCGACAAGGGCACGCTCGAATGGTCGACGCCGCACGGCGATACGCCCGACAACATCCGCAACAGCCAGGTGCTCCGCGGCATCAATGTTCCGAAGACCGGACAGACGGGCAATGTCGGCGTCGTCGTGACGAAGACGCTCGTCATCGTGGGCGATCCGCTGGTGACGACGACGCCCGATCATCCGCGCGGCGCGATGCTGCGGGCGTACGAGAAGCTGACGGGCAAGGAGGTCGGCGCGGTGTACATGCCGGCCGCGCAGAGCGGATCGCCGATGACCTACATGATCGACGGCAAGCAGTATGTGATCGTGGCGGTCAGCGGCGGCGCGTATTCGGGCGAGTACATCGCGTACGCGCTGCCAAACACCGCGACGCGCACGTCAACGGGAAGATGACGCAACGACACCATTGCGCACATGATCATGGGGGCGGACACGTTGGTCCGCCCCTACGTGTCTGAACGACGTCTCGATAGATCCGCACCGCTCTCTTCCCTATCACCTCCCACGTCAATTCGCGCTGGAAATGATCCATTACGCGCTGCCGCGCTCCTGACAGATCGCGCGAACCGACGTCGCCGAGTGCACGCGCGCACGCCGACGCATCTCCTGGCGTCCACAGCGCGCCAACGGCCGTTCCAGTGATCGCCCGAAATGCTGGAATGTCGGTGACGACCGGAATCGCGCCGCAGGCGATCGCTTCCATGAGCGCGTAGCCGCTTCCTTCGTGATGGCTGCCGACGACGAAGATGTCGGCGGCGCTGAAGAAGGCGGCCATGCGATCGTGCGGAACCGCGCCGACCAGGCGCACGCGATCCTTCAGAAGAGGAGACGACTGGATGCGCGCCTTGACCGCTGCAAGCAGTTCCTCCTCCTGATAGACCATCGTCAGCGTCGCCAAGGGAACATCATTTTTCACTGCGCCCGGGGCCCCACCCCCGGGCGCTCTCACTCGCGCGTTGCGCTCGCTCGGGCTCAAGGCTGTCTCGAACGCGTCGACGACCGTCAGCGGGTCCTTGTTCATGTTCAAACGTCCGACCCAGAGCACGGCCGGCGCGCCGGTGACGCCGCTTTGCGATCGTGCGTCGCCGCGCGGCAACGGCGCGATCGTCGTGCTCGCCTCCATCACGTCGTGCACCGATTGTGTCGGCCGGATCAGCCGCGCACGATGCCAGGGCTCTGCCTGTTCCAGAGTGGTGAACAGGAACGCGTCAATCGATCGCATCAGCGAACGGCGGACGGCATTCTTCGCGGTCGTGGCGGCGCCGGGATCGCCGGACGCATGATCCTGGACGACCAACGCCGAGGACGCCTGCAGCGGACGCCGCATCAGCCATGTACGCATCGGAAACCCGAGACCGTTCACGTGAACGACATCGGGCTCGAAGCGCGCGGCCGCGCGGGCGAGCGTCAGGAAATCGGCGAAGACGTATCGCACGCCGTCGCGCGTGACATTCGCTGACGAGTGGAACTGCTGCAGCGTCAGCACCTCGACGTCCGGCGCCGCGTTCGCGATCGCGCGACTCCATCCGGTCAAAGTCGCGTAACGGTCGAGCAGCGCCTCGGGATCGCGCAGCCGCGTGTCGAACGCGTAGTTCACCTGAGCCACTCGCATTGGCGGTATAGTGTCCGCGCTATTTCTACAACGCGGCAGCGCATCATGGAACGCACCGTTTTCGGACTCGCGGCGGCAGTCGCGTCGCTTGCGGTGCTCGCCACGCTTGATGGACCCATCGCGGGCCAGGGCTACGCGCCGAGCACGAAGAACGGCGACTGGACACACTACACCGCCGACGTCCGCGGCACGAAATACTCGCCGCTCGATCAAGTCACCGCGGCCAATTTCAATCAGCTCGAGGTCGCGTGGCGGTTCAAGACCAGCAACCTCGGCACGCGTCCCGAGTACAAACTCGAAGGCACGCCGCTCGCCATCCGAGGCACGCTGTACACGACGGCCGGCACGCGGCGATCGGTGATCGCGCTCGACGGGAAGACCGGCGAGTTGATGTGGACGCACAGTTATCGCGAAGGCAACCGCGCCGCGATCGCGCCGCGGCAGCTCAGAGCGGATCGCCGATGACCTACAAAGGTCCGGACGGCCGCCAGTACATCGTCGTCGCCGTCAGCGGCGGCAACTACTCGGGCGAGTACATCTCGTTCGCGTTGCCGTCAACCGGCGATCGACCAACGGCGGGAAAGTAACGCTCGGCTGAAAGCCTCGCGCTACATAAAGCCTTGCGCTACATATGCTCATGGTAGGGCGAGCCTTTCAGGCGAGCCTGGATCCCGATCGCCTCCCATTCGGTCCTGACCGGGTGGGAGGCTTTCCGACAATGAGAACTCACAATCGTTTACCGTGACGGGGTCTGGGCGCATCGATGTGGATCCGGCGCGCATCTACGGCATCATCGCGGGCATCGTGCCGAAGCAGCAGGAACTGAAGAAACCGGCAATGGTCGTTGATCGTTGGTCCGGACAGCCGTCAGAGAAGGAGGCAGGCGATGGCGACAACGGGAACCGTCTCGGTCGAAGATCAGCAGAGACTCATCATCGAGCAATTGGCCGCCTGGTCGGCTCATGACATCGATCGGCTGCTGCGGTTGTTTGCTGCCGATTTCGTCTACGAAGATGTGACGATGGGAGCAGTGAACCGCACCACGGCGGAACTGCGCGCGTTCGGAGAAGGATTCCTGTCCGGTTTTCCCGACGTGACCTTCGAAGTGCGATCCAGCTTCGCCAACGGCGCGAACGGCGGCGCCGAGTGGGTCATGCGAGGCACGCATGCGGGCGATCTGCCGGGGATGCCAGCCACCGGCAAGCGCGTGGAGGTACGCGGCGCGTCTGTTTTTGAATTCGCCGGCGACAAGATTCGACGCGTCTCGGACTACTGGGATATGGCGACGTTCCTCAAGCAGCTGGGCTTCATGCCGTCAGCGTGACGTCAGCGAACGACCCGGATGCGATGCGCCTCGCTGTCCGACACGTACAACGTGCCGTTCGAGTAGAGCACGCCATGCGGGCGTGACAGGCGGCACGCGAGCGGATCGGATTCCGGACCGTCTCCGCGCTGGCCCGTGCCCAACACGGTCGTGATCGTTCCCGTCTTCAGATCGATGCGGCGGACGACATGATTCTCGGTATCGGCGGCGTAGAGGCTTCCGTCGCTCGCGTACGTCAGACCCTTCGGCCCTCCGAGCTTCGCGCGGACGGCCGGTCCGCCGTCGCCGCTGTAGCCCTGCTCGCCGGTGCCGGCGATGTGGTGCAGCGTCTTCGTCGCGCGATCGATTCGGTAGATCGCGTTGCCTTCGCGCAGCGCGAGAAACAGATCGCCGTTCGGCGCGAAGGCGATCGTCCGCGGTCCGTTGAGCGGCGTGCCGGCGAGCGGCGCGCCGTCCGGCGTCGGCTTCGCTTCGCCTGTTCCCGCATGGGTTGTGATCGTGCCGGTCTCCAGATCCAGCCGTCGAATGCGATGGTTGCCGATGTCGCAGATCAGCAGGCTGCCATCGCGATCGATCGCGACGCTGTGCGGCTGACGGAGTTGCGCCTTCGCGCCGGGACCGCCGTCGCCCGCGAAGCCGGCCACGCCTGTGCCGGCGACCGTCGAAATGATGCCGCTCGCGTGGTCGATCTTGCGGATGACGTGATTGTCGCGCTCCGCGACGTAGATGTTGCCGGCCGGGTCGAACTGAATCTCGTGCGGCATGTTGAGCGCCGCGTCGACGGCCGGCCCGCCGTCGCCGCGATACCCGCGCTCGCCGCTGCCGGCGATCGTCGTCAGCTTCTTCGTCTTCAGGTCGAGGCGCCGGATCCGCTGGTTGTCGAGATCGCAGAAATACAGCGCGCCGTCGGGACCGATGGCCATGCCGTACGGGTTGTTGACCTGGAGATCCGAGTACCCGCGCGTGCCGGTGCCGATGAGCGTCGAGACGAGCGCCGCCAGCAGGAAGCGGATCATCGCGCCTGGCTGCTCGTCGTCTTCGCCGCGGCGGTGCCGCGCAGAAGCTGGTCGAGCTCGTACACGCGCCCGTTCACGATCACCCGCTTCACCTTGTGCAGGTTCGCGACGTCAGCCAGCGGATCGCCGTCGATCATGATGAGGTCCGCGAGCTTGCCGGCCTCGATCGTGCCCACGTCGAGATTCAGCGCCTTCGCCGGATTCACCGTCGCTGCCTTGAGCGCGTCGTAGGTCGACATTCCCGCCATCACGTACGACATCAGCTCGCCGTGGAGGTTGATCGCGTTCGGGGTATCGGTGCCGGCAACGATGAGGGCGCCGGCGCGCATCGCGTCGAGAACCATCTTGCCGCTGCCGGCGGTCGGATCGACCTGAGCGGCGAATGCGTTCACCTGTCGCGAGGCGAGCTGCTCCTGAATCCACTGCGGATACAGCTTGAAGCGTGGATCGTTCAGCAGCTCCGGCTCGCGCTCGAGGAGGCGGCGTGTGCCAGCCGGTGAGATCATCGGACAGAAAGTGCGGCCGCTCTTCCCGAACAGTTGAATGACGTCTTCGTACGACCGCTGCAGCGTCGCGATCTTCGGCGAGTAACCGCGGCGGCTGGTCGCGCCTGTGTGCTCCGTATTGTCGACGCCGACGAACGCCGCCGGATAGATCTCGTGCGTCGCGACCGGGATGCCGATGCTGTGGGCGAACTCGGTCATCCGCTTCTGCTGCAGATCGGGCAGGCGTACGTAGCTCTTGAGGAGGTCGTACTGCAGCGCTTTCGCGCGCTGGAGCTCCATCTCCAGCTGACCGACAGTCGACACCGCGATGCCCATCTTGTAGTACACGCGTCCCCACTCCGTGAGATAACCAGTGCCGTAGACGCGCGGCCCCGGCCGGACGCCCGCTTCGCCCGCCTCGCGATCCTCGACGTACTCGTACGGAGTGTTGCCCGGGCTGCGCACCGTCGTGATGCCGAACGCGAGCCAGGCGCGACCCTGCGATTCGCCGTAGTCCTTCTGCAGATGCGAGTGGAACTCGACGAGCCCCGGCATCACCGACAGAGTCGACGCATCGATCACCTGGCCGCCGGCGTGATTCGCGTCCGCATGCGGAACGACCGAGGCGATCTTGTTTCCTTCGATCGTGATGTCGACGTTCGTCCGAACCTCGGCGCTTTTCATGTCGACGAGCCGGCCCGCATGAACGACAACATGGGTCGCCGGAACATCCGGCGTGTACTTCAAATCGAGCGGCACCGTGCGCGTTTCGCCCGACTCGATGTCGATGATCCGCAGCTTGTCGAGCGATTGATACAGGATGTGTCGCGAATCGCCCGCCCAGCTCGGCGCGTGCGCGCTCTCGCTCGTGATGTGGCGCGGCGGACCGAGCGGCTCGCCCGACACGGCGACCGGCCAGACGGCGAGAACGCCTTCGTAGATTGCCGCCATCTTCGTCCCGTCCGGCGACCACACCGGTCCGCACCCTCCGCGCGAGTCGATCGAGAGTGTTGGGATCGGGGCGTACCACTTGTCCTGCGACCCGGGCGGCGCGGGCCTTTCAGGCCCGCGATCGGCGTCGGCCCCGCGATCGCGCCCCTCAAAGGGCCGCGCCACATCTAAGAGCCGCGCTACGTCGATGGTCAACACCTGATTCGTGCCTTCGCGGAATCTCCGCGTGAACGGTGCCACTTCGGCGAGCGCGATCCGCTTTCCGTCGGGCGACCACGTCGGTGTGCCCGGCTGCGCGAGCGTGTCGTGCACCTTCGTCACAGCGCCGCTCGCGACATCGAGCACCGACATGTTCGCGACGCGCCACATGCCGTTCACGTCGAAGAACGCGATGCGCTTCCCGTCGGGCGACCACGTGGCCCCCTGCGGCTGCGTGGTCAGATGCGTCACCTGTCGGCTCCGCCCCGTTTTCATGTCGCGGATCCAGAGCTGCAGATGCTCGCTCTCCTTGTCGGACGAATAGACCAGCTGCGATCCGTCGGGCGACCACGCGGGATCGGTGTCCAGCGCCGCGTCCTTCGTGACGTCGACGGGCTTGCCGCCGACCGGCATCACGTAGATGTCGCCGACAGCGGCAAAGGCGATCTGTCTGCCGTCGGGCGAGATCACCGGCCGCACGATGCCGAGCGCCGGCTTCGGAGTTGTCGAGGTGAAGTCGCGCTTCCTGCGGACGTACGTTCCCGCCACGCGCGTCACCTGCATCGTCGCCGAGAACTCGATCGTCTGCGCGGCGCCGCCGCCGATCGAACGCTTGCGAATCTTGCCGTCGGAGACGTAGTAGAACTCGCTGGCTGACGACCCGGGAATGAATGACGGCCTGAACGCAAAGGCGTTCTCGGCGCCGGTCAGCGGATTGCCATCGACTTCGAGCCGGCTCTCGCGCGGCAGCGCGGCGTTGTACACGATCTGGCCGGCGGGACCCCACGACGGCGAATCGACACGACCTCGCGACGTCGAAACTCTCCGCTCCGCACCGGTCGCGACGTTCACCGCCCACACCGACGCGCCGTCCTCGCGGGTCGACGCGAACGCGATCTCCTTGTCGTCCGGCGACCAGCTCGGCATGTAGTCGTCCGCCGGATTCTTCGTCAGCTGCCGCAGCTCACCGCTGCGGACGTCGAGGATCCAGATGTTGTAGTCGCTCCCCAGCGCGTCGCCGCGGTCCGACGAGAACGCGATCCGCGTCCCGTCGTGCGACCAGATCGGCTCGCGATCGTCGTACGGTCCCCACGTCAGCTTCCGCTGATTCGACCCGTCCGGCGCCACGGACCAGATGTCGTATCCGCCGTCTCGATACGCAAAGAACGTGATCGTTCTGCCGTCGGGCGACCACGTCGGCTGCCGCGCGTCGTTGAAGAGGTCTGTGATCCGCTTCGCTGCGCCGCCACTCGACGGCAGCGTCCAGATGCTTCCCTGCATGTCGATGGCGAGCATCCGGCCGTCAGGCGAGACGGCGACCGACATCGAGGTTCCTTCATGCACCGTCACGTCGATGAACGGAGAAGAGGCCGGCGCGGCGCCGAGCGCAGCCACCAGAGCGAGACTCGCAGCGAGAACGACCGCCCGCGACATAGGATCCTCCGGTCGGCATTCTATACCGCCGATTTCAGAAGGGCTGATTGTAGGAGGTTCGCTTCAGCGCCGTGATCAGGCTGCTGACGTCGAGGTCAGAGGCCGGCATCACGCCAACCTCTGACCCCGACCTCTGACTAGAACCCGATTCGAAACGCGAACTGCGCTTGCCGCGGGACGTACGCGTTGCCGGTGTTCTGCTGCGGCTGGCCGAACACCGCGGTCGTCGCCGCGGCTGTCGCGCTGAGCGACGTGTTGTAGCTGCCGTAGTTATGGTGGTTGAAGAGATTGTAGACCTCGCCGATGAGCGAGATCTTCGTGCTGCCGACGATCTTGAAGTCCTTCGTCAGCCGCAGATCCACTTTGTGCAGCGGCAGCCCTTCGAGCGCGTTGCGCGGGATCACGGTGCCCGACGCAATCGTGGCCGGACCGTTGAAGCGCGACGCGATGTCGATGACGTCGCCATTGGCGAGCGTCGCCGTGGCGGGGATGGTAATCGTATTGGTCGCCGATCCATTCGCGGCGAGGTTCAGGCGGTTCGTTCCCGGTTTTCCGTACACCGCGGCGGCGATGCTCGCGGCGAACCGATTGCCGGATCCGTAGAAGTACGACACGCTCGCCGACACGCCGAACGGCAGCCGATAGAGCGTCCACAACCGCGCCGTATTCCGCTGGAAGTCGGTGGACGTCGCGTATTCGCCGTCGAGGTAGTCGAACTGGTTGTTCTGGCCCGGCGCCGTGTACCCGATGTTGCCGTCGTCGCGCATCGAGAACATCAGCGCGTAGGTGACCCCCGCCTGGAAGTTGTTCTTGAACCGGCGATTCAGCGCCATCGACAACAGCGTCTGATCGCGGTGGCCCGTGCTGACGAAGTACGCGATCTGCGTGTACGCCGGGTTCGGACGATTCGGCACGCCGTTCACCGCGGCGGGATTGACGTTGTAGCCGGTCGCCGGGTTGAAAAAGAGGTTTGGATCGATCGTGCGAGTGTCGTGGTACTCGTTGAAATGCGTCAGGTCGGCTTCGAAGCCGGTCACCTGATTGAGCTGCTTCTGAAATCCGATGCTGCTCTGCCACGTGTACGGATTCCGATAGTCGGGGCTGATGATCCGCGGCGACTGCGGCGGCGCCACCGACTTCGCCTGATCGAACGTCGTCACGCCGCAGGATGGATTGGTGATGAAGAGCGAGCCGTCGGCGCAGCGGCCGCTCGCCGGCGGCAGGAACGCCGCGGTGACCATCTGACTGTAGATCTGCGGGCTGAACGTCATGTTCGACACCGGCGTCGTGAAGTACAGACCGCTGCCGCCGCGGATCACCAGGTCGTTCTGCCCTCCCACGTTGTAGGTGAAGCCGGCGCGCGGCGCGACGTTCCGGTTGTCGCGAATGCCGTCCTTGTAGCCGAAATCGCTCCCGGTCATGCCGGGGTTGCTCGCGGCCGCGACGGCCGCATTGTTGTTGATGAGGATCGTGTTCGTGACGACGTCGGGTGGCGACGCGACGCCCCAGTCGTCGTCCCAACGTAAGCCGTAGTTGATCGTCAGCTGATTGTTCACGCGCCAGTTGTCGCCGAGCCAGATCGCCCACGTCGGCCGCGGGATGTTGATGCCCCAGCTGCCGGGATGGAAATTCTGATCGAATTCGCGGACCGTCGAGCTCGGAATGGCCGCGATGTTCCACGCCGCGGTGTTGTCCCACGCGCTCGCCGGGAAAATCGCATTGAGGCTGGCTGGATTCGAGTTGAAGATCATCCGGCCGACCTGCTGGATGTACCACGTCCCCGTGTTCTTCACGTAGATGAACTCGCCGCCGATTTTCAAGTCGTGGCTCGTGCGATGCCAGTGCAGGTCGTAGCGCGACTCGAAGTTGTTCTGGTAGAAAAGCTGCGGGTAGTTGTACGGCTTGCCGACAGTGAGGCCGACGAAATCGTACTCGACCGTGCCCTGACCCGGCTCGGGGTTGTTGGTCCACGCAAAGTTGTTGTAGCCCGCGCGGACTTCCTGCACCTTGTCGTCGCTGACCACCTTGTTCCAGATGCCGACGATGTTGGTCGCGTTCTTCGTCTGCACCGACGCGTTGGAGGGATGCCCGCCGGCCCCGAGCACGAACGGGTTGTCCCAATCCCATCGCGATCCGCGGAACGTCAGCCGGTCCTTCGCCGATAGCTGACTGTCGACGCGCGCCAGCAGGCTCTTCTGGTTGTTCTTGTACGGAATCTCGAACGTCTGACCGGCGAGAATCGACGGCGAGGTGACGAGCGTCCCCGGCTCGCGCTCGTACTCGTACGACGCGAAGAAATGCAGCTTGTCCTTCACGATCGGTCCGCCGAGCGATCCGCCGATCTGCTGATTCTGGTACGGCAGCACTTTGTTCGCGACCGGGTCCGGAGCGTTCCATTTGTCGTCGCGGAAGAATCCGTAGAAGCTGCCCGCGGGTTTGTTCGTCCCCGAGCGCGAGATCGCCTGCACCTCGATGCCGGTCGAGCGCCCCTGCGTGATGTCGAACATGTTCGTCACGATCTGGAATTCCGCGATCGATTCGCGGCTGAACTTCGGCTGCCCGAAGCCGGAGCCGGCAACCTTCTGGGTAATCTGCTGTCCGTCGAGATTCAGCTGGAAGTCATCGTCGCGGCTCACACCGGGCGTATTGGTCACGTCGTTCGCCGTGATGCCCTTCACGAGCTTCGACAACTCCATCCAGTTGCGGCCCTGCAGCGGCAGCTCCTCCATCTGACGCCGGTCGACGTTTCCGCTGACCTGCGACGATGCAGTGTCGACGAGCGGCGATTCGCCGGCGACGGTCACCGTTTCGTTGACCTGCGCAAGCTTCAACGTGAAGGGGATCGTCGCGTGCTGACCGACGAGGAGCTCGACGCGCTCCAGTACCACCGTCGAAAAGCCCGTCAGCTCCGCTTGAATGCGGTACGTGCCTGGCGGCACGGTAGGCAGACGATATTCGCCTTTCTCCGTCGTGACCGCGCTGAATTGCTGGCCGGTCGAAATTTCAGAGGCAGTCACGGTGGCGCCCGGCAGGACCGCCCTGGTCTCATCGGCGACCGTACCGATGATCGATGCTTCCTGAGCGAAAAGCGACGACGAACCGGTGAGGACGATCCAGACGGCCAGGAGCAGAGCCCGGTGTGGTCGCACAATGCCCTCCTTGCGTGTATGTGAAGCAGACGATAGGCGAGACCCCAGGGGCAATCAAGCGACAAAACGGTCCGCGGAAGGCAGACGGCCGCGGACTACGGACAGTTGGATTCAAAACTGGTTGCTGGTTGCTGGTCTGGCGGCTGCTCGATGGTCGAAGGTGGTTGCTGGAGGCTTGCCCGCTTACTCGGGCTCCGGAACGAGCTCACCAGCGCCCGGTTTCCAGCGTCCAGCCTCCATCGGGCCAGTGACCAGCAGCTGCATCCTGCGCCCAGCATCCAGCAACCGCAAAGATCAGTAGCCGTTCTACCCCCGCTGAAGGTAGAATGCCTACCATGAATCGCGATCGCACGGAGCTGCTGCAGGGGACGCTCGACATGCTGATCCTGCGGACGCTCCTCCTCGGAGCGGCGCACGGCCACGAGATCGCCAGACACATTCAGCGCACCACCGACGACGTGCTGAAGCCCGAACACGGATCGCTCTATCCGGCGTTGCATCGCCTCGAACGCAAAGGGCTCGTCGTGTCGAAGTGGGACGCGCACCGCGAGCACAACCGCGAGTGCAAGTACTACCGTCTGACGCCGGCCGGGCGTAAGCAGCTGACCGCCTCGCAATCGAAATGGAAACGGCTGCAGGAAGCCATCGCGCGCGTGATGAGCGCCGCAGCCAGAGCCGAGGTCTAGCGCGAGCCTTTCAGCCGTGCGTCCGCGTAGCGCGAGGCGTTCAGCCGAGCGTTGATGGGAGCGCAAGGCTTTCGCCGAGCGGGAGCAAACATGAGCAACGACGATCTCGATCGTGAACTGCGCGCGCATCTCGAGTTCGAAGCCGAAGAGCAGCGCGAACGCGGGCTCAGCCCCGAGGACGCGGCGTTCGCCGCGCGGCGCGCCCTCGGCAACCGGACGCGGGTCACCGAAGACGTCCGCGCCCTGTCGCCCTGGGCCACGGTCGACGATTTCGCGCAGGATCTTCGCTACGGCGCCCGGATGCTGCGCAAGCATCCGGGGTTCGCGGTCATAGCCGCCCTCACGCTCGCGCTCGGCGTCGGCGCCACCACCGCGATCTTCTCGATCGTCGACGCGGTGCTCCTGCGCCCGCTGCCGTACGCCGACGTCGATCGGCTCGCGATGGTGTGGGAGAACGTCAACCTCCCGGCTTACAAGAACGCCCGGAACACGCCGTCACCCGGCAACTTCCGCGACTGGCGCGACCGCAACTCGACGTTCGTCGATCTCGCCGCGATTCGCGGCGGCAACTGGAGTCTCACCGGACACGGCGAGCCGATTCGCGTCGAAGGCGAGAACGTCTCCGCGTCGCTGTTCCGACTCCTGCAGGTCGAGCCGCTCCTCGGGCGAGTGTTCACCACCGACGAAGAGCGTGCGGGCGGCGGGCACGTCGTGCTGCTCGGCCACGCGCTCTGGACCGATCGGTTTGCGTCCAATCCCGCCATCGTCGGACAGACGATTCATCTCAACGACGAGCCGTACACCGTCGTCGGCGTCCTCCCGCGCGGATTTCATTTCCCGGACCCGACCGATCAGGTCTATCTGCCGCTCGGGCTGACGCCGCAGCAGCTCGCGAATCACGGCAGCCATTTCCTGCGCGTCCTCGGACGGCTGAAGCCCGGCGTCACGCTCGCGCAGGCACAGGGCGATCTCGACGCCGTCGCGCGCCAGCTCACAAAAGAGCTTCCGCAGTCGAACACCGGCGTCGGCGTCACGATCGTCGGGCTTCCGGAACAGGTGGTCGGCGACGTGCGCGTGCCGCTGCTGATCATGCTCGGCGTCGTCGCGTTCCTGCTGTTGATGGTGTGCGCGAACATCGGCAACCTGCTGCTGGCGCGCGCGTCGGCGCGCGAGCGCGAATTCGCCGTCCGCGCCGCGCTCGGCGCGAGCCGCGTGCGGCTGCTGCGCCAGATGCTGGCAGAAAGCGTGCTGCTCTCCGCGATCAGCGGCGTCGCCGGTCTCGCGCTCGCCTACCTCGGCGTCGAAGCGCTGCGCGCGCTCGCCCCCTCGACGCTCCCGCGGATCGACGACATCAAGGTGAACGGCGTCGTCGCTGCGTTCGACGTCGCCATCGCGCTCGCCGCGGGCATTCTGTGCGGCCTCGTGCCGGCGATGCAGGCACGGCGCTCCGACTTCCGCGATGCGCTGAAAGACGACGCGCGCGCGTCGAGCGCCGGCGGCCGCATGCGCGCACGGAACGTCCTGATCGTCGCCGAAACCGCGCTCGGAGTCGTCGTGCTCGTCGGCGCCGGTCTGCTGCTGCGCACCTTCGTTCACCTCACGCAGCTGCCGGTCGGGTTCCAGTCGGATCGCCTGCTGACGTTCAGGGTCGCATTGCCGCCGGGGCGCTACGCGACCGAGCCGCAGCGCACGGCCTTCTACGCGGCGCTTTCGGAGCGGCTGCAGGCGACGGCCGGCGTCACGTCGGCGTCGGCCATCAGCTTCCTTCCGCTGTCGCTGCGCGGCCGCACGACTGCCGTGTCGGCCGAAGGGGACGCCCCCGCGGAGCTGCCGGGTCAGGCGCGGTTCGTCGATTTCCGATCGGTCGCGCCCGGCTATTTCCGCACGATGTCGATTCCGATCCGCGCGGGGCGCGACGTCGCGTGGAGCGACACGCCCGCGTCGCGGCCGGCCATCGTCGTCAGCGAGACGCTCGCGAGGACGTTCTGGCCGAATCAGGATCCGCTCGGCAAATGGATCAAGCTCGGACGGCCGCAGGACAAGGTGCCGATGCTGACTGTCGTCGGCGTGGTCGGCGACGTACGCCAGCTCGATCTCGTCCGCACGCCGCGGCCGGCCGTCTATTTCCCCGCCGCGCAGGATCACGGCACCGGCGACACGCTGGCGGACTGGGTCGTGCGGACGTTGGACGAACCGATGTCGCTCGCCGCGCAGGCGCGCGCCGCGGTGTGGGCGATCGACGCGACGTTGCCCATCACGCGCATGCAAACGATGGAGCGCCTGCGGTCGGCCATCACCGCGACGCAGCAGTTCAATCTGCTGCTCGTCGGCATCTTCGCCGTGCTCGGTCTCGTGCTCGCGGCGATCGGTGTCTACGGCGTCACCTCGTACAGCGTCGACCAGCGGACGCGCGAGCTCGGCATCCGCGTGGCGCTCGGCGCGCAGCGCCGGGAAGTGCTGCGGCTCGTGCTTTCAGAGGGCGCGCGGCTCGCTGTCGCGGGCCTCGCGGCCGGCACGGTCGCCGCGCTCGCGCTGACGCGCTTCATGGCGACGCTGCTCTTCGGCGTCGGCGCGCGCGATCCGCTGACGTTCGCCGCCGTCGGCCTCCTGCTGCTCGTCGTGTCGCTCGTGGCGTCGTTCATCCCGGCGCATCGCGCGACCCGCGTCGACCCGGTGATCGCTCTACGCAGCACCTAGAGAATCGCTTTGCGATATGCTGAGGACTCCCCGGGATCCCGCATGTCGCTTTCATCCTTTCATCCGATCACCGCGCGCTGGTTCTCCGAGACGTTCGGGCGTCCGACGACGGCGCAAGAGCGCGGCTGGGCGGCAATCCGTCGGCGTCAACACACGCTGATCGCCGCGCCAACAGGTTCGGGCAAGACGCTCGCCGCGTTTCTGACCGTGCTCGACGACCTGGTCCAGGACGGACTTCGCGCGCCGCTGCCCGACGAAGTGCGCGTGCTATACGTCTCGCCGCTGAAGGCTCTGAGCGCCGACATCCACAAGAACCTCGCCGAGCCGCGGCGCGGCATCCGGCGCGTCGCGGAGGCGATGGCGCTCGAGCCGCCGCGGATCACAGCCGCCGTCCGCACCGGCGACACGACGCAGTCCGAGCGGGCGGCGATGCTGCGAACGCCACCGCACGTCCTCGTCACCACGCCGGAGTCGCTGTACTTGCTGCTGACCGCCGAGCGCAGCCGCGCGATGCTGCGCACCGTGCGGACCGTCATCGTCGACGAAATCCACGCCGTCATCGGCACCCGCCGCGGCGCGCACCTCGCGCTGTCGCTCGAACGGCTGCAGCACGTCGCCGAGGCGCCGGTCGTGCGCATCGGGCTATCGGCGACACAGAAGCCGATCGAAGAAGTCGCGAACTTTCTCGTCGGCTCGAGTCCGGGTCGACGTCCCGAGATCTCAATCATCGACCACGGCCATCGGCGCCAGCTGGATATTGCGCTGGAGGTCCCGCGCTCTTCGCTCGAAGCGGTCATGTCGCACGAAGTGTGGGAGGAGTATTACGACCGCCTGACGGAATTGATCGGCGGGCACCGTACCACGCTCGTCTTCGTCAACACGCGGCGGATGGCCGAACGCCTCGCGCGGCACCTCAGCGATCGGCTCGGCGAATCAGCGGTCACCGCGCATCACGGCAGTCTCTCGAAGGACAAGCGTCTCGACGCGGAGTCGCGGCTGAAAGCGGGACAGCTCCGCGCGCTCGTCGCCACCGCCTCGCTGGAGCTCGGCATCGACATCGGATCGGTCGACCTCGTCTGCCAGATCGGATCGCCGCACCGGATCTCGACGTTCCTGCAGCGCGTCGGCCGCTCGGGACACACCATCGCCGGCCTGCCGAAGGGGCGTCTGTTCCCCGTGTCGCGCGACGACCTGATCGAGTGCGCCGCCCTGCTCCGATCGGTCGGTCGGGGAGAGCTCGACGCGATCGTGTCTTACGACACGACGCTCGACGTGCTCGCACAGCAGATCGTGGCGGAGGCGGCGTGCCGCGATTGTTCGGAGGACGAACTGTTCGCGCTCGTCCGGGGAGCCTGGCCGTATCGAGCGATCGAGCGATCGCAATTCGACGCCGTCGTCGCGATGGTGTCGGAAGGGTTCGCGACGAAGCGAGGGCACCGTGCCGCGCTCGTACATCGCGACGAAGTCAATCAGCGAGTGCGCGGCCGGCGCGGATCGCGGCTGCTTGCGTTGTCGTCGGGCGGCGCCATCCCCGAAGTGGCCGACTACCGCGTCGTTCTCGATCCCGAAGATACGTTCATCGGCACGGTCAACGAGGACTTCGCGATCGAGAGCATCGCCGGCGACGTGTTTCAGCTCGGCAACGCGTCGTGGCGAATCCTGCAGGTCGGAGCGGGCGTCGTCCGCGTCGCCGACGCGAAAGGGGCGCCGCCGACCATCCCGTTCTGGCTCGGCGAGGCGCCGGCGCGCAGCGACGAGCTCTCGCGCGCGGTCAGCGACCTCCGCGCGGACGTGGATGCGGTCCTCGACGGCGTGGGTCGAGGAAGCTCGACCCCCACGACCGTTGCCGTACGGGCGGAGCTTGCTCCGCCCGGTGCGGAGACCGCTCCCGTCATCGATTGGTTTGAATCCGAAACGGGCGTGTCGCGCGCGGCCGCCGAGCAGGCGGTCGCCTATCTCGCCGACGCACGCCGCGCGCTCGGCGTCCTGCCGACGCAGCAGACGCTCGTTCTCGAGCGGTTCTTCGACGAATCGGGCGGCATGCAGCTCGTGCTGCACGCGCCGTTCGGCAGCCGCGTCAACAAGGCGTGGGGGCTCGCGCTGCGCAAGCGATTCTGCCGTCAGTTCAACTTCGAGCTGCAGGCGGCGGCAACCGAAGACTCGCTGCTCCTGTCGCTCGGCCCCCAGCATTCGTTCCCGCTCGCCGACGTGTTCCGCTACCTTCATTCGGCCACGGCGCGCGATGCCCTGGTGCAGGCGTTTCTCGACGCGCCGGTGTTTCAGACGCGGTGGCGTTGGAACACGACTATCTCGCTCGCCGTTCCGCGCAACCGCAACGGAAAGAAGGTGCCGGCGCAACTGCAGCGGATGCTCGCCGACGACCTCATGGCCGCCGTGTTTCCCGATGCCGCGGCGTGTCTCGATAACATTCCGGGCGACCGCCAGATCCCCGATCATCCGCTCGTCAGCCAGACGGTGCGCGATTGCCTCGAGGAGGCGATGGACTTCGACGGGCTCGCTGGCGTGCTCGACCGCATTCACGGAGGCGACATCCGCTGCATCGCCCGCGACACCCCCGAGCCGTCAGCGCTGTCGCACGAAATTCTCAACGCGCGGCCGTATGCCTTTCTCGATGATGCGCCGCTCGAGGAGAGGCGGACGATGGCCGTCCATGCGCGGCGCGCGACCGAGCCTTCCGTGGCCGGCGATCTCGGTGCGCTCGATCCTGCAGCGATCGAACGCGTTCGCGAGGAGCAGCGTCCGGATCCGCGCGACGCCGACGAGCTGCACGACGTCCTGCTGACGGCAGGATTCCTGACGGCAGACGAATCGCGAACCATCGCGCCGCGGCTTTTCGAGATGCTCGCTGCGGCCGGACGCGCCGCGGTGGCGCGGCCCTTTCAGGGCCGCGATCGCGGGCCTGAAAGGCCCGCGCCACACATTTGTATCTCGGCCGAACGGCTGCCAGAGCTCCGAGCGGTTCATCCTGATCTCGTCATCGATCCGCCGATCGAACCGCCGCCAGGCCGTGCAGCTCGCGCGTGGACGAAAGAAGACGCGCTCCTCGAGCTCGTGCGCGGTCGATTGACGATCACCGGACCGACGACGGCGCGTGCGATCGCCGAATCTGTCGGCGTCGAAGACTCGGATATCGATGCGGCGCTGCTGACGCTCGAATCGCAGGGCGTCGTGCTGCGCGGACATTTCTCGGCGCCGAACGAATTCTGCGATCGCCGTCTGCTCGCGCGCATCCATCGCTATACGCTCAACCGCCTGCGCGCCGAGATCGAGCCGGTCAGTCCGGCCGACTTCATGCGGTTCCTGTTTGCCTGGCAGCACGTCGATCCCTCGGCGCGTCTGGCGGGCACCGATGGCTTGCGAAGCGTCATCGAACAACTCGACGGCTACGAGCTGGCCGCCGACGCATGGGAGCGATGGGTCCTTCGATCGCGCATCGACGGGTACGAGCCGGCGATGCTCGACACGCTTTGCCTGACGGGAGAAGTCGGCTGGGCGCGGCTCTCGGCGATGGACGGAGCGGTCACCGAAATGGGCGGGACGACGCCAATCGCGCTCTTCCTGCGCAATCACCTCACAGACAACCGTAGGGGCGCAGATTGCTCCACGCGGAGCGCGGTCACGACAACTGCGAGCGCCCGAGATTCAAGGGCCGAGCAGGCTCGGCCCCTGCCGGTTGGCGAACCAATCGAGCGCGCGATGGGCGAAACGGCCCGGCGCGTGCTCGATCATCTTTGCCAGCGGGGCGCCTCGTTCGCGCACGAGCTCGTCGCGGCGTGCGGTGTGACGGCGGATCAAATCGGCGTGGCGCTCGGCGAGCTCGTGTCCGCAGGGCTCGTCGCATCCGATGGGTTCGGCGGCGTGCGATCGATGATCCGCGCGGCCGGCGGCCCGAAACCGGCGCGTGACGGGCGCGCGCTCGTCGCCGGCCGCTGGTTCGCCCTGCCGCGTCCGGCAGCCCCCGACGATGAGGCGGTCGCGACACAGGCGCGTATTCTGCTGCGCAGGTACGGCATCGTGTTCCGCCGGTTGCTCGCACGCGAGCCGGCGGCGTTCAGCTGGCGCGAGCTTGTCGGGGTTTATCGTCGACTGGAGGCGCGAGGCGAGATCCGCGGCGGACGATTCGCCTCGGGCATGTCAGGCGAACAGTTCGCTCTTCCGGACGCTGTGGAACGCATGCGCGAAATCCGTCGTACGGCGCGCGACGGGCGTCTGATCACGATCAGCGGCTGCGATCCCCTCAACCTCACCGGCCTGGTCGACAGCGGCGAGCGCGTTCGCGCGCTTGGAGCGAATCGACTGGCGTACCGCGACGGCGTCGCGGTCGCGGCGATGGAAGGCGATTATCTGCGTCCCCTGTGCGGGTTCTCCGCTGATGAGGCGTCGCGCGTCGCGACCGCGCTCGCCGGCCGTCCGATGCCTGCCGTGCTCAGCGGTTTCATCGGCCGATGAATCGCAGCGTGCGAGAGTAAAATCGGAAGCATGCGGCTTCAGTACGTCGTCGCGATTATCGCTCTCTTGGCCACACCGATCCTCGCGGCGCAGAAGACAAGCGACAAGAAGGCGCCGCCACCGCCGAACCCGATCTCCATAAGCGGCTGCGTCGCGCGCAGCGGCGCGGCGGACAATCAGTTCACGCTGTCGGACAACAAGGATGGATCGACGTACCGCCTCACCGGCACCGACGTGCACGACTTCGTCGGCCAGCGCGTACAGATCGCCGGCCGCGTTGTCGGCTCAAAGAAGGTTCAAGTGGAGTTTGGATTGAAGCCGTCGCCGAATGTCGCGGCTCAGGCCGGCGCGATCGATCCGAGTCAGGCGGCGACCGCAACCGCAGGAGGTCTGGCGCCGACCGGAAACGTCCAGCTCCCCGAGTTCAGGGTGAGGACCGTTCGTCCGCTCGGCGCCGTGTGTCCCTAGTTATTCGGGTGAGACCGAAGCGCGCCCGCAATCGTCGCAGCGAAGGTAGACAACGGGAAGTGCCTCTGACCGGCCGATGATTTTGGCTGCCGGCGCGCCGCAGCGCGGACACACGAGACCCGTAGAGCGTTTGGCCATCGGATATTTCTCCTTACAGTCGGTTAGACGCCCGACATTCCACGGAAGTTACGCGGAATCTCCATCCTACACGGGCGGCAGTCGGATTTCGACCTCAGCTGTAAGACCGCGAGGTGAGCCGTTTGGTCTGTGACGTTTCGTGACGAAGACCGACCCTGGGGCCGGACGGTTACCTGAACAGCTTTCCTGTACTTCACTGGGATCCCGTTGAGCACCGCCGGCCGATACCGCCACGCCTTCGCTGTCGCCAACGCGAGCGCATCGTACGTGGGGCTCACCGATTTGCGCATCATCGCGGTCTCGACCTGGCCGTTCTCGTCGATGATGATCTCGATCATCCCGACTTTGCCGACGACGACCTGACCTGGATACGCCGGCAGTTCCTGCACGATCACGACCGGCGGCAGCACGTTCGGATCGGCGGCGCTGTAGATATTCGGAATCGCGGGCGGCGGAAGCGGCACGGCCGCCGGAGCAGGCGGCGGCGCATCGGCCTTGAAGCGCTCGGCCGGCAGCGGCGGCGGCTCGGCTGCATTCACAGCAAGATCGCGGAACCCGATCGCGAGCGTTTTGAGATCCGAGAGCGGCGGCTGATTGGCGGCGGCCACGGCGTCCGGATCGTTCATCATGTCGAGCACCTGTCTGAAGGCCTGCGACGCCGCCATGAAATTTTTCCGATCGTAGGTCGCTTTTGCTTCCGTGTATTTCTGCTGAATGATGCCGGGCAGCATGCGGCGTCGAACGTCGGCAAATGCGGCGCGCACGCGCGGCGACACGTCGCTGTCGGCGGGATGGAAGTTCGGCTCGCCGGCGATGACCGCTTCGATGGCGCGATCGGCTTCAGCGGTGCGCCCCAGCGCCAGCAGGCAGAACGCGCGGTACTGCTCGATGGCGCGCACGTCGTCCTGCGATCGGTTCGTTTCCGGCAGCCGGTTCAGGACGGCAAGCGCATCTTCGTACGCCGCCGACGCGTAGAGATCGCGGGCGGAGCTCAGCGAGTCCTGCGCCGCGGCGAACGCGGGAACCAGGATGAGGAGCCCGACGACCAGAAATCTCATTGCTTCTTCCTTAGATCGACGCTCACGCGCGCCGGCGCCTTCAGCGTCACAGTCACGGCTTGCCGTTGTTCGCCGAGCTCGGGATTGCGGAAGACGATCTCGTGCGGGCCAATCGGCAGCGTCAGGTTGCCGATCGGCGTCTCGCCCATGCGCTGACCTTCGACCCAGACCTCGGCCCACGGCATCGCGTTGACCGCGATCGATCCGGTCGGCCAGTTCATGGTGATCGGCGCGATCTTTCCGGGCGGCACCTGCACGGTGCGGACGACGCGGTAGCCGAGCGTCTCGTTGACGATCTCGATCTCGTGGCGGCCGGCCGAAACCATGATGCGGTCGCTCAGCGTCGTGCCGAGCATCTTCTTGTTCTCGAACAGCTGCAGCTCCACCGGCGCCTGAACGCTCACCCAGCCGGAAACCGGCGCGCCCTCGGCCGGCGCGATCGGCACGACGAGCGATGCGGTCTGGCCCGCCTCGATGGTCACCGTCTGCTTGACGGTAGCGATGTCGCTTTCGAGCACGATCGCGTGCTCGCCCGGCGTGAGCGCATCGATGAGCAGCGGCGCCTTCCCTTTCACGGCGCCGTCGATCGTCACCTGCGCGCCTGCGGGTTCGGTCCGAATCTGCAGCTGGCCGAACGCGGCAACGCTTCTCGGCAGCTCGACGTACTGCGAAATCTGCTGTCCCGCCGCGATGGTGATCGGCATCGTTCGCGGCTCGCCGCTGTCGGTGCGGAGCTCCACGCTGTGCGGACCGGGATTGAGCGCGAGCGTCAACGGCGTCACGCCGCGCGACTGACCGTCCACGAACAGCTGCGCGCCGACCGGGTTCGTCGACACGCTGAACGTGCCGGTCGCGGAGACGGTCGCTGGCGCGAAGAGGAACTTTCGGGCGGCGAATCCGCCGAGCGCGAGCACGACGATGGCGGCCGCCGCGATTGCCGCCATCGGCAGCGAGCGGCGAGGCGCTTCGATCTCGAGTTCGAGCTCGTCGATGACCGGCGGCTCGTGAGCGCCAAACCGGAATTCGTGCCGCGGCTCCGGCTTCGGCTCCAGCCTCGGCTCGGGCCTCGACTCGTGTTTCGGGTCGTGCTTCAGGTCGTGTTTCGGTTCGTGTTTCAGTTCGAGCTTCGGCTCGTGCTTCGGATCCGGTCTGAGCTCGACCTTCGGCTCCGGCCTGACGTGCTGCGCCGGTTCGAACTTGTCATCCGTCTTTGGTTCCTGTCTGGGCTGCGGCCTGGGTTCAATTCTCGCTTCGAGCCTCGGTTCCGGCCTTGGTTCGAGCTTCGGCGCGGCCACGAACGGCGCCGGCATCGGCGGCGGCGCGGCATGTGGCTGCACCGACGCGATCGGTTCGTCCTCGGTCGTCTGGATTTCAGACGTGTCGATTTCCGCGACTTCCTCTTCGTCGCCCGACAACACTTTTTCGAGGTCGTTGCGCGCCTCGAGCGCAGACGCGAAGCTGTTGCGCGGATCGAGCTGCAGCGCGCGTGCGATCCAGGCGCGGAGGCCCGGCGGCATCGGCTCGAGCTCGCCCGTCGACGAGTTCGCCCACGCGGACGACAGCACGTCGGCAATCTGCGTCGGATACTCTTCATCGGTCAGCAGCCGTCCGAGGATCAGCGACAGCGACACGATGCCGACCTGCGTCACGTCGGTCCGCTGATCGAAGCGCGGCATCGATCCCGTCGGCGACGGCGGCATCGCGATGCGCAGCTCGCTCCAGTACCGATCGCGCGAGTAGTGCAGCTGCTCGATCGCGGCGCCGAGCACGTGCTCGACGATGATGACGCGCGCGTTGGGCGTGATGACGATCCGCTCGGCGCCGATCGCGCCGTGCGCGATGTCGCGCGCCGTCTCGTGCAGTACGGAAACTGCGGAGACCAGCTGGCGAATCAGGTGGACTGCCGCGTTGATGTCGATCGTCGGCCGATCCGCCTTCGCGAGCAGCGTCGACAGCCGCACGCCGCGGATGGACTCGGAGACGACGGCAAGCGTCGACGCGGCATCGTTCAGCCGATCGACGCTGCGCACGCGCGCGTAGTAGGCGTGGCGGAATCCGGCGAGACGGCTCGCGCGCTCGCGCAGCGCGAACTCGAACGACGGAATCGCGGTCAGCTCGGCTCGCAGGCACAGGCGTTCGAGCGTTTCGGTTCCCGTCGCATCGGTGACGCGGCGCCGCTCGCCGAGACCGTCCTGGAAGACGACCGACGCCGTAGACGTACCTGTCGCGAGCGCAGGATCCATGGGATGCCTCGCCCGGGCAAAAGGCGAGAACCGTGCCGTCGGTGCCGGAGTTGTGATCTGGCCGGAAGTCGTTGAGGGATCGCGCTTTTCGCAGCGAATGCAATCGTGTGCGCCCTATGCGCGATTACAGAGCGGACCCTCGCACGGCGATTTCCGTCAGCGCATGGCCCCAACGCCGGCGAGTTCGGCCGGTCTGAGCCACGTGGTATGAATGTGGCTCGTCCGCGCGCCGGAACAGCAGCGTCGATGGTCCGTAGGTATCGGTCTCCTCGCCGCTGCGCGTTTCGGTCACCGATCCCCGGAGCACGAGCACGAAGCGTGCGGATGGACGTGACGGTGAATCCGCCGCCCTGCCTCGTATTCGACCTCCGCAAGCAGCAGTCCGCCGACCCTGCGCCAGCGCAGAATCTCGCCGTGCGTGAAGTTCTTCAGCGGACCCAACATTCCGGCCGCAATATTATCGTGAGATGGCGCCCCTCTGCTCGTTCTGCGGCAACCGGAGGCTCGATCAGTTGATCAGAGCCGGCGCGCGCGACTACTGGATCTGCTGGCGCTGCGTCGCGCGGCCGGTCGCAGAAGACGTGGTACAGGCGGGCATGCCATGCACCTTCTGCGAACACCCGATCGACGGCGACTCTCGCTCTATCGTCATCGCGCGCCGTGGCGCTGTTCTCTGCAACGAATGCCTGCGCGTTTGCTTTCAGATCATCAAGGAGGAACGCGCACGCCGTGGCAAGTCGCCGGCCTGAAGCCCGCAATCCCGAATCCCAAATCCCGAATCCCGAATCACTGCGGCGTCGCAGCCCGCTCCGCCGGCGCGTGCATCTCGTACTCCTTCGGCGGCTCCGCGCCGAGAAGGTGCCGAACGAAATAATCCCACCGGCGGCGGACCATGTACGGCTCGTTGCCGAAGCCGTGGCCGCGATTGGGCAGCATCAGCAGATCGAAGTCCTTGTTCGCCTTGATCAGCTCGTTCACGACGAGCAGCGTGTTGTCGGGCGGAACGTTGTTGTCCGTCGTCCCGTGCGCGAGCAGCAGCTTGCCTTTCAGATTCTTCGCAACGAGCTGATTCGCCTGATTGTCGTAATTGGTCGTCCCGTCAGCGTGCGTCCTCAACAGTCCCTGCCACTTCTCCGCCCAATCGTCCTCGTAGTTCCGGTTGTCGTGGTTGCCCGCTTCCGAGATGCCGACCTTGAAGAAATCCGGATAGCGGAACATCGCGTCCGCCGTCGCGTAGCCGCCGCCTGAATGGCCGTAGATGCCGGCGCGGTCGATGTCGATCCACGGATAGCGGCGCGCGAGCTCCTTCATCGCCGCGACCTGATCGGGCAGCGTGTTGTCGCCCATGTTGGCGTAGTACGCGTCGTGAAATTTCTTGGAGCGCCATGGCGTTCCCATCCCGTCGATCTCGACAATGACGAATCCGAGCTCGGCGAGCGCCTGCGCGTCGCCGCGCGCCGGCGAAAACGAACGGCCGCCGACGCTGCCGGTCTGCGGACCCGGATAGATATGGTTGACGATTGGATACTTCCGTCCGGGATCGAGATCGTGCGGCGTGTACAGCAGGCCGTACAGATCGGTCGCGCCGTCGCGCGCCTTGACGGTGATCGGCTGCGGCGGGCGCCAGCCCGTGATGGTCAGACGCGAGATGTCCGCCTTTTCGATCGAGGCGATATCTCTGCCGTCTGCGTCGCGAAGCACCGCGACCGGCGGAACGTCCGGCTTCGAATACACGTCGACGAAGTACTTTCCCGACGGCGCGGGCGACACCTCGTGATCGGCGTCCTCCGGCGTGAGGAGCTTGAGATTCCTGCCGTCCATCCCGATCCGATAGAAATGCCGGAAGTACGGATCGCGGCCGCTCTCTCTGCCGACGCCGACGAAGTACAGTGTGCGGTTCGCCTCGTCTACGTGAAGCAGCTGCGTCACGTTGCCTTCTCCGGTCGTGATCTGGCGCTTCTCGCGTCCGGTTTGCAGATCGTGCAGATAGAGATGGCCCCAGTTGTCGCGCTCGGAGAACCAGATCACTTCGTTCGATCGCGGCAGGTACCGCCAGTTGATCCGGCCGTTGCCCGATTCGTAAAACGTCTCGGCTTTTTCCTCCATCACCTCGCGGACGAGTCCCGTCGCCGTATCGGCCACGCGCAGCTGCTCGCGCTTGTGGTCCCGCGCCGTCGACACGAACGCCACCGTCGAACCGTCCGGACTCCACTGCACGTCGCCCCAGACCTCGTCGCACGCGATGTCGTCGCACAGCGACGATCGATGCTGATCGGACGGCATCTGCAGGCGCGTCACCTTGCGCGTCTCTACGTCGATGACGACCCGCTGAATCATCGTGATCGTCGAATCGCCGGGCAGCGGGTACTTCCACGCCTGCAGCACCGGATGCCCGACCTTCGTCTCGATCAGGTACATCTCGCCGACGCCGCGCTGATCCTGCTGATACGTGGCGATCTTCTTCGAGTCGGGCGACCACGACACGATTGGGCGATCGCTGTGCGTCCATCCCGCGTTGTCGGTCGCGTAGCCGAAGTCTTTCACGCCGTCGAACGTCAGCTGCGTTTCCTTGTCGGTCGCCACGTCGCGAATCCACAGATTCCAGTCACGGATGAAGACCGTTTGCTTCCCGTCCGGTGACGGCACGTCGCGCCGTGGAGCACGGCCGCGGCGCCTGGCTGCCTCGGCGTTGCGCTCGGTGCATTCGGCGAGCTCGCATGTCGATCGCGCGCCGGTCGCGGGATCGACGACGAAGAAGGCCGTGCCGTTTTCCGTCGTCGTCCGGTACCAGAAGCGGTCGTCGGGCAGCCATGTCGGCCGCACGCCACTGTGCAGGACGAGCGGCGTGACGTTGTAATTCATGAACCGTTCGGCGCGCGCGTAATCGGCGGTGGTCAGCGCGCGCGGCGGCTCGGGGCGTTGCGCCGCGACAACCACAGTCGTGACGATCAGCAGCGGACTGCCGAGCGCGAGTCGACCCGTAAAAGTCATGTCAGGATGATACACGCACTCGTGGCACTCGCATTGCTTCGTCGCACTCGATGCCTCGCATACTCGTCGCAGTCTGTCTCGTGACGGGGACAGCCTTCCCCTCGTTCGCGCAGACGACGTCGGCACAGAACGACGGTAACAACCGAATCTTCGGAGTCCTCCCGAACTACACGACAGTGGAGAAAGAGGACGAAGCGCCGCGAGTCACGACGAAGCAGACGTTTCGGATGGCCGCGCTCGGCTCGTTCGATCCGTTCGTGTATCCGTTCGTCGCGCTCACGACCGAAGCGGCGCAGCTCGAACATCAGGAGGCTTCGTGGGGCGGCGGGCCGAAGGCGTACGCCAAGAGGTATGCAACGGCGTTCGGCGACAACGCGATCGGAAATTTCATGACGACGGCCATCGTGCCGGCGCTCTTCAAACAGGACCCGCGCTATTTCGAGCTCGGCGAGGGAAGCGTCGCACGGCGGCTCGCGTACGCCGCAAGTCGCGCGGCCGTCACGCGCGCGCGCGACGGCCGACGCGAGTTCAACATCTCGGAAATCGGAGGCAACGCCGTCGGCGCCGGCGTGTCGAACCTGTATCACCCCGTCGACGATCGGACCCTGGCCGGCACGCTCGAACGGTGGGGCTCGCAGGTGTTGTGGGACACGATGTCGAACGAGCTGAAGGAGTTCTGGCCCGACATCCGGCATCGCCTGCATCACGGGCACGACAGTTAGGCGTCCCCTTCCGACGACAGCGTGAGGGCACCGTCCGCGTCGTGATGCTGATTTCCTTAGAAAAACGGCCCAGGCGCTTGGCAGCAACCTTGCCGTATCGCTGGGTATGACTCGCACATCCTTGATAACTGTTCCGCTCGCCCTCGTCGGGGCACTGACGATCGGTTCGCCTTTCGCATCGGCCGATCAGGAGCGCCAGCACCGCCGCGGCGAAGCGTTGCCGCGCGCCGAGGCGCAGCCGCAGGGCGACTCGCAGTCGCGCGGCGATGCGCAGCGGCGCACTGAATCGCAGCCGCGACGCGAGATCCAGCCGCAACGCGAGACCCAACCGCAACGCGAGACCCAGCCGCAACGCGAGGTCCGGCCGCAACGCGAGGCCCGGCCGCAAGGCGAGGCCCGGCCGCGCGCCGAAGCGGCGCCGGCACCCGCGCCGCGCGTCGACAACAACGTCCAGCGTCGCGAGGCGCCGCGCGCCGAAACCTTCGCGCCACGCGCCGTGCCGCGGATCGAGCCTCGCCGCATCGAGCCGCGCGACGACAACCGATACCGCTACGACGGCCGATACCGCGACACGAATCGATATCGCTATGATGGCCGGTCGTACGTGTACACGCGTCCGCGCTACTTCGGCTACAACATCTACCGGCCGTACGTGTTCCGTCCGCAGTATCGACTCGGCCTCGGCGTGTTCATCGGCTATCCGGTTCCGTACTCGTACTCCTACGCGTACCCGGTCCCGGTGTATGGCTACCGCGCGCCGGTCGCGCCGGTGTTCATCGGACCCGGATCGACCGCGTATGGCGGCATCGCGCTGGACATCTGGCCTGACGACGCGGCGGTCTACGTCGATGGCGCCTACGCGGGAATCGTTCGCGACTTCGACGGCACAAGGCAGCCGCTGACGCTCGTCGCCGGCACGCACCAACTCGAGATCACAGGGCCGGCAGGCTACGCGCCGCTCGTCTTCGACGTCACGGTGCAGCCCGGACAGGTGATTCCGTATCAGGGGGATCTGCAGCCGTACTGAAATTGATGATTTCAGATTGCTGATCGCCGTACTGAAATTGCTGATTTCAGATTGCTGATTGCTGATTGATTGCTGATTGGATCAATTGGCATCAGCAATTGGAAGCAATCAGCAATCCAATGAAGCAATCAGGCAATCCAATGAAGCAATCAGGCAATCCAATGAAGCAATCAGCAATCCAATGAAGCAATCAGCAATCCAATGAAGCAATCAGCAATCTGCAATCAGCAATGAAGAAGAAGCCGGCCGCGCGGGGATGAGACGCGGCCGGCTGCGCGGCGTAACGCGAGAGGAACGCGTTTACTGCACGCGCGAGAGTTGCCCGCGGGCGAATCCGCCGGGGTTCAAAGTCGAGTGCAGGTTGAAGTAGTACTGGCTCGGGTTGTTCAGGATGTCCTGAACGACCGCGACGTCGGGCGACGCGTTGCTCAGCGTCAGCGTGCCCGTTCCGGTCGCCAGCGGCGTTGCCGTGACGTTCGCGCTGATCACGACGCCGCCCGCCACGCCCGCCGGCGCCTTGTGAATGTGGCCCAGCGTCACCGTGGTGCCGGCCGGAAATCCCGTCAGGTTCGCGACGAAG
>Ga0209058_1000714_pt1 | contig 29073 bp, 36 predicted proteins | sample GraSoiAngelo_147_FD_185904 | JGI IMG/M metagenome (GOLD analysis project Ga0209058, IMG submission 185904) | Grasslands soil microbial communities from the Angelo Coastal Reserve, California, USA - 14_1009_05_40cm (SPAdes) (version 2) | ecosystem: Environmental > Terrestrial > Soil > Grasslands ... | reverse complement strand
GGTATTTTCACGGTCCTTCGCCGGACGAGGAGGAATGCTGCCTACCTTTTGGTGGTGTGGGCGGCCGCCTCCGCGGTCGGCGTGGCCTCTGGAGGTCGCTTTTTCCCGCATTACTTTCTGCAACTGGTGCCCGCCATGGTCTTCCTCACTGCCGTGGTCGTAGACGATCGCTTCCACGGGCACGACCCTCATCCCAGGTGGAAGGTTGCAACCACCTTTAGCGCGATACTCATTTTCGTCTCCCTAGGCGCCAATGCCCTGCTCTATCTCGCGCCCCTCCGCACCGAGCATCGTTTGGCGCCGACCGTCATTTATCAGGAGGAGTGGGACGCAGCCAGTCAATCGCTTGGCGCGTATATCTCTGCGCGGACGGGGCCTGAGGACACGATCTTCAACCTCGGTCGCCAGTCCCAGATTTATTTTTACGCCGACCGTCGTCCAGCAGTTCGATATTTCTACGACTACGTTTATGACTACGACGAGACCGCTCTGCCTGTGACGCTCGAGGCGTTGCGCCAGACGAAGCCCGTCTACATCATCGATTCCCTCCAGCCGCCGCTCTTCGAACCCACCGAGAAGAAACCGGATGAACTCGCTGCTTTGCTCTCCCAAGACTACGTGTACGAAGGCCGCATCTTCTTCTCGGATGTCTACCGCCTCAAAGCCGGGCGCTGAAGGCGGTATCGCGCCGTGATAGTTTGCGCCGCGGCGGGAACCTCGCATTCCGACCGCCGTTGTCCGCAGGCCGGCTCCCTCGGACCGTCCCCTTCGCCGACCGTGTAGAATTCGTTGCTATGGGTCTCGGGGAGCCAAGGCCGGTGACGAGGTAAGTTGGCGGGCATGAGCAGACCGGGCAATTCAGGAATGCGAGAGGGCCATCTGCTCCTTGCCGATATCTCCGGCTACACCGAGTTTCTGACCGGCACGGAGCTTGAGCACGCGCATGAGATCATCCGCGAACTGACGGCGCTAATCCGTGAGCGGCTCGCGCCGCCGATGCGGTTCGTGAAGCGCGAAGGGGACGCCGTGTTCTGTTATGCGAACGCGGAGACGTTTCGCGACGGCGAGCGGCTCGTAGAGCTGATCGAGGCCTGCTACTTCGACTTCTCGAACCGTCTGCTTGATATGGCGCGCGCGACGACATGCCGCTGCAAAGCGTGCGCCGCGATCGGTTCGCTCGGCCTCAAGTTCCTCGCTCACTACGGTAGCTTTGTCATCGAGCGAGACGAGGGACGCGAGGACCTCGCGGGACCGGCCGTCATCCTGGCGCATCGACTCCTGAAGAACACGATCAGCGAGGGAGGCGGCCCGAAGGCATACGCTTTCCTCACGGAGGCTTGCTTGCAGCGCATGTCTGAATCCTTCCACTTGCCGGGCCACACCGAAATCTACGAGTCGTTCGGTGAGACAAAAGGCGGCGTTCATGACCTCGCTCCGGTGCTTACCGCGATGCGGGAGGGGCGCCGCGTATACATCAGTGCCGAAGACGCCGACGTTGAGACCACCTTCGAGCTGCCCGTTCCGCCCGCGAGCGCCTGGCAATACTGGGTAGATCCAATCGAGCGGCAGCGTTGGGCCTGCCGTCAGTTCGGTAAGGACCCCGACGAGGTAGAGCGAAATGCGCAGGGGCGCCACGGATCCGGCACGAAGGTGCATTGCGGACACGGGCCCGGGCCGGTCTGGGGCTTCCGCGAGTGCATTGACTGGCGTCCCTTCACCTACTTCACCTCCCGCACAACAACGCCGGTCGCCGGCGCCTTTGTTAGGCCACAACCCGCGACCGAAACCGTGGAATTCCAGCCCCTCGGCGAGCAAAGCACGCGCATCGTCTGGCGATTTCGGGTGACCAACAGGAGCCGTATCTCGCTGTTGGCGCTACGAGTGTTTCGGCCGTTCTGGCTCGCGTTTTGGCGGCGAGCAGGCGCCGCGCTGATTAGCATCGCCGAAGAAGACGCCGCGATTGCTGGTGTGGACGAGCAGGGCGTTGCTGAGGGCTCGGTGGCGCGAGTGACACGCCATTTCTAGAATTCTGCGTAATCTCAACAGCAAAATTGCGAAACAAACTTCCCCCAGTCCAAGACCCATGGAGTGCTGACTGGTACCGGTAATCAGCGCGGCCACGGGTTTCCTTATCGCCGTGCTATGGTTTGACCTCATGTTCGACGTGCAGGTGTGGCGCCACCGGCGCTCGCCCGAAGTGCCGGAGACGGTGCTCGATTCGATCTCGGCGTACTACCGGCGGGTGACGACGACGGCCTCCCCGATGGGGCGGCTCGTTGGGCTGACGATGCTCGTCCTGCCGATTGCGCTGATGGTGCAGGCGATCTGGGGCGACGAGCCGCTATGGGTGAGCGTCGTGTCGATCCCCGCCGCGCTGATCGGGATTGGCCTCGCTGCGGCGCGCATCTTCCGTCAGGCTCGGCGGCTGGGGACGCGGCGAGACCCGCCGGCGGTGCAGAGCGAACTCGCGCGCGGCATCTTCCGAGCGCACATCGTCTGCCTGGCGGCCATGATGACGCTTCTGGTGGTGCAGCTGGCCGGAGCTTGAAGTTCGCGTGCCCCCTATGCCTCGTTTCCGATAACCACCGTCCACGGCCGGATTTCCCATCGCGCTACCAATCCGTTAGTGACGTAGGGATCGTTCCGGGCGAAGTCCTCGACGATAGACCTGTCCGGCACCCGAAACACGAGCAGCGCCCGGTCAGCCGGGTCACTCAAGGCGCCGGCAAGAAGTAATTCGCCCCGGCGATTCGCCTCCTGAGCGAGCCGAAGGTGCTCTTCTCGGTACCGAGCGCGTCTTGATACGTAATCGTCCACGACGTAGTAGAACAGCGCGTAATAGTCCATGCACCCAGCCTTAGCTTGCGCGCGGCGATGGAATTTCGCAAGACTGTGCGCATGGCGAAGGCGCAGCCGGCCGTTCTCGAGGCTAACGGTCTCGAAGTGACAATCACCAACCCGGACAAGGTGATGTTCCCGCAAGCGGGCCACACGAAGCTCGACATCGCGAAGTACTACCTGGCCGTCGCCGCGGGGGCCCTGCGGGGCGCAGGCGACCGGCCTAACGTGCTCGTCCGCTATCCCAACGGCGTCGGCGGCGAGTTCTTCTACCAGAAGCGCGCGCCGGACTCGCGTCCGCCCTGGCTCGAAGTGGTGACGATCAGTTTTCCCTCGGGTCGCACCGCCGCCGAGATTGTCCCGCGGGACGCCGCCGCGCTCGCCTGGATGGCCAACCTCGGCTGTCTGGAGCTGCACCCCCACCCGGTCCGCGCGGACGACCTCGATCATCCCGATGAACTGCGCGTCGATCTCGATCCGGGCCCAGGTGTCTCTTGGGAAGACGTGCGGCGCGTCGCCCTCGTCGCGCGGGAGGCGCTCGAGGAGCACGGCCTGCGCGGGTGGCCGAAGACCTCGGGCGCGCGGGGAATGCACATCAACGTCCGCATCGAGCGGCGCTGGACCTTCGACCAGGTACGGCGCGCCGCCCTCGCGCTCGCCCGCGACGTCGAACGGCGCGCGCCCGCGCTGGCGACCAGCGCGTGGTGGAAGGAGGAGCGCCACGGCGTCTTCATCGACTACAACCAGAACGCCAAGGATCGGACGGTTGCCTCAGCCTGGTCGGTCCGGCCGACTCCTGACGCCCGAGTTTCGATGCCACTTGACTGGGACGAGGTGGCTGACTGCGACCCGACGGCGTTCACGCTGCTCACGGCTCCGAAGCGCTTCGCCGAACGCGGCAACGCAGCAGCCGGTATCGATCAGTTCGCAGGCTCGCTCGACAAGTTACTCGAACTCTCGGCCGCGCAGGAAGCGGCAGGGCTGGGAGACGCTCCTTGGCCGCCACATTACGAGAAGAAGCCGGGCGAGCCGCCGCGGGTGATGCCTTCCCGAAAGAAGGGCGCCCGTTCGGGTAAGCCTCAGGGTGAGACGCAGGAGAAAAGCGGCGCCCAGACGGGCGCCCGTACGGGCGGCCGGAGGCAGTCGAAGTTCCCGCTCATCACCGTCGCGAAGGCGAAGGATAAAGAGGAAGCGCTCGCCGGTCTCGAGCGCTGGAAGGCCCGCCATCCTGAGGCAGCGAAGCGGCTCGAGGTGGACGATGTCCTCGTAGACCCTATGCGCGGCCGCTACACGACCTGGACGCGCATTCGCGTGAACCTGCGGCACGTGCCGGAAGGCGAGCGCCCGGCGGAGGAACCGCCTGACCCGGACTACGATCCGTGGGAGGGTTGGGAACCGGGCGGCCGGTCCAACCTTTATCCTCCGTCGTATCGGAATGCGGGTAAATCGCGCGGCTCATCGAAGGACTAACGCCGGAAGTTGCGCTACATCATCTACGGCGCAGGCGCGGTCGGCGGCAGCATCGGCGGCCGTTTGTTCGAGGCGGGGCACGACGTCCTCCTGATCGCCCGCGGCCCTCACCTCGAGGCTATCCAGCGTGACGGCCTTTTGCTCCGAACACCGGACAGCGAGATTAAAACGCGCGTACCGGCGCTCGGCCACCCATCCGAGGTTCAGTGGGGCTCCGAAGATGTTGTCGTACTGACCGTTAAATCGCAGGACACGGCTGCTGCGCTCAACGACCTTGCGACGGCGGCCGGCGAAGTCCCGGTCGTCTGCGCGCAAAACGGCGTCGCCAACGAGCGCATGGCGCTGCGGCGGTTCTCGAGCGTGTACGCGATGATGGTCATGCTCCCCGCCACGCACCTGGCGCCCGGGGAAGTCGTGATGAACGCGTCTCCGGTTGGCGGGCTACTGGACATAGGGTGCTATCCAGAGGGCGCCGATTCAATGTGCGAGCGGATCACGCGAGACGTATCAGGAGCCTGGCTGGAGGCGCGGGTCGACCACCGGGTAATGCGTATGAAATACGGCAAGCTGCTCGAGAACCTGGCGAACGCGGTCCAGGCGCTGTGCGGCCTGGAGGCAGCGGCGGGAACGCTTGTGCGCGCCGTGCGGGCAGAGGGCATCGCCGTACTCCAGGCGGCCGATATCGATTTTGCGACCGAGAGCGAGATGGACCAGCGGCGTGCGGAGTCGGCGATGAAGCTGCGGCCGATCGAGGGCCAGGGGCGAGGCGGCTCGACGTGGCAGAGCCTGGCTCGCCGTGCGGGCAGCGTCGAGACGGACTACCTCAACGGCGAGATTGCTCTGCTCGGGGCGCTTCACGGCGTGCCCACACCGTACAACCGCCTCCTGCAACGGCTGACGGCAGAAGCGGCGCGGCAGAAGCGCCCGCCGGGGTCGTACACGGTCGAAGAATTGATGGCGCGAGCAGGCGCAGCAGTATAGGCATCACATCGAGATGACCCCGCTTCCCGCGCGTGAGAAGCGCCTCTACCCGCCCATCAAGCCGTACGAACACGGCATGCTGGAGGCCGGCGACGGCAACCTCGTCTACTGGGAGACGTGCGGCAATCCGCGTGGCAAGCCGGCCGTGGTTCTCCACGGAGGCCCCGGTTCTGGATGCACGGAATGGCACCGCAGGCTGTTCGATCCCACCGCGTATCGCGTCGTCCTCTTCGATCAGCGGAACTGCGGGCGCAGCAGGCCGCACGCTGGAGATCCCGACATCGGCCTCACAAGCAACAACACCGCGAACCTCGTTGCCGACATCGAGCTGCTTCGTGAGCACCTCGACATAGACCGATGGCTCGTGCTCGGCGGCTCGTGGGGCTGCACGCTGGCGCTCGCCTACGCCGAGCAGCACGCGAATCGGGTCAGCGAGCTCGTCTTGTTCGGCGTTACAACGGGCCGGCGCGCCGAGTTCGACTGGCTGTTCCGCGGTGGCGTGGCCGTCTTCTTCCCAAATCAGTGGGAGCGTCTGCTTGGTAACCTACCCGACGCCGAGCGAGACGGAGACATCGTGGAGGCTTACTATCGGCTGCTGGCTGATCCCGATCCGGAGGTCCGGCAACGTGCGGCGCTCGAATGGTGCCTCTGGGAGTCCGCAACGCCGGCCTGGCCGCCGGCCGATGCGCTCGCCGCGCGGTTTAAGGACTCGCGGTTCGCTATGGCTTTCGCGCGCCTCGTGACTCACTACGTCAAGCACGATGCCTGGATCGAGGACGGCGCCCTCCTGCGTGACGCCGGGCGGCTAGCAGGCGTTCCGGGCGTCATGGTGAACGGCCGCTTCGACTTCCAGTCGCCTATCGGGAACGCCTGGGAGCTCAAGCGCGCTTGGCCGCAAGCGGAGCTGGTCATCGTCGACGACGCCGGCCACGCCGCCGACAATGCCGGCATCACCCGAGAGCTGGTGCAGGCGACTGATCGCTTCGCCGGGCGGTGAGCGATCGCATTTGTTACCATCTCTGCCGTGCCACCCAAACCTTCTCTTATCGAAGGCTACGAACACTATCCTCGAATCGAGGCGGCGTTCCAGTCTGCCCTCGACGAGAGCCTGGGCCCGCGCGGACCGGACTTCTTATACGGAATGGTGAGCAACCTCGGTCTTCCCCGCGGCGCGAGCGTCCTCGACCTAGGCTGCGGGGAAGGGCGACATTCCGTCGAGTTGGCGGCACGCTTCGGCTTCCGAGTAGAGGGCATCGATCCCGTGCCTCGGCATGTCCAACTGTCGAAGCAGCGGCTAGAGGAGGCGGCACGATCGAACCCGGAACTCCGCGACCTGGTGAACTTCCGGCAGGGCGCTGCCGAAGGGCTGTCCCTACCTGATGCGAGTATCGATCTGATCTGGTGCCGGGAAGTGCTCGTCCTCATCGAAGACCTTGGCGCGGCGTTCGGCGAGTGCCGCCGCGTCTTACGCCCGCAAGGGCGCATGCTCATCTATCAGAATTGCCGCACCGACCGGCTTGAGCCGCGTGAAGCCGAGTTGCTTGGAGAGACGGGAAGGTTCGACTCACGGCGGATGGAAGAAGCCTTCGCTGCGGCCGGCTTCGAAACTGAGCAGTTCACGGATTTGGGCAGCGAGATCGGCGAGCACCTCGAGGAACAGACGGGCGAGGCCGGCAGGCGTCTAATCCACGCGGCCCGGCTGCTACGCGACCCTGAACGCTATATCGCGCAGTTCGGCCGTACCGCCTACGACATCATGCTCGGCGACTGCCTTTGGCACGTATACCGGATGATCGGCAAGCTGAGCGGCTGCGTGTATTTGCTTCGGATTTCCGACCGAACATGAGCAGCTAGTTGCTATCCGACGCTTTGACTCGTTCCCCGAATACACGCTCCAGCTCGTATGGCGGCGTAACCTCGAGCTGATCGTAGCGGCACTCCTCCGGCTGCTTGTCCGGGCGCCAGCGGACGAACTGGGCCGCGTGCCGGAAGCGGTCTCCCTGCATGTGGTCGTAGGCGACCTCGACGACGCGCTCCGGCCGCAGCGGCTCCCAGCTCAGGTCCTTGCCGCGGTTCCAGCGGCTGGTCGCGCCCGGGAGGCGCTGCATCTTCTCGTTGGCCTCTTGCTGCGCCGCCGCCCAATCGCGCCACGGATGGCCTTCGAGTGCGTTCTCGCGCAGCGGCGCCAGCTCGGTGACGAGCTGCCTGCGAACGGATTCCTTGAACGCCGCCGATACGCCGACGTGGTGGAGCGTCCCCGCGTCGTCGTATAGGCCGAGAAGAAGCGAGCCGACCATCGTATTCTTGCCGTTTTTGTGCCAGCGGAAGCCGGCGACCACGCAGTCGGCGGTGCGCGCATGCTTGACCTTGATCATGGTCCGCTCGCCCGGACGGTACGGCGCGTCGAGCTGCTTGGCCATGACGCCGTCGAGCCCGGCGCCCTCGAAGCGGCGGAACCAGTCTTCAGCGAGCGCGCGATCCTGCGTGGCCGGCGAAAGGTGCACCGGAGGCACGGCTCCATCGAGGGCCCGCTCGAGACGTTCCCGCCGAGCCGCCAACGGCGCCTCGCGCAGGTCCTCGTCGCCGAGTGCGAGCAGGTCCCAGGCGACGTACGAGGCCGGGGACTGCTCGGCCAGAAGCTTCACTCGCGACTCGGCCGGGTGGATGCGCAGCAGCAACGCCTCGAAGTCGAGCCCGTTCGGACCGACGATCACAACCTCGCCGTCGACGACGCAGCGCTCCGGCAGGGCGGCGAGGAGCGGCTCGACGAGCTCAGGGAAATAGCGGTTCATTGGCCTGCTGTCCCGGCTCTGGAGCATGACTTCGTCGCCGTCCCGGAAGACCAGCGTGCGGAAGCCGTCCCACTTGGGCTCGAACTGCCAGCCCTCGCTGGCGGGCAGTTCGTCTGCGGCCCCGGACAGCATTGGGGCGAGCGGCGGATTGAAGGGTAGGCGCATGGTCACCAGCGCGCTTCGTGCTCTTCGATCCACCCGAAGAGTTCGCGGACGTCGATTGGCCTGTCGCCGTCCGGAGTAATCCGGCCGGAGTAACAGCCGAAAATCTGGTGCGCGCTCGAAAAGAAGCCATCGCGACGGCCGCTCTCCGAAACCCGCTCGAACTCCGGCTCGAACAGCAGGTCGACGCGATCGGTCGCGGCAGTGCTTACATGCCAGGGCTCCATCATGGCCGCGCGGTCGTACTCGAAGGCGAGGTCCTCGCTGATCTTCGTGAGGCGGCCGTCGACGCACAGTCCGTTCTCGGTCATGCCCGTGCCGTCGGTCCACTGCCCTCCCAGATTCAGCCCGACCGTGTGTCCATCTTGCGCGCCCGACGCTGAGCCCCAGTTCCAGACGGTGTACTCGGGCCACACCCCTCGGCCGTAATCGAGACAACCAAACGCGGGCGCGGCGAAATCAAGCCGCTCATCATCGAGCTGCACGTAGCCGGACGCCGGGAGGGTGTTCTGCTTGGAAGTGTACTGGAACTGCGCATCGGTCCAGGGGATGACCACATTCAGCGTCTCGTGGCCTTCCGGCCGCTCGACGGCGATGTCTGCCTGAAGCCGCATGCCTCCGAAGTCCGCGGCCGCGACGCGGATCCGCGTTCCCGAGCCGTCGTCGGTGAGCGCGACCCGCATATCTGGGTGCTCGATCACCATATCGCCCGCTATGGTCTCGGGGATCGTGATGGTGTTCGGTGGCTGGAGTACGGTTTTCTCGATGTGTCGCTGTGTTTGCCGGTCGAAGATATATGCGCCCGCCAGCTGCAGTCGCTCGATGTCTGCGATCGTTGCCGAAAAGAGGAGGTCATTGCTCGTGACGGCCCAGTAGTTCCACTTCTTCTTGCGCTGGAGCGAATCCGGAAGGTTACACGTATGCAGCGGATGACGCGACCAGCCAATCGCTTGCCGGTTGAGAAGCCCATCAGGCCCGCAGAGCATGACCGGGGCGGTTAACTCGGGTTCCGCGTGAGTCACCGGCGTAGCGGTCATGGCCCAAGATTACAGCAACGTTGCGATTTGCGCCCTTCTGTCTTAAGCCGCTTGACAGCCGGCTGGATTGGGTGTATTTTACCAATTGGTTAAATACACCCAATGGTTACCGCAACCGCATCCGACCCAATCAGCAACACTTTCGCGGCACTCGCCGACCCCACCCGCCGCGCGATCCTCGCTCGCCTCGCCTCGGGTGAGGCCTCGGTCACCGAGCTCGCCGAGCCGTTCGAGATGACACTCCCGGCCGTCTCCAAGCACCTTAAGGTGCTTGAGCGCGCCGGACTCATCGCGCGCGGCCGAGAAGCGCAGTGGCGCCCTTGCCGGCTCCAGGCAGGGCCGCTCAAGGACGCCGACGAGTGGATCGAGCGCTATCGCCGCCACTGGGAAGAGAGCTTCGACCGTCTGGACAGCTACCTACAAGAGCTGCAACAGAACGAGAAGAAATACAGCCGCAAGATCACCAAGAAGGAGGACAAAAATGGCCGAGAGAACTGATGCTCCCATGACCGCTGAAGAGCGTGTGCTCATTGTCGAGCGCGTCTTCGACGCCCCTCGCGAACTGGTCTGGCAAGGCTGGACGGACCCCGAGCAGGTCATGCGCTGGTGGGGGCCGAAAGGCTTCACGTCACCGGCATGCGAAATCGATCTGCGGGTCGGCGGGAAGTACCTCTGGTGCATGCGGACGCCGCAAGGCCAGGACTTCTGGAACACGGGCGTTTACCGAGAGATAGTTCTGTACGAGCGCATCGTTTGCACGCAGAGCCTCGCGGACGAGAAAGGAAATGTCGTCCCCGGGGCCCATTATGGAATGAGCGGAGACCTCCCGCTGGAGACGGTCGTTACTGTCACGTTTGAGGAGATCGACGGCAGGACGAGGCTCGTTCTGCGGCAAGAGGGCATTGGCGACATGCTCGAGGGTGCTGAGGCGGGCTGGAATGGGGCGTTCGACAAGCTGGCCGACTCCCTGCCAGCAGCCTAAGATCAAAGGAGGATAAGATGGCCGAAAGAGCTGACGCCCCAACCAAAACGGACGAGCGGGAGCTTGTCATCAAGCGCATCTTCAATGCGCCGCGCGATCTTCTGTGGAAGGCCTGGACGGAGCGTGATCATGTCCTGAAGTGGCTTGGGCCCAAGCAGTTCACGGCCCTCGACTTCGAGCTCGACCCACGGCCGGGTGGCGCCTGGCACTCTCGCATGCGCGGTCCCGATGGCGCCGAGTACTCAAACGGCGGTACGGTCCGCGAAGTGGATGAGCCGGAGAGGCTCGTGTTCACGTTCGCCTGGGACGAAGAGGACGGCACGCCCGGGCGGGAGATGGAGATCACGATCACCTTCGACGAACGTGACGGCAAGACAGAGATGACGTTCAGTCAGGGCGTCTTCGAGTCGGCCGAGGACCGCGACGGGCACCGCGAAGGCTGGAGCGAATCGTTCGACAAGCTTGCGGAATACCTGGCGAGCATCTAATTCGGAGCAAAAGAGAGAGGAGTACGAGAATGGCCGAGAGGACTGACGCCCCTGCGAACGCCAAGGAGGGAACGCTCGTCATTGAGCGAATATTCGACGCACCACGCGAGCTGGTATGGAAGGCGTGGTCGGACCCTGAGCAGGCGAAGCGCTGGTGGGGACCGCGCACGTTTACCGCCCCTGCTGCCGAAATCGACTTCCGGGTGGGCGGCAAATACCTGTTCGCGATGCAATCACCCGAATTCAACAACGGCGAGCCGATCTGGAGCACGGGAGTCTACCGGGAAATCGTCCCGTACGAGCGCATCGTCTGCACCGACTGCTTCGCCGACGAAACGGGCAAGGTCGTCCCCGCGACGCACTACGGAATGACCGAAGACTTTCCACTGGAGATGCTCGTCACGGTTGAGTTCGAGGATATCGATGGCAAGACAAAGATGACCTTGCGACATGAGGGCCTGCCGGCCAGCGACAAGCAAGGTGCGGGTGTCGGCTGGAACGAATCGTTCGACAAGCTGGCGGAAAGCCTGGTTTAGCGACGACGAATGGATAGGGGGAATTCGATGACATGCGTGTACGATGAGCCGCGCGCTTCCGCCGAGGTCCATCAAGCCCCTGGCGAGACGGCCGGATGGCGCGGGCCGAATGGCTACGCGCTCCTTTCCTGGGAAGTGGACTTCCGCCGCGGTGGCGCTTCTCGTCTCCACGTGCGCTCACCCGAGGGACGGGATTATTGGGTGGAGGACATGTCCCTGGAGATCGTCGAGCCGGAGCGGGTCGTGTTCATGGGGAACTTGGGTTTGGCGGAAAAGGGCGCCGAGAGTACGGCCGGGACTGTTACGTTCCGCCGAGCAGAGGGGAGCGAGTGACGGTGACGGGCAAGGACACCACAACGGAGCTCAAGCCTGTTTCCGAGAAGAACATAGCCGCCTACGGGTTGCCTCCCATCGCTTGGGAACGCGCAGTCGAGCGTCTGCGGGAGGAATGGAGGCAGCAGGCGCCGCCGGAGATGGACGGCGTGCCGGAGCCGCATACCCATTGGCTGGCCACCACGCGCCCGGACGGCAGGCCGCATGTCGTACCAATCGGGGCCGTCTGGCACGACAATCGCTTCTACTTCAGTTCAGGCGACGGCACGCGCAAGTCCAGGAACCTCGCGCAAAATCCGAACTGCGCGATCACGCTGGCCGCGAAGGGCCTCGACCTTGTCCTCGAAGGTAAGGCGACGAAAGTGAACGATGAAGCTAAGCTCCGTCGTCTCGCTGAGGTGTTCGCTTCGGGCGGCTGGGCGCCGACCGTGCGCGATGGCGCCTTCCACCACGAGTTCAGCGCGCCGAGCGCAGGGCCCCCGCCCTGGTACGTCTACGAGTTCACGCCCCATACCGTCTTTGGCCAGGCCACGGCCGAGCCGTACGGCGCGACGCGCTGGCGCTTGTACCCCTTTCGTCGAAAAACCAGCCACCAAAACCAAAAGAAGGAGGCCAAAATTGCCGGAGCCAACAAATGACATCCATGACGACACAATGACAACCAGCCAATCGTCACCTAAAAGCGGCCGCGTCGAGGCCAACGGCATCCAGTACTACTACGAGATCCACGGCTCAGGCGAGCCTCTGCTGATGGTCCATGGTGGGCTGGGTTCAATCGAGATGTTCATGCCGTCGCTGCCCATCATGGCGGAGAGCCGCCAGGTCATCGGCGTGGATCTCCACGGCCACGGACGTACGCCCCTGGGAGATCGGCAGATCGACCTGCCGGATATGGGCGACGACATGGCGTTGCTGCTCGAGAAGCTCGGCCTCGGTCAGGTCGATGTGCTCGGTTATTCGCTGGGTGGCGGCGTCGCCTTCAGGTTAGCCGTCCAGCACCCGTCACGCGTGCGCCGGCTGGTCCTCGTATCAGCCGGATATGCTCAGGACGGCTTCTACCCCGAGATGCTACCGATACAAGCGGCGGTTGGTGCGGCCATGGCCGAGTCCATGAAAGAAACGCCTATGTACCAGTCGTACGCAGCGATCGCTCCGAATCCCGGAGAGTTCCCCAAACTGCTCGACCGAATGGGTGAATGGATGCGGAAACCTTATGACTGGGAGAACGACGTGAAGAAGCTGACGATGCCGGTGATGCTGGTCTACGGGGACAGCGACATGTTCCGGCCCGAGCACATCGTCAAGTTCTACCAGTTGCTCGGCGGGGGACTACGGGATGCCGGATGGATGCGCGAGAACATGTCGCCGAACCGGCTTGCCATTCTCCCGGACCTCACACATTACGAAATGGCCCTCGCGCCGGAACTGCCCCAGATCGTATTGCCATTCCTTAATGGAGAGAGCCGTGCGAAGACCTCGGCCGAACAGGCGAAGAACCAAGACTGAGCGCCTCGCCAAGAACCGCAAGTAGGAGGACAAACCATGGTCGAACAGAAGAAGCTGACCCTCACAACGCCCTCTGAGCGCGAGATCGTAATGACACGCGAATTCGATGCGCCCAGAGAGCTCGTCTTCGAGGCGCACACGAAGTGCGAGCACCTCAATAAGTGGTGGGGTCCGCGCAAGTACTCGTTCGAACTCTGCGAGATGGACTTCCGCCCCGGCGGGAAGTATCGCTTCGTCCATCGCGGACCGGAAGGCATTGAGGAGCACGGCTTCAGGGGTGAATATCGCGAGATCGTGCCGCCCGAACGAATCGTCTGGACCTTCGAATGGGAAGGCATGCCGGGCCACATATCGGTGGACACGCTCACGCTGGAAGACCTCGGCGGCGGCCGGACGAAGCTGACGTCTCACTCCGTGTTCGATTCGAAGGAGGACCGCGACGGGATGCTTCAGTCGGGCATGGAAGAGGGCGCGGGCGAGACGTACGATCGCCTCGCCGAGTTCGTGCAGACGCTGAAGCGATGACTCGATCTCGCGCGGCAAATACCGTCGGATAGCCGCGTTCGAGTAACCATCAAGGCACAGAGTAAGGAGAAGTATCATGGCCACAATTAAACAAAGGATCGTCCCGCACGTCTGGTTTGACAAGGAAGCTAAGGAGGCCGCCGAGTTCTACACCTCTATCTTCCCCGACTCGAAAATCACGAATGTTACTACCCTCCACGACACGCCGTCCGGTGATTGCGATGTCGTTTACTTCGAGCTCTCGGGGCAGGCGTTCCAGGCGATCAGTGCGGACCCATTGTTCAAGTTCAACGAGTCGATCTCTTTCATCGTGTACTGTGAGACACAGGCCGAGATCGATAACTACTGGGATAAACTCTCCGCGGTCCCCGAATCCGAGCAGTGCGGCTGGCTGAAGGACAAGTACGGCCTCTCCTGGCAGATCGTTCCTGCACGAATGGACGAAATGATGCGGCGCGGCACCGAGGACCAGATCGCGCGCCTCACCCAAGCCTTCCTGCCGATGAAGAAGCTCGATATTGAGGCCCTGGAGGCAGCCTACAAGGGTTAGGTTTGGTGGCGAACATCGCTAGTGCTAACCACACGAAAGGAGATCGACGCCATGGGCAAGCTCAGATTCAACATCTCGATGTCGCTCGACGGATACATCGCCGGGCCGAACCAGAGTCTCGAGAACCCGCTCGGCGAAGGCGGCGAAAATCTGCATGACTGGGTCATCAAGCTCAAGTTCTTTCGCGAGATGCACGGCGACAGGGGTGGCGGCGAGACCGGCACGAATGATGACGTGCTCTGGGAAAATTTCGAAAACCTGGGCGCGACGATCATGGGCCGCAATATGTTCGGCGGCGGTCCCGGGCCGTGGGGTAACGGGGAGTGGAAGGGCTGGTGGGGCGACAACCCGCCGTTTCACACGCCTGTCTTTGTGCTCACCCATCACCCCCGTGAGCCGCTGGTGATGCAGGGAGGCACGACGTTCTTCTTTGTTACCGACGGAATCGAGTCGGCGCTAAAGCAGGCGAGAGATGCGGCCGGAGGCAAGGATGTAGCGCTTGGCGGCGGCGCCAGCGTCGCGCAGCAGTACCTCGCGGCGCGTTTGATGGACGAGATGGAGCTGCACGTCGTTCCGATTCTCCTTGGCGGCGGCGAACGCCTCTTCGATAATCTTGCTGGCTCCGATGTGAGGGTGGAGCCCGTCCGTGTGATCGAGACCCCGGAAGTCACCCACCTCAAGTACCGCGTCGTCAAGTCGTAAAGCCGATTAATGGCTGAGAGCGAAGCAACGGCCACGGCGGATCGCGAGATCGTCGTCACGCGCGTAGTCGACGCGTCGCGCGAGCTTGTATTCGAGGCGTGGACCGACCCGACGCGAGTGGTCCAGTGGTGGGGGCCGCATGGCTTCACAACCACGATTCAAGAAATGGTGGTTCGTCCGGGTGGCGTCTGGCGCTTCGTGATGCACGGCCCAGACGGCACCGACTACCCCAACAAAGTGGTGTTCGTCGAAGTTTCGGAGCCTGACCGCTTGGTGTACGACCATGGCGGCGGCGATGAGAGCGACTTGCAGCAGTTTCGCGTTACCGTGACCTTCGAGGAGGAAGGCGAGAAGACTCGCCTGACTACTCGAATGGTCTTTGTGACGCCGGGGGAACGCGACCGAATGATCGAGGAGGTCGGAGCGCTGGACGGCCTCAACCAGACGCTTGATCGCCTCGATGACCACTTGCGCCGAGGTTCAAGAAAGGAGCCACGATGAGAAAGCTAAGAGTCAACACGTTCCTGACCCTCGATGGAGTGATGCAGGCTCCCGGCGGGCCAGAGGAGGATACGAGCGGCGGGTTCAAGCACGGCGGCTGGTCGGTCAATTACTGGGACGACCGTATGGGTCAGATGATGGGCGAATTCATGGGCAGGCCCTACGATCTAGTCCTCGGCCGCAAGACCTACGAAATCTTCGCCGCCCATTGGCCCAACGTCAAAGACGACCCGGCCGCAAATAGCCTAAACAATGCGAAGAAGTACGTGGCCTCTCGCACGCTGAACAGCGTTGAGTGGCAGAACTCAAGCCTCATCAAAGGTGACGTCGTGGAACAGGTGTCCGCCCTCAAGGACCAAGCTGGGCCGGAGATCCAGGTTCACGGCAGCGGCAACCTCATCCAGACGCTGATGAAGCACGATCTCATCGACGAGTTTCAGGTGATGATATTTCCCGTCCTGCTCGGGACTGGCAAGCGCCTTTTTGCCGACGGCACGATCCCGGCCGGCCTGATGCTCGTCGAGAGCCAGACGTCCAGCACTGGAGTGGTGATCGCTAAATACGAACGCGCGGGCGAAGTCAAATACGGCTCCTTCGCGCTCGACTAGTCGGCCGAGGCGTAGCGGAAGGTCTTTAGCCTCACCGAGAGCACGTAGATATGTGCCACGCAAAAGTAAATGGACTCGTAGAGTCGTCGGGTGCCGGAGACGGCCGACCGAATCTGACGTCGAACAGGCGGCTCGCCGTTCGTCTAACATAGTGATAGAAGCGCCCCAGTTGAAGAAGGAGGTCAGTCATGATCAAAGGTTTCGGCGGCGCCAGCATCTGGAGCCAGGACCTGAACAATCTGCTCCCGTTTTACCGCGACACTCTCGGCCTCAAGCCGACCCTCGAGTCCGAGCGCTTCGTTCTATTCGGCGATCCCAACGCGCCGAGTTTAGGGCTGGGCTCGCACAGCGAGGTCAAAGGGAAGAACAATGACCCGGCGCGCCACATGGTCGGTTTCATGACCGACGACGTCCGCGCCGAATACGAACGCTTGCGGTCTAAGGGCGTGGAGTTCATCGAGCCTCCCACCAATTACGACCAGGTTACGATCGCGACGTTGAAGGACCCGGAAGGAAACCTCATCCAGCTCTTCCAGATGTAGGCGCGGTGCCTTACAACGAGCAGCTCGCTGATCGCATCCGCGGGATCGTCGGCAACCTGACCGGCCTCACCGAGCAGAAGATGTTTGGCGGGATCGCGTTCATGCTTAACGGCAATATGTTCTGCGGCATCAGTCGGGATGACTTTATGGCGCGCGTGGGTCCCGAGCACTTCGAGGAGACTCTCTCGCGTCCCGGCGCGCGCCAGATGGATATGGCTGGCCGCCCAATGAAGGGCATGATCGGCGTTGCACCAGAGGGCTACGCGACGGACCAGCAGCTAAGAGGGTGGGTGGAGCAAACGCTCGAGTTCGTTAGGACATTACCTGCGAAGAAGCCGAAGCGCCGGTAGAGGCGCAGCATTACGCAGCGCGCCCTACCCCTCAACCGGGTCCGGTGCGACACGCACCATCCGCTTGCCGACGTTATCGCCGGCCAAGATGCCGATCAACGCTCGCGGGGCAGACTCGAGTCCCTCGACGATGTCTTCGAGCACCTTGAGGTCGCCCGAGGCGACCCAGCCGGCGAGTTGCTCCTGCGCCTTCGCCCACTCGCCGATAAAGTCAGAGACCAGGAACCCTTCCATGCGCAGCCGCTTGACGATTAGCTGCCCGGGCACACCCGCTGGCCCAGGGGCTGGCGCCGCGCTGTCATATTGCGAGACGGCGCCGCAGCAGACGATGCGCCCGTGGGTCCGCATCAGCGGCAGGACCGCCTCGAGCACGCGGCCGCCGACGTTGTCGAAGTAGACGTCGATCCCGTTCGGACAGGCGGCGGCGAGCTCTTCGCGCAGCTTCTCGCTGCGGTGGTTGACAGTCGCGTCGAAGCCGAGATCGCGCTCGACCAGGCGGTTCTTATCATCGGAGCCGGTAACGCCGACTACCCTGGCGCCCTGGATCCGGGCAATCTGACCGGCGACGCTTCCCGTGGCGCCAGCCGCCGCAGACACGACGACCGTTTCGCCCGACCGCGGCTGTCCGACGTTCAGCATCCCGAAGTACGCGGTAAGGCCGGTGATGCCGAGGACGCTCATGTGGTGGCTGAGCGGACCTCGCACAGTGACCGGCAGGACGCGGTTGGCCGGAACGATAGCATATTCCTGCCACCCGGGTTCGGCCCACACGATAGAGCCTGGCGGGATGGGAGCACCATTGGCAGCGACTACTTCACACAGAGCGCCGCCTGCCATCACTTCGCCTGCGCCGAGCTGCTCGCGATAGGTCCGCCCCTGCATCCATGCCCGGTTGGCGGGATCGATCGAAAGCAGGACAGTCCGAACGAGCAGCTCGCCCGGCCCGGGATCGCCGATCGTTGAATCGATAGCCTTGAAATGCGATTCCTCGAGTTTCCCGGTCGGGCGCTCGGCGAGCAGGATCTGGCGGTTGGGGCGTTCAGTCATGGTGCCACCTCCGCGCGGATTGTACGACAAGGACCAGCGGCCGGTGCAGACGTTGGATGTCTGCCCCGGCCTGCTCTAGAGGCCGAGCTTGCCGGGGTTCAGGATACCCTGCGGGTCGAGAGCGCTCTTAAGCGCGCGCATGACTTCGAGGCCGCCGCCGTGCTCGCGCTCCATCAGGTGAGCGAGACGGACGCCGACGCCGTGGCAGTACTCGATCGAGCCCCCCATGTCGCGCGTGAGCATAAGCATTTCGTCGACGGCGCGAGACAAGCGGTCTCGGGCGTCTCCGCCTTCGGCCGTCATGGTGACGGAGAACAGCTCGGGCCAGCACCAGATCCCGTACTCGACCACCCGCACGTCGTGACGTTCGAGGATCGGCCCGCATGCGGCCCGATAATCCAGCACTCGAGAGCGTGGCAGGGTGACGTGGACGAAGTCGAAAGCGCCTCCTGCCGGGCTTGGCCGTGCACCGCCCTGCCGCCTCCTCTGGGCAAAGCCCCTCGCGATGTCGTGTCGGCGCTCCCAAAACCCCCGAGCTTCGTGTTGTCCGATGGACTGACCGCCAGAGGCATCACAGATGCGGCGGGCCCGGCGCTCCTCAGCCGCCCCCTGCTCCCGAAAGCCCTCGAACGCGAGATAGAGAGTCGCAGTCCCGGCGCCCACGGCAGTGGGGCTTTCGCCATAGTCGAGTAACGCCGGCGCGAGCCCAATGCCGTGCATCTCGACGATCGCTGCGAATCCGTCCTTGAAGCGTTTGAAGCGGTAAGCGCGCAAAATGCGCCGTTCAGGCTGCGGAAACACCCGCAACGTCGCCTCCGTCACGATGCCGAAGCAGCCTTCACTGCCGATGAAAAGGCGGCGGAGGTCAGGCCCGACCGAGGTCTTCGCGGGCGCACTCCTCTCGAATACTCGGCCGTCTGGAAGGACAGCCGTCAGGCCAAGCACCTGATCGCCCATCGAACCGTACTTCGCCCCACGGTACCCGAGCGAGTCGGTTGAGATCGCACCGCCGACTGTCGCAAGTGGAAGCGACCACGGATCGTGGCCCAGGATCAGGCCCTCATGGTTGAGGGCCAGTTCGAGCGTCTCCAAAACGATCCCGGCCTCGACCTGAGCATTCCGGTTCTCCCGGTCGATCTCCAGAATGGAATTCATCCGCTTGAGGTCGACGACGACGGAGGGCCGAAGCGCAATAGCGCCGCCCATCAAGCCGGAGCCTCCCCCGTACGGAACGACCGTCACGCGCGCCTGCGCAGCCAAATCTACGATGGCCGACACTTCCTCTGTCGTCCGCGGGCGGGCGACTAGCAGCGGCTGCGGAGAAAGCGAATCGTATTGCGGATAGCCCCGCCACGGCCCAAGAGCATCCCAGCGGAACTCTTCGACAGCTGCGCCGGAGAGGACATTCGCAGGACCCACAATCCGCGCGATAGCAACCGCGAGCTGCTCTGTCAGCGCTGGTTCGGCCGGGGTGGCAATTTTGCTCACGCCAGTATTCTACGCTTACCGAACGAGTTGCCTTCGCGACCGCGACGGGCGGTCTAACAGTCTGGCGCTAGCCGGCGTTTTCGATTGCCCAGACGCGGTACTCCACGCCGCCCGGAACGGCTTTGCCCCGACCAACGGCGACGAGTCTATTCAGCCAGGAATACTGCGGCGCACCCGTCTGAAACATGGGGTTGATATAGAAATAATACTCGTCCAGCGGCACGTCCTCGGCCCGTAGCAGGCGTCCGAATATGGCCGGCTCAGCGACGATGAGGCCGCCGTACGTGCCGTAGATGAGCGCGCCGTCGTCCGTCTGCAGCGTGGCACGGACGTCCAGCTGAACAGCGCCATCGGAGCGGACGAGCGCCCAGTCGCCGCCGCCGGGCAGCAGCTTGCCCTTGATGCGCGGCCCCTCGACCGTCCCGCCTTTCACGATGAAGATCTGCCGAGTGCCCATCGGCGTCGCCCCGATGACTTGCGGCGCCTCGAGGTCCGCGTGCATGTCATACAGATGCTCGAGGCGAGGCTCTTTCAACCCAACGTTTCCCTCACTACGTTGCGACTGCGGCTCGGGTCTCGAGCGCTGTCTTATGGACGCCGCCACCCTGCATGATCAACAACAACTTCTCTCGGTCTTTGAGGATACTGATATCCGCCAGCGGGTCGCCGTCCACGATTAGCAGGTCCGCCAGCTTGCCCGGCTCCAACGTGCCGATCTGGTCGGCCATGTGAACGCACTCGCTCGCCCTCTTCGTGGCTGCGACGATCGCCTGCATGGCGTCATGCCTGCCGCCACCATCAGCTCCAGCTCTTCGGCATTGCGCCCGTGCGGACCTACTCCCATATCCGTGCCGAAGGCGACGCGAACGCCCGCTTCAAGCGCCACGCGGAATGCCTGCTCCTTCAGTCCTTCGGCTTCCTGCGATTTGCGCATGGACTGCGGGTGCAGGCTATCGGGCGCGCGCTCTCCGTAGCGGCGGACCCAGGTCCCGGCGACGAATGTCGGAACAACAAACGTGCCGCGCCGCACCATCTCGTCGATCACCTCTTCGTCCATAAAGGTGCCGTGCTCTATCGACTCCACCCCGGCCTTCACGGCATTCTTGATACCTTGAGTCCCCTGCGCGTGTGCCATGCACGTCTTTCCCCGCGCCTTCGCTTCGTAAACCATAATCGCGATCTCTTCGGGCGAAAATCCCGTATCTGTCGGCTCGTCCGTCGGCGACAGCACGCCGCCGGTGGCGTGGAGCTTGATGAAGTCCGCGCCCGCGCGTAACACTTCTCGCGTCGCCCTCCTCACTTCGTCCGGCCCGTCAACCAGCGTCTCCGGCCACTCGGCGCCCGCGCCGCTAGTCGAACGCAATCGCACACCGGACGGCATCGTCTCGTCGCCGTGGCCGCCCGTTTGCGAAAGCGCGCCGACGGAGATCTTCATGCGCGGACCCGGGATCAGTCCGTCCGCGATCGCCATCTTGAAGCCCTGTGGTGACCCGCCCGCGTCGCGCACGGCCGTGAAGCCGGAGTCGAGCGTACGCAGCGCGTTCTTCGCCGCGTGAAACAACTGAAGACTGACCGGAAAGCGCGGCCGCTCATGCACCGGGGCGACCTTGCCGAAGAGGTGGACGTGACAGTCGATCATCCCGGGCATGACCGTCGCGCCGCCAGCGTCGATTATGTGTGCCCCGCGCGGCGGCTCGATGCCACTACCGACGCGCTCAATGATGTCGCCGTCGAGAATCAAAGTGCCGTTCGCCACCGGGTCGCGGCCGGTGCCGTCGAGGATGGTGGCGTTAACGATGGCGGTGGTCATAGTTCACCCCCTCAATCCAAAGCCCAGGTTTCTTGCGGGCACGCTTCGACTCCGGTTTCAACGGCCATGAAAGCAATGCTTGGCGGTACTGGGCAATTTCGAACTCAAATGGGCCTGCCTCGCCAAAGCCAGACTTGTAGACAGCCTCACCGTCTTCGTGCGCAAAGTCCTTCCACACGATTCGATCGCCTGCGCGTTCAATGGCAACCGTAATTGATCCGCACATTACGTCCCCGCACAAGCACCCGTACAATTCGTATCGGCCACTCGACAGAGACGGTGGAGTCTCTAGCAACAGACCAGTCAACAATTGATCCTTACTGCCAAGCTGCGACACCATCCCTGGCTCGAGTATGTCACAGAGCGACGTGTCGTCTACGACAAAGTCCAGGAAGTGGCCGCTTTGCTGATTCTGCTCATCGTGGTACCAGCTCCAGCGACGCCACCGCAGGTCCAAGCGCGACATGGTCGCCTCGAAGACCTACAGGCTCTCGAGGTACCGGTGGATCGCTTCCGACGCCCGGCGGCCGTCGGCCATAGCGGTGACGACGAGGTCCGCGCCGTTGACGTTGTCGCCTCCGGCAAAGACTCCCGGACGCGTCGTCTGGTAGTCTTCGTCCACGCGCACTGTTTTCGCCTGTGTTGTGCGCAGACCGGGTGTCGTCTTCTCCATCAGCTCATCTGGGCTGTAGCCGATAGCAAGCACGACGATATCGACCGGCAGCGTGAAGTCGGAGCCGGGAATCGGCTCAGGCCGGCGCCGGCCGGATTCGTCCGGCTCGCCGAGCCGCATGCGCTCGCAATCCGCTGACATCACGCGGTCGTTCTCCCCGGTGAAGCGCGTCGGGATGGTCAGGTACATGAACTCGACGCCCTCCTCCCGGGCGTGCTTGCGCTCTTCCTCGCGACCCTTCTGCTCCGCCTCCGTGCGGCGGTACATGCACGTCACGCTCTTCGCGTCCAGGCGGATGGCCGTGCGAACGCAGTCCATCGACGTATCGCCGCCGCCGACGACGAGGACGTCCTTGTCCGCGCAGTCCATTGGCTCGCGCATGTTCTCTGGGAGCTGCTCAGGCTCGAGATTTCCGCGTACGAGAAACTCCGTCGCCTGATAGATGTTCGCCAGCTCCTCGCCCTCGATGCGCATCTGCCCACCGACCGGCGCGCCTGTGCCGAGGAACACGGCGTCGTAGCCCTGCTCCTGGATGAGCTGGTCGATCGTCACATCTTTGCCGATGACCGTGTTGCAGACGAACTCGATGCCCATGCGCTCGAGGTAATCCAGCTTGTCCTGGAGGATCTCCTTGCGCATCTTGAAGTTCGGGATGCCGTACAGCAGGATTCCCCCCGGCACCGGCCACGACTCGAATACCGTACAGGAGTGCCCCTGCTTCGTGAGCTCCTCCCCCACGGCCAGCCCGGCGGGCCCAGAGCCGATGATTGCGACTCGGCGTCCCGTGGACGGAGCCATCGGCGGAATCGCCACGCCTCCGTTACGGCGCTCGTAGTCCGCGATGAACGCTTCGAGCTTGCCGATAGCGACCGGCGGCTGCTTGCCGTACGGCGCCGGACGGATCGCGAAGCCGACCACGCAGGCGCCCTCGCAGAGCGATTCCTGCGGGCAGAGTCGGCCGCACATGTCGGGCAGGTTGCTCGTCTCGCGGAACTTGTTCGCGGCGGCGAAGACATCGCCCTCCTCGAGGAGGATCAGCGCCGCCGGGATGTTGTTCCCGGTAGGGCAGGCGTCCTGGCAGGGCGCGGTCGGGCAGTGAATGCAGCGCTCCGCCTCGATGATCGCCGTCTCGAGACTGTAGCCGAGGAAGGCTTCGTCCCAGTTGTGGACGCGCTCCGCCGGCTTCTGCTTCGGCACAGGCTGGACGGGGATCGTCAGCCGTCGCAGGTTATCGTGCGAAGTGTTGAGCTGCTCCGTCGTCATGGCGACCTCGATTGGCGTACCGATACTATAGCAAAACGGCGGTGGCGCCGGAGCGCATACGGTCGGAGGTGCGAGAGCCGCGAACGAGGGGTTCCGCGGCTCTCGTCATTCCGAGCTTGCGGGGCGAGGCGAACAGGTAGTCCCGCCTTCTTGGCGGGAGATGGTTGGTGGCGAGGAATCTCGCGGTCGCTTAAACAGTCCACGGAGCCGATCGGGAGTTACTCGAGCTGGATGTCCCCACTCTTCCCGCCCGTCTTCCGCACGAGCCGGATGTCACCGATGCGCATGTCCTTCTGCGCCGCCTTCGCCATATCGTACACCGTCAGCGCGGCGACCGAGACGGCGGTCAGCGCCTCCATCTCGACGCCCGTCTTCGCCGTCGTCCGCACCGTCGCCGTAATCTCGATCGCGCCGCGCCCTTCGTCCGGCTCGAGCGACACCTCGATGCCGGTGAGCGGGAGCGGGTGGCAGAGCGGGATCAGCTCGTGCGTCCGCTTCGCGGCCATGATCCCCGCGATCTGCGCCGTCGTCAGCACATCGCCTTTCGCGCCTTTGCCCGAGACGATGAGCGAGAGCGTCTCCGCGCTCATATAGACGTTGCCCCTGGCGGTAGCCTCCCGAGCGGTGTCCGGCTTCCCAGATACGTCCACCATTCGGGGGCGGCCTGAAGGGCCGAGATGCGAGAGCCTTCGCGATTTATCCCGGGCTGCCATAGCCCCTCGATTTTACCGCTGGGTTGCCCCCTTTGCGAACGCGCGCACTAACAGTAACGTCCGACGATCACGTCAACCCAACATGGGCATCCCTCTAGTCGACGAACGGGCCGTTAAAGCGGGGCACCTCTCCGTACGGCTTACCAGCCATTAGCAGGTAGCGGGTCCCGGGCGCGGCATGGTCGACGACGAAGCTTTCGCCCGGCCCCATCAGCGCCAGCTGACCGGTCTCGGCCCGAGCGCGGTTCGCGCCGAACGAGGCTGCACCGTCGAGCAGGTAGGCGAAGCCCTGGAAGCCGGCCGGTACGTTATGCATCGTTTGGCCGCCGCGTGCCAGCTCCACATCGAGGATGAGCCCCGGCGTGCCGAGCTGGACGCGCGAGCCTTCGCCGACGAGAACACGATGGGTGGCGTCGCCCTCGTGCGTCAGCGGCATGTCCTCCCGCCGCTGGACTATCGCGTAGGGTTCACTCTGCTTGTCCTTTCGCGCGAGGTTCACCCAGAACAGGACCGTGCGGACTTCCTCGTCCAGGCCCTCACGGAGTTGGTCCGCGCCTATCTTTTCTGCGTGCCGCGCGCCCCGTCCGGTCCGGAGGAACAATAGCGAGCCTTCGGGCAGGTCCGCTCTTTCGATCGTGCCGCCCGGGCCGGTAGTGTGGCCCGTGCTGCTTCCGCCCTTAAGTATGTACCAGAGGTTGTCGAAGCCCCGGTGCGGGTGCTCGGTGTCCATGCCCGCCATCTGCGAAGGGCGCAGGGTCGCTTCGTGCACGAGGATATAAGGGTCGGACAGCTCGTAAGGCACGTCTCGAGCCGGCAGGGCTTCCCAGACCCCCAGACCCATCATCGGTCGCAACCAGCGGTCGCTGACGAGTGCTGCCTCACGTAGTTTGGAAGTTGCGGTTGTCATTGGTTTTTCCTTTCTGGCCCGCCACCTGGGTAGCAGAGGCCCTTCGCTCGTTGTTATGGGAACCTAGAAGCCCAGCTTCTCCTTGACAAGGATGACGTGGACTCTGTCGGGCAAATATTCCCTGTAGAAGATTAGCTCCTTGCCGATGAAGCTGCCCTGGCCGTAGGCCAACTGGGCGCGCTCATTCTCCAACGGCAGGGCGTACTCCCGAATCCGGCGCATTCCCTCGTCCAGGCTCGGCACGATCTTCTGGCTACCTACCACCCAAATGACTTTGCCCGCGCCGGACGCGTAGGGGCCGAGCTGACTGCCGCTCGCCGACGCCACCACCACTTCGCCCCGCTCGGTGATCGCATGTACGCTGCCGATGACGACGTCGGGTCGAGCCGCGAGAACGCGCATCTCGTGCCACTGAGTCGCCATGTCCATCTGGCTAAGCACCGTTCGGACGGATCGCAGCCTGGGTGAGGCGTCGATCGCGGCGCGCAGGCCGATCTCCTCGAGCGTCTGCGAGGTGGCGGTGAATACCTCGGCGCCGTCCGGGATCAGCCCCAGCGCCAGCCGGCCGGCATCGGCGCCACTCTCGACGATGTGAGCAGTCATCCCGTTTTCGTTGAGCCGTCTCGCAGTTGTCTGGAGGCTTACTTCTGAAGCGGGGGCGGCGTACCTGACGTTTGGCAAAACTTCCTGCATAGACTGAGTCCTCCTTTTTTTGGTTACTACTTGTAACTAACCCCATTTTCTGTCACTCTAGAAAAGAAAGGAAGAAGGCATTTTAATGTGCCCAGGGAACAATAAGGGAACCGTGGGGCAGGTCCATACCAACGAGGAGTGCGTGAGCATCAATGAAGTGCTCACGCGAGTGGGTGACAAGTGGAGCCTGCAGGTCATCTCTCAGCTCGGGGAGGGCACGCTGCGATTCACAGAGCTCAAACGCTCCGTCGACGGCATCTCTCAGCGCATGCTCACGCTGACGTTACGGCAGCTCGAGCGAGACGGCCTGGTAGAGCGTACCGTCTATCCGACCGTGCCTCCGAAGGTGGAGTACACGCTCTCAGACTTCGGCCGCACCATTCTGATACCGGTCACCGCGCTCGCGAACTGGGCGCTGACGTACCGGCTGGATATTCAGGCTGCCCGGGAGGCATTCGACAGCAGGCAACTCGCAGTCTCCGGCGCCAACAAAAGCCGATAGGCCCGGCATGGCAGGTTCGCACACTTTTCGGGTAGTGCGAAGGTGCGTCGCCCGTGCGACAATCGCCTCACGATGCGCCGCAGCAACTTGGACGCCCTGACCGCTCGCGAGAGCGAAGTCCTCGATCTCATCCGCCGGGGGCTGACGAACGAAGAGATCGCACACCGCCTCGACATCTCGCTCCACGGCGCGAAGTACCACGTGTCGCAGATCCTCTCAAAGCTCGGCGTCGCCACCCGCGAAGAGGCGGCGCTTGCTGTCAGCAAGCCGCGCCGCTGGTGGGCGGAGTGGCCGCTGTGGGCGAAAGTTGCTGGTGCCACGACCTTCGTCGCAATCGCGGCGGGGCTGGCCGCGCTGGCATGGGCCGCGTTCGGACGAGGAGATGGCGAGGAAATAGCGGCTGTGGCGCCGGGAGCGGGCTCGGGCTCGTCCGTTCGCAATTCCGTCCCAGCTGACGACCAGGTTACTTGTCCGCCGATCGGGAATACGGCGGGCATCGGCGGCGGTGTGGGCCTCGGCTGGCTCGCTCCCGGCGTCGCATGCTGGACGGACAGAAGTGATGAGTCGGAGTACCGTGTCGAAGGATCCATTATCTACTGGGCCTGCGACGAAACCGGATACGCGGGTCGGTCTGAGAACATACCATTCTCCGTCTCGTTACCCTCGGACTCCACGCAATTTCGTCTGCCTGATTCCCCTGACCCGCGATTTACTAAAAAGCACTTCTCGTTCGCGGTCTCGGCAATTCTTGCAGATCCGCGGGGCCTTGTCTTGGATCACACCTCCGGTCGAGATGACCCATGTCCGGTCATCCCTTACGAACCGTCCGTCATCGGTTCATACAAGGACGTGAATGGTTTTCAGACTTTTGCTGCCGAACTGGATTCGGCGATTCAAAGGGCTGACATCCAATGGTTCATGAAGAACACACGATTTGAGGATTTCCGGTGCGATCAAAGTGGCTTCGCTGCACGGCCTCGAGCCTGTGGCGAATCGTTCAATCCGGCCATAATTCCAGCCGTGACCATCGGCCTTATCGGTTCCGAAGGCTACGGTGCCGACCGGTCGGAGTATGAAGATTTCCTTCGAGCATACCTAATCGATATCGATGAATCCGCTGTCGACCGGTTCGGCGATGGCGCCGCGAGGCTTTACTCATTCGGGGTCCATGCCCCGTACGTCTGGCAGGATCCAGACCAAGTCGAGGCGCTGGTGACATCGATACCGCGGGAAGTTCCTTCCGGAACGGAGTACGTTCAGTCGCTCAGGCGAAACATTTTCGAATTCCATATTAAATTCGAAGGCGGCCGATGGATCATCGACTCCCTGTCACGCGGGGTAGATAACGCGACGATTGCGTTCGATCTCGATCCGGCCGGTGGCGCATGGCAGACGGGCTGGGGTGGTCCCTTGTGGGGCTTCTGGCAACGCTGGGAAGCTAGTCCTACCCCCTAATCCGCCGCCCCTGCTACACGCACGCAAGTCCCTTTCAACGCCCAGCTTTACGCACTTCTTCGGGTAGTGCCTAGTCTGCCTAACGGTGCGAAAATGCTCTCGCAATGCGCAGGCATGTTCCCGACGATCTGACTCAACGAGAGCGCGAAGTGCTCGCGCTGTTGCGGCGCAACTACACCAATGAACAGATCGCCAACCACCTGGGCATCTCGCTCGACGGCGCGAAGTACCACGTGTCGCAGATCCTCTCGAAGCTCGGCGTCGCCACCCGCGAAGAGGCGGCGGCGCTTGCTGTCAGCAAGCCGCGCCGCTGGTGGGCGGCGTGGCCGCTGTGGGCGCGTATCGCCGGCGCGGCGACGATGGTGGCGGCTTTGGCAGGACTCGCACTACTGGCGTGAGGCGTGGCGCGGACCAGCCGTGATGGGGAGGTTCCGTCGCTTCGCGAGAATGCACTCTACGGAAGGATCGTCTATCTGACCCCGAACGACAATTCTGTATGGATCGCGCCGCCTGAACAAGTTGCTGAGGCCGGCATCCTAACCGCGGCGACCTCCGAGGAATTGCGGGCGGCCGTGAAAGCTGAAACGGCCGCGATCATCATTGACCGCGATTGGATGGCCGATATTGAGCCGGCGTGGGCGCGTCAGATGCTGGCAGATGGCAAAGTAGTGGTCGGTGCACGTCTGAATATATCTGGCCTGACGACGCTGCTTGGGGTGGGAGCTGTGACTGGGGCGTCTGACGGCTACCCAAGCTCGCGGCTCTTCTATGCCCTGTTCTCGCAACCGAGTTGTGCGAATCATGAGGGTCGAGTGGAGTGGGGAGCTGCGGCGGACTACCTGGACCGCAACCAGCGCGGCCAATTCAGACTTCTGATCGCTCGTTTAGTCCAACACTCTCAGAACCAGTGTGTAGACTTTCTCGCCACGGACTCCAATCTCGACAGCCAGCCATGAGAAGGCGGTGGGCCGAGGATGGGAGGTATATCCGCTGGTGGGCGCGCTGCCCGCTCTGGGCGAAGGTCGCGGGAGCTGCCCTCGTTGCCACTGTGGTTGGAGGGCTGGCCCTGCTAGCGTGGGGAGCGCTGCGAAGCGACAGCAAAGATAGGCAGGACGAAGAGCAAATCATTAACGCAGTACTCGATGAAATCGCGCGGGAACCCCGAAACAGGGCTGACCGGTCGACCGCGTCCGCCGACTTGATGACCGAGAGGCAGGCGAGCGACGAAATCCGGCGATTTCTTGCGCTTGACGGCGGACAAGTAATGTCTGGGTCAGTAACGGCAGCTGAGCGACTAGTCTGGCTCGTCAAAGTGCGCGGGCAGTTTGTCGGCTTAATCGGAATTGGTTCTCCAAGATCCGAGACGCGACAAGGTGAGGTTTGTGGCTCGTGCTGCGCAACGGCTCGATAATAGAATGGGCATTTCGCTGCGACTCTCCGCCCTGCTAGTGCTTTTTGGCATCCTAACCTGTCCCCTAAATCTCTGCCCCTGCTAAACTCACCTCCGATGACCCAATTCCCTGTTCCTGGTTCTTTGTTCCCATGCCATACCGCATAGCCGTGCTCCCCGGCGACGGCACCGGGCCGGAGGTCGTCCGCGAGGGGCTGAAGGTGCTCGC
>Ga0209058_1000713_pt1 | contig 29093 bp, 25 predicted proteins | sample GraSoiAngelo_147_FD_185904 | JGI IMG/M metagenome (GOLD analysis project Ga0209058, IMG submission 185904) | Grasslands soil microbial communities from the Angelo Coastal Reserve, California, USA - 14_1009_05_40cm (SPAdes) (version 2) | ecosystem: Environmental > Terrestrial > Soil > Grasslands ... | reverse complement strand
CGCCTTTTCGTAATGGCCGGCGATAATAGATGAAGCGATTATCTCTTTGCGCTGGTCGGCTGTGATGGCGCCCACCTGGCTACGTGGCGGAACAATCTTCGCCCGCTCGACAATTTGGGGGCTGCCGTTTTCATCCAGCATCGAGACGAGCGCCTCGCCAACTGCGAGCTGAGTAATCACCGTCTCGACTTTTAGCCTCGGATTTTGCCGGAAAGTTTCCGCAGCGGCTTTCACCGCTTTCTGATCGCGCGGGGTAAACGCACGCAACGCATGCTGCACGCGATTTCCAAGCTGCCCAAGCACAACATCGGGGATATCGAGTGGATTTTGGCTAACGAAATAAACGCCGACGCCTTTGGAGCGAATCAGTCGTACCATTTGCTCGATCTTTTGTTGGACTGGCGGCGCGATGTCAGCGAAAAGCAGATGCGCTTCGTCGAAGAAGAAAACCAGCTTCGGTTTTTCCGGGTCGCCAATTTCCGGAAGATTCTCGAATAACTCCGAGAGCATCCAAAGCAAAAATGTCGCGTAAACCTTTGGCGATTTTTGCATCAATTTATCGGCAGCAAGGATGTTAATCACTCCTTTGCCGCCTTGTGTTTGGATCAAGTCATCGAGATTGAGTGCGGGTTCGCCGAAAAATTTGTCCGCGCCTTGCGATTCGAGTGCGAGCAGATTGCGCTGGATCGCTCCGGCGCTGGCGGCCGAAATGTTCCCGTAGTGAGTTTTAAACTGGTCGGCGTTGTCCGCGACGTACTGCAACATCGAACGCAGGTCCTTGAGGTCCAGCAGAAGCAATCCATTTTCGTCGGCGATTTTGAAAACGATGTTGAGCACGCCTTCCTGGGTGTCGTTCAACTCAAGCAAGCGCCCAAGCAGCAGTGGGCCCATTTCCGAAATGGTCGCGCGCACTGGGTGGCCTTGCTCGCCGAACACGTCCCAAAACACCACCGGAGAGGCTTCGCCAGTGAAATTGTCGATCTTAAGCTCCTTCGCGCGCTCGAGGATTTTGGGATTGTTTCCGCCCGGCTGACTGAGGCCCGCGAGGTCGCCTTTCACGTCCGCCATGAAGACCGGCACGCCGCGGGCGCTGAAATTCTCAGCGAGTGTCTGTAGTGTGACCGTTTTCCCCGTGCCGGTGGCGCCGGCGATCAATCCGTGGCGGTTCGCCATTTTGGGGAGCAAAAAGATTTGTTCCTTCGATTCGGCAACGAGGATGGGATCGGACATGATTGGACAGTAAGATTTTGCTAACGACGGCGCGATTGTCCAGCGCTGAGCGCATGAATAGGTCTCCATCGAGGACGCGATTGCAAGCGTAACTCAGTAAAGATACGGTTTGGAGAGAGGAAATGCGTTTTTGATTAGTTCGACACGCGCTTTCCCGTCGTCCGCGATGATCACTTCAACAACGTCGAATCGGAAGAGAATATCGGGATTATCCAGCATTCGCAGCCAGGCCAGAGCCCCACGAGAAATGCGCTTTCGTTTTTCTCGATCAACTGCTTCGAAAGGCCGCCCAAAATCTTCGCGGCCGCGAGTCTTTACTTCAACAAACACCAGTGTGTCATTGTCACGACACACAACATCGATCTCACCGCCGCTGCGACCGCGGAAATTGCAGAAGAGGATTTTGTATCCGTTACGCTTGAGATAGCGACACGCCAACTTCTCGCCGAGAACGCCTCGCCGAAGATGACCGGACTTGGACGACTTCCTCCAATGCGAGAAGCGGTTGTGCCACCGGCTCGAAAGATCGGCGATGGATTGGGCAAGGGCCGAATTCATGGAGTTTCAGCAGATGCAGTTCGGTTCCGTAGCCTTTGTGTTGGTGAAAGCAATACTGCGGGAACTGGGCGCAAAAGTCACGCATCATTCGGTCCCGCGTTACCTTGGCGATCACGCTCGCTGCAGCGATGCTCAGACTGATGCAGTCGCCGTCAATAATCGCAGTCTGCGGAAGCGGGAAAGGAATGACTGGCAGTCCATCGATCAAAACATGATCGGGCGGGTCGATCAGTGCTGTGATTGCCATGCGCATCGCTCGATGGCTCGCGCGCAGAATATTGATGCGATCAATCTCAACGGAATCGACAGCGCCAACCGTCCATCTGACTTCGGGATTAGACACCAGATCCGAATGGATCTCCTCGCGCAATTCCGGTGCAAGCTGCTTGGAATCGTTTAGACGACGGTGACGAAATTTTTCAGGAAGAACTACTGCAGCGGCCACAACCGGGCCAGCCAACGCCCCCCGGCCAGCTTCATCAATCCCGGCAATACGCGCGACACCGGTGCCGCGCAGTTTTTTCTCGTAACGAAATCCGCATCGCCGATACATCTGCGCAAATCATTGGCAGATTTGCGCGAGTGACAAGTGACATCTGATATGTGACGAGAAAAAGATCAGAGCCGCGAAGCTTTTCACACTTCACACGCTGATCATTCTCTTACCGCCGTCGCTTCCTTACCTTTGCGAGTGCGAAGATAATTTAATCTGGCGCGACGTGCGCGACCTTTTTGCTCCACCTCTACTTTTGCGATGCGGGGCGAGTGCAGCGGAAATACACGCTCCACGCCTTCGCCGTAGGAGATTCGCCGCACGGTGAATGTTTCGTTGAGTCCCCGGCCCTTACGGCCAATGACAATGCCAGCGAATATCTGGACTCGTTCCTTGTCGCCTTCCACCACACGGGTATGAACGCGCACGCTATCCCCGACAGAAAACTGCGTTACTTCGCCTTTATGCTGTTCTTTCTCAATAGCATCGATGATCTGATTCATGAAAATTCCCCTTTCCCGTCCGGGCGGGCGAACAGTTTCCAGCAGGATGGGAAAAATTGCAACCGTTCACAGGGTCATTTACCAATTTCACAAGTTGGAGGTTCGCCGACTGGGTAACCGCAAAATCCTTGAATCGCTAACTCATCAAATTGCGTTATGTTCGGGATCCATTCGCGCCCGTAGCTCAACTGGATAGAGCGACGGCCTCCGGAGCCGTAGGTTGCGCGTTCGAGCCGCGCCGGGCGCACCACCTCTGAAAAGGTGGCTTTCCCAGGTAAAATTGCGGATTTTTGACCATTTTCCGATCATACTCATTCGAACATATAAAGACCATTCTGGCGATGATTGAAGGGCGGAAACCTCAGCGGTTCCATTATTGGGACAAGGGAAGCATCGCGACAATTGGGCGGAACAAAGCGGTCGCGGATTTAAAATTCATGCACTTGAGCGGTCTTCTCGCGTGGGTGGCGTGGTTGTTCGTGCATATCGTCTTCCTGGTCGGTTTTCGAAACCGCTTGCTTGTCCTTTTTCAATGGGCGTGGGCGTATTTTACCTTCAACAAAGGCGCGCGCTTGATTACGCGAAATTTCCAGTCAGAAACGCGCCCGCCGGCGTGAACGAGATTAAGGGATTAGCGAATCAGAAAATCAGCGATCCAAGCAATGCGGAGGATCTAGCGCTTGCGATCCAAATCGTTCTTCACGGAAAAGAGAGAGGCCGCCTTGCGACGGCCTCTTCCGGTTATCTTTCTTATTGTTATTTGGCTTCTGCCAATGCCCAGAGGCCTTGGAGTTAGAAGCCTACCTGCATGATTTGACTGCCCCAGAGGCTGGTCGTGTTGATCTTCTCGTTCACCAGCCATGCTTTGGATATGGCGCTCGGGTCGATGGTGACGGCTGAATAATCGCCCCAACGCTCTGTAGTATCTGCGCTAGGATTGTAGAACGTCGGGCTGGTAACTCCGACTATGCCGGCCGGGATCCCAGGATCGCCGTTCAGCTTACCGGAGAAGACGACCTGTGCATTCACACCAACATTTGCGTCGGTCGAACTCCACGTTACGAACGTGTTATTCGATGTGTTTGTAGTGATGGAGGCATTCCAGTCGTCCGAAGTGCCAGTCTGGAAGAAGAACCCGCTCTGCGCGACCGTATTGCTCGAGGTATTTATCCGGTAGAACTTTGGAGCTGGAAAACTACCAAGCGCAATCGTGTGCGTCTGCCACAGATCATCGCCATTTTGTGTGCTGGCGTTAACAAATCGGCTGTCCGATGTGTCGAGCAAATTGGTTGTCCCGGACTGATGCGCATCCGGGGGCACGGAGTAAGAAGGAACGGTGGCGGCCGATGACACCAAAGCGGTACCGTTGGGACGGCTCGAGTTGGTCAGCGTGTACTTCGTAAACGTGGTGCCTGACGGAGGAGCCGCGAGCAGGAAGCTGTTTGCATTCTGATCCAGCACGATGGGAGGCGCCAGAGTTCCAGCCAGTCCGGTAAAGACAGGAACACTGAAACCAAGCCCGTTATACAATCGCGCCTTGGCGATTGAGAACTCGTCAGCTCCCACGAACCCGCCGTGGAAAATATTCGCCGTGAATATGACTGCATCCTGATCGAAACCCAACTGCGGGAAGTCAAAGAAGTCACCGGAGAAAAAGGTGACATTTACACTGTAGATGAAGAAGGCCCCTGCCGGATTCGCCGTCTTCGATATGCCGATAAAAAATCTCTGGACAGTGTTGCTCTCCTGAAAAGCCTCTGCGGTCACAATCCAGCGATTCCAAACCGAATCGTAAACCACACGCGGATCAAAAATGACCTCCGTGGTATAGCCAAAGAAGGTTGCAAGACTGACGTTTTTAACGAGCGCTGGCGGAGTGGCCTTATTGTACATCCTGATATGACTATTCGTTACCTCAACAAAATGCGTTTTGCCGACAGCACCGTGGGTATCGGGCGGCCGCAATCCATCGACGTCACTAGCGGCGTCGAAGTTTTTAAACACCCTCGTGGGCGGCCCGGCTGGCACTGCGCTAAGCGCACCTGGTTTTACTGCCTGGGGCGAGTAATTCGCAGCCGCCGCCTGTTTTGCCGCCGCATAAGCGTTGGCATCTATGGTTGGCCGGAATGGTATGGCATAGGCAGCCGCCGGCTGCTGCATGACAAAGTTCTCCTCAGCCTGTATTTCGGCAGCCGGCCCCGAATCAAGGGTAAACTGGGGGGCAAGAGACTGCGCTACAGCTTGGCCGCACCACATGATAGGTGCAAGGGCAACTACCGCGGCAAGTATTGGTTTGTTTAGTATTTTCATTATAGATGGTCCTTTCGTTTTGATTTGGTTTTCTTAGGAACGCAAAAATAATGTCACAACAATGCAGAATCGGTCTACTCATCTGGCGACATTCTTTCCGCATTAACCGAGAAAAGCTGTAAAACAGCTCAAACCTAATGTTGGCCCGCCAGGAGGGACACGCGGTACTGGCTCGGAGACAGACCGGCATATTTTTTAAAATCCCGGTTGAACTGGGCCAGCGAATGGAAACCCGCCGCGAAAGCCACTTCCCCAATACGGAACGAACGCTCGGGGAGGCGGTCTTTTACCTTCTCGACCCGTACCCTCGCCGTGTATTCTGTGAGCGTCATTCCGGTGGCGTTTCTAAATATCTTGCCGAAATAATCGGGGTGCAGTGACACGCAGCGAGCGACCTGGGCCACCGTGAGCCGCTCTTCACATTTCTCTAGGATAAACTTCTTCGCAAACGTCACGCATACAGGTTCGGCGTCCGCGGTTGAGATCAATAAGCGCCCGGCGGATTCGGACAGGTGCTCTGAAAACATCGATAGCAGACTGATCACTCCCTTCAGCCTGCCGTGGGAAACCATCGGTATTCCAAAATAAGCATTTCTCGCATCGCGCATGGACGGATCCGCGTTTGAGAGACGATGCAATACTCGCATCCAATCCTTAGGCGCTGGAGTTCGATAAAAGACCGGTCCCGCCAGCAGGGTCCCCACGGTTGACCCGCGAGCTCGGAGGGTGACTCCAAAATAACTAAAGCCACAGATCGAAGCGGATTTTTCGGGGATGCCGCTTCCGGTTACTCTGGCAAGCAAGTCTCTCAAGCGCTCTATGCAACGCAGCCGCTCCTGCTCTGTATTCACCAGCGCGGCGCAAAATGCGTGTCGGCGCAACGCCTGCAATAGCTCTCTCTGGCCGCTTCCCACATGCAGAAAACGCAGAACGATTCCAGTCGTGGACGAAAATGCAGCCAGAAACTGTTTCAGGGGCGGAGACACCAGCAACGCTTGATGAAGGGTTTTGATGCATCTCGACTCGTCTCTATTGCGCTTACTTGCCAGCTGCAACGGCTGAGCCAGCTCCGCGCCACTACCGGTTATTACGCTTCTCATAGTAGGTCTCCACTTCCGAAAGAAAAGGGAGCTATCAGGAGGGGGAACACCCCCTTGCCAATCGAATCTCGCCGAGAATACTTCTTTAAGGGGGGGGTTCGCGATATTAAACCTTAGTTTACGTTCAAATAAACATCATTGCGCACGTACAAAATCGCAGTGGTGTACGATTCGCAACACGGTTTTTAGTTGGACGCGGACCGATTGCCTCTGCACATTCAATCCACAAGAAAACTCATTCCCTGTGAAATCGCATAGGGCGCCGCACCAGGCTTTGTTTTCCAGACCTTCGGGTGCGCAGAACTACGGGATAAGGCTTCCTTACCGGCGCGAAGGAAAATGCCTAATTATTCGCCAGCCGTCGCTCGGCTCCGTAAGGGAATACTTCTGGAATCTCGCCTGCTCGGATTTGGTGCTGGATGGAGCGCCAGAAGTCGGCCCTAAATATCTCGCGATGATGCTCCAGCAGCGCGGCCAGGGCCGGCTTTGGGAAAGCCAGGAATTGCAAAAATTCCTCGGGGAAAATGTCGTTCTCACGCACGGAGAACCACGGCTCGGCGGCGACTTCTTCCTCCGGAGTGCGCGCTTCGGGCAGTTTGCGAAAATTGCAGTCCGTAAGAAAACAAAGCTCATCGTAATCGTAAAAGACCACGCGGCCGTGCCGGGTCACGCCAAAATTTTTCGTGAGCAAGTCGCCGGGAAAGATATTGGAGGCAGCAAGGTCTTTGATCGATTGCCCGTAATCGCGCCCGGCAGCCGCGATTGCCTCCGCCTGGTTTTCTCGGAAAAAAAGGTTGAGCGGGCGAAGACGACGCTCGACATAGGCGTGCGCGATGATGGCGTCGCCGCCTTCCATCTTCACAATGGAAGCGGCATCGCGCAAAAGTTCGGCCAGCAGCTCGGAGTCGAAGCGGTCTGCCGGGATGCGCAGATGCTCGAACTCGTGCGCTTCGACCAATCGTCCCGCGCGGTCATGTTCGAAAACTAATCGGTACCGCCGCCGCACATCCTCGCGAGTGCTGTCTTTCGGCAAATCAAATCGATCTTTGATCAGTTTAAAAACGACGTCGTAGCTCGGCAGCGTGAAAACGCTCATCACCATTCCGCGAGCTCCTTCGGCCACGACGAAACGATCGCTCGACCTGCGAAGGTGGGCGATGAAATCGCGGTAGAATTCCGTTTTACCGTGCCGATGAAAACCGATGGCGTTGTAAAGATCGATCAAACGTTTGCGCGGCATCAACTGCTGAAGATAACGCACCAGCCGATAGGGACATTCAACCGCAACCCGAAAATAAGAGCGGGTAAACGAAAACAAAATCGCGAGATCGACATCTCCATGGAGCAGCGCATCGAGGCTGATGCCGCGCTCATTTTCGTGACGAAGGCAAAGCGCGATGGGCAAGGGCAACTGTCCTTCGCACACGACGCGTCCCACCAAATAGGCGCCGCGTCCGCGATAAAAGACACTCGAGACAATCTCCAGTTCGGGCTGCGAATGTTTCGCCTCGCGCACGGCTTCAATTCGCGCCGAAGCCAGCTTCGCTGTCTCCTGCAGATCGGCCCAGCAGGTTTCCTCAAAAGCATCTGTCAACGCCGAACACAGCAGTTCGGGCAGGTTTTGGCCGCGATAAGTTTTCGTGATATTGATCAGGGCGCTCGGCGGCGGCGCGTCGAAATCGGTATCGACAAACTCGATTGCCTGGTCCACGCCGGCGGTGGCAAAAACGCGGCGCGTTAACGAATTGAAAAATGTTTCGGCGATTTCCCACGCCGGCGAGCGCGCAATGAGCGATGAGTACACAGCTTTGATGCCCGTCCAGATGCTGTGTTCCGGCAAACGCGTGCCCATCAATTTGCGGATCCGATTTGTCAGGCCGTCGAGAACTTCATTGTAGAAATGCAGACGCTCGGCAGCGTCATCGAAACTGCCGGCCCAATCGCGCGCCAAAAAACGCTCACGCGCACGCCGGGTGATGGCGTTGAAACATTTTTCGTAGTCGAAAAAAGCTTCGAGCGCGCTTTCGGCGCAATACGCGGCGAGACGACTGTTGGTCAGCGCGGAAGAGTCTTGCGCAACATTTTCGTTGGCAGTCGTCGATGTTGCAGTCAACGGAACTGCTCCGCTTCGGTCGAGCCGTCCAAGGCCGCGGTCGAGCTTTTACCGTCAGCGATGATTTGCGCGACGAGATCAAAGTAACCTGTGCCGACTTCGCGCTGATGTTTCGTCGCCGAATATCCATCGCGTTCGGCCACGGATTCCGCCTCCTGCAATACCGCGTACGCCGCCATGCCGTGGTCGCGATAATCGCGCGCCAGATTGAACATGCTAGCATTAAGCGCATGAAATCCAGCAAGCGTGACGAATTGAAATTTGTAACCCATCGCGCCGAGCTCGCGCTGAAATTTCGCGATACTGGCGCTGTCGAGTTGCCTTTTCCAGTTGAACGACGGCGAACAATTGTAAGCCAGTAACTTGTCAGGGAATTTTGCGTGGAGGCTCTCGGCGAATCGTTTTGCTTCCACCAAATTCGGTTCGCTGGTTTCGCACCAGATCAGCTCGGCAAACGGCGCATAACTTTGCGCACGCGCGATCGCCTGATCCAGTCCGGCGCGCACCCGAAAGAAACCTTCCGGCGTCCGTTCGCCTGTGAGAAATTCGCGATCGCGCTCATCCACGTCGTTTGTAAGGAGGGCGGCGGCGTTTGCATCCGTTCGCGCGATCAGAATCATCGGCACGTCGCAAACATCCGCTGCCAAACGCGCCGCGATGAGATGCTTGATGGCAGTGAGCGTCGGCACCAACACCTTCCCGCCCATGTGTCCGCATTTTTTCTCGCTCGCGAGTTGATCCTCGAAGTGTACGCCGGCCGCGCCGGCTTCGAGCATTGCCTTGGTTAGTTCGAAAACATTAAGCGGTCCACCGAAACCGGCCTCGCCATCGGCCACTATGGGCGCGAACCAGTCGATATCGGCGTTACCTTCGGCGTGGTAAATCTGATCGGAGCGCTGTAAGGCTTGATTGATTCGCCTAACGAGTGCCGGCACGCTGTTTGCGGGATACAAACTTTGATCGGGATACATTTGGCCGGCGAGATTTGCGTCTGCCGCCACCTGCCACCCGCTCACGTAAATTGCTTTCAAGCCCGCTTTGACCTGTTGCATCGCTTGATTGCCGGTCAGCGCGCCGAGAGCCGCGACGTAATCCTCGTTCTGCAATAGTTGCCAAAGTTTTTCCGCGCCGCGTCGCGCGAGCGTGTGCTCGATGCGCAGGCTGCCACGCACGCGCTCCACGTCTGTCGAGGAGTATGGTCTTGTTATGCCGCGCCAGCGCACATCGGCTTCATTCGAGTTTGTCATAACCGGGCAACGTTAAAAATTCGGCGAACTCATCGTCAGTGGTCATCTTGTCGAACAAATCGCGGGCAATTTCGAATTTCCCGCTGGCGAAACGATCGACACCGATCGCTTGTTTGATTTTCGTTAGTTCTTCCGTCAGCACTTCGCGAAATAGTTCTTTCGTCACTTTGCGGCCATCGCTCAGTTTTCCATCGGGATGCCGAATCCATTGCCAGACTTGGGCGCGCGAGATTTCCGCCGTGGCGGCGTCTTCCATCAAATTGAAAATCGGGACTGCGCCGCTGCCGCGCAGCCACGCCTCGAGATATTGCACGCCCACGCTCACGTTCGTGCGCAAACCTTGTTCGGTGATCGGGCCGCGCGGACCGAAATCGAGCAGGTCTTTCGCGCAAAGATCGACATCATCACGCTGGCGCGTGATTTGGTTATGCTGCGGCATCAGGCGATGGAATGCTTCGGTCGCGAGCTGGACCATTCCGGGATGGGCCACCCACGTTCCATCGTGACCATCGCCGGCTTCGCGTTCCTTGTCGCTCCGCACTTTGGCAAACGCTTCTTCGTTCGCGCGCGGATTGTTCTTCACCGGAATCTGAGCTGCCATTCCGCCCATCGCGAAAGTTTTCCGACGATGACAGGTCTGGATGCAGAGCAATGAATATGAATGCATGAAATGCGTCGTCATCGTAATGACCGCGCGATCGGCCAGAAGGAAATCCCGTTTGTGGCGAAATTTTTTAATGCAGGAAAAAATATAATCCCAGCGGCCGCAGTTGAGCCCGGCAGAATGCTCGCGCAGCTCGTAAAGAATCTCGTCCATCTCGAATGCGGCCGGAATGGTCTCGATTAGAACCGTCGCACGAACCGTGCCTTGTTGAATGCCAAGCTCATCCTGAGCCAGCTTGAAAGCATCGTTCCAAATGCGCGCTTCGAGGTGGCTCTCCATTTTCGGCAGGTAAAAATATGAGCCGCTCCCGCGCGCGATCAGTTCCTTGGCGTTGTGAAAAAAGAAGAGACCGAAATCAAAGAACGCGCCGGCGACCGGCTCGCCATCAACGAGCAGATGTTTCTCGACGAGATGCCAACCACGTGGCCTAACGAATAGGACGGCGGTGCGCTCGTTGAGCCGATATTCTTTTCCCTCCGGACTGGTGAACGTGATCGTGCGTCTGATGGCGTCGCGCAAATTGATTTGACCTTCCACCATGTTGGCCCAGGTCGGCGCGTTGGCGTCCTCGAAATCGGCCATGAAAACTTTCGCGCCGGAATTGAGCGCGTTGATCATCATTTTGCGGTCCGTCGGTCCGGTGATTTCTACTCGACGGTCCTGCAAATCGCGCGGAATCGGCGCGCAGCTCCAATCACCTTCGCGAATGTGTTTAGTTTCCGTAAGGAAATCCAGCGACTCGCCACGGTCGAATGCTTCTTGTCGATCTTGTCGGCGTTGGAGACATTCACGGCGGCGCGGTTCAAACGCGCGATGCAATTTCGCGATAAACGACAAAGCGTCCGGCGTGAGAATTTCCTCGTACCCCGTTGCAATCGCGCCCGTGATTTCCACTCCCTGAGGAAGCCTGCGGACCGATGATTGCAGCATAATAAATCGAGAGTTTAGAGCTGTGTAATGAGGCTTACAATCTCGCTTTAGAATTGAAAATTCGACCACGCCCCAGGCATCTTACGAGAAAGTGAGGCGTGGACAATGTTTGGTGAGCTCCGGTCGGAGCAAACCTCTCACCAATCACATCTCACTTCTCAGAGGAAACTTTCGCGCGGCGCAATCTCCTATCTCACCGCCTCGATTCGGTTCAACAGTAAGCCTGGCTTTTATGGGGTCGTAAGGCCTGCGCGAATAACAGCGGATATAAGGATTGACGCAAGAGCGGACTCGTCGCGACGGTTCCGGAGTTGTTTTTGTATGCTCTTGAAGGCGTCATGCGTTAACACCACTGCTTCCCGAGGGTCATCGGTAAGTCGAGAAGCGAAGTTATAAACAGCGGGGTAATAACGAGCGACCAAACTATCAAAACGTGAGCTTTTCACTTTCATTGGCGGTTTCCTTTTTCGATTGGTCGCGATCCAATTGAGTTTCCTTACATGTCTTGCCAGCAGTGGCGTGCGATCAACGCGTATATTCATTCTCACCTCGTTCTACGGTAACGATCGAGTAAAGTTCTCGAAATCCTTGTAAACGCGGGCCAGCACAGCGAGTATAAGGGACATTTTGCAGCGCACCTATGCTGCCAGCCACGAACCTAATCTTGGAGGAATATCCATGTTGAAACGATCATTGACTGCTCTCTTCATTCCGGCGCTCGCCTGCGCAACTGTCATCGCGCAGGCGCTGTCGCCAACGCATCTTCATCAACCCACGCTGACGCCCCAAAACAGCGGCACCACTAATGGCCTGATCGCGGTGTGGCCGGTGAATCCGCAGGTGGTCTGGGCATCCGGTCGCGCCGGTACATTTACCGTCACCACTGATGGCGGACAAACGTGGAATGCCGGTGTAGTTCCAGGCGCCGAAGCACTGCAATTCCGCGATGTACAAGCTTTCAGCGCGAGTGTTGCTTATTTGATGTCCATTGGAGCGAATCCCACAGATTTTCGCGTCTACAAAACACTGGACGGTGGGGCGACCTGGACAATTCAGTTCGAGAATCAAAATCCGCTTGCCTTCTATGACGCTTTCGCGTTCTGGACGCCTCATCGGGGCATTCTGCACAGCGACTCGGTGAATGGAGTATTCCCAGATTTTCGCACGACTAATGGGATGACTTGGCAGGATATCAGTAACAATATGCCGCCGGCGCTGCCGGGCGAATTCTCCTTCGCGTCGAGTGGCACGTGCGTCACAACCCAAGGTGGGCGGAACGCCTGGATTTGCACGGGTGGATCGGATATTGCAAGGATCCTCGCCACCAGAGACGGAGGCGACACTTGGAATGCGTATAACACTCCCCTGGTGAGCTCGCCTAGCGCGGGCGCCTTCACGGTCGATTTTCGCGATCCCCATAACGGTATCGTGGGTGGCGGTGATTTGGACCCGGGTGATCCCAATAACGCACGCACTGCGATTTCGAACGATGGCGGTCAAACCTGGACTCTTACCAACCCGCCGCCAGTCACGGGCGCCATCTTCGGTTTGAGCTACGTAGGTCACTCTGGTGGCGGTGTCGGAGACAACGGCCGAGCAGTGGTGATTACGGCCAACGACGGCGGCGCGGCATGGACGCCTGATGAGGGAAACACGTGGTTCGCGTTGCCCGGCGTGAGCGGCTTTTGGGCCGTAGCTTTTGCCACTCCCAAAGCCGGATGGCTCGTGGGCACGGATGGTCGAATCTTAAAGATCAGCTTCTGACAGCCGCATCACGCGCGGTGACACTCCCCACGCCATGGTGACAGCCGCGAAAACTTGCGGCACTGCCGCGATTTGCTTGGAAATTTTTCAATAATTCCTCAGGCCAGCGCGTCGACTCGATTCAACAAGTCTTTCTTGCTGGTGACTCCCGTGACTTGATCACGCAGTTGGCCGTTCTTGAAAAAGAGTAAAGCTGGAATGGCCCGAATATTGTACTTGAGCGAAAGGCTCTGATTCTCGTCTACGTTAACTTTTGCTACTTTCACCGAGCCTGATTTTTCGCGAGCAATCTCATCCAGTAACGGTGCGATCATCTTGCAGGGACCACACCATTCCGCCCAAAAATCGACGATCACAGGCTTATCGTCCTGCTTCAGTTCACGGTCAAAATTGGATTCATCTAGCTTAATAACAGAGGAATTATCCATAGCTTTAAGAAAGATAAGTCCAAATCTGAATAATCAAAATCACCGCGGAAACGCCAAGCACCAGCCACAACAGCGGCATCGAATTTTTCTCAACTGGCGCCACAGCGACTGAAGGAGCCTGCGGTGCTACCTCAGGCATGGCGACCAGGGGTTGAGTTTTTTTCGTCTGTACAGTGCTAAGAGGAATGCGCACCGTTTCTTTTATCGGCCCCGATGAAGGCAGATCTGGTGCAGGCATGACCGAGGCGCTTACCGGCACCGGTGGAGGTTGTGGCGGCTGGAAGAACTTCGGCGGAGCTTCCGGAAGAGCAGGCTGCTGTTCGGGTAAAACGTGAACAGGCGGCTCACGAACCGGCAACTGGATTCGAACTGTGTCGCGCGATTTCGTCGTTGGGTCTGGCGGTTTTTCCGCGGCCGCAGGAGCGAAGGGAATGCGAGTCGTCTCTTTTTTCGGTTCGTTTGATTCGGTCATCGAGCTAAATAACTACCAGAAATCTGCTCAGAAAAAGGACGGCTGTCACGTGTTAAGTAGGCTCTGCTAAAAATTTACTTTGTAATCAATCGACTCAGGCCAGCAAATCGTAGCCACGGCTTCCGACGATCGGTCGCCAAACGAACTCTCCGACTGGGGCTTCTTTCGACAAAATGACATGCGCATCGACATCCGGAGCATCGGCTTCGCTCCGCGCGACATGGGGTTGATCTACTAATAATTTCAATTCTCTTCCGATCTTTTCACGCTCTGTTTCATGCGCGATTTCTCGCTGAATCGACATCGCCATCCGATAGCGCGCATTTTTAGTTTTTACGGGGACCTGGCCTGGCATTTTCGCAGCGCGCGAGCCTTCTTCCTGCGAATATTTGAATATTCCGAGGCGCTCAAATCGAGTGCGCTGGATGAAATCTAGAAGACTGGCGAATTGCTCTTCCGTTTCCCCGGGAAATCCGACGATGAAAGTGGTACGCAACGTCACCCCTGGAATTCCGGAGCGCAGCTTGTAGATCAAATTTTCGATGTGCTGCCGCGACGTTTCTCGGCGCATGCGTTGCAACATCGCCTCATGGATATGTTGCAGAGGAATATCTACGTAGCGGGCGACCTTGTCGCACTGTGCGATGGTGTCGATAAGTTCATCACTCCAATGGGCTGGGTGCGTATAAAGCAAGCGCACCCAGAATTCCCCATCGATTTCTTGAATTTCGCGAAGAAGGGCGGCAAGCGTCGGGCCACGCGTTGAGTCCACTGGTTGACGGGGTCCGGCCTTCGCTGTCCAAAGATCCATCCCGTAATACGTCGTGTCCTGGCTGATTAAATTAATCTCGCGAACTCCTTCGCTGACGAGCCTTCGAATTTCCGCCAGCACCGACCGTGGCGTGCGGCTGCGGTGTTTCCCTCGCATCTGCGGAATCACACAAAAACTGCACGGGTGATTGCAACCCTCGGCAATCTTTACGTAGGCGGAATGTGCGGGCGTAAGTCTGAAGCGCGGCGTGTCATAATCGGGGATGTAAGTAGGGCGCCTGTCAGCAAAAGCGAGATCGGCATCAACGTTGTCAGAATCAACATCCAAGATTGAATTGCCTGCGTTGAGCGTGCCGTGTTTTTTTAGAATCTCCTCCACAATTTCCCCAAGCTGACCGACTTGATCCAGTCCAAGGAACGCCTCGACTTCCGGCATTTCTTTTCGCAGCTCGCGTGCAAACCGTTGCGACATGCAGCCGCTGACGATGAGTTTTTGACCGGACTTTTTACCGCGTTGCTGGTGCGCCTCCAAAATCGCTCCGATAGATTCTTCCTTGGCTGAATCAATGAACGCACATGTGTTAACAACGAGAACGTCGGCATCCTCCGCCCGCGAAGTGATTTCCATGCCGCGCTGCAACACGCTCCCGAGCATAATTTCGGCATCGACCAGGTTCTTTGCGCAGCCAAGGCTGATCATGCCGACTTTAGTGCGTGGTCGGGGCAGCCGTGTCTGCCGCAGCGGGGCTTCGGGAAGGCGTGTCACCTGCTCCTCAACTTGCACACAGGAACTTGTAGTCGACACGGCTGCCCTTCCAATTGGCGAATTCATGACCCGGTCTCAGTTAACCGTCACGTCTTCGTCATCGTCCTCCAACGCTTTTCCATTCTTTGTAATCTGGACGGCATCCGGATCGAGAACGCGAATCGAGACGTGTTTGCCGCGGAATTCTACAGGCCCATCTGTTGGAGAGACCCAGCGTTCGAAGGCGGGACTTCCGCCTTTGTCGCCGACCGTCACTTTTACATAGGTTCTCTTAAGTGGCCGAATAGCGACGCGATTCTGTTCGCTTGATTCCGCAGGCGACGAATTCGTTGTCTCTTGCGCTTTCCCCAGATCTTCGTGAGTCACCGGCTTCGCCCGACGCACCTCCGGTTCGCTTGGCCCCGCAGAAGCGGCCAAAGCTTTTCGGGTTTCTGGCGGCCCGGCTGTCGCAACAGGGGAGGTGGCAGCTTCTGGCGGGGCTGAAGGCGCGACGGTAGAAGCAGACGCCACAGTGCCTGGCGATGCTTCCGCCGTCCTTGGTTGCCCAGCCTTAAGGCTCGGAACCGGCGACGCACTCGGTGAGATCTGTGCTGTGGACGCCGACTTTCCGGGTGCAAGCCGCTGCACATTGAGGATCAACTTCATCACGGAAAAACCAACCACCAACACCAGCACGCCGAAAATGAGCGGCATTGGTGAGATGCGGTCGGGGCCAGCAGTAGGAGCGGGACGGCGCCGTCGAACCACCGGCGCACTGACTGGTTTCTGAGGTCGATTTTCCTGGAGGTATGAGTAGCCATCGACCGTCATGCGTTCGGAATCTTCAAACGCATCCAGATACGGCGTGACATCGACGTCTAAAAATTTGCCGTAGATAAGAAGAAAACCTTTTGCGTATGCGAGGCTGGGGAATTGGGAAAAATCATCCGCCTCAATCTCTGCCAGCCGCGCGGGACGAATCTTTGTCATCCGGGCCGCTTCGTCGAGCGTAAGATTCCTCGCGAGCCTCGCTTCCTGAAATTTTTTACCAAGCCCTTCTATCGTCATTGCGGAGGAAATAGCGGCTAAACGGCAGCATCGAGATCGACCAGAATCTCGCGTGGTTTGGCGCCTTCGCCGGGACCTAAAATACCGCGCTGCTCCAGAATATCAACGATCCGCGCGGCGCGCGTGTAGCCTAGTCGCAGGCGGCGCTGAAGCAGCGAAGTGGAGGCGCGTTTCTCTTGTCGAATGATTTCCAGACATTTTTCAACCAGCTCTTCGTCTTCGTCTGTGACATCCTCCTCCGTCGTTACGGCCGATTGGAGTTTCTCGTGCATCGCAGTATCAAAAGCCGGCGGGCTTTGCTTGGAAACAAATTCCACCACCCGATGAATCTCATCATCCGTAACGAGCACGCCTTGTGCTCGAATGAGACGCGAAGCGCTCGGCGGCAGATAAAGCATATCCCCCTGCCCGAGCAGGCGATCGGCTCCGTTTTCATCCAGAATCACGCGGCTGTCGATCTTGGAAGCGACCTGAAATGCGATCCGGCTTGGAATATTAGCCTTGATCACGCCGGTGATAACGTCTGCGCGGGGAGTTTGCGTTGCCACGATAATGTGAATGCCGGCAGCGCGCGCCATTTGCGTGATGCGCGCGATGCCGGATTCGACGTCCGCGGGCGCGGTTTGCATTAGATCGGCTAACTCGTCGATAATTACGACGACATAGGGCATCTTGTCTGGAACTTGCAGCTCATCTTCACGCGGAACCTTGATCTCGCTGGAGGAGCGAGCTCCCGCTGGCCCCCCGTCGTTAGAGTTTCCCCCTCCATCCGAATCCTCTTCCGCATCCGAAGCTTTCTTCTTCGCCGGTCGCGCGTTGAAACCCACGATGTTGCGCACGCCAACACGGGCAAAAATCCTGTACCGACGTTCCATCTCGTCGATCAGCCACCGCAAGGCAAGCATCACTTTTTTTGGATCGACAACAATCGGGAACGCAAGATGGGGCAGTGAACTATACGCCTGAAGTTCAACCATCTTCGGATCAATGATCACCAGACGCAGCTCTTCCGGCGTGAAACGAAAGAGCATGCTGGCGATCAGCGCATTAATACAAACGCTCTTTCCGCTACCGGTGGTACCGGCGACTAGCAGATGCGGCATTTGCGCGAGATCGGCAATGATCGTTTTGCCGTAAACGTCTTTGCCCAGCGCGAGCGGAATTTTTGCGTGTCCCTTTGCTTCTTCCCAATCGGATGATTGCAAGAGTTCACGCAGTTTTACTGTCACTTTTCGGCTGTTTGCCAGTTCGATGCCCACGGTGTCTTTTCCGGGAATCGGCGCGAGAATATTAATTCGCTCGGCGCGCGTGGCTCGAGCGAGGTCGCGCTCCAGGCTTACAATCTTGTCCACACGCACGCCTTTGGCCGGATAGACTTCGTAGCGAGTGATGGTTGGCCCCTTTGTGATGTCACCTGGCGCCACCGCAATCCCGAATTGCCCCAAGGTTTCAATTAGAACTTGCTGGACATCCTCGAGCTCTGAAGGATCGGCGGTGCCGCGTCCCTCCAGGCTATGCTCGTCCAGTAAATCCATCCCGGGCAGGAGATAATTTTCCGACGTCCAAGCCGGAGTGACCACGCTTGAAGCCGACTTTCCTTTCTGTTCGCTCGCACGCAGTTCGGCGAGAGACGGTTTTCTGCGAGTCTGCTGCTCGCTCGGCAACGCGGTTGTATCGACAACTTTTGGTTTTGGCCGATTGGCCAGTTCCTCCGGCGAAATCATAGGCCTAATCAACTCCCCTGCAGGCATGCCTTTCTTCTTTAATTGTTTTTCGAGCAATCGCCGCTGCTTGGCGAGCTGCTGCTCACTGATCTCCAGTTTTCCTTTGAGATCCGATTTGTGCAGCCTGCGGCGCAATCGCCACGCCTGTAATGTTACACTCATGCGTCGCATAGCGGCGACGGTCTCGCGAACAAGGTGAATCGGGCGCAGTCCTGTGACCAAAATTAGTGTGGTCACATAAATTCCGATTAGCAGGAGAAGTGTACCGAGTGGACCCAGAGCGTTGCGGAGTAACCCGCGGTGTTCATCGGCGAAAGCGTATCCGATCCATCCGCCCGGCCCCTGGATGTTGAAGGCGGCGTGCCAACCCCGCAAATGATACGGCTGCACATGCAGCAAACAGGCACCCGATATAATAAATAGACCGATCCAAGCCAACCGCGGCATGACCCGCAACCCGGGATAAAACAGTTTTGCCGCTCCGAAACCGAGCAGAATCGCCGTTAAAAGGTACGCTGCCGCTCCAATGGATTGATAGCAAATTCCCGCGATAATTGCGCCCACTGGCCCAATGAAGTTCTGCGCAGGATGGTTCGCCGGCGAAATATTACTGAACCAAATCCAGGAAGGTACATCCTTCGGCGTATAGGAAATCAGCGCAAAAAACAGCAGGGTCCCCGAGAACAGTAGAATCAGTGCGAATACTTCGTTCCAAGCGCCGTGTCTGTCTGTGCGAGCCACCGCGTCTGATAGTAATCCCGCAGCAGCGTCTTTCAATCACTTACTCTTGCTCGTGCTTCTGCCCATAATCGTAATCGAATCACTGAACGGCGTGCCCGGGCCGCCCTACCATTGCGGTTTAATCTTGCGCGCCCATGCAGAGGCTGATAACTACTGTGCCAGCGCATTATGGCTCCTTTCCTCCGCTATGGCATTACTGCCGTTGCGCTCTGCATGATGCTCTTCTGCATCTCGTGCGAAAAACATCCGATCGGCCAAATGCCGGAAGTTCAGCGGGAGCAGCCCGATCCGGCAACGAGAGTCTGGTCCGAAGAAAGCAAAATCGAGTCTGAAAAATCGGCATCCTCGCCGGGCCCGGCAGAAGCTGTTCCGCACGAAGATCGTTAGGCAAAGGAGATCATATGGCCAAACACAAATACGCAACCTCGCCCCCAAACTTAACGGGCATGCCGCCGGGCGTGCCGTACATCATCGGCAACGAAGCTGCCGAGCGTTTCTCCTATTACGGCATGAAGTCGGTCCTGACCGTTTTCATGGCGCATTACATTTTGAACCAGTCTGGTGTGCTCGCGCCGATGAGTTCGAACGAGGCGTACATGTACACGCATTACTTCGTTTTCGGCGTTTACTTTCTCCCGATCCTCGGCGCCGTCATCGCCGACGGCTGGCTGGGCAAATATTGGACCATCCTCTCGCTCTCGATCGTCTACTGCCTGGGCAATCTCACGCTCGCGTGCATGGCCACTTCCTGGGGGATCGCAATTGGCCAGCGAGCAATGCTGGCGATCGGACTGTTCCTGATTTGTCTGGGTGCAGGCGGCATTAAACCGTGCGTGTCGGCAAACGTTGGCGATCAATTTGGCGAAACGAATAAGCATTTGTTGTCGAAAATGTTTGGCTGGTTCTATTTCTCGATTAACGCTGGCTCTTTCATTTCTTCCCTTCTTTGTCCCTGGCTTCTCGGCAATCCGAAATATGGACCGGGATGGGCATTTGGAATCCCCGGGATCGCGATGTTGATCGCGACTTTGTTTTTCTGGGGCGGTCGCAAGAAAATGGTTCACGTGCCCCCGGCTGGACTTGGTTATCTGCGCGAAACATTCAGCAAAGAAGGGCTCATCACGCTTGCGCGGATCGCGATGGTTTACGTTTTCATTTTGGTTTTTTGGGCGCTATGGGGAATGAGCAACGGCGCCGAATGGACGTTGCAAGCTGAGAAAATGGATCTCCATGTGTCCTGGCTGCCGTGGATCAACCTTAGCTTTTCGCCGGTTCACATTTCAGCGGGATGGGGTTTGGATTTGCTGGCCGCACAGGTGCAAACCGCCAACCCCGTTTTGATCCTGATTTTCATCCCCCTGGTAAATTATGTGATCTACCCGCTGATTAACTCTGTCTTTCCGCTTACGCCGTTACGAAAAATCGGAATAGGCCTCTTCATTACCGCCCTTTCGTTTGTTGTTATCGTTTGGATTCAAGGATGGATCGACGCGGGGTTAAGACCGCATATCAATTGGCAATTCCTAGCCTACATTATTCTCACGCTCGGTGAAGCGATGGTATCGATCACTGGTTTGGAATTTTCCTACACTCAGGCACCGAACACGATGAAGAGCTCTGTAATGGCGCTGTGGCTTCTCACTGTCGCGTCAGGTGAACTCTTCGTCGGTCTGGTCAATAAATGGATCTTGGGCGCAGGTCCCGCCCATAAGCTTAGCGACTATCAGTACTTTACCTTCTTCACCTGGTTGATGTTTGGGGCCGCTGTCGTTTTCGTTGTCGTCGCCTGCTTCTATAAAGGCCGCACCTACCTTCAAACACAGCAACCCACGCTGGATGAAATCGCAACGGAGCCAATTCTCCACGGCGGCACACCGAGCTGAATTCGATGAAAAGGATCATCGCAGCCGCATCCGTGTTGTCGTTGTCGATGCTCAACGCGTTCGCCACTTCGCAGGACGACGCGTTTCAAAAAATCGCACACGAGTACATCGAGCAGTATTTGCGGACGAATCCGGAGGATGCGACGGAGCTCGGTGACCATCGGTTTGACGGTCAGCTCACCGATTATTCGCCCGAAGCACCGGCCAAAGAACTGGCAACCCAAAAAGAGTTTCGCGATAAGCTGAGCGCCCTCGACGGCTCACAGCTTACGGGTGCGAACAATGTCGATTTTCGGATCCTCAAAGAGAACATCGATTACCAAATCTTCAAGGCTGAAGAGCTAAAGGAATCTGAGTGGAATCCCCTTGTTTACATGCAGAGCCTGGCCAACAGCCTTTATCTGTTAGTCGCGCGCGATTTTGCGTCGCCGGAACAAAGGACGCCAAATTTGCGCCAGCGCATGGAAGGAATTCCCCGCGTGATCGCGCAGGCAAAGGCTAACTTGCAACACTCGCCGCGCGTTTACACAGAAACAGCGGTTGAGCAGACACAAGGCGCAATCAATCTCGTGCGTGAAGAACTCGCCCCGCTTCTCGATCGCGTGCCGCAGATGAAAAAGGAACTGGCGCCTTTACAGCAAAAAACTGCCGCTGCTCTGGAAGACTACAAAAACTGGCTTCAAAACGATCTGTTGCCACGCTCCGATGGCAACTTCCGCCTCGGCGCGGAAAAGTTTCGAAAGAAACTGCGTTTCGCGCTCGCCTCGGACTTGTCGATGGAAGAAATCCTGAAGCGCGCGCAGGCGGACTTGAAACAGACGCAAACCGCCATCTACGAAACTGCGGTGCCGCTCTACAAAAAATATTTTCCCAACGCGGACTCGGCAACGCTCTCGGACAAACATAAGGTAACAGCAGCGGTCCTCGATAAACTTGCCGAACAACATCCAGACGACGCCACAGTTGTCGGTTACGCAAAAGAAGTTGTTGGCGAGGCCACCAATTTCGTCAGGTCGCATAATCTCGTGACCATTCCAGATACACCGCTGGACGTAATCGCAATGCCTGAATTCAAACGCGGCGTGGCTATTGCATATTGCGATTCTCCTGGCCCACTCGACAAAACCGGCAAAACATTCTTTGCCGTTGCGCCGACGCCGAAGGATTGGTCCAAGGAACGGAAAGAATCGTTCTTTCGTGAATATAACAACTACATGATTCGCGATTTGACCGTGCACGAAGCGATGCCGGGCCATTATTTGCAGCTCGCTCGCGCAAACGAATTCAGCGCCCCCACCTTGGTCCGGGCGATCTTTCGTAGTGGCACATTCATTGAAGGCTGGGCGGTTTATTGCGAACAGATGATGGCGGAACAGGGCTACGGCGGCTCGGAAGTGAAGATGCAGCAGTTGAAGATGCGATTGCGCGCGATCGGCAACGCCATTCTCGATCAAAGCATTCACGCCGGAAACATGACCGAGAAAGAAGCGATGGATTTGATGATGAAAGAGACTTTCCAACAGGAAGGAGAAGCCGTGGCTAAATGGAAACGCGCACGACTCACCTCAGCTCAGCTCTCCACTTATTTTGTTGGCGCTACTGAGCATCTCGATCTACGCGCAGCGGAGCAAAAGAAACTAGGTAAGGATTTCGAGCTCAGAAAATACAACGACCAGGTTATTTCATACGGCAGTCCACCGGTGAAATACGTTCGCGAGTTAATGGGGCTATAGCTGCAGCGCTTTGTCCCCAACGTGTCGAGAATTATCTGGCGTGATGCTTTTTGCCAGGCTTGCGTCTACGCGGTGCAGCGCGAGCTGTCTTTTTCGCGGCCGACAACCGTACCAGTTCGTCAAGATTAAATGTCCTACGTCGATTCGTTCCGATTTCTCGAAAATCGACCTGATACCACCCGTTCATTCGGATCACTCGATAGCGTTTTTGCCCGATGCGCATAGGTTCGCGCGCGATCACCCGGTGGATAATTTTCTCGTATTTGGAGCGTGACCAGCGTCGATTCCGGCGCCGTCCCCAATCGATCCCCTTCCCCACGTCGTCGTAAGTTTCAGGGCGCTTCTCAAAATCGAGAAGCGAGCGCGCGTCTCCAACGAAAACTGCGGCAATGTGCTCCGCCGTGCTCGAATCACTAATCTGTCGAATGCGTCGCCGAAAAGGGATCAAAGTTTCCGCTGCGATTGCACGCAAGCCAAGTAGTCGACAATCGCGCAACTTCCAAAGCGGGGCGCTGATGTCCGCGGCGAACGGATTTCGGCCGAACGAGTGGGCTGTGACTCGCCAGCCGCCCCGCGAAGAATGCTTTCGTAAACGAAACGGCGTTATCCGAGGAATTCCGTTACGGTCCAATTGCCTTAGTCCAAAATCCTCCCAACGGAGGACAGTTTCCACAGCGCCCGCGATGAAAGCGCACGTCGCCAGCATTAACGCGGGATCCGGCGTAAAATCAGCTGTTACCTCAAGCCGGGTCCTGCGTGGACGAACGCCGACCGCACTGCTCTGTCGATTCGTCGCCAGTAAAATCATGGGTACTGGCAAAATGTGCGCTAGCAGATAGGCAAGCTTGGTGTCGTTGCGAAATTTTGATCTCTGCCCATTGGGAAATGAAAAATTATAATGTGTGCTAAAACCCTGCAGACGGCACTCGCAGCCGTTGCGTTTCGCCCAGTGATCGAGCTCCACTCGTAAATACCGGATTTGCTCCCAAAGCAGGCGCGTCGCGCGATAACAACAGCCGGGTTCCAGTTCAACGATCGGCGTCGCGACTTCGATTACTCCGGTGTCGAAATAAATCGCACCCCCAGCGGGAGACTGAAACGATTTGCCGGTCCGCGGAATCATTCGGCGTCGCACTAGCCGGCTAGGATCACCAAAGACCTTTTCGGGGCGCCGCCGCCGTCCATTTACCAAAAGATTAAACTCCGCTTCCAAGCCAATAACGGAGCGCGGCGGGGTTGCGCGAGCCGCGTGCTCACGAAAAAGCCGGCCGCTCCGTGCTGTTTCGGGATCCTTCATATCCAATAGGAGATCAATCCGCCTCGCTACATCCGCGCGGAGTCAGCGTCGCAAATCCTAAATCGATGTGAAGATGGTCGTTGGTTTCACCCTGTTTCGAACCGAATGGGCGAACAAAGACCGCTAAACCAAGCGACGCCGCGACAGTCCCATATTTCTCAATCGACTTCGCATCGGAGAGAAAAGTGTCTCCGATCCGGTATATGTTCGCAGCCGTTCCCCAGGGATGAATGCTTTTTGCGCCGCCAATCTGATGTGCCGGCGACCTGTAGCCGCCATTTGCACTGATGAAAACCGGCGCATCGACTTCGCGGCGAAAATTCTCCAACCATGTCGCAAGCAACGCGATTGCGCACGGAACATAATGGGGAAACTGGCCCAGAAGCAGTCTCGCCTCACGACAATCCACGAGCATTAATTCCGAGAGCCTGAAGTGCCGTGCCAGCCGAATTTCGTGTGCTTCCTGCCAGCTGGTGATTTCGTAAAAAAATCGTGGCAGATGATGGATATTGCCGTGCGAGTCCGTTTCCGCTTCGCCAGGCCCCAGTAATACCCGATACTCTTCAGGCAAATTGAAACCATCAACCACGCGCAACCCCTCAATGGTCATTTGATCTCGTCTTCCACTCCCATGACCGAGTGATAAATCGCTTCGGAAATAGCTGCGACGGTCTCGCGACGCCCTTCCTTCTCGGAATCAAATTCGGTCAAAATGACTGCGATGTACGGTTCGCGTTCAGGCAAGTAGATAATTCCCATGTCGTGGCAGGCGGTCGAGATCTCGCCTGTCTTGTGCGCCACTGCCGCGTGCGGCGGCAGGCCGGCAGGAATCATCGAGTTGAATCGTTGTTCCAGCAAAATACGGATCGCTCGTTCTTTGCTCTCGCTGCGAAGAAAATCACCACGCAGGGCGGACAACAACGTCACCAAACCGTCGGCAGTCGCTTCGTTGTTTATGCCTTTTTCATGTGCCGCATGGTCCTCAACACCTCGCCGCAGTTCCACTCCTTGAACTTGCGCATCGCGCAGAACATTTCGTGCATATGCCACGCCCAGAAAATCGAGAAGCAGATTGGTCGCAAGATTGCTGCTCGCAGTAATCATTCCTGCTGCAAGCGCAGAAATCTTCGCTGTTCGCCCGATGGCTTGATATAGCTCAGGCATTGCATCGGAGTCGCGGTTGAGCTGAAACGGAGAGCCGTTTGCTGCGCTGAAAAAGCGGTTTCGCACGTGTAGCGAGTCATCCAGCCGAACTCGCCCCTCGTCCACGGCGCGGAAAAGGGCGAGAAGCACTGCAACCTTGATTGTGCTTGCAGCATGAAACCAGCGATCACCCCGCAGGGAAAAGCGCAAGCCACTCTCGAGATCGTGAAGCGATACGGCAGTCGCTCGAGCCTTGCTTTCGGCCGTCAATCGTTCCACTTGCTCAGTTAAGATGCTGGACACATCCGAGCGTAACACGGAGTGCTCTTTACATACCCATTAGCAAGTCGCAAATTCGATAATGCCAAGTCTCGCCGTCTGGATGCGTCCGAAGGATGAAAAATGGTTTCAGCCATTTTTTGCGAAGCATCCTGACATTCGTGTTTTTGATGCACGCAAACGCGATGTTGCCATGGAGGAGATGGACGGGCTGCTCCTGACCGGCGGCTCTGACATTGCGCCTGAATTTCTGCGCCAGGAAGATGTCGATCCAAAATTGCTCCAGGATGATCTTGAGCCGGAGCGGGACCGCTGGGAATTCGAGGCGATTTCAAAAGCGCTCGCGCGTGGACTGCCGATTCTTGGTATTTGCAGAGGGATCCAGGTCTTAAACGTCGCGCTGGGAGGCACCCTCAAGCTCGACATTCCCGGTCATGGACACCCGGAACAAAAAGACCGGGACATCCAGCCGTTGCGTCACGATGGTAACGCGAAGCATCGGTACGAAAACGTAAATAGTTCACATCACCAGGCGATCGATCGCGCCGCAGACGGGTTCGAAGTCGAAGCGTGGTGCACCGATGACGACATCATCGAGCAAGTGCGCCTGCGCAATTATCCATTCGCTCTGGCGGTCCAATATCATCCCGAGCGTGGAAAGATTTACGACGCGCTCTTCGAAGATTTCTTCCACAAGGTCAAGTCATTCCGAGCGGAGTCGAGGAATCCCGTGAAGCGGCCTTGAGGTTACGCCACAAACGCTGTCGAAAACTGCCAACGTATTGTCGCCCAGCGCAAGCAAGCGATCGACACCGGCACCGTCCCCGCGCGAAAATATTAATTGTCACCACACGTTGCGGTCTCGAGCCTGCTCGCAATCACAAACTAATTGGCGCAATCCTGGATGTTGCGTTAATCATCAAAGGATCAACGCACTTACTGCTGCACAGTCCGCCAGGTACGGCGGCGCGTGTTTATCGACGCTTTACCTCAAGAGCACGGCAAAACTCCGCTGGCATTGCGCCAGAGGCCACGAGTGGGAAGCAATTCCCGGCAATATTGCGCGCGGTCATTGGTGCATGATCTGTGGAAACGAAAGACAAGGGCGTGCAAAAGCTCACTCGATTGAGATGATGCACGAAATTGCTGCTTCCCGAGGCGGGCGGTGTCTCTCGCCGTCGTATAGGAACAATCGCACTAAGCTTCGCTGGCGTTGTGCGCACGGGCACGAATGGGAGGCCGTTCCTGAAAGCATCGTCAGCTCAGGCAAGCGGAAAGGTAGTTGGTGTCCAATCTGTGTCGGCAAACTCCCGCGAAAGCTCGCTTGTCAAAAATTGAAGGATCTTGCCAGTGCTCGTGGCGGAGAATTACTCTCAAGGTGTTATCATGACGCAAGAACGCCGCTCCGATGGAGATGCGCGAAGGGTCACGAGTGGGAGGCAGTCCCCGACGCGGTCAAGCACGGCACTTGGTGTCCTGTCTGCGGCGGCTCTTACCCGTTGAGCTTGGCCATGATGCGAGAATGCGCCGGCAAGTACGCAGGCGCATGTCTTTCGACAAATTACGTCAACAGCAAGACCCATCTTCGTTGGAAGTGCGCCGAGGGGCACGAATGGACTTCCAAGCCCGATCATGTTCTAAGAGGGCATTGGTGTCCAATTTGTTCAGCGGGCGTATCTGAACGAATTTGCCGCGCACTACTTGAGCGAATGACTGGCGTTTGCTTTCCGAAGGCACGACCTCCGTGGCTTAGAAGCAAACGTGGCGGACAAATGGAGTTCGATGGTTATGCCCCATCACTAGGTCTGGCGTTTGAATATCACGGAGAGCAGCACTATGCACGCAGTCCATTCTTTCACAGGGGTCCGCGGGCGTTTAAACAGCGCCAGCAGGATGACGAGCAAAAACGGCGCTTTTGTCGACGTCGGAAGGTGACCTTACTCGAAGTTCCATATCGGATACCTCATCACCAAGTCCAGGTGTACCTTGGGAGCTTGCTTGATTACGCAAACTTGGGTGTGATCTGTGATAGAACACCCATAAAAATCTCCGAACTTAATATCTGGCGTCGGAAAGACTGTAATGACATGCGCGCGCTCGCCGTTTCGCGAGGCGGTAGGCTCGTTTCCGACTATTACATAAGCAACAGCGAGAAGCTGCGTTGGCGCTGCACAGAGGGGCATGAATGGGAAGCGGTTCCTAGCTCGGTTAGGCGCGGCGCTTGGTGCCCAATCTGCGGCGATAAGCGAGCTGCGATCAAACGAGCGTACACGATCGAGAAGATGAGGACACTCGCCGAGGCAAAAGGCGGGGTTTGTTTGTCTGCGAACTACTCTAACGTGAAATCGAGGCTTCGCTGGCGCTGCGCCGAAGGTCATGAATGGGAGAGCCAGGCATCGGTCATCATTGGGGGACACTGGTGTCCAAAATGCGAGCAGTTCAGACTAGGTCGAAAGTACGCACTATCGCTGGAAGAAATTCAAAAGACTGCGAAGGGACGAGGTGGCGAGTGTTTGGCGGACAACTACCTAAATACTCGCGAAAAGCTGATATGGCGTTGCGCGAAAGGCCATCTGTGGCGGGCGAACACGAATAGCATTCGACGAGGTTCATGGTGCCCGATTTGCGCGAAAACGTTCCGAACAAACAGGCGCAGATGTTATGGCCGATAGAACAAAAGTTAGTCGTTCGCGTCGCGACGCTTCTGTATCTGCCACTGTCGACGCCACTCAGAACGAGGGATTGTCCCGTTCCCCTCGAGCGCATCGTAAACGTGTGCCTTTATAGCAGTCACTTCCGCCTTACCGGTGATGCTTTCTGTCGAGAGCATTTTGAAGATCATTGTGGTTTGCTCGAACTCCTAGCGTGTGGAATTGCACCTCCTAGCGTCCACACAGAGAGATTCGGTTGACGGCGTGTATCTTTGTCCGTCAAACGGGCGATCGAAAGAAACATTGTATCCTCTAAACTCACCTGGAATACGCGCAGCAGTGGTCCAAGCCGCTCGCTCATTAGTTCGGTAAGACTCTCATCGTGCATAAAGAGTCGATGGTAAATCAGCCACGATTCTCGAAGCGCGCAGGTTTCGCCAGCGACGTGTGCAAATGCGTCTCTGATGATTGCGGGGTATTTCGAATAGTCGCCGTCGAGCGTAGTTGCCATTGCAGAGAAAGAGGAAGGAACTAGGCAAATCTGAACGTTTGATACTTTACAATCACCCTCCAATGAGATGCCGCGATTTAACTACTTCCCACGATAAACGCAGCGTGCTGTCGGGGTTTCGTGCACGACAATCTCGCAGAGGCCGGGACATTGCGATTCTAATTTCTTCCAGAACCATTCTGCCATTTTCTCGATCGTAGGATTCTCCAAGCCTTCGATATTGTTCAGATAAGCGTGGTCCAACATTTTCAGAAGCGGTTTCATTGCATCGCTGATTCGTGCGTGATCGTAAACCCACCCGGGTTTTGGATCGACATCGCCTTCCACTGAAACCTCCACTTTAAAGCTGTGCCCATGCAGTCCACGGCATTTGTGGCCCTCGGGAGCATTCGGCAAGGTTTGCGCTGCTTCAAAAGTGAAATCTTTGGTTAAGCGGGCGCGCATACACGTGAGTGAAAGATGCACCGCGCCCCACGCGTTGTCATCCCGAACGAAGTGAGGGACCTCTCACAGACGCGGAAGGTCGCACGAGCTACTATGTGTGGCTCGTCACCCAGCGCGAGATCCTTCGCCGTCTTTGCGATTCGGGATGACTGCTTGCGCGTTCGCTCAAACTCCTCGCTGCGTTGGGGTCCAGATGAATTTGTGCATCTGAAGTTGAAAACGAACATTTAATTTGTCCGCTAAAATCCATTCAACGATCTTCCGTGGATCGATCCTCCCGAAGATCGGCGA
>Ga0209058_1000705_pt1 | contig 29225 bp, 23 predicted proteins | sample GraSoiAngelo_147_FD_185904 | JGI IMG/M metagenome (GOLD analysis project Ga0209058, IMG submission 185904) | Grasslands soil microbial communities from the Angelo Coastal Reserve, California, USA - 14_1009_05_40cm (SPAdes) (version 2) | ecosystem: Environmental > Terrestrial > Soil > Grasslands ... | reverse complement strand
AGGGTATCCTTAGCGCCCTTCCGATTGTTGGGATGTATCTATTGTTGCTGTTTTGGCTAGGCGAGTTCTCGCACGAAGATTGGCAATTCTGGACACGGCAGCTAGCTCCGGTGACGGACTCGTAAAATCCCCGCAATCGATTTGATCGGGAACAAAGCCAACTCCACTATTCCACTGATTTGACCTTTCAAAGCAACGTCTACCTGGTCGTGCTCCGCCATAGCGAAGGCCATGCTAATAGTGCCCGGCCCCAGATGCCGGCATAGATGAGTGCATTCACCAGGATTCCGCATGATTGCGCAAAGTGCTTCCGGTGAAAAACGGCCATCGCCCGGTGGAACTCATAGTGTGACCGTGTGCGATTCTTACGGCTGCTCCCGCCCTTGAGGTGTACGACCTTCGCTTCAGGCAGGTAGTAAACCTTCCAGCCCTTCCGGCCGGCCCGGTAACATAAATCCAAATCCTCCCCGTACAGAAAAAATCTCTCATCGAATAAACCAATCTCATCCAGCATGCTGCGACGGAGCATCATGCAGGCGCCGGAGACCGCCTCGACAAACGCACCTACGTTTGGGTCGGACTGCAGCAGATTGTAACGTCCAAATGCGGGGTGCCTGGGAAAGAAAGAGCTCAAACCGCTGAGCCGGTAAAAAGCGACCAACGGTGTCGGAATGCTTCGATGCGAGGCTGGATCATGCCTCCCATCGGGACCTACCAGATTTCCTCCAACGATGCCGGCGTCCGGATGACTCTCTAGAAAATAAATCATCTCCCGGAGAGCGTCCTTCTCGATTCGAGCATCCGGATTCAATAGCAGAAAGTATTTGCCGTCTGCGACTCTCAAGGCCTGGTTCACGGCTTTAGCGAATCCAAGATTTTGCGAGTTGAGGATCCAGCGAACCGCAGAAAAGTCACTCTGTAATTCCTTTAGATTCTCCTCGGATCCGTTGTCTACCACCCAAGTTTCAAACGAATATGTCGGGCCGTTATAAAGCGCCTCCAGGCAGTCCCGCAGAAGGCTCGAAGACTTGAAATTAACAACGACGATAGATAAAGCCGAAGCCACTATAACTTTCCTGCCAGCCGCGGTCGGAGCCATCGCCTATCCAGCATCCCCTCGATGACGCCATCGTTCAGCTTTCGAAGTGTCTGCACCTGACGGCGTTTCTCTAAGGTGCGCCGAAGGTCGCGGATGAATGCGGTCTTCGCCCGGATAAAGTACAACGGGCAGCCACGCCAGGTGAAGTACGCCAATCCAAGCAAATTGCTAAGGAAATGAACGGGCAGATACTTCCAAAACAGCCGCGTGGGCATATTTTTGAAATACAGGTATTCCATATTGCGCTGCCCGTAAAAGACATAGTCTTTGGAAAGATGTCCGAGAGTGCCATGCAAACGATGAACAATGATGGCATCCGGAACATAGATGCAGTTGAATCCTGCCAGGCGGGCCCGAAAATTCAGGTCCCCGTCCTCATAGATACAAAAGAAGTCTTCATCCAGCAGTCCGATCCTTTCAAGCATCGACCGGCGGAGCAGCACTCCACATCCGGAAGCACCGAATACTTCTGTGCGTTTGAGGAAAATGCCGGTGGGTAGGCTACCGTGTCCCCTCTTATAGGGAACGCCGGCAATGGTCATTCCGTCACCGGCGCTGTCCAAGGCTCCCGATGTCAAGATAACCTGGGACGCCGCCAACCCTACCGCCTCCTGTCCCTCCACCGCCGCGTGGAGGCGCTCTAGCCAATCCGGCCGCGCTGCCGCATCATTGTTCAGAAGCGCAATCCATTCTCCGCGCGATTCACTGATTCCCGCGTTATTCCCTCCGGCGAAACCACGGTTTTCATCGAGCTGAACCAATTTGAAATCCGGGAAATTCTCACGAATCCATTCGCCGGAACCATCCATTGAGCCGTTATCTACAACTACAACTTCGAAGTCGGGAAAAGTCTGTGAGCGGAGTGATGAAAGACAATCCGCGAGGAGCGGCTTACCGTTCCAGTTCACAACGACAACGCTAATCATAGCGACTCATCGAACAACCTGCTTGTAACACACATTCAACCTTCAATGAAACCGTGCAACGGCCGCCCCTTACTTTTGACGGATTGCGCAAATTTAACCGATTTAATTAATCCGCCGAATCCGCTGAATCCGCTAAATCTGCGGCTATTACCAGCGCCTGTGCCATCGGCAGCAAACCAATCGCGTTCCAGAAATTGAACATAAATAAGGCAATGAGGTCTGCATGGCGGGCATTCTCAGGATCGTTTTCAGCATAGCGCCTCTTGACGATCTCATGGCAAACCTTGAAGAGTGATTTCTGAATCTTCGCCATGCTCTTGCCGCCCTTGATCTTGATATCCACGGCCCGAGTGCTGAATTCTTTCCAGAAATCGGGATTCGTCATCAGTTTGCGCGGTTCTTTATGCGCGAGACCGGCGCGCTCGGCCACGCGGCAAAGGGTGTAGTACATTACGCGGTTCAAACCTGCAAAGAATGGGTTGATTTCCTGCCGCCGCCCTGTGGAATCATCCCAAAGCGCCTTTTCCGCAGCGCGGACGGTTATATCGACCAGGAAATTGCCCTGAATCGGAGGCCTGCCGAGATGGATGTGCAGTTGTGCTTCAACAGAGATTGCCTCCAGAAGCTGATCGGATAGAAGAATTTCTTCGCCTCGTAATTGAAGCAGTCCTCGCGATAATCCGAATTGAACGCCCGATGGATGCATATCTTTTCTCCCCTATAGTGTCTTATGAGGTTGCTGAAAAAGTCGAATCGCCGGCCCAGACTATTCCCCTCCTCGCAGAGGAGGGGTGGACGCGCCATAAATAAAAATGGATCCGTTCCGAAACGGCGCGGCCGGGGTGGTCGCTCGCAAGCAATATTTCAGACTGTGTTTGTTCGACGTGTTCGCGTGAGCGACCACCCCGTCTGCGGCGCTTTCGGTGGCTTCGCAACTTTTAGTTGATGCCGCAGCCACCCCTCCTTTGCAAGGAGGGGAATACTCCACATTCAACATTTCTTCAATTCATTCACACTTTCTGTGAGCGCCCGTTCTTCAGCGAATCAACGAGATGCGGTTTTTCAGCAACCTTATTATGAGCATTTGCCACTTGCTCGTGATTGAGCGCGTTTTCCTTTGAGCAAGTGCCAGTTGCTCGTGATGGGACGCGACTTCTTTCGAACAAGTCCGACTTGCTCATGATTGGATGCAACTTCCCTCGAGCAAGTCCGACTTGCTCATGATTGCACGCATCTTCTTTCGAGCAAGTGCCGGTTGCTCGTGATTGGATGCAACTTCCTTCGAGCAAGTCCGACTTGCTCATGATTGCACGCGTCTTCCTTCGAGCAAGTGCCGGTTGCTCGTAATTGGATGCGACTTCTTTCGAGCAAGTGCCAGTTGCTCATGATTGGATGCGTCTTCTTTCGAGCAAGTGCCAGTTGCTCATGATTGGATGCAACTTCTTTCGAGCAAATGCGACTTGCTCATGATTGCACGCAATTTCTCTTGAGCATCTGCGACTTGCTCATGATTGGACGCGACTTCCCTCGAGCACTTGCCATTTGCTCCCAAGTCATGGCATCCAATCACAATCTTCACCGTTTTGATCCTGTTCCTCCCGGCCATTACCCGATTCGGCGTCCAAGCCGTGCGTTTTCAGCAGCCGGTAGAACCGCGTTTTGGCCAGACCGAGTATTGCCCGTGCCTTGGTCCGATTACCACCAGACTGCCGGAGTGCCCCCAGAATGAGACTGCGTGAATAGTCCTTTACGAGCCGATCGTGATTTCCGGGCGTCACTGGCGCAGCGGCGGCCATGTTTTGCGCGAAGTCGAACGGCAGATCTCCCAGGCGGATCAGTCCGCTGTGGCCCGTGAATACGGCGCGCCGGACAGTGTTTTCCAGTTCGCGAACATTTCCAGGCCAGGAATACTTCCGGAACAGATCGAGGACTTCCTGCGCAAGGCCGGTGACCTGGCGTTTGGCTATCGGTCCATAAAGATTCATCAAATACTCCGCTATGAGAGGAATGTCGTCCAACCTCTGTCGCAGGGGTGGCGTTCGAATCGTAGCCATGTTCAAACGATCGTACAGGTCCGCACGAAATTTTTGAGCACGCGCCATTTCCTTAAGATCCCGGTTTGTGGCCACGATCAGGCGAAAATTCACGGGAATCGAGCCGCGGCCGCCAACGCGGTTCACTTCTCGCGTTTCCACCACGCGGAGGAACTTCGCCTGAATTTTCAGGGGCAATTCGCCGATTTCATCGAGAAACAGCGTGCCTGCGTGCGCTTGTTCAAATGGTCCCTTTCGGAACTCGGCTCCGGTAAATGCGCCTTTTTCGCACCCGAACAGTTCCGTTTCCGCCAGGCTTTCCGTCAGGCTGGCACAATTCAGCTTCACGAAAGCGGCGTTAGCACGCTCGCTTTGCAGGTGGATTTCGTTCGCGACTAATTCTTTGCCGGTTCCGCGTTCTCCCTGGATGACGACGGTCAGGTCCGTGGGCGCGACGGCGCGAACATCTGCGCGCAGAGCTTGCATGGGCTCGCTCCAACCAATCAGCGGCCGCGCGTGCTGATTCAACACGGGAGCGTTCCGAAAACGGGAAATGTCCTGATTTCAGAACAGTCCGCGTAACTTTCATAGAACACTGCGATTGCCGGCTGGAAAAACGAAACGCGTTCCATTTTCGGGACAGTTTGCACAATCCGCGTCAAATTGCAAGGAATTGAAAAAGAAAGAAAATCCAATGTACCCGGTTTGGCAGGTGCCGTGCCTTATATGACGACGTGTGGTGACACACACCGAACACGATCAAACGTGTTCGATTTTTTAAGAGGAGGTGAAAAGACATGGCGAAAGTACCAAAGTTGATCAAAGCAGCGCTGAATTTCAGCAAGGCGCTGCCCGAGCAGATCCTGGCTCAAGGCTACGCCGTCCTGAAGGGGTTGACCGGAAATCCGAACTTCACGACTCTTCCGATCGATCTCGCGTTACTGAAGACGACGCTGGATGCGTTCGCGGTTGCCATCGCCGACGCGCAGGATGGCGGACAGAAAGCCATCACGCTGCGTGACCGGTTAGGCCAGGACGTGATCCTCATGCTGCGGGGACTTGCAATTTACGTCGAGCTCAACTGCAAGGCTGACATGAATACATTCCTTTCCAGTGGGTTCCAGCCGAGGTCAGGCACCCGCACGCCGGCACAGCCGCTGGATCAGCCAATGATTACGAGCCTGGATCAGGGTAAGTCCGGCGAACTGCAGGCGTCGACCAAATCTGTTCGTGGTGCAAAGTTGTATGAATTCCGTTGGGGACAAGTCGGCCCCGGCGGTGCGGCGCCCACGACATGGTCAATCCAGCAGTTTGCTAAGGCGAAACCCCCGGCCACCATCATCGGTCTGACCCCAGGTACGACGTACGCAGTCCAGGTACGCGCGTACGGTTCGCTCGGGTACACCGAGTGGAGCGACTCCGCAACACGTATGTGCATTTAAGCACCGCGTGACGTAGAGGACTGCGCCCCAAACGCGCAGTCCTCGCGCATCATAGCGCGTGTGATTTCCATTGCTCGCACGCTGGATGCTACTATCATCGCCGTGGATATTTTGGAAGAGATCCGGCGCGTGCTCGACATTGAGATCGAAGGGCTGCAATCGGTCCGGTCCAATCTCAACGGCAACTTTTCACGGGCGGTGGAGGTAATCGCCTCATCGAACGGCCATGTGTACGTGACCGGTGCGGGGAAGTCGGGAATCATTGCCACCAAGATCGCCGCGACACTACGGAGCACGGGAACACCGGCGACATTTTTACACCCGAGTGAAGCGCTTCACGGCGACGTGGGAATGGTCGGCCAGGACGATATCGTCCTGGCGATCGCGAAAAGCGGAGAGACGAGCGAATTGAATTCGCTGTTGAGGATCCTCAAAAAGAGCGGAACCACGATTATTGCGATCACCTCCAGTCCGGAATCCTCGATGGCGGGTCTGTCCGATGTCGTCTTGGATCTGAAAATTCTTCGAGAAGCCTGCCATTTGAATCTGGCGCCAACCACGAGCACCACCGCCGCACTTGCCGTCGGAGACGCCATTGCGATCACACTCATGAAGATGAAGGGCCTGTCGGAGCAGGATTTCGCGCGGCTCCATCCCGGCGGGCAGCTTGGAAAGCGGCTGCTGCTGACGGTGGAGGATGTGATGCGGAAAGGTCCGGACAATCCCGTCATTCCTGTTCATCAAAGTATCAAGGAGATGCTGGCCAGAATCACAAGCTTTCGCGTGGGAGCTATCAGCGTCGTTAACGACAGTGAGGAATTAGTCGGACTCGTTACGGACTACGACATCCGTCGAGTACTGGAATCCGAGCAGAACATTTTTTCTCTACGCATCGCGGATATCATGAACGCAAAACCCGCGGTCATTCTTGCCAGCGAAAAGGCTGCACGGGCGCTGGAAATCATGCGGGATCGACAGAAACCGACTGCGGTTTTGCCGGTCGTCGGTGATGGCCGCAAAGCAGTCGGGATGATTCATCTGCACGATCTGATTTCGGCGGGTTTGTAACTTAACTCCGCGGATGAGGCGTACTCCCCTCCTCGTGAGGAGGGGTGGCCGCGACATCAGAAAATGCCGCGAAGCCTCCTTTGAGGAGCGGCCGGGGTGGTCGATCTGGCGAGCCAGTTGCTCTGGACCCGTCGGCCATGAGCGAGCGACGTCGTGGAACCTACAACACCGCCAAGCAAAAGGAATTTCGAAAAACGCTTCGTAATTCTATGACCGCTGCGGAATGCGTGCTGTGGCAGTCCCTCAAGGGCCGACAGTTGGTAGGAAAGAAATTTCGCCGACAAATGAGCATAGGTCGATACATTGTCGACTTTTATTGTCCGGAAGCGCGATTAGTTATCGAGCTTGATGGGGAGCGTCACTTTTCCATCACGATGGATGAGTATGAGGCCGAGAGAACGAAGTATCTGGAACAGGAAGGTTTGAAGGTCATCCGGTTTGAAAACAAGGAACTTTATGACAATCTCGGGCGCGTGCTGGAGACCATCAAACAAGCTTTGCAGAAGTGAAGCGTGGCGTGTGAGCGACCACCCCGGCCGCTCCTGGAAAGGAGGCTTCGCGGCATTTTCTTGATGTCGCGGCCGCCCCTCCTCACGAGGAGGGGATTAGGGTTAGGGAGTGGATCGGACGGCAAGAGCCAGATGATTGCGCGCATCCTCATAGTTCGGATTGATCTTCAACGCCTCTTCGAAGTACCGGACGGCCTCCGCATAGTTCTTTTGATTGAGCATGGCCACACCCAGATAGTCGCGCGCAACCTCATTTAAAGGACCCAACTGGATGGCTTTCCGGAAATTCTCAATCGCCTTGGGATAGTCGCCCTCCGCCTCCATGAAGATACCACCCAGATAGAGATACCCCCAGTCGCCGCTCGGATTGACGTCGATAGCTTTCTTGAATTGTTCTCTGGCTTCGGCGTACCGGCCCGCTCTCGCTTCGATCGCTCCCAGTCCAACGTAAGCCCTGTAGAGTTCGTATGGATACCGGACATACCGGTCGCTTTCCATGTACTGCTGGGCGGATGCGAGAAGATCCTTTGCGGAAGCATCGTCGTTTCTCTTCAGATAAATGTCGGCGAGATTGATCCGCATGTGCGCGACCTCGGGTTGCAATGCCAACGTTGTCCGGTATAGCTGCTCGCTGGTTCTCCACGTTTCGTTGCGGTACACCACGGCGACCGCGAACACGATGCCGATTGCCCCGAAAATCAGATTCCACCGTGGAATTTTCAACGCGGCTGCGGTTGTGACGATCAGCGCGATTATCGCAAAGCTGGGAATGTAGAGATACCGTTCGGCAAAGAATGTATTACTCATCCCCTTGAAGTAAAACACCGGCACGAGCATCAGTACGAAGCTCGCGGACCACATGATGGCGTCGGGAAGGCGGGTTCGCAGTTTCCAACACAGGCCCGCGATGATCACAATGGCCGCCATCGCGATGGAAGTGGAAAGCGTGCGGTATTCGAGTTTCAGAGGAACGAGGTGAAACGCATTCAGAGGATACGGAACCAGCGCATAACGAATGTAATCCCCAAAGACGCGAACTCCTAACGAAACCCAGTCCAGCCAGCCCGCCTCCACTTCGAGATGCGATGTCGCCAGAAGACCCAGTGCGGATACACGCATGATCAGATACACGGCGAGCACTCCAAAGAGCGGCAACACACTCTCCCACTGGGAGAGAGCTGCGCGCCGCGAAGCGCGAGCGCGATAGGGCGAAGCCTCAATAGAAGTGCGCCGGGTGAGGGTCCCGGTCTTGTCAAATCTTGAGGCGAGCAAAAGTAGAAACACCGGCAGCGTCACCGCCATTTCCTTGGACAACAACGCAGCGAAGTACACGATACATGATATCCACAGGAACGCCTTCCGCCGTGTTCGCAAATACCTGAGGAAGAAGAAAACGGTGCCGAAGTAGAAGGCGCCGCAGGCAACGTCGGGAATCCCGGCAATCCATGCCACGGCTTCCGTGTGAACCGGATGAACAGCGAAGAGTGCCGCAATGGCAAAGGTCACGGCGGGGGAGAACATCAGCTCCAAGCCGATGAGATAGACGAATACGCTCGCCGCCGCGTGGTAGACCAAGCTAAGTGCATGATACGGAGCCGGCGAAAGTCCGCCCATCGAATACGCCAGCATGTACGTGATTGTCTGTACCGGCCGGTAGAAGTTGGTCTGATTTTCCGATTCACCTCCAGCAAACGACCAAAATGCCGTTGTGAATGCCGACGCCAGGTTTTCCAAGCTGCGAATGCGCCAATTCTTGACGATCTGGATCTCGTCGTCCCACACGAAATTCCCCGCAAACGCATTTGCAAACACCGCCATCGAGAGCACGATGACTGCGGCTATGTGCATGGTATTCACCGATTTGGGGGACCCCGTCCGAGCGTCTCTCTTTTGACTCTTCTGTTCGTTTCGCACGCGGATTCCGAGTATACACCGCCCAATTGGGAACCAAGATTGTCGAAAGACGCGCAGTCATAGGGGCTGGGGGGTTTATTATTCCCCTCCTTGCATCACTGCAAGGAGGGGTGGCTGCGTCATCCAAAAAATTTAGCGAAGCCACCGAATCGACGCAGCCGGGGTGGTTTTCCTTCTGTTCTCAATCGGAAAACCACCCCGGCCTCGCGATCAGCGGATGCTTCGCAGCATTTTACTGGTCGCTCGGCCACCCCTCCTTGCAGTGATGCAAGGAGGGGAATAATAAACCCGCGATAAACCCGCTCCGACAGATTCGGACATTTTTTTCACAGATCCATAGACCGCGCCTGACTCACTTCCCGTTAGCCGCGGCGCGGCGGGCGAGCTCTAAATTCCCTTGGAGGCCGGCAAGATTGGGCTTAAGACGTTGGGTTTCGGTAAATTCGGTGACGGCTTCGGCATACCGGCCGGAATCGTAGAGCGCGGCGCCCAGAGCATCGTGGGCTTCGGCGTTGTTGGGATCGTAGCGTAATGAGATCTTGAACTCGTTTATGGCATTGGCGCGGAGGCCCTGGTCTATCAGCAGCATGCCGAGGTTGTAGTGAGCCTCGGCATAGTCCGGCTTGAGCCGTATGGCTTCCAGGTACTGCACCATGGCTTCCGGTGATTTTTTCAGAGCCCGCAAGACGAAACCAAGGTCGTTGTGCACGGTGGGATCATCGGGCCTCTTCTTCAGCATTTCTCGCAGTTCCTTTTCAGCGTCTGCCGCGCGTCCGCTCATCGCGTAGACTTTAGCGAGGCTTTGGCGCGCCTCCTCGTCTTTAGGATCCAACTTGATCGCGATTTCGAGCTGGGCGATGGCCGCGTCGGCCTGGCCCAATTCCCATAAAGCTTCGGCGAGATCCCGGTGAGGCGGCGCAAAGTCCGGCTTCAAGCGGACGGCTTGCTCCAATTCCGCCTTTGCTTCCGCGATCTGGCCTGCCGTGTACCATGCCACACCCAGGACCCCGTGAGCTTCGGCATACGCCGGTTTCAAGCGGGTGGCTTCTTTCAAATTAGTTATCGCGTCGGCGAGGCGATTCATTTTCAAGAGCGCCGCGCCCATGTTCAGCTTCGCTTCGGCGTAATCCGGCCGGATTTCGAGCGCCTTCTGCAGGTACGACATCGCCTCCTGAGGCCTATCCTGAACAACCAGAATATTAGCCAGATTATTGAGCGCATCGGGATAATTGGGCCGGAGACGGAGCGCATGTTCAAATCTTGTCGTGGCGGCCGGTGTGAGGCGCTGGAAACTCAGCACGACTCCGAGGTTATTCAATGCTTCCGGGTAGTCGGACTTGATCTCCAATGCTTTGAGATAAAGAGGAGTGACCTCTTCGATGCGTCCCTGCCCATACAGCACGAAGCCAAGATTGTTGTAGCACATCCAGCAGTTGGGATTTTTGGCGAAGGTCGTCCGATACAAGGTTTCCGAATCGCGATACATCGCCGCGTCGATGCGGCTGACAACGGCGAGGACAGCGATCACTGCGATGGCGATGCCCGTCCGCCATTTGTCTCTGCAAAGCGCGGCAGCCAAAGTGATGATTCCGAGGCTGGCAAGATACTGAAAGTGATCCGCTACGAAGGAATAAATAAAAGGATAGGCATTGAAGAACCCCAATGCGGGAAACAACGAACCGGCGAAGAACAGAACCGCAGCGAGCGGACCTCGCGTTTTCTTACGCAGCAGCCATGCGGCGATAACGAGAGCAATGGCGCCGGCCGGAAAAAGATATTGCCACCACACCTTCGGGTTCACATCCCATCGGGGATAAATGAACATCAGATTCCGCGGCCATACCAATTTTTGAAGATAGAACCAGAAGTCGCGCCCCGCGATCAGCACGCGCTGAATAGCGCTCAGAGAGAAATCCGTCCCGGCAGCGCCGACGTACCGGCGCTCCACCCATGCAGTAAATAACCCGCCGGCCATTCCCACACCGAACCACGGAAGCAGGGGAAACACGTCGCGGTTCCATGACAGCTTTCCGCGCTTCCACCAGAACAGGACCAGCAGAGCGGCCGGCAGCGTGGCCGTCACGCTCTTGCTCAAAATCGCCGCGACGAAGCACGCTAAAGCGATAAAGTAGTCGCGCGTGAATCTCGCGTTGCGAGGAGTCTCGTCGCCCATACGTTCGTCGTATCGCAGATATAAGAGCATTGCCAGCAGGTAGAAGACCGCCGACATCGTGTTCTTCTGCTCGGAAATCCATGCCACGGATTCCACGCCGACGGGATGTAAAGCGAAAATGAAGGCTCCAACCCAGGCGCCGGGAATGGATAATTCGGTCAGGATCCATGCGAACAAGCAAGCTGCGGCGACATGCAGCAGGACGTTCAGGATGTGGTAGCCCGTCGTCGAATCTCCCCAGAGATGGTGCTCGATCCAAAAGGCAGTGTGCAATACGGGATAATATTGCTGGGTTGCGCTGAGTTCGAACCAGATTCGGCCGAGGCCGCCAATCGATTGGAGCGACGGACGGGTGATGTGGGCCTCGTCATCCCAGAGAATTCCGCCGCGCAAGGCAGACCAATAGGCTGTAAATGTTGCGGCTAACAGTAGAATAACAAGACCAATGTTCCGAGCCCGCATGGAATCCGCAAAATAACATAAAATGAGCCGCGGATTACACGGATTGCTCTTTTGGGTAGTGACTCAGTTTCAATTTGGCCAATTCATGGGAAAGAACATTCCCCTCCTCGCAGAGGAGGGGTGGACGCGACATAAATAAAATGCTGCGAAGCATCCTTATTACGGAGCGGACGGGGTGGTCAGACCGGCGAAACTAAATATCGCGCCGAACTGACCACCCCGTCTGCGCGGGCAAAAGGTCGCTTCGCGGCTTCTTGATTGACCGCGCAGCCACCCCTCCTCTGCGAGGAGGGGAATATTCCTCGCAAACCCAAACTCTGATTTTCAAACTGAGTCATTACCCTCTTCCGATCTGGAGCGTCGTCATCCCAGACGAATGCGCCTGGCAACGAATTTGCAGAGACGAGTGTCGAAAGGTCGATAAAAAGGGCAATGTGAGTAGGTTTGCGCCTGCTCATGTGCATATTTTAGCCAGGCGGGCAACGTCTGCGCATTTGAGAAACGAGTAAGAAATGAAATCGAAGTTTTTGGGAATCGTTTTATTTTTCATACTTCTGACGCCAGGCTCATTGCTGGCGCAGGGAGTTTTCCAAGCTGTTGGAATACCCAGGACGGTCACGGCGACGGGACAGACAGAAGTCCTCGGTACGATCATCCTGAGCATGACTCAGGGGCCGGCGGGATCGGACACGCTGGTTATCGATGTGTCTCCGCTGCAGCTCACCAACGCCAATCCGGCCGATATCAGCATCACGGCAACGGGTCTGTCGGCCGGTACAACGACGATGGACACAACAAACAATTCGGTTCAAATCCAGGTGACCGGCAGCACCGGCTCTACGGCCTCGATGCGCATTGACGGAATCCGCGTGGCTGTTGCAGGAACCGGCATCACTTCGTTCAATGCGAAACTTTCCTGGCTGAATACCCGAAATGTTTTTACGAGCTCGCCAAGCGTTCAGGTGATTAACGCCGTTCAGAGCGGCCTGGTTGCGCAGACGATTACGGATCCATTCCTGATTTATGCAGGACAGGTCGTTCGCAGCACGTCCACGATTCATGCCGGCGAGGGCTACGCATCGGCCTTTAAAGATTGCTGCCAATTCGGGCAGACGGTTCCCACCGAGGTTCGCATCCGCGTGACGGACTTTCCGGACGGCTTGCTGATCACTTTCCCCGCCACGGTGACGGCAACCGAGTCGTCGGCAACGCTGAACACGGCCGGTGGTGGAGCAGTCTCATTGACCAGCGCTCCCGGCTTCAATACGGTTACTTACAATTTTTCCCAGGCGGCGAACAGCGATGATGTTGCCGAATCATTCGATATCAAATTTACGGTGACCGTCGTCGGCGCCGTCAGCACGATACAACCGACGATCGAAGTCAGCCTGGCCCCGATCGGCGCGGCGACACCGACGTCGTCGCTTCCATCAACGGCCGTTCCGCGGTATGCCGAGGATGAGGTTCTGGTTCAGGCGGGAAGTTCGCGAATCATCACGAAAGTGCTTTATTGGACCGGCGTCAGCGCCTCGCTGCAGAACCAGATTCATATAACTAATCCTTCATCCCGATCGGCCAATCTGACGATCGATGCTTTTGATACGACCGGGCAAGCCGTCGCGGTAACCGGCGTAACGAATCCGGCCAGGGTGACGCTGGCTGCCAATCAGTCGCTGGTCCGTTCCGTTTCCGACCTGTTTGGCACAAGCGCCGGCATTGCGAGCATTCGTATTCAGAGCACGAGCCCGGACCTGCTTGCGGCTGCGGTGGTCACCGGCAACGGCGTGAATGAGTCGGCGCCTTTTACATCGCGCGCGATCGCAAGCGCCTTTTTCCCAGTGGTGAATGAGGGCGCGCAGTTGCAATTGATGAATCCGAACTCGTCCGCCGTCACCGGAACCTTGACGCTGCGGAACGAGCAGGGACAGGTTGTATCGACAGCGCCGCTGAGCTTGAACGTTTTGGCTTCGACGTCGCTGGCGCTGAACACGGCGTTTGGTACGACTCCACAATCCGGCTACGCCACAGCGGTATTTTCGAATCCCGTGGTTGCGTTCGAATCGTTCGGACAGACCAACCTCATAGCGGTTCAGCCGCCCGCGGCGGACGCGGCGCTATTCATTCCTTTCACGGCCGGCGGAGATGGATTGCAGACAGATGTCAACCTGATCAACCTGTCGGATCAGACCGTGGTGTTGAAGGCTCAACTTTTTACGGGAACCGGGCCGCAGGCCAGCTCCACCTCCCTCATTACGATGGCTCCGGGCGAACAGCTTGCGTCCTCGATTCAGCGGATCTTCGCCCAGTCGCCGGCGATCGGATACGTACGGATCGACGTGCCGCAGTTTTACAAGGGCTTCTTCGCCTATTACCCCGCGATCGCCGGACAGGCTCGAGTTCGAAGCTCTCAAGGCGGCTCGACGGTGATCCCGTTGTCCTCATATCCGCTGGCCGACGCGTTCGTTCTGGGCGATGGAACGAGCAATGGCGGTTTCGTGGGTATTGCCCTGGTGAACCCGACGGCATCGAACGTTGCGATCAATCTGCAGGCGCTGAACCTCGACGGAAGTGTCGCCGCGACGGCGAGCGTGACGTTGAATCCCGCGCAGGTGCTCGCGCAATTGACCAGTCAGTTGTTCACCGGCGCAGTGCCCGCCCAGACCGTGATTCGAGTGACGTCTTCGGCGCCCATCGCGGTAACCGCGATTAGCGGCACGACGGCCCTCGATCAGATACGGTCGCTGCCGGTCCTGCGGTAGAACGCGAGCCAGGGCATAACTATTCAGCTGCTTGATGGTGTCGTGGTGAGCACATTCCCCTCCTTGTAAGGAGGGGTGGCTGCGCCAGGAAGAAAAAGATGCGAAGCCACTGAAGCGGCGCAGCCGGGGTGGTCGGCCTATGACAATGCTGAATAGTTACTTTTGCGGCTAATCCCCAGCTAGAATTACGCCATGCGCGCGGCCGTTATTCTCGTGTTGCTGGCCACAGCGGCGTATGCCAATTCCCTGAATGCGCCGTTCGTCTATGACGACCTCACCACGATCCACCACAATCATGCGGTACGGTTTTTTTCGCTCGATCTCAAACAATTTTTGAATACACGATCGCTGCTGTATCCGACATATGCGTTCAACGAGTGGCTGAACGGAGAGAATGTATTCGGGTATCACGCCGTAAATCTGCTGTTGCATGTCGTTAACGGGCTGCTGGTTTTTGCGATTGCGAGAAGGATTTACCGGAAACTGGAACTGTCGCTTGATGTTTCAACCTGCGCGTTGTTTGCGGCCGCGTTCTTTCTGGTTCATCCGATTCAGACGGAAGCGGTGACGTACATTACGGAGCGGTCGGAGCTGCTATCGAAACTGCTTTATCTTCTGGGGTTGTTGTTCTTTGCTTCACTGCCGGAAAACAAAATCGGGTTCTTTGCTTCAATTCCCGTTTTGACGTGTCTTGTGCTTGGGATTGGGTTCAAGGAAACGGCGGTGACGTTGCCGGCGGCCATCGTTCTTTACGACTACATGTTCATTTCGAAAAGCAGTATCCGAAAGCTGCTATCGCACTGGCGGTTTTATTTAGGGCTCACAGCATTTGTCGGAGCTGGGGCGTACGCGCTGTTCGACGTGTTGCTGCGTCCTGTAGTGGCGGTGGGGGCTCCGGGCACGCTTCACCGGTGGTATTTCTTTTTGACCGCGCTGCGTGCCGTGGCGCGATACCTCCGGTTGATCGTATTTCCGACGGGCCAGAATCTGGATTATGACTTTCCGCCGTCGTTGTCGCCCAAAGAACCCGCCGTATTGCTCTCGGCAGGATTGATCCTTGGTCTGCTCGTATTGGCGTGGCTGTGGAGAAAGCGGAAACCTGTCTACTCATTTTCGATTTTCTGGTTTTTCATTACGATCGCGCCGCTGTTGAGTATTGTGCCGATCCCGGATGTGATTGCGGAACATCGGCTTTACCTCGCGCTGGCAGGTGTGGCTTTCTCATTTCCGTTGGTGCTTCAAACCGTAGGCACGCTCTATGGAGCTGTGAAAAAATGGTTGAACGGTTGGGTCAAGTGTATTCCCCTCCTGTGAGGAGGGGTGGCTGGGCCATTAATAAAAATGCCGCGAAGCCTCCCTATTCGGCGCAGACGGGGTGGTCGCTCGCAAACCATTCCGAAACATGGCTCGAAAGCGACCACCCCGGCCGCTCCAGAAAGGAGGCTTCGCAGCATTTTCTTGATGTCGCGGCCACCCCTCCTCACGAGGAGGGGACTACGCAAGCCCGACAGGGCGCAGCCTCAATAGTAGCGCGCAGCCAAGAAAATAGACCGCGCCTGCAGTTGTTGGGAAGCGTGGTGGTAGCGGTTCTTCTGATTCTGACCGTCGCGAGAAATTACGTTTGGGCGGACGAATTCCGTCTTTTCTCCGACGTGGTTACGAAGTCTCCCCACAAGCTGAGAGCCTACGAGAACTTGATTTTTGCGCACATGAAGCGCGGTCAGGAAGATCAGGCCATTCGCGTTGCGAGTCTCGCAATTCAAAATGTCACGTTCGTCGAACAGGTCAGTCTGCTGGACACCATCGGCAACCTCTACCTGCGCATGCAGCGGCCGCCGGACGCCATTGAATATTTCAAGCAGAGTAATTATGTAGCGTTGCGGCTCCCGTCGCCGGGAGCTTATTTCCTCGCGACGTCATTCAACAATTTAGGAGCCGCGTATCTGGCTCTCGCCAAGACTTACGACACGCGGCACGCGGGGGAGCGCGCACAAGCATTGCACCACGCGCGCGAGGCTTTCGAGAAGAGCCTGCAGCAGGAATCGAGCGTTGCGGTGCTGGGCAGTCTTGTGAATGTCAGCCAGCAGTTGGGCGAAGCGTCGATTTTCGAAGCACAACTGCGAAAGAATCTCGCAGGGAATCCCAACGAGTTTAACAGCCTCTACATGCTGGCCGAACTGCTTTCTCTCGAAGATAGATATCAGGAGTCGCTCGAATATTTTCGCCGGGCGGAAGAACAGAATAAGCAAAGCGAGGTTTTGCGCTTTAACTATGCCTTTGCTTTGTCGAAGGCCGGGCAGGCGGAGCGCGCTATCGAGGAGTACTTACAAGCGCTGCGGCTCGATCCGATATTCCACGAAGCGCATTACAATCTCGCGATGCTGTACGTTCAGAAAGCGGATTACGATTCAGCAGTGCGGCACCTGAACGCCATTGTGTCCCTGGAAGCGGCCAATGTGAAAGCCAACATGAAATTGGCGGAAATTTACGCTTACCAAGGCAATGTTGAGCTCGCCCGGCAATACCTTCAGCAGGTTCTCAAAGCGGATCCCCAGGACCGCGAAGCGCTCAGCTTATTTGCAAGGATCGGCGGGTGAAACCGCTGACACAGGTTCACAGGATGGTCGGCTGGCGCGGCTGGGGTTGGTTGTCGGCCAGCATCGTATTCTCGCTGGCCTATTCCGGCATCGAGCTTCTCTTTGCGTATTTCCTCGCCCATCTGTTGTTTCTTCTGGAAGTGAGTGCGGGAGACCCGAAGCCTCCCTTCTTTCTTCCGGTTTTCTTTCAAACCAAAGAAGGTTCGCTGCCGTTTCTGTTGTTGATCGGATTAGCTCGCACGACTTTGCGTGTCGAGGCAACTCAGAGCGTTGTGCTATTCGCCGAGATTGTCCGTTCGCGATTGAGGTTTACGTTTTTTTGTAAGATTTACGATCCTCGATCGCAGCGGATTGCTCAGTCGGATATCAATACCTATCTGGCCGAGATTTTCCCGAAGACTACGGATTTTGCGATGTCTCTTGGAAATCTCCTCGTAAATGTGGTGCAGGTCGTTTCTTTGTTCGCCGTTATGCTGCTGTACTCCCCTTTGAAAGCTATTGCCGGTCTGACCGCGCTATTGGTTCTGGGACCCCTTGTGCGGCGCAGCCACGCTTATGTGAGGAAGCTAAGCGGCCACATCATCGAAGATTTTGCCGAAGTCCAACGAAGTATCATACGCGCAACTCGAAACTGGCTTCTGATCCGGTTGCTGCGCACGGAAGAGATGGAACTGGCGCGGCTCGAACATGTCACTTTGTCCACTTCCCACAAGCACTTGAGAATTGAGTTGGTCAATGCCCTTTCGTCCGGGCTTCCGGAGCTTGGCGGCGTGGCCGTGATAGCCACATTGATTGCATTGCAATATGGGCCCGATCCACAACCGCCCGCGGCCTTCGTTGCATTTCTTTATCTCTTCTTGCGGTTCATTCAGGCCGTCGTTCAAGTTGGAGTGCAAACGGGAATGATGCACGCCAACTATTTGCATTTCGAGCGATCAGCGGATTTTCTCACGAAGGTCTCTCCAAAACAGTTGGACCGGGCGGTTTCGTCGCTGCGTCATCTCAGTTTCTTCGGGCGGTCCAGTTCCGAACCGTTCGGGAACAAAGGGCTGGAGCATTCCGCGACGTACTTGGCACACTCCGCACCGGAGATTCGGTTTGAAAATGTTTGCTTTTCTTATTCGGAAGGTTCACCAGTAATCAGGAATCTGTCCTTTGGAGCTCCTCCGGGTTCGGCATTCGGCGTGATCGGACCGAGTGGTATCGGCAAGTCCACACTGTTGGCGCTCTTGATGGGCGTTGAAGTTCCGGACAAAGGCCGTGTACTTCTCGTTGCAGAAGACAAACAGTTCGATTCAATGAGCCATCAGCTAACGATAGGGTATGTTGGCCCGGAACCTTTTTTAGTGGCAGGCTCGGTAGCTGAGAATCTGATCTATGGCGCTCCCTGTCCGTATTCTTCAGCCACGATGACAGAGGCGCTCAGAAAAGCGGGGTTCACCGGAAGTGATTCCGAGTTGAAAGGCATGCTGAATTCCGTGCTCACGGAGAACGGGGAAGGACTTTCGACAGGTCAAAAGCAGCGGCTTTGCCTTGCCCGAGCGCTGTTGTCCAGACCGGCGCTTCTAATATTGGATGAAGTGTCCGCAAATTTGGACGTTATGACGGAGTCCAAGATCGCTCAGACCGTCGGTGCTCTGAAGGGTGACAGTACAATCGTGATTGTATCTCATCGCGAAGGTATGCTCGCGCCCTGTGACCGTGTCTTGAATCTTGAAACGGGCGAGTTGAGAATTCCGTGAATTCATTCTTTCAGCGCCGTTCCGTCCGGGGCAACCAAGCCGGAAATTCCTAAGACTCCTATATCCAGCGTTTCGGACTTGGGCAAATGCCGGTACATTTCATGTTCCAAGCCGCGGCCAAGCGACAGCCAGGGCAGGCTGAGCCAGAGGGCGCGGCGCCAGGTATCAAACAACTCGGTTGGGAAGCCGTAGAGGCGAGTGGAAATGGCTCTGTCGTACATGCGGACGGTAAAGCTATGGCCGCTCCATTTTTCCAGGCGGAAATCGTCGTCTAGAAAATAGCGGCCGCTCAACTTGAAATAGTAATCACCAAGGTGCCGAAGCCGGTGTCCGGCGGCCAGAAGGCCTGCAGCTTCCCCAAGACCTTTATGCCGGCTGTCGCAGGCGCACCTTACTAAACGTCTATTACCCACTACGATGATCTTGTCCGCGGCCTCGCGCAGAGTGTCCATTAAATACGTCTCTGGCCCCATCTCCACCAGTACAACCTGACAGGCGGGTATCTTGCGGCGTACCGAATCGATAGTTTTAAGTGTTTGTTCCAGCCTTTGCTCTGGCGAGAAAACCGAACGCCGGACACTGTAAGACAAGCGCTTTTCGGGAAAGCAAAGCATAGAGCTGATCAGGCAGGTTTTGCGGTTCACTTTCGCTGTTGGGAAACGTCGGAGAGAAGGTTATCGAAATAGCTTTTTGGATTCTGCATCCACGCCCGGCTGAAATTGCCGCAAAAGGCGTCCGTGATGCTGCCCATATCAAAGAAGAAGACCCTGTATTTTTTCTTGGCCAAAATCCGTTTGGCTACGACACGCCCAGCGCAGCCCATGGCCATAGCCACGACTTCATAGGAATCGCCACCGCAGTCCAAAGCGGATTCGGTTTCCCGGGTGACGCGATCAACTTCCGCGTACGAATCACGCGGAGGCGACGGTATTCTGGGACCTGAACCAAACAAGGCACCGAGAACTTCCGGCCTGATTTCGCGATTTCCCACAAAAATGGGTGCATGGCTTTTTAACAGGGAAAGAAAATCCAGGGCATAAGGCCGGTCAAAAACTGCTACATACGCGAGCGCCACATGGGAATAGATCCTCTCTCCGATGAAATACGGGAATGTCCGAGCCAGCATGGATTCGGCCCACTCGTTGCTGCTCTCGTGGACACCGGGTTTCATGCCGGGCCACACGCCGAATCTTTTGGAATGCAATGGAAGGGATTTCAGTATGCCCTTCCCCGACAAGGAAAAAACCTCCGTCATTTCTGTCGCAAAGGCCGGCGTGCCGTGTTCTGCGATCGTATCGCCACCCTCGAGCACATTGATTTCGCCGTCGCCGATCCTCAGGTAAATGCCGGTCTGTTTCTCTGCCATACATGAGCGGCAGGCATCCAATGTTTCCCAAGGCGATGCGATGCGAATCCCTGGAGGAAATTCAAAAGGCCGCTCTCGACGTTCCGCCACCGTCAGCCAGAGGGGCTTTAATGCTGCACGAATCGTTCTCTTTAAGATTGCCGTCACACATTTCCCCAGCGGCCCATTCGGCCGGCCACTTCCACGGCGATCATGTTATCGGCTTCCTTCATCGGAAATCAGAGCCAGAATCTGTTCCTTGTTGGTGCGCAGATCCAAACCACTCTTCAGGATATAGTCTCGAGGATGATACGAGCCGGCGCCTTCGGAAAAAGTTTTGAACGCAGGCTCGAATTCGGAACCGGCCGTAAACCGGAGCCCGCAGCGTTCGGAAAAATAGGGAGCGCTGGTGGCGCAAGCGGTGAATTCGCGCTTCAATTCCGGGCTGTGATATTTCCAATTCCCAGGATCCCAGACCAGAGCCGGGATATCCATACTCAATGCTTCCAAAAGGGCGATGCCTTGACTTTCCGAGCGCGACAGCCAAACCAAGCCCTTCGCACTTTTCAAAAGCTCTCGATATTTATCGCGCGTATATTGACCGTAATTCATTTGGATGAACTTCGCATTCCTACTCTCGAGGACTCTTGCTATATGTGCGGCAAGTGAGTCTTGGTACTTGTTGTATATAATCCAATTCATCTTCGGCGCATCTTCAGCAGCCCAGTAGTTTGTATCAATGGCGGCAGGCCAGATTGAAATCTTGGGCCGGAGGTCTGGACACTCGCGCGAGTACACGTCTGCAACCCACTTTGCGGGGACAATGATACGGTCGATTTCGGGTCTCGTCAGGACCCCTTCAGCCTCCTGAGGAACGACGACGATGTTGGGGCCGGCCCAGAGTTGGCGCGCTTTTAATCGGCTGCGGTTCCGAACAGCCCATTTCAGGTCTTCCGGATCGTTGACGACCCAGACGACTTCGCATGAGATCTTTGGCAAATCTCTCAAACATGGAGCCCAGTGCAGGGGCGGATCGGGTAACTCCATCTGCATCAGAAGGGTTCGAAATACAACGCCAGGGCCTCCCTGAAGCTTGCGAACACGCCGGCTGTGGAGGGGGGTTTCGATGGCAGCCCGGATGCAACGGGAGAGCAAACTGAATTCAATCGGCTGGTGGCGGTCCAAGAGCAAGGTCACGGCCGTACATGATAATCTCATTTTGAAAATGCAAGTTCTAATCACGGCCTTCCCGTTTGGCACGAGTAAATCCTGTCTGGATCTTCTTCGAGCGACCGATCTCCAATATCGATCCAATCCCTTCAACCGCCGATTGACGGAACAGGAGCTGATCGAGCTCATTCCGCCGGCATCTATTCTCATCGGCGGGACCGAACCGATTACGGCAAAGACGATGGAAGCTGCGCCGGAACTACGATTGATCGCGCGGGTTGGCATCGGGTTGGATAATGTCGACTGCAAGGCCGCGCGCGCGCGTGGAATCACCGTCACGTATACCCCGGATGCTCCTGCGCCCGCGGTGGCGGAATTCACGATTGGATTGATGATCGATCTATTGCGTCACGCTTCCCGGGCGGACCGCATGATGCACTTCAAGCGGTGGCACCGTTTCCTTGGCCGGCGCCTGGATGGATTGACCGTCGGCGTTGTGGGAGCCGGGCGAATTGGAAAGCGCGTGATCCGCATCTTGAGGGGAGGGTTTCCCGGCGTTTCTATTCTCGCCAACGATATCGAACCGGATTTAGCGTTTGGAAAACAATTCGATGTCCGATGGACGGAAAAGAGCGAGCTGTTCGCTGTGTCGGACATCATCACCTTGCACGTCCCTTTGACAGGTCTCACGAGGCGGCTGATTACCAAGCCCGAACTTCAGACGATGAAGCCTTCCGCCGTGATCATCAACACGGCGCGAGGTGAAATCATCGATGAAGATGCACTGGCTGCAGCATTGAGTTCGGGGCGGCTGGCAGGAGCGGCGATCGATGTTTTTGCCGACGAACCCTACAGCGGAATTCTAAGCGGAATCGAACAGTGCATTTTGACCTGCCACATGGGTTCGATGTCGGAAGACTGCCGAGCCGCCATGGAAATCGAAGCGGTCGAAGATGTGTTGCGATTTGTTCGTGGCGAACCAGTGAAGCAGCGGGTCCCCGAACCTGAATGATTGCCGTCATTATTCCTACCTACAATCGCGCGGCGGCGTTGAAGCGGGCGATCGAGAGTGTCCGGAATCAAACCTGCACGGAGTTTGAAATCATCGTCGTGGATGATGGGTCCGAAGATAACACGGCGAGCGCAGTTCCGCGATCCCCGAATTGCCGCTATATCCGAATCCAACATTCCGGTCTGCCGGCAATCGCGCGCAATGCCGGCGCGCGGACGACGAATGCCGAGTATCTAGCATTCCTCGACTCCGACGATGAATGGTTTCCGCATAAGCTCGAGAAACAAACAAAGACGATGTCGGCAATGTCGTGTGGACTGGTATGCTCGAATGCCCGTTCGAACGGCGCGCGGCCTTATTTGCGTCCTGGACGGAAATACACTGGACGCGTTTTAAAAGACTTGGTCGTGGACAATTTTGTAATTACTTCGAGCGCCATCGTCAGACGCGATCTATTCGAGCGAGCCGGCGGGTTCTGCGAAGATCCCGTAGTACGGGGAGTTGAAGATTATGATCTATGGCTTCGCCTCGCCGCTTTCGCCGATTTCCATTACATCGACGAAGAGTTGCTTCTCTACAGCGTATCGGGCGAGAGCTTAAGCCGTACGCGTTCCATGCTTTCACATTGGAAGGGAATGGAGTTTATCTTCTCTCGAGTGGGGAATACACCAGAACTGGCTGGGATATTGAACCGGCAACTTGCAGCCTGCAGAAGCTCGATGTGTGATGAATATCTTTCGGCGGGACAGTATCGGCAGTTCGCCAGGGCGTTTGGCGGTCTCTGCAGAGAGCGTCCCACTGCCGTAGCTAAATACCTCGCGCGAGGCCGATGGATCAGCCACGGATTACGCGGATTGCGCGGATGAAGATTCTGCACACGGTTGAGTTTTATTTCCCGAGTAGAGGCGGGGCGCAGGAGGTCGTTCGCCGGATTTCGGAAGAATTGGTGAAGCGGGGACATGAGGTCACGGTTGCGACGACGAAGTTGGCCGAGCGGCAGACGCGTTCGTTAAACGGCGTCCGGATCGAGGAATTTGCCGCTTCCGGAAATGCTGTCCGCGGCTGTGCGGGAGAAGTCGCGCGCTATCAGCAATTCCTGTGCACCGGCAATTTCGACGTCATGATGAATTACGCCGCGCAGCAGTGGGCGACGGATCTGGTCTACGCGGTGATCGATCGGCTGCCGTATCGCAAGATCATGGCTCCGTGCGGATTTTCGGCGCTCTTCGACAGGCGTTACGAATCTTACTTTCGGGATTTGCCGAAGGTGTTGCGGAAGTACGATCGTCTCATTTTTCATTCGCACTCCGGACGTGACGTTGAATTCGCTCGAACACATGGAATCGAACGCCATTCCGTGATTCCAAATGGCGCATCATTCGAAGAGTTTGCGGAGCCGGACCTCTCGTTTCGCAGCCGGTACAATATTCCGCGCGAACAACCGCTGCTGCTCACCGTTGGAAGCCACACCGGGGCCAAGGGACACGCGCTCACCATCGAAGCATTTCGACGCGCGAAGATCGGGCCGGCGACGTTTGTCATCATCGGCAACACGATTGGCAGTCCAGGATGTCTTCCAAGATGTTACGTGCAGGCGAAGTTGGTAGAACTGACCACGTTTGCGAAGAAACAGGTGATGCTTTTGAACCCGCCGCGAAAGGACGTCGTGTCGGCTTACCATTCGGCGGATCTCTTCGTGTTTGGATCGAGCATCGAATGCTCTCCGATTGTATTGTTCGAAGCGGCGGCCTCTCGAACACCATTTCTCTCGTCGAATTGCGGCAACGCTGCGGAAATTGCCGAATGGACCGGCGGCGGCAGAGTGCTGCCGACCGCTCAAATGCTGAATCAAGTTCAAGTGCTGCCGCCTGCAACGGCGACTTCGATGGCCAACGAGATCGAGGAGCTCTTATCGGACAAAGCGGCTTTGGAATCCATGGGCGAAGCCGGTTTTCAAGCTTGGAAGAGCCGGTTCACGTGGGAGAACATCGCAGCGCAGTACGAGCAAGTCTACAAAGTGTGGTGAGCTGACCGATGCGGATTTTGTACGTCGCGCCAAAGTACGATTACGGCAAGCCGGAGCAGGGCTATAGCTTCGAACATCACAACTTCTATGACTTTTTCGAGAGAAGCGGCCACAGCATCGTTTACTTCGACACATTGAGCCTGCTCGAGGAGCTTGGCAAAGAAGCCATGAACCGCCGTTTGTTGGAAACGGCAAAAGCCGGGCAGGCCGATATCATGTTCACGGTGCTTTTCACGGACGAGCTCGATCAAGCGGTCGTGCGGCGGATATCCGAAGAAACGAATACCGTCACCCTGAACTGGTTTTGCGACGACCATTGGCGTTTCGACAACTATTCGCGGCAGTGGGCTCCGTGCTTCAATTGGGTTGTGACGACGGCCAAAAGCGCCGTTCCAAAGTACGTCCGCTTGCCTTATCCGCACGCCATCAAGAGCCAGTGGGGCTGCAATCACTTGCTCTATCAGAAACTCGATCTGCCCATGGAGTACGACGTCAGTTTCGTGGGCCAGCCGCATGGAAACCGGCGCGACGTTATCCGCGTGCTTCAGAAGAATGGGATCAAAGTTCATACCTTCGGAGCGGGATGGCGATCGGGCCGCGTCTCTCAAGACATGATGATTCGAATTTTCAATCAGAGCCGGATCAACCTGAATTTATCGAACGCTTCCGTTTCTTCGGACGGAGACGTGCCGAAGTTGAATCCGCATCTGGAGCGGGTTCGAAGAACTTTGGACCACGTGCCTTTCGGAGGCCAGGTCAAGAAGCTGGGAGCCGCTCTGCTGGCGCTCGCGCCCGCGAAGAGCTCGGTGGAATCGGTAAACGCGGTCAATTATTTCGAGCAGATCAAGGGGCGGAACTTCGAAGTGCCCGGCTGTGGCGGTTTCATGCTGACCGGCAAAGCGGACGATCTGGAAAACTATTACCAGTTCGGGAAAGAAATTGTCTGTTTCGAGGATATCCACGATCTGATCGATAAAATTCGATACTACCTGGCGCACGAAGAGGAACGCGCAGCGATAGCGCGGGCAGGCTACGAGCGCACGTTGCGTGAACATACATACACCCATCGTTTCGAAGCCATTTTCAAAGAGATGAACCTGACGCATGCGTGATGCCCCGCCGGTTTCCGTGGTGATGCCGGTTTACAATTCGGCCCATGTCGTGGCTGACGCGGTGGAAAGCATCCTGCATCAGACGTTCGGCGATTTTGAATTCATCATCGTCGATGACGGCTCAACGGACTCGACCGAAGAGATTCTCCGCGAATATGCCGCTCTCGACGGCCGTATCAAGCTGTACAACCAGGGAAACTGCGGGCTGATCGCTTCACTCAATCGATATTGCCGGGTTGCGAATGGTAAATACATCGCCCGTATGGACGCCGACGATATCAGTTTGCCCGCGCGGCTGGAAAAGCAATTCCGGTATTTGGAAGCGCATTCGGAGGTCGGCGTTCTCGGCACGTGGATTCAAGATGTCGATAGCAATCGGACCCCAATCATCGAGTGGCCGGTTCCGGCAGATCCTGTCGTGGTACGGTGGTTTCTGTTCTTCGGCAATTGCATCGCCCATCCTTCGGTGATGATGCGGCGGGAATTGCTCGATCGGCTGGGTTACTATCGACCGAGTGCAATCCATGTCGAAGACTACGATCTGTGGATTCGAGCGGCGGAAGTAACCGGCCTGGCAAATCTGCCGGAGGTGCTCGTTCAATATCGGATTTCGGCGGAAAGCGTGTCGAGCCGGAACGTATCGGCGCAAGACGAGAGGGCCGCGGCTTTGAGTTCGGCGCTGAGGCAAACGGGTGATATTGTCCAGTTGTATGAGACCTATGTCACCAAAGTTCGCCCTGACCGGAAGCAGAAAGCGGAGATTGCTCTGGATGTGATTCGACGGACCGGAGTAGGGTTGCGGTCTCTCCGATTCCTACCCGAGCTTTTGTCACTTCACGCGTTAAAAATGGCGTTTTCGGTGGGAACGTGGTCTGTCAAATATCGGGGGAGGATTTCCGGACGACAAAGATAGAATAAGCCACGGATTTCACGGATTACGCGAAACCCGCTTACTTCGCGGAGAGCTGAGTCAGTAAGGAAGCGCTATCAAAGAACAGCCATTCTTCCTTGAGCTTGCCGTTATCGAAGCGAAAAATATCGACGAATGGCAGCGCGATTTTCTTACCGGTTTTCTTGATATTGATTGCGGCGAAATCGCCGTCGTTGGTCCCCTCGAATGTTCCAACGACACTGACGTAATTGCCGGCGCCCCAGACGCTTTCAGGATTAATTCTTGCGTCGGAGAATGCCTTCCAATACTGCTTATTCATCTCGGCGGTTTGCTTTTTATTCTGATTGTTGGGTTGTGTCAGGTCATGGAACACGTAGTCGTCGGCCACAAGCATATCGACGGCCGACTGGTCGTGTTTATTCCAGGCAGCGATCTGGGCGTTTTCCATCTCAACATTCTTCATTTCCGTCTCATCGTTTTTCGCGATAACGATTACGGGCGCCGGTACGCCAATTTCCGCCAACGGGCGTCCGCCGCTTTTCAAGAAGCCCATTTGGGCTTCGAGGGTGATGCCGTCCATAGCGCCGATTTCTTTCACAACCCGGCCGCCGGAATCGGTCTCGATCGAATGACCAAAAAACAATCCTATCTTTCGGTTTCGCCCCGGCAGCACTTTACCGTCAGGGCCGAAAAGGGGGCCGGTGTTGGTGCCTTTCAGCAGGTAGATGCTGCTGATGCGATCGCCATTCACGAGAATCAACTGGCCTTCGCTACGCGCATCGGGGAACGTTTTCATGAAGTCCTCGGATGCTTTCACGATTTCCGCAGGTCCAGTCGCCGATAGCTTCCCGTACCCTGGTTGTCGAGAAACTGCGGTTGGACTATAGCATTTTTGGATTTCGTCCCATTTCTGCGCATTGAAGTTGTTCCAACAATCCTGATACCACTGCGCAAAAGCTTCCGGTGTGCCCCGCTTCACGTTCGCCGGCGGTTGTTCTTTAGATGAGCTGCAGGCCGAGACCATTCCCGCGACAGCCAGTCCCAGAAGTAGTACGAAGCCAGTTCTGATGTTCATGTGCTCTTCCATGGCTTCCTCGAACCCTATTATGAACCCAGTTGCTTTTCATTGTACGGATTTGACTGCTTTACCCTGCTTGGCTTGAAGAAACTCGAGATTGATACGCGCATCCGTAAGACTTGGATCGAGGCGCACGGCTTCCCCGTATTCAGCGATTGCATCGTCGATACGTCCTTGGTTTCCCAGCGTCGTGCCCAGGTTATTGTGCGCGCCGGCAAAATCCGGTTTCAGGCGGATCGCCTCGGAAAATTCGGTCTTGGCCCGATCGAGTTTTCCTTGCAGAAGGTAGTCTATGCCGAGCGCGTTGTGAGCTTCGGCAAAATCGGGTTTGCTGCGGAGCACTACGGACAAATGATCGGCGGCTTCGCCGAGCGCCGTATGATTCTTGATCAGAAGGGTGGCCAAACTATACCGCGCCCCGATATTTTGCGGCTCGATACGCGCCGCTTGCGAGAAATGGAAAATCGCTTCGTCCAAATCGTTTTGATCTTGCAGAGCGACGCCCAAATTGAAGTGTGCGAGCTCGTTTTCGGAGGTCACATCCAGGGCGTGCGACCATAGCGCACGGCTGCTGGCCCAATACTCCAGTTGCGTCCGCGTTCTCCAGATGCACGCGGCGATCGCAATTCCGCCCGCGAGGAGCAAAATGTACTTTCGTTGGGGCAAACGGACGAGTGCTTCACCAGCGCCGAAAACGACGATGATGAATAATCCGATTAGCGGCACGTAGGTATAACGGTCCGCCGTAGCTTGTCGTCCGACCTGAACCAACCCGATAACGGGAACCAGCATTCCGATGAACCAAAACCAGCCGACTGGAATGTAAGGCCGGCGTTCTGCTGAGAGGACCGAGACAGTACTCACCGCTACTAGAGCCAAAGCCGCCAGCCACCACCAACTCACAACGGTCAAGGCAGCGGGGTATAGCAAGGCCAACCGCGCGGGCCACAGCATTCGTTTCACGTAGTCAAAGTAAGCCACGAATGCATTAGCAAGGCGAGTAGCGATTGGAATTGCATCGACTCCGACGACGGACCCTCCTGTATGCTGGGCCACATAAGTCACGATGCTGGAGATGATCGCCAGGATGAGCAACGGGAGTTTCTCGACAGCCAATTGAGCAATGTTAGACGGGTTTCGTAGTGTCAAACGCCTGAGAGGCCAAAAGTCCAGCAGCAGCAAAACGAACGGTAGTGTCACGAGCATTGGTTTAGCCATGAGGCCTAACGCAAAGAAAGCCGGCACAGGGCAGTACGCCGACACTCGTGGACGTCGAGCATAGGCGGCGTACGCGCACAGCGTCAGCATTCCGAAGAAGGTGCTCAACACGTCCTTACGCTCGGCGATCCACGCTACGGACTCTACGTGAACGGGATGGACGGCAAACAAAGCTGCAATGGCAGTGCTCGGCCCAGGCGCTCCAGTAGTCTTAACCAGAAACCAAAACAAGAGAAGGCTATTGGCGATGTGCAAGAAGACATTGATAAGGTGATGGGCGCCGGCATTCGCGCTGAATAACTGAACGTCAAGCATGTGGGACAGCCACGTGAGGGGATGCCAGTTGGATTGATATCCAGTAGTAAAGGCCCAGATGATTCCGTGCCACGTCAGTCCGCCCGTGACGTTCGGATTTTGAGCGACATATTGCGGATCGTCGTAATTAATGAAGCCGTATTGCCTCACCGGTGCGTATGCAAAGAAGGTGATAGCGATCAGAAAGGTGATACACCACACATTGTTTGCCCGGCTCACGTGTTTCTATCTGCCGTTACTTGCCGCGCGGCGCGCGAGTTCCAAATTTTCGCGGATTCCGGCCAATTCCGGTTTGAGGCGCTGGGTTTCGGTAAATTCCGCGACCGCTTCGGC
>Ga0209058_1000702_pt1 | contig 29280 bp, 28 predicted proteins | sample GraSoiAngelo_147_FD_185904 | JGI IMG/M metagenome (GOLD analysis project Ga0209058, IMG submission 185904) | Grasslands soil microbial communities from the Angelo Coastal Reserve, California, USA - 14_1009_05_40cm (SPAdes) (version 2) | ecosystem: Environmental > Terrestrial > Soil > Grasslands ... | reverse complement strand
CGTCCCCGCGATGACCTCCATCAACTCGCTCTGGCCGTTGCCCTCGACCCCGGCGATACCGAGAATCTCGCCCTGGCGCAGATCGAACGTGACACCCTTCAGCGCCGGCACCCCTCGGTCGGAGTTCGCAGAAACGTCCTCGACCCTCAGCACGACGGCACCAGGCTTGGCGGGTTTCTTGTCTACGCGCAGAAGGACCGCCCGGCCGACCATGAGCGTCGCGATCTCCTCTTCGTTGGTTTCCCTCGTCGTCAGGTGACCGACGACTTGGCCTCGGCGCATGACTGTGATGCGGTCGGAGATGTCGAGCACCTCCTTGAGCTTGTGGCTGATGAAGATGATCGTCTTGCCGGATTTCACGAGATCGCGCAGGACGACGAACAGCTCCTTCGTCTCTTGTGGAGTGAGGACGCCCGTCGGCTCGTCGAGGATCAGGATGCCGGCGCCGCGGTAGAGCACCTTGACGATCTCGGCTCGCTGCTGCAACCCGACGGGCAGATCACCCATTCGCGCGTCGGGATCGAGCGCAAGGCCGTAACGCTTCGTCAGGTCGTTGATCGCATTGCGCGCGCGTGCGTGGTCGTAGAGGTCCGTCCCGGTCACGGGCTCCCGGCCCAGCATGATGTTCTCCCCGACCGAGAAAACCGGTATGAGCATGAAGTGCTGGTGCACCATGCCGATGCCCAGCGAGATGGCATCGCGCGGTCCCGCCATGTGCACCGGCTTGCCGTTGATGAGGATCTCGCCTGAATCGGGGCGGATGAGCCCGTACAGGATGTTCATCAACGTCGACTTGCCGGCGCCGTTCTCGCCCACAAGCGCGTGGATCTCGCCGGTGCGAACGCTGAGGTCGACGTGGTTGTTGGCGAGCACGCCCGGAAACTGCTTGGTGATGCCGCGCATCTCGACCGCGAGCTGCTGGTCGCTCATTCGGAGCCCGGCACGTACGGGAGGCCATCATGGGCTGGCGGCGTGCTGCGGCCGACGAGGCCCGCCAGTATGACAAGGGTGAGGATGTAGGGCAGCATGCTCAGGAGATACGGCGAGATGTGGATGGTCGAGTTGTTGTCGTAGATCGCCTGCCCAAGTCCGAATATCAGGCACGCGATGAAGGCGCCAAACGGCGTCCACTTGCCAAAGATCACCGCCGCGAGCGCGATGTAGCCTCGACCGTCCGTCATGTTGGGGACGAACGTGTTCGAGACGCCGATCGCGAGGAATGCGCCGGCGAGGCCTGAGAGCAGCCCGCTCGAGATCACAGCGCTGTAGCGGATGAGGAAAACGTTGATGCCTGCGGTGTCGGCTGCCTGCGGGTGCTCGCCGACCGCCCTGATCCGAAGCCCGAGCCTGGTCCTGAACAAGAGGATATGGATCCCGACCAACAGGATCAGTGCGAGGTAGACGACCACGTTCTGCTGGAAGAGGACCTTGCCAAAGAACGGGATCTGGTCGAGGCCGTGGATGTCGATGTACGGGAGACCCTCGGTCGGCCCGATATGCCCGATGTCTTGCAGGCCGTAGATGCGGTTGACCAGGAATACGGTCAGTCCCGCCGCGAAGATGTTGATGGCGATTCCGCTGACGATCTGGTCCGCGCGGAACTGGATCGACACCACAGCGTGGATCGAAGCGATCAATCCACCGGCGATGATCGCCACCGCCGTGGCCAGCCAAGCGTTGTGCCAGGCGAGGTCCGCGACGACCGCGAAGAACGCGCCGGTGAGCATCATGCCCTCCATGGCGATGTTCACGACGCCGCTGCGTTCAGAGATGACGCCTCCGAGCGCGGGCAGCAGGAGCAAGACGGCCGCGGCAAGCACCGCCTGCCACAGGTTCGCCGTCAGGAGCAGCTGGCCGACATCGCCGAGCGCGCTCATGTCGGCTCCGGGGGAGGGACCGCCGCCTCTGACATCAAGCCTGCCGCCGGCGGAAGCTCGGGCGGCAGCTCGGCCGACGCGCGACCGAAGGGCAGGCCCCTCCGGATCGCGCCGACAAAGTTGGCGGCGATGCTGAACAGGATGAGCGCCTGCAGGACAAGCACCAGGTTGCTTGAAATCCCGGCATCGCTCTGCATGATCGACCCGCCCGCGTGCAGAGCGCCGAACAGCAGCGACGCGACGACGATGCCGACAGCACTACCCAGGCCGAGTAGCGCGACCGCGATCGCGTCGAAGCCGGTCGTGTCGCTGAAGTACATGTCGGTCAGGTTGTGGTCGACCCCGGCAACCTGGATCGCTCCCGCCAGCCCCGCAAAGGCTCCCGCGATGAGCATCGTGAGAATGATCGTGCGGCGGACGCTGATCCCAGCGTAGCGAGCCGCCTTCTGACTCTGACCGACCGCCCGGATCTCATAACCGAACGACGTCCGCCACAACAGGAAGGCGAAGATTGCGGCAGCCGCGAGCGCGATGAGCAACCCGGTATGCACGCGGTACACGCTTGCGGGCAAACCGAAGATGATCAGTGAATTGTCCGAGGGCAAAAGCGTCGGAAGGCGTGCGCCATGGCCGATCGGCAGCGAGGTCGACGTGCCCTCGCGCAATTGCAGCGGGCCGCCGATGATGAGGTAGCGAAGGAGCCACTGCGCGACGTAGTTCAGCATGATTGTCGTCACGACCTCGTGAGCACCGACGGTAGCCTTCAGCACCCCCGCGATTCCCGCCCACAGCGCGCCGGCGGCCATCCCGCCAAGCAGCACCATGGGCAGCAGGATGGGCGAAGGCAGACCGCTGAACTTGACCCCGATCGCCGTGCAGGCGATCGCCCCGGCGATCAGCTGGCCCTCGGCGCCGATGTTGAACAGGCCGGCACGAAACGGAAGCGCCACCGCGACTCCGGTCGTGATGAGCGGGGTGAGGAAGACGATCGTGTTGGAAATCTGCAGCGCAGAGTTCTCGCCCTGCGCGCATGCGATACCAATACCGCCGCACAGGAGCCCGGAATAGGCGTCCACGGGATTGGCGCCAGTGACCAGACAGATGAGAGCGCCGACGACGAACGCGAAGAGCACGGACCCGAGCGGCATTCCGAGGCCGCCGGCCAGACGCCGGATCGCGGGTGGCAGCCCCGGCGGTCGGGGACGGGCGGCGCGTGCGCCCGTCCCCGAGGCAGTTGCTATGCGGGAATGTCCGCGGGCGGGGTCAGGGCGCCGGACTTGATCTGGCCCTGGACCTTGTCCAACTCAGCCTTCAGGTCCGCCGGCAGGTCGAAGTTGTCGACCGCGTAGCCCGCTCCTTCGTTGGCGATGCTGAACGTCAGCGCACCGCCCTGGAACTGGCCCTGCACCACGTTGTGGATCGCTGTGTATGTCGCCACGTCGACCTTCTTGAGGGCGCTGGCGATGACCGACGGGTCGGCGTCCTTCTGGTCGGCGTCGACGCCGATGCTGTATACGCCGGACTGTCCGGCCTGCTGAAGGGCGCCCAGGCCGCAGCCGCCGGCCACCTGGAACACGATGTCGGCCTGCTGGTCGATCTGAGCCTTTGCGACGGACTTGCACTTGGCGGGGTCGTTGAAGTTGTTCGAGTAGCCGACCAGGACCTTGATCGACGGGTCTTCCATCTTGGCCGCCCACTTATAGCCCGCGATGTAGTGGTTGACCGGCGGGATGCTGACTCCGCCCACGGCGCCAATCACGTGCTGGTTCTTCTTGGATTTGCCGTTCTTCTCCAGCCATCCGGCCATGGCGCCGACCATGGCGCCAGCGTCCTGCTCCTTGAAGAACAGCGAGACGACGTTCGAGTGCTTGAGGTCAACGCCGTTGGCGTCGGTGCCGGCGCCGTCGATGATCGCGAAGTGGATGTTCGGGAATGTGCCCGAGACGGTACCGACCGCCTGTTGCATAAGGAAGCCGACCCCAATCACCAGGTCGTAGTTCTTGCTCGCGAAGTCGGTGAGGTTCGGGATGTAGTCAGCGCCCGTCTTCGACTCCTTGACGTCGCCCTGGATCTTGAAGTCGGTCTTGGCCTTCTCGAGACCGACATCCGCCAGGTGGTTGAAGCTTTTGTCGTTGAGGCCACCGGTGTCGGTGACCAATCCGATCTTGAATGTCTTCGCCGGCGTTCCGCCGCCGCTTGAGCCGCAGGCCACGACCAGGACCATGGCGACAGCAATCAAGCCGACGAACCTAAGACGCTTGTGACCCATCCTCATCGCTCCCTATCAGAACTGAAGCCCGGGTGAATCCCAGGCGCGTTTCCCTTGATCGGGCGGATTGTACACCCGCTTACGATTGCCTCCGATGAACCCTTTGGAGGTCATCGGACGCAAGCGCGACGGGCATGAGCACTCGCCGGAAGAGATCGAGTTTCTCCTCTCCGGCTACATCCGCGGCGAGATCGCCGACTACCAGATGGCGGCCTGGTTGATGGCAGTTTGCATTCGGGGCATGACCGCCGCGGAGACGCTTGCGCTGACCCAGACGATGGTGGCGAGCGGCGAGGTGCTCGACCTCAGCGCGATCCCGGGGATCAAGGTCGACAAGCACTCGACTGGAGGCGTCGGCGACAAGGTGACCCTGATCGCGGCGCCGCTGGCGGCGGCGTGTGGCGTCAAGGTGCCGAAGCTGAGCGGCCGCGCCCTCGCCCACACGGGCGGCACCCTCGACAAGCTCGAGTCGGTGCCCGGTCTCACGGTTGACCTGGACCCAGATCGATTCATCAAGCAGGTGCGAGAGGTTGGGATCGCGGTCGCATCCCAATCGCCACGCATGGTGCCGGCCGACAAGCTGCTGTACGCGCTACGCGACGTCACCGCGACCGTGCCGTCGATTCCGCTGATCGCTTCGAGCGTGATGTCGAAGAAGATCGCCGCCGGCGCCGATGCAATCGTGCTGGACGTGAAGTTCGGCCGGGGCGCGTTCATGCCCGACGTCGCCTCGGCCGAGGAGCTGGCCGCCGAGATGGTCGAGCTTGGAGAGGGTGCGGGGCGCCGGACGGTGGCGCTGGTGACGGCGATGGACAACCCTCTCGGGCGCTCAGTCGGTAACGCCTTGGAGGTGCAGGAAGCCCTGGACGCGCTCGCCGGCGTGGGCGACGACGAGCTGCTCGAGGTTTGTCTGCGCGTGACTCGTGAGATGTGCGAGGTCGCCGGAGTCTCGGCCGATCCCGAGAAGGTCTTGCGGGCGGGGGCCGGGCGGCAGACTTTCGAGCGAATGCTCGCGGCCCAGGACGGGCACCTGGAGCGCGGACTGCCCGTGGCGCCGGTGCAGGTTGCCGTCAAGGCCGAATCCGACGGCCACGTCGAAGCCATCGATGCCCTGGAGGTTGGACTCGCCGCGATCGAGCTCGGCGCGGGACGGATCCGCAAGGAGGACAAGGTCGATCCTGCGGCGGGCTTCGTGATCGAAGCTCAAGTCGGAGCCCGAGTCGCCGCGGGCGACCCTCTGGTGACCGTTCATGCGCGTTCGCAAGCGCTCGTCGACCGCGTTTCGAAACGGCTGGTCGGTGCGTGGAGACTCAGCGACAGTCTTGTGCGCCGGCCACCTCACGTGCTGGCCCGGGTCGATAAAAACGGGATCACCAAGGGCGGCTAGTATTCGCCCGATGGCGGTGACGGAAAAGAAATACCACGTCGGTCTCGGCCCCGGCGACGTCGGCGATTACGTGCTGGTGCCGGGCGATCCGTTTCGGACGCCGCTCATCGCGAAACATCTCGACGATGCGCACGAGGTCGCGTTCAGCCGCGAGTACCGCACGTTCACCGGCAGAGTTGAGGGAGTGCCCGTCTCCGCGATGTCCTCCGGAATGGGCGGGCCGTCGGTCGCGATCGGCGTCGAGGAGCTGCATGAGCTTGGCGTGCACACGCTCTTGCGCGTAGGCACGTGCGGAGCGTTGCAGCCCGGGATCAAGATGGGCGATCTCGTGATCGCAATCGGCGCAGTGCGCAGCGAGGGGACGCCGGACGGCTACGTGCCGAAGGAATTCCCCGCGATTGCGTCGCTTGATGTGGTGAACGCCCTGATCGAGTCAGCCGAGGCCTTGCGGGTCCCGTACCACGTCGGACTCATGCGCTCGGTCGACGCGCTGTATTCGGACCTGGTGCCGGATCAGATGCCGCGGCCTGATCTGCGAGGCGAGCTGGAAATGTGGACGAAGGCAGGGATCATCGGCAATGACATGGAAACCTCCACGCTGTTGATCGTTTCGCGGCTGCGCAAGATGCGGGCGGGCACCGTATGCCTGTGCGTGGACGAGGTTGGCGCGGGCGAGATCCATCACCTCGACCCTTCATATATGGACCGCATGCTGGCGGTCGCGGTCGACGCAATCCGGCGGCTGATCAAGCGCGACGCAAGTGCCGCTAAGCGTCAGTAAGCACCCGCTCGTCGCGGACAGCCTGCGAGGCCTGCGCGACAGCAGCACCGAGCCCGAGGAATTTCGGACTCTCGCTCGCAACGTGATCACCATGCTGCTCTACGAAGCCACGGCGGACCTTCCGGTGCGGCGCGGCAAGGTGCGGACGCCGCTCGCCGAGGCCGACGCGATCGAGATCGAGGCCGAGGTGGTGGCGATCCCGGTGCTGCGAGCGGGTCTTGGACTCCTCGCGCCAGTGCTCGAGCTGCTGCCGCGGGTCAGCGTCGGCTACATCGGCCTGGAGCGTGACGAGGAGACCGCGGTCGCACGCATCTACTACAAGAAGCTGCCGAAGCTCAGGGGCAAGATCCCGCTCTTGCTCGACCCGATGCTCGCCACGGGCGGTTCGGCGGCCCAGGCGCTCGACCTGATCAAAGAGGCCGGCGGGCGCGACACGCGCATGGTGTGCATTGTGGCCGCGCCGGAAGGGGTGAAGGTGCTCGAGGAGCGGCACCCCGAAGTCGACGTCTACACCGCGGCACTGGATGAGCGCCTCAACGACAAGGCGTACATCGTGCCGGGGCTGGGCGACTTCGGCGACAGGCTGTTCGGGACGGGGAACTAGGGCAGCCCCATCCCAGCCCTTCGGGCCGGACTTCCCCACAAGTGGGGAAGATTTCCTCTCTCCCTAGCCGAATTTCGCGGCGTAGGCGGATTCGTTGCAGCGGCGCAGCTCGTCGTCGGTCATGCCTGCGGCGGACATGAGGTCGTACTCGTGGCTCAGGGTCGTGTCTGCCACCGTTCGCGAGTCTGTGCTGATCGTGCAGCGGACGCCTGAGCGGACCAGGGCCGGCAGCGGATGCTCGGCCAGTGTCTGCACGGCCTTGCACTTCCAGTTCGCCGTCGGACACATGTCCAGGACGACTCCCTCGTCGCGAATTCGTTCCACTATCCGCGGTTCGCGCGCGCCGATCACGCCGTGGGCGATGCGCTCTACACCAAGCCTGAGGGCGTCCTCGACGTTGGAGGGATCGCCAGCCTCGCCCGCGTGGCAGGTCAGATGGAGCCCGGCCGCGCGGGCCGCCGCGAAAGCCGGGGCGTGAGGCGCCGCGGGGTAGAGAACCTCGTCGCCCGCGAGGTCGAAGCCGACCACTTTCCCTGCGAAGCGGCCGGCGACCTGCGCCAGCTCGACGTTCTCGTCGGGCGAGTGCTGCCGCATCGCGCAGACGATGGCCATCGCCTGGATCGGTCCGGCCTCGAGGCCGGTCAGCACTGCTTGGATCACCCGCTCCATGGCCAGCCCGCCGCGCAGGTGCAGTCGCGGTGCCCACCGCACCTCGAGGTAGTCGACGTTTTCGGCAGCGGAGTCCTCGCACAGCTCCCGCGCGATGCGCTCGAGAGCGGCTTCGGTTTGCATCACCGCGATCGCGTCGTCGAAGTACGTGATGTACTCGGCCTGGCTGTGACAGTCGTCGGGCGCGACCATCCGAAGGCCTTGCCTTCCGGCCAGGTCCTCCGCCGTGGACAGGCGTACTGCTCCATCCAGGTGCGAGTGCAGCTCGGCTTTCTTCCAGCCGAAGAATCGCGCCTCTATGTCAGGGCGTAGATGTGAGGCAGCTCGCGATACAGCCCGGCGTAGTCGAGGCCGTAGCCGATCACGAAACGGTCGGGGATGACAAAGCCGGTGAAGTCGATCGTGACCTCGACCTGGCGGCGCGCCGGTCGGTCGAGCAGCGCCGCCAGCCGCACCGAGGCGGCGCCGAGCCGCCGAATCCGTCGCGCGACTGCGTTCACGGTGACGCCTGAGTCGATGATGTCCTCGACCAGCAGCACGTGGCGGCCGACAAGTGTGCCCTCCACCATGTGCGCCAGCTTCAACCGACCGTTGCTCGACGTTCCGGTCGGATAGCTTGAAGCGCGCACGAACTCGAGCTCGGCGGGGATGCTCAGGCTGCGAAGCAGGTCGGCGGCGAAAACGGTGGCGCCCTTGAGGATGACGACCATCACCAGCGGTGTGTCGATGTCGGCATAGACCTCCGAGATGCGGCGGCCCAAGCGATGAACCCGTCGCGCGATCTGCGCCGAGCTGATCATCGGCTTGGGGTGTCTGGCCCGGTCCAGCGCAAGTCCCGACGCTTCGCTCGGGGCCGGCTGGGTGAGGACCTCAGTCATGCAACTGCAAGTTTAGGGACGATCAAACACCAATTGGATGCCACACTGTTTTCATTTCCATGAAAGCGGAGATCAGGTAAGGACTCATCTCGTCCTTTGTGAGCTTGATGACACGCTTTACGTTGCCTGCCGCTGATTCCTCGATTGCTTTGATTTCGTCGGTGGTGCAACCCGCCGTGTCGATCGCGTTGATGTCCATGTGAGACGAGAGCCAGGGCAGGAGCTCCTTGCGCTGGCCGCTGATGATGTTGACGACGCCGGCGGGCAGGTCGCTCGTGGCGAGCACCTCGGCCAGCGTCAGCGCGGCCAACGGCTGCGATTCCCCCGCGAGCGCAACCACGACGTTGCCTCCGCAAAGCACCGGCGCGAGCCGGCGTACGAGCCCGCTGAGCGCGTCCCCTTCCGGCGCGACGATGGCGACTACGCCGGTCGGCTCGGGGATGGTGAAGTTGAAGTACGGCCCCGCGACCGGGTTCACGGTGCCGGTGACCTGCGGAAGCTTGTCGGTCCAACCCGCGTACCAGACAAGCGTCTCGACCGAGCGCTCGAGCTCGCGCCGCGCGCGCACGCCCCCGCCCAGCAGCTCGACGAACTGGGCCGCCCGGCCGTCCAGCATCTCCGCTGCGCGATAGAGGATCTGGCCGCGATTCATCGCGGTGCGACCGGCCCATCCGGGGAAGGCGGTGCGTGCGGCGCGCACGGCGTCGCGCAGGTCTTTCCGCGAGCCGCGGGGCACGTTCACCATGCCGTCGGGCCGGTAGGCGCGGCCCGACTCGGAGCGGACGAACTCGCCGTTGACGAACAGCTTGTACGTCTTGCGCACGTCCATCAGTTGAGATCCACGTAGGGGAGCAGGCCGTGGACGCCACCCTCGCGGCCGAAGCCGGATTCCTTGTAGCCACCGAACGGCGAAGTCGGGTCGAAGCGGTTGAACGTGTTGGCCCACACCACGCCCGCCCGCATGCGCTCCGCCATCCAGAGGATGCGCGATCCCTTGTCCGTCCACACGCCGGCGGAAAGGCCGTACGGCGTGTTGTTCGCCTTCTCCACCGCCTCGTTCGGCGTCCGGAACGTCAGCACCGAGAGGACCGGTCCAAAGATCTCCTCCCGTGCGATCCGGTACGACTGCGACACGTTCGTGAACAGCGTGGGCGGGAACCAGAACCCGCGCTCAGGCAGCACGCACTCGGGCTGATAGAGCTCGGCTCCCTCGTCGACGCCGGACTCGACCAGGCCCTGGATCTTCTCGAGCTGCGCCCGCGAGTTGATCGCTCCGATGTCGGTGTTCTTGTCGAGCGGATCGCCCAGGCGCAGCGTCGAAAGCCTCCGCTTCAGCTTCTCGAGCAGCGGCTCTGCGATCGACTCCTGGACCAGCAGCCGGCTGCCGGCGCAGCAGACGTGTCCCTGGTTGAAGTAGATGCCGTTGACGATGCCCTCGACCGCCTGGTCGAGGGGCGCGTCCTCGAAAACGATGTTGGCGGCTTTGCCACCCAACTCGAGCGTCAGCCTCTTGCCGCTGCCGGCGATCGCGCGTTGGATGAGCTTGCCGACCTCGGTCGAGCCGGTGAACGCGACTTTCTTGACGCCAGGGTGCGAGACCAGAAGCGAGCCCGTCTTGCCCGCGCCGGTGACGATGTTGACCACACCGGGCGGCAGCTCCGCCTGCATACAGATCTCCGCGAAGAGCATCGCCGACAGGGGCGTTGTCTCCGCGGGCTTGAGCACGACGGTGTTGCCGGCGGCGAGCGCCGGCGCGATCTTCCACGACAGCATCAGGAGCGGGAAGTTCCACGGGATGACCTGGCCCGCGACGCCGAGCGGGCGCGGCTTGCGATTCGGAAAGGCCCACTCGAGCTTGTCGGCCCAGCCCGCGTAATAGAAGAAGTGGGCGGCGCTCAGCGGGATGTCGACGTCCCGCGACTCCTTGATCGGCTTGCCGCCGTCCATCGTCTCGACGACCGCCAGCTCGCGCGACCGCTCCTGGAGCAGTCGCGAGATCCGGAATAGGTAGCGCGACCGGCGCGAGGGCGACAGGCGCGCCCACGAATCGAATGCCTTGCCTGCCGCTTTGACGGCGCGGTCGACGTCCACCTCATCGGCGTCCACGACCTGAGAAAGCGTTTTCTCCGTGGCCGGGTTGATCGTTGGAAAGTGCTTCTTGCTGTGCGCCTCGACCATGCGGCCGCCGATGAACAGCCCGTGGCGCGGCTGGATCTTGACGTGGTCGATCGCCTCCGGCGCCGGGGCGTACTCGAACGCCTGCCGGGCCAGCTCGGCCGATTGCTTCTTGGTGATCGCCATCAGTCGACGGTGAAGTAATCAGCGGACTGATACGCGCCGCTACGTTCCTTGTCGATCTGCATCAGCACGTCGTTGAGGAGGGTCGACGCGCCCAAGCGGAGGCGATCCGGCGTCATCCAATCGGCGCCCAGCGTCTCGTACGTGATCACGAGATACGCAATCGCTTGCTTGGAGGTGCGAATTCCGCCCGCGGCCTTGAAACCGACAGGACGGCCTGTCTCGCGAACGAAGTCGCGGATGGCTTCCATCATCACAAGCGCGACGGGCAGCGTGGCCGCTGGCTGCACTTTTCCGGTCGAGGTCTTGATGAAGTCCGCGCCGGCGGCCATGGCGAGGATGCTCGCGCGCCGCACTGCGTCGTAGTTGCCGAGCTCGCCGGTCTCGAGGATGACCTTGAGATGTGCGGCGCCGCACGCCTCTTTGACCGCGACGATCTCGTCGTAGACGCGCTGGTAGTCGCCGGACAGGAACGCGCCTCGGTCGATGACCATGTCGATCTCGTGCGCGCCGGCCTGCACCGCCTGCTCGGCCTCGGCGACCTTGATCGAGGTGAAGCTCTGGCCCGAAGGGAACGCGGTCGCTACCGACGCGATGCGCACCGCGCTGCCGCGGAGCGCCTGCACGCAGTCCGCAATGCGAAGCGGATAGACGCACACCGCGGCGACCGAAGGCACCGTGGCGTCGCCGGGCTTGGGCCGGACTGCTTTGGCGCACATCGCCGCGACCTTGCCTGGGGTGTCCGCTCCCTCGAGGGTGGTCAGGTCCATGCAGCGGACCGCCAGGTCGAGCGCCCAGAGCTTCGAGGACTTCTTGATCGAGCGTTTGGCGAGGGAGGCGGCGCGTTCGTCAGCGCCCACCTGGTCGACGCTCCGGACGCCGCGCATGAGGGAGCCGAGGTGCGTGAGCGAGAGCGCGGTCGCCATGTGGGGATTATGCGACGGCGGCTTGTGGCGCAAGGCCGGGGCACCACGGGCGTTTTACCAGCTGACCCTTCAACGCCGTGATTGGGCGGGTCATCGAGGCCGCCCTACTTTTACAAGGCACGTGAGCCCCATCCGGGCCCGCGGCCGGTACTTCCCCGTAAACGGGGAAGAGTTGGGTCTGAAATAGTCGACTTTGTGAAGCGCTGTGCCGCGTTGGCCGCCCTGCTGCTGATGGGTGCTTGCAGCTCTGGCACCGCATCGCAGGCGCGACCGTCGCCCAGTCCCTCGCTTGCCTCGCCGAGTTCTTCGCCCTTGTCGTCGCTGTCGCCCATGCCTCTTCAGCGACTCGAACGATCACTGCCGTCCCCTATCGAAGAGACGGCGGCGGCCGCGGCGGGCGGAAAGCTTTACGTCATGGGAGGTTTCAACGCGGCGGGCGCGAGCCTCAACACCGTCTACGTCTTCGACGGGACGACATGGTCCCTCGGGCCGAGACTTCCTTTTCCGCTGGACCATCCCTCGGCGGCGACCCTCGACGATCGCGTGTACATCGCGGGCGGCCACAGCAACGGACGTGACAGCGCGCGCATGTTCCGGCTTGATGGCGATCGCTGGACGGAGCTGGCGCCGATGCAGTTCGCGCGGGGCGGCCACGCCCTGGTCGCCGCCGCGCGAAAGCTCTACGCGATCGGAGGCAACACAAGCCGGGGCAATGTCGCCGCTGCCGAAGCCTACGACCCCGCGGCGAACACCTGGTCCGTCCTGCCGGCGTTACCGCAGCCGCGCAACCACGTCGCCGGCTTCACCCTGAACGGAATGGTCTGCGTCGACGGAGGCCGATCGCCCACCACCGCGCGCGTCGACTGCCTCGACGTCGCGCGCCGCGCGTGGTCGCGACTCGCCGACTTGCCTCGGGCCGCCAGCGGCGGCGGCGCCGTCACGCTCGGTGGCACCGTCGTCGTGGCGGGCGGCGAGGACGCAAGTGAGACGCGGAACATCGACCAGCTCGTCTACATGTCCGGCGCGCCCGGCGCGACCGGTGCGACCGGCGCGAGCGGATGGACGGTGAAGCAAAAGATGCTGGCGCCACGGCATGGATTCGAGCTCGTCGACTTCCAAGGACGCGCCTGGGCGTGCGGTGGAGGCAGCGCGCCGGGCTTGCACCCGGTCGCGACCTGCACCTCATTCGGGGATGGATTGTCCGCGCTCGCGAATAGCTGATGCGACCGAGAGGGTCAGCCCGCTCAGGACGATGACCAGCAGAGGAACGCCGTAGTTGAACTCCGGCGTCGTCAGGAGCGAAACGTCGGTGTTCCAGACCTGCTCGAGCAGGAGATCGCCGAGCTCGATGATCGCGTAGAAGACCAGGATCACCACGTTGGCGATCAGCGCCGCGAGTGCGATCGGCTCACGCACATACCAGAGCAGGGCCGCAAAAGGGACGGCCGCAAGGAACGGACCGAAGAAGTTGACGATCGACTGACGGACCACGTCAAGCGGCTGGGTGGGCTGCGCGTGCAGCGACCAGATCCAGACGTCCAAGTACCCGAGGTGCCAGGGCCGCGCGATGATCGAGCCCTGGGCGCCGACGGCGTAGATGAGCAGGAGGTGCATCACTTCGTGCGCCCCGAAGGCGGCGACGAACAACAGCAGCGAGACGATCACAACCCTCACGTACATCGGTGGCGGTATAAATCCTCCAATGCCGGACGTGATCAACGCAATCACGGAAGCGCTTCAGATGGCGTTTTTCATGTTCTGGGAGGTCCTGTGGCCCCTCGCGCTCGGCTTCCTGATCTCCGCTGTCGTGCAATCGCTCGTCTCCCGAGAAGCGGTGGTCAAAGCCCTGGGCGCCGACGACCTTCGCGGCGTCACCTTGGCCACAGTGCTCGGCGCAGCAAGCTCGAGCTGCTCGTATGCGGCGGTCGCGGTGGCCCGCGGGCTGTTTCGGAAAGGATCGACCTTCACCAACGCGATCGTCTTCGAGTTCGCGAGCACCAACCTGGTGTTCGAGCTTGGTCTCGTGCTGCTCGTTCTGCTCGGCTGGGAGTTCCTGACCGCTGAGCTCGCCGGCGGGCTGTTGATGATCGCGATCCTCGCCGTGACCTTCAAGTACACGCTCCGCCATCGGATGGTCGATGAAGCATGGGCCCAGGCCGAGAAGGGTTTGCGCGGCCGCATGGAGGGCCACGGCGAGATGGACATGTCGGTCACCGGCGGATCTTTCCTGAACAGGCTCTTCTCAGCGCGTGGCTTCACCGCCGTAAGCCATGTCTTCTACACGGATATCGCGAGCATCGCCCAGGACCTAGCGCTCGGCTTCCTGATCGCGGGCGCGCTGGCCGCGTGGGTGCCGAACAGCTTCTGGCAGACGCTTTTCGTGTCCAGCGATCCGGCGGTGGCGGCGGTTTGGGGCCCGATCATCGGCCCGGTGATCGCGATGCTCACGTTTGTGTGCTCGGTGGGCAACATACCGCTGGCGGTGGTGCTGTGGAACGGCGGCATCAGCTTCGGCGGAGTGATCAGCTTCATCTTCGCCGACCTGCTCATCATCCCGATCCTGAACATCTACCGGAAGTACTACGGAAGGCGGACGAGCCTCTACCTGCTGGTCACCTCATACGGAGCGATGGTCCTGGCAGGCCTCGTCATCGGGGCGCTTTTCCAGGTGCTTGGCCTCGTCCCCACCCATCACGTCATCGAAGCCTTTCAGAAGCGTCCAAGCTGGGACTACACGACCTTCCTCGACTTCGCGGCGCTGGCGCTCGCGCTCATCCTGGGCTGGCGATTCGAACGCACGGGTGGCCTCGCGATGCTGAAGGCGATGGAGTCCGCGCCGACGGGCGGGCACAGGATGTCTCACGATGACCACCATGCCGAGCACCACCACCACTGAGATGCAGCGCAACTACATAAAGGAATTCAGCCACGCCCTTGGCCGCGAGATGGAGGTCCTCCACTTCGGTCACGCGGGCCGGCCGCTGCTTGTGTTCCCGACCTCGATGGGCCGTTTTTATCAGTGGGAGGATTTCGGCCTGGTCGGAGCGCTCAGCGACCTCATCGAATCGGGCGCCATCCAGCTTGTCTGCGTCGACAGCGTGGACGGCGAGTCGTGGTATGCCAAGGACCGGCCGCCCGCCGAGCGGGTCTTGCGCCACCTTCAGTACGAGGCGTACATCGTCGACGAGGTTCTTCCCCGCATCCCGGGCGCGCCGCTGGCTTGCGGCACCTCGTTCGGCGCCCTGCACGCGGTGCTGCTCGCGGCCAGGCACCCGACGCGGATCGGCGGCTTCATCGCGCTCAGCGGTGCCTACGACACAAACCGCTGGCTCGACGGCTACCACGACGACAACGCCTACTACACGAACCTATTCGCCTTCCTGCCGGGTTTGAACGACGAGGCATACCTGGGCCCGCTGCGAGCGCAGCACCCCAAGGTGATCGCCGCCGGCGCGGATGACCCGAACGTGGAGGACTCGAAGCGCCTGGGCGCGCTGCTGCGCCACAAAGGGGTCGATGTCGGACTCGATATTTGGCCCGGTTGGGCGCACGATTGGCCCTACTGGAAGGAAATGATGCGGCGGTATCTCAGCTAGGCGACAAGAGAGGAAGGAAAGATGGCCCGCAACAAGATCATCGGACTGCTGATTGGACGCGAGAACACGTTTCCGAGCCCATTTCTTGACATCGTCAACAAGAAAGGCGCCGCCGACGGCATCACAGCCGAGCTCGCGGTCCTGGGCGGGACCTCGGAGCTCGCCGAGCAGTACCACACGGTTCTCGTCGACCGGATCTCGCATGAGGTGCCGTACTACCGGGCGCACCTGAAGAGCGCCGTCCTGATGGGCACCACGGTGATCAACGACCCGTTCTGGTGGGAAGCCGACGAGAAGTTCTTCGAATGCACGCTGGCTCGCAAGCTCGGCGTCGCGGTGCCGAAGACGATCGTGCTGCCCAACAAGCAGTACATCCCCGACATCGACCAGCAGCGCTCGCTGCGCAACCTGCAGTTCCCGCTCGACTGGGAGGCGCTGGTCAACTACACGGGCCTGCCCGCGGTCCTCAAGCCGAACACAGGAGGCGGCTGGAAGGATGTTTTCATCATCAACTCGATCGAAGAGCTGATCACCGCGTTCGACCAGACCGGATTGAAGACGATGATCCTGCAGGAGTTCATCAACTGGGACGACTACATTCGCTGCATTTGCGTCGGCCGGCAGCACATCCTTCCGCTCCGCTACAACCCGAAGGCGCCATTCGAGGAGCGCTATCTGATCTCCAACCCGCCCGAAGGGAGGCTGCGGGACCAGGCGATCAACGACGCGCGGACGCTCGTCGAGGCGCTGGGCTATGACATGGACACGGTCGAGTTCGCCGTCAAGGACGGCGTGCTCTACGCCATCGACTTTCTCAATCCCGCGCCCGACTTCGACAACTTCTCGATCAAACAGGACAACTTCCAGTGGGTGCTCGACAAGATGAGCGACCTCGTCCTCGCTTACGCGCGCGGCGAGGCCACGCCGCCGTGGCGTGACGAGCACCGCTGGTGGAAGCACGTCTCAAGGGCACCTGCGGCAAGTCCCGCGCAGGCGTGACCGACCCGGTCGCCGCGTACCACGCGCTACTCGACGATGAGCGGCTGACCGGCGACAGCGCGGAGGCTCTGGCCGAGGGACAGCGCGCGCGGCAACTGATGTTCGGCGAGCGGCCGCTGTGCGTCGCCATCCGTCCCCAGATCCTGACCCGGCCGCGCTACGAGCAGGCGGTGAAGGCCGCCCAGGCGGTCTACAGCGCACTGGCGGCGCTCGAGAAAGCCGTGCTGAAGGACGACGACCTGCGCCGCGAGCTGGCTCTCGAACCGGAGGAAGAGCGCCTGGCGATGGCGGATCCCGGGTTCAAGTCGTCGTCCTCGTCCGTGCGCCTTGACAGCTTCTTCGCCGACGAGGTGCGCTTTGTCGAATACAACGCGGAGTCGCCGGCGGGGATGGCATACAGCGACAACCTGGCCGCGGTCTTCGTGCGCCTGCCCGTGATGAAGGCGTTTCGCAAGCTGTTTCGAGGCAACTTCCTGCCGACCAGGCGCCGCCAGCTGTCGGCCATGCTGCGGGCGTTCCGGCAGTGGGACCGCGGCGCGACACCCGTGATGGCCATCGTCGACTGGGAGGGTCTGCCGACGGCCCCCGAGTTCGAGATGTTCAAGTCGTTCTTCGAGGACGCGGGCGTCAAGACCGTCATCTGCGATCCTCGCTCACTCGAGTTCCGGTCGGGCAAGCTGTTCGCGCGGGGCACGGCGGTCAACCTCGTCTACCGTCGCGTGCTGACGAGCGAGCTCCTCGAGCGCGGCGAAGGCACGCAGGCTCTGCGCGAGGCCTACATGGCCGGAGCCGCGTGCGTGGTCAACAGCTTCCGCGCGAAGCTGCTGCACAAGAAGATGAGCCTCGCCCTGCTGTCTGACGACCGGTACGAACGCCTCTACACACCGGCCCAGCGGGCCGCCATCCGGCGACACATCCCGTGGACGAGGCGGGTGCGGCCCGAGCTGGCGGAGGACATCGCGAAGCGCCGCGAGACCCTCGTCCTCAAGCCGAACGACGAGTACGGCGGCAAGGGCGTCGTTCTCGGTTGGACCGTCGACCAGGCGGAGTGGGAGTCGGCGATCGCGATCGCGACCACCCAGAGCTACGTCGTCCAGGAGGCGGTCGAGATCCCGAGGGTGCCGTTTCCCGTCGTCCTCGACGGTCTGAAGTACATCGACCTCGCGGTCGACCTGGACCCCTACCTGTTCGATGGCCGGCCGGGAGGCTTCATGACACGGGTTTCGGCCGCCGCGCTCCTCAACGTGACAGCCGGGGCGGGCAGCGTCGTGCCAACATTCGTGGTCGAGGAACCTGCATGAGTCGGGACGGCTTTCTGACGATCGGTGTCGAAGAGGAATACCAGATCATCGACGCCTCTGGCCAGCTCCACTCGCATATCGACACCCTGCTGGCGGCGGCTGCACCGAAGCTGGGCGACAAGGTCAAGCGGGAGATGATGCAGTCCGTGGTCGAGGTCGGCACCACCGTCTGCGAGAACGTCGACGAGGCGCGTTACCAGCTCGGCGAGATGAGACACACCCTGTCCGAGCTCCTCAAGCCCGAGGGACTGCGGATCGCCTGCGCGGGCACCCATCCGTTCTCGCGCTGGGAAGACCAGCAGATCACCGAGCACGAGCGTTACAAGATGCTCGAGATCGAGCTCCAGGACGTCGTGCGCTCGCTCGTCATCTTTGGGCTCCACGTGCACGTCGCGATCCCCGATCCTGAGCTGCGGATTGGCGTGCTCAACGAGGCCCGCTACTTCCTTCCGCACCTACTCGCGCTGAGCACGTCGAGTCCTTTCTGGATGGGGCGCAACACTGGCCTGAAGTCGTACCGGAGCGTCATCTGGTCGAACTTCCCCCGCACCGGCATCCCGCCGGAGATCAACTCGTACGACGAGTACGAGAGCTACGTCGAGCTGCTGGTCAGAACCGGCTCGATCGACAACGGCAAGAAGATCTGGTGGGACCTTCGCGCGCACCCGAGCTTTCCGACGCTCGAGTTTCGCGTCTGCGATATGCCGACCCGGTTGGAGGAGACGGTGTGCCTGGCAGGTTTGATGCAGGCGATCTGCGCCAAGCTGCTTATCCTCCGTTCGCGTAACCTCGGCTTCCGCAAGTACATGCCGGCGTTGATCGCCGAGAACAAGTGGCGCGCGATCCGCTACGGGATCGATGGCAAGCTGATCGACTTCGGCAAGCAGTCTGAGGTGCCGATGCGCGACCTGGCGATCGAGCTGCTCGAATTCATCGACGACGTGGTCGACGACCTGGGCTCGCGAAAGGCGGTCGAGTATGTGCACACGATCCTGGCCGAAGGGACAAGCGCCGACCGGCAGCTTCGCGTGCTGGAGAACGGCGGCGACACGCGCGCGGTCGTGGAGATGCTGGCGGCGGAGACGGTGGGCGCGGCGGCGAGTTTGCGTGAAAAGACCGGGTGAGCTGATCCGGGAGACGGTCACCTCATGGCCGGGGGTGACGGCCTGGCCGCATCGCTTCGGAGGCACCGAATACCGATTCGGTAGGAAGGAGATGGGCCACGTCCATGGCGACCGGCTGGCGGACTTGCCCCTGCCGCGCCGGGTTCACGACGAGGTCATCGCGTCGGGGCGGGCGGTTCCGCATCACGTGCTGCCGGAGACTGGCTGGGTGAGCGTGTGGATGTCGGGCGCCGACGACGCGGCTTCGGTGATCGAGCTGTTCCGGATGCAGTACGACCGTTACTCGAAGGCGCCAACCCCTTCTCCATCAAGCGTTTAATTAGTCCGTGGCGACACGGACGGAGGCGCGACCGCCAAGCGCGGTAAGCGAGAAGCGGCGGCAGGAGCTGGTGCTTGCAGCCTACCGCGAGATTGCGGAGCGGGGCTTCGAGGGTTTGCGTACCCGCGAGGTGGCGGACTCGGTCGGCGTGAACATCGCCACGCTGCACTACTACTTTCCGACCAAGGAGTCGCTCATCCGCGCCGTGCTCGATCACGCGATGGAGCGCTTTCGATCGACGCTCGAGCCGCACGGATCGCCCTCCCACCAGCTGAGGAACTACCTGCGGTCGGTGCGCAGCCTCCTGGTCGAAGAGCCGGAGCTCGGCGCGGTGATGGCGGAGCTGGCTCTTCGCTCGGTCCGGGACCGATCGATCGGCTCGATCATGAACCAGATGTACGACGTCTGGCACGTCACCCTGCGTGGCCTCCTGAAGCGGGCGGTGCGCGACGGCGGCCTGCGGCCGGGGCTGGACAGCGATGCGGTGGCCGCGCTGATCATCGCGACGCTGACCTCGATGACACTGCCGGTGATGACCGACCCCAGGCGAGGCGATCGGGCGCTGCGCCAGCTGGAGCTGTGGCTGGGAATGGCTGGCCGGCGCTGAGGGAATTCCACAAAAACCTCTGGCCCGCCACCCGGCGGCCCCATCCCCCGGCCCCTCCGGCCCTTCGGACCACCTCCCCATGAATAGGGAGGAGTTGAGTGGGTCAAGCAACTGATTGATGGAGCTGCTATGATGCAGTCATGGCAACGGTTATGGAATCCCAGGCTCCTTCGTTCGTCAGACTCTTCAACCCGATCGCCCGCCGCATCCTGAAACGAGGGCCGCTGCTCGGTCCCAACGCCCTGATCACCGTCCGAGGACGCAAGAGCGGTCTTGCCCGCACCACGCCGATCGCGCTGGTGGAGATCGAAGGCAAGCGCTGGGTGATCGGGACCTTTGGCGAGGTCAACTGGGTGCGCAACTTGCGTTCCGCGGGTGAGGCCACACTTTCGGTCGGCAAGCGCCGCGAAGAGGTGCTAGCCACCGAGCTGGACCACCAGGCGGCCACCACGTTTTTCCGCGACGTCATCGGACCATATGTGCGCGAGATTCCGGTCGGATTCGGTCCCCTGCTACTTTCGATGCTCGGGGCAGGCGAGATCCTGAAGGACCCCGCCGCGGCGGCCGACCATAGGCCGGTGTTTGAGCTGCGGTCGACCTAGGGGAGGGACCCGCCGGAATAGGACGAGTTAGTCTGGCCCGCGTGGCAAGCCGAAGGTGATCGTCGGCGCAATCACGACGATCTGTCGATCGCTCTTGATCAGCTGCCATCCGCCCTCATGCACCATCCGATGATGCCGGCGACAGAGCAGGATCAGGTTGCCGAGATTGGTCTCGCCCCCGTGGATCCAGTGCACCAGGTGATGACCATCGCACCAGGATGCTGGTCGCTCGCAACCCGGCCACCTGCAGTGGCCATCGCGAATCTTGAGCGCCTTGCGCAACGTGTTCGAGATCACCCGCTTGCTCCGGCCGACGTCGATCGTCACCGACTCCTGGTTCAACAGAACTCGCGTCACGCTGCAGTCGCAGGCCATCCGCTGCACGGAGGTCGAGGAGATGGGAAGGGAGAACTCCATCTCACCGGCCGCCGCTCCCGCCAGGCCCTTCAGCGTCTCGATGGTCGCCGTCACCTGGAGGTTGGCCGGCTTGCCCGCCGAGGCCAGCTCGACCAGCGCGTCCGCGTAGCGCTGTGGCAACAGCCGGTGGTCGTGGGCGCCTGACTTCTGCGCCAGCGGCTCCAGTGCGGTGCGCACCGCCGCGCCCCCGACCGGGTCGAGCACGCCATTGATGAGCAGGTGGCCGGTCTCCGCGGTGCTCAGCGAGAGGTGGTGGTTGATCGCCTGGTCCGACTGCTCCTCGCAGTAGGCCTTGGCGTCCACCGAGTGCCGGTAGTGCTGGCACTCATAGAAGAACTTGCCCGGTGTCATTTTGCGCGCCAGGTCAAGCAGCCCGTAAAGGTCGGCGTGCCGGCCGACGTGCTCCACCGTGCGCGCCATGGTCGCCAGATGGGCAAACCCGATCTCACCTGCCTGGAGCGCCTGCACGCTCTCTGAGAGGCGCGGTGCCATGCGTCCGACCGCGATTCGGTCGGCGGCGGCTTTCTCGGTCAGGTGGCAGTTGAAGCGCATCCAGTCGATGGGAGAGTTGAAGCCCTCATCATCGAAGTGATTGGTTTCTGCGAGCTGGGCCGCCAGCTCTGAGATCTCGAGCAGCAGAACGTCGGATTGACGCTGCTTGGCGATGAGGTTTTCGGCGAGCTGAGCCTCCCGCGAAGCCATCTCGAGCATGCAGCAAGACTACCAAACGAACGTTTGATTATCCAGTAAATTAACATCAAAACTAATTCACCGAGAAGTGGCTCCAGACCGCCAGGCCCATCCCCGCCTCCCCCCTTCACAGCCCGTCCTGACCAAATGGAGCTCCACACGGAGCGCTTGATCCTGCGCCGCTGGCATGACGGCGACCGCGAACCCAGCGGATCTACATCCGCGAATGCAACCCAGTAGAACTAGCGTCAGTCGTGATCGAGAACGTCGACCTCGCTCACCCGTTCATCGTCTCCTGGCGACACCAAGCGTAGAGCGCGTCGTATATCGGCATCTCGGCAGCGAGCTTGTCTAGGTCGCGGTCGCCGAACATCTTTCGAAAGCCCATCGCGATCGCCTTCAAGCCGGCGGCTTCGGGGGTCAGGTCGACGTCGGCCTGGACGTCGGCGCCATGGACGATCTCCGCCAGTCGCGCCAGGGCAGGGTCGTCCAGGCCGTACTTGAGGAGTATCGATTCAAACGAACACCTTCCATCGACATGGCCGAGCTCGGCGCCATCGACGTCGAAGGGCACGGCGCTCGTCTCCATTGCGACCCGAGCCACATCCTGCGGCTCGACATAGAGAAACTCGGCGTCGGGATCGATGAAACGCCGGATCAGCCACGGGCAGGCGATCCGGTCTACCGCCGCGTTCCTGCGTGTGACAAAGCGCATGGCTCAGTTGCTCCCCGGGCTTTCCCCGCGACCGTGTTCCTTTAGGTGCTCCGCGACGTCCCAGGTCCACAGCTCCACGACGTGCCCGCCCGGGTCGGTGACATAGGCCGCTCGACCGCGTCCGTGGCCGTATCCGGCGTGGTCGTGGTCCAGCACCTCGAGTCCTGCCTCGCGCAGGCGGGCCACCGCGGCGTCGTAGTCCGCGGCGGGAAGGTGCATCGCGTAGTGGACGTGGACGCCGCCGCGGCCGCCACCGAGTCCGATCTGCGGGCGCCAGAGTCCGATCCGCGTCCGGTCCGCGGCCATCACCCAGATCGCCCCGCCGCGGGCGGACCAGCGCTCGACGACCGGAAAACCGAGGATGCCGGAGTAGAAGCGCTCGCCCGCCTCGAGGTCGTTCATCTCGAGCGCGATCTCGCACACGCCGCTTACGGGAAGAGGTTCGTTGCTCACGCTAAGAGTTTCGCGTCAGCGCGTATCGCACAGCTTCGTCCACCAGCATGGCCATGCCCTCCTCCCAGGCTTTCTTTTCCTCCGCGTCGGTGGCAGCGGCGGTTGGCCTTCCGCCGATCGCGTTGGCCATCATCGCGATCTCGGCGCCGGTCTTGGCCTGTACCGCCGCGGCGGCGGCGGCCAGCCGCAGCGAGCGGAGCCGGTCTCCATGGAGCCTGGCCACCTGCGCCGCGTCATCGAGGAGGATCGTCAGCGCAGATATATCACCTGCTTTCCCAAACAGATCAAACGCCTCCGCGATAAGCGGCTCGGCCGCAGCCGCATCGTCGACGTTGATCGCCGCCAGTGCCCTTGTGTGCAAGGCCCAGCCCAGGCCGAACTGATCATCGAGCCCACGAAACAGCACGATCGCCTCGTCGAGAGGCGCCACCGCCGCTTTGTAATCCTGCAGGAAGTGATACACGTTGCCGATTCCCCACAGGCACCGTGCAATTCCCGGCTTGTCATCCAGCTCGCGGTACAAAGTCAGAGCCTCGTCGAGCAAGACCAGGGCGGTCGCCATGTCGGTTCTCTGCAGCACCCGCGGGAAGGAGTCGTTGTAGATCGCGTTCGCGATCGCACGCTTGTCACCCGCCGCCCTGGTGAGCACCAACGCCTCGTCGTACCAGACCTGCGCGGCGGCCATATCCGCTTGCCAGTACGCAATTCCTCCCGCCGCTTCGAGCGCGTGTCTGCGGGCTTCGGGAAATTTATCGCCACCCGGAAGGCGGAGCACGGCCTCGACGCGCGCACGGCCTTCGCGCAGGTGGCCGCGCATCTGCCAGAAGCGCCACAACGCCGCCGCCAGTCTCAGCGCCTGTTCGGTGCGCGCGTTCGCGATGCACCAGTCGAGCGCGGCTCGGAAGTTGTCATGGTCAAGCTCCAGGCGGTCGAGCTGCGCCTTACGCTCGTCGCCGAACAGGCGGCCTTCAGATGCTTCGGCGAGCGCGGTCAAAGCGGCGGCGTGGCGGTCGCGGATGAGATCCGCCTCTCCACTCTCATCGAGGCGGTCGCTCGCGAACTCGCGGATTGTTTGCAACATGATCAGCCGCGGTTCGTCGAAATCCGGCATCCGCCGTAGGAGACTCTGGTCCGCCAGCTCGTCAAGTCCGCTCAGCACATCCGTGCCAACCTCATCCGCCGGGCCGCAGACCGCCTCGGCCTGCTCGAGTCCGGCGCCCCGGGCGAACACGGAGAACCGCGCCATCAGGCGCTGGAGAGGCGGGTCGAGCAGCTCATAGCTCCACGCGATCGCGCCGGCGAGGGTCTGCTGGCGGCCCGGCAGATCGCGGGAGCCCGTCCCCAGCGCGCTCAGGCTCTTCTCCAGCCGGGTGAACAGCGCCTGCGGCGAGAAGAGCTTGATCCTGGCGGCGGCGAGCTCGATCGCCAGGGGCAGCCCGTCCACGCGCTCGCAGATGCCAGCGATGGCGGGAGCGTTCTCGTTGGTCGCGTGGAAGTCGGGCTTGGCGGCCAGCGCGCGCTCGATGAACAGCTTGACGGCCTCGAACTGGGAGAGCGTCTCGAGGGACGGCCGGGTCTTGGGGTCCGGAAGGTCGAGCGGCTCGACGGGAAACTCCTGCTCGCCGTAGGAACGGAGCGCGGCTCTGCTGCTGACGATCACCTTCAGCTTCGGGCTCGCCTGGAGCAAGGACGCCGGAAGTCCGGCTGCGTCGGGTAGAAGCTGCTCGAAGTTGTCCATCACAAGCAGCACCTTCCTGTCGAGGAGGTGCTCCTTGACGGCATCGAGTGGCATCTTGTTGCCGGTCAGCCCAAGGCTCAAGGACTGCGCGATCACGGATGGGATGACGTCGGGATCGCGCACCGCGGACAGCGGGACGAAGTACACACCGTCAGGAAACTGGTCGAACGTCTCCGCGGCCACCTGCAGGCTGAGGCGCGTCTTGCCGATCCCTCCGGGACCGGTCAGGGTCATCAGCCGGCAGCCCTCCAGCACATGCTTGGCGCGGGCGACCATCTCACCGCGACCGACGAAGCTCGTCAGCTGGGTGGGCAGGTTGTTCGGTGTCCCGTCGACGGTGCGCAGCGCCGGGAAGATATCGGGCACGCCGTTCACGACCAGCTGGAACAGGTGCTCCGTCCGGGCCAGGTCGCGCAAGCGGTGCGTGCCGAGGTCCCTGAGCGTCAGCTCGGATGGCAGGCTCCCGTCGACCAGCGCCTGCGTCGCCTCCGACACGAGCACCTGGCCGCCGTACGCCGCGCCCGCGATGCGGGCCGCGTGGTGCACGTCGAGGCCGATGTACTCCTCGCCCATGAGCGGCGCCTCGCCCGTGTGCAGACCGATGCGGACACGCAGCGCGCCACCTTTCGGCCACGGATGCTCCGCAAACGAGCGCTGAGCCGTCGCCGCCGCCTGGCATGCATCCACCGCGCTTGCGAAGACGCAGAAGAACGAGTCGCCTTCGGTGCGCAGCTCGCGGCCGTCGTTTGTGCGAAAGGCGTTGCGGAGCAGCTCGTGGTGGACCACCTGCAGGGGCACGTACCGCTCGCCCAGCTCCTGCATCAGCCGCGTCGATCCCTCGATGTCCGTAAAGAGAAACGTGACCGTGCCTGTGGGAAGCGTCATGTTCTCGGCCGAGACAAGGATGGGCTCAAGAAAGGTTCCAACGCATGGGCCAGGTCGGTGCGATGCTGGACCGTCTCGAAGTTCAGGAACGGGTCGTCGGCCAGCCGGGTTTCATGCACCTTCCCGTCGTGGCGCACGTAGACCACCGGGTACAGGTCTTCATGTCCGTTGGACTCGAGCGTGATCGCAGCCGCCCCGTCGAACCGCTCGTTGTCGAGAAAGTACATGAGAGGGAGTACGCCCTCGTCGAGGATGCCGCGGTCTGGGTGGAACGAGATGACGCGCGCTAGATACGAACGTTGGTGCCAGAGCTCGGGGCCGTACCTGGCCTCACGCAGGAGCGTCGGGATCACCTCATCCGCCGCAATCGCCGGCCTATCCAACGTTTGCCCCTGCAGCTCGGCGAGATGGCGCGCGAGCACGCGGGCGTTGTAGCGGTAGCCCTGCACCGCCCCGGAGTTGCTGGGGATGCCGTGCTTCATCAATCCCTTTGAGCCCTGGTTGATCGTGCCCGCGAAATAGATGCCGCGCAAGCTGATGCTTTCCCAGAAGTATGTCTGCGCGGGCAGCCCGCTCTGGCCAAAGGTCTTGACGCCGAGGTCAGCCAGGTCGCGCAGCGGCGTGGTGAACCCGGTGGCCGCGATGACGTCGTCGACGAGGAACTGAAGCGGTTTGTCTGCGGTCGTCCTCACGCGGACGTCATAACCATCGGCTGTGCGCTTGACCCCCTCGATCGACGCGTCGAGGATGACGACGCCCCCGGCCAGGACCGAGTCCTCAAACGGCTGCACATAGCGCGCCCGCACTCCGACAAGCGAGTGGGTGTTCACGGACAGCTTGGTCGAGCTCGGCGAGGCGAGGATTATCTGACGGGCCAGGGGAAGCAGGCCGGACGCGATCTCGAAACCAGAGTTCTGCTTGCCGATGATGAAGATGCGCCGGTCGGCGTATGTCTCCACCGGCCGAAGCTCGCCGTATTGCGCCGCGTGCTCCAGCCCAGGGATCGGAGGTTTCCACGGTTCGGCGACGCCGACCGCGAACACGACGCGGGGCGCGCGGTACTCGCCGTCCGATGTGGTCAGCACGACATCGTCACCGTCCTTCCGGGTCGCTTCCCAGCGGCATCCGTACCTCACCTGCAGTCGCGTTCGCTCCCCGAACAGCTCGAGGCCGCGCTGCATCTCCGGCCGCGACGGGAAGTACGAGGTGCCGTCCATCACGCTCGCCATCAGCCCGCGGTGCGCGGGCTCGTCGCCCGCGAGGCTGTTCCAGTCGTGGCGCTCGAACTCGCGCGAACCAGGCTGGAATCCGGTGTAGGGCTTGGTCCAGCTGAGCATCCGCTGGAACAAAGGCCACTTGCGGAACATCCCTCCCGGCGCGTCGTCTGCCGACAGCGCCGCATGCTCGACCCCGAGCCGGCTCAAGCTGTACGCAAGCTGCATGCCGCCCGGTCCGCTGCCGACCACGACCAGCGGATACCGACCGGGCGGAAACGGTCTGCCGTCTAGCTGAGCCACTTGGTCGTGGTGCGAACTTTGCGCGCTTCGCCTTGAAGCAGGCGGTACATCACGCTCGGGTTCGATTTCAAGAAGCTCTCGACCTGCGAGCTGGAGAGCACCAGGCATCGCAGCGAACCCATGGCGACGATGTCCGCGGTGGGCGCCTCTCCCAGGAGGCAGGAGATCTCCCCGAAGTAGTCGCCCGCTCGCAGCGTTGCGCGGTCGACGCCATCAATACGGATCGCCGCCGCGCCGTCGAGCACGACGTAGAGGCCGGATCCGCTCAGGCCCTGGCGAAGGACCTTCTCGCCATCGCCGAACCACTGCTCGCTGAAGACGTCGACGACCTGTTCGCGCTGCGGCGTCGAAAGGTCGGCGAACAGCGCGAAGCCCGCGATGGTGTCCGCGAGCTCCTGGCCTGCCACTTACGCCTCGCCGACGACCTCGTCGTCGATGAAGCAGTAGAGCCAGCGCTCGCCTGGCTCGAACGACCGCACGATCGGGTGGCTGCCCGTCCCGGCGTGGGCCCGGGCGTGGCGGTTCTTCGAATCGTCGCAGCAGCCGACATGACCGCAGCTCATGCAGAGGCGGAGGTGAACCCACTCGTCTCCCATCGCCAGGCACTCCTCACAGCCGTCGGGGGTGCGCGGCTGGACGTCCTTGATCGCGTCGAGATGACGGCATTGCATCCGCCGATATGATGACGCGCGCTACGCTTCGGCCACGTCCGCCAGGACGAGCACAAACGCGAGCATCGGCCGGGCGAGCATGAGAACTATCAACGGATAGTCCGGACAAACCGGGCTGAAGTCCGAAGCAAACCTCGGACAGTCCGGACTATCCGAGCGTGGGCCCGGCCACTACCCGCTGGGTCGGAGGTGTTTCTCGAACCAGTCGACGATCCGCTCGATCCGGTCGACGCGACGGTCTGGCCTGCCGATCGCCAGCATCACGTGCGACTCGCCGGGGTAGCGGATCATCTCGACCTCGCGGCCCAGCGAGCGCAGGATCGCAAACACCATTTCGGACTGCACGGCCGGACAGCGAAGATCGTTCTCGGCCTGCAGCAGGAGCAGCGGTGCTTGGTTGCGGTGGATCGAGAAGTACGGTGACCGCTCCAAGAACTCCATCGGGTGCTCCCAAGGGTTGTCTTCGCCGACCGCCGAGCGACCGATGATGCGCCCGAAATCTGCGCTGGCGTACTCGGCGAGCATGTCGCTGACCGGGTTCTCGCTGACCGCCGCGGCGAACACCCCTGGGTGATGGCCGAGCATCCAGTTCGTCATGAAGCCTCCATACGAGAGTCCCATGATCCCGACCTGGCCGCGATCGGCGAGACCTTGCTCGACCGCCCAATCGACGACTCGCAGCAGGTCGCTCGAGTCCCGGTCGCCCCACTGGCCTGCCACGGCTCGCGTGAACGCCTCGCCGTAGCTCGCCGAGCCCCGAGGGTTCGACCAGACCACGTGGAACCCTGCGTCAGCCAGCGCGGACATCTCGAGCCATGGCGTCGCTCCGAACGACGCGTACGGCCCTCCATGCACGTCCAGGACGAGAGGCAATCGCGTTTGTTCGCGGCCGCGGGCGCGGAGCAGCCAGACGTCCAGCTTGTGGCCCTCCGGGTGGTCGATCCGGACCTGCTCGATCGGCCGGCGAAACGGACCGAACCAGCGGCTGCCGTCATTGGTCAGCTGCCGAAGCTTGCCGTCCTCGACCGCGTAGACCTCCGAAGGGCCGCCACTCGATGCCACTACCGCCACGCGGTCGCCGCCAGCGCCAATCGCGACGCATACGGCATCGGGCTCCGCCAGCGCGGCGACCTCGCCGTCGACACCAAAGCTGTAGGGATGGCTGAACCCCTCGTGTGCCACCAGCCCGACCACGTGCTGACCGTCGAGCGAAACGAGAGGCGGCAGCCCGAAGTTCTCGCCGTCCATGTAATCGCCGTAGCTGCTGTTCTGGATGTTCAGGTCGCGGCCGGCGCCGACCAGCTGGGTCCGCGCGCCGTCGATGAAGTACAGATCGACGTTTGCCCACCCGGGTGCCCTTTCCTTATCTATCCCGAGAAACCCGATCCGCGCCGTCGGCGCCCAGGTCACGTTCACCACCGCGCCCTTCAACACGGCTATTTGTTGCGGGCTGGAGTCGATTTCCGTGCTCGAGATTTCCCACAGCGACGGGTACTCGTCCAGCGCTGCCTCGGGCCGGCGGTCGGCCACGAACGCGATGTTCTGGCCGTCAGGCGACCATGCCGCCGCCTCGACGTTGTACGTAGGCTCGGTGATCCGGCGCGGCTTGCCTCCGGAAATTTGCGTCTCCCAGATCGAGGTGAACTCGTCTCGATAGCCCACGCCGTCCATGCGCCATGTGTAGTCGCGGATCCGCCTCGCGACCGGGTCGTCTGGACTGCCGACGAGGAATCGCTTCTCGCCCGACCCCGCCAGCAGGAGCAGGCTCTTCCCGTCTGGTGACCAGTCGGCCGCGCCCACGCCGCCGGGGAGGTCGGTCAGCTGCCTCGGCTCGCCGCCGCTCAGCGAGATCAGCCACGCCTGCGGCTTGCCCGAACGGTCGGAGATGAAAACCAGGCTCTTTCCGTCCGGTGAGTAGCGGGGCCGTCCATCGCCGGCGAGGGCCGACGTCAGCTGG
>Ga0209058_1000700_pt1 | contig 29291 bp, 30 predicted proteins | sample GraSoiAngelo_147_FD_185904 | JGI IMG/M metagenome (GOLD analysis project Ga0209058, IMG submission 185904) | Grasslands soil microbial communities from the Angelo Coastal Reserve, California, USA - 14_1009_05_40cm (SPAdes) (version 2) | ecosystem: Environmental > Terrestrial > Soil > Grasslands ... | reverse complement strand
GCAGGCCGATGGTTGATGATGTCGAGTGACGGATCGAGCTTCTCTTCGCGAGTATACCCAACGTGATCCGTGTCCACGACATTGACCGCTCCTTTCGCAAGCGCGCTCCACAGATAGTTCGCATCGTTCTTCTCGCGAAGCGGCGGGTCACCAGTGTAAATCGCTCCGTCAGGCTGATCAAAACGCTCACGAGTCAAGTGCAGATACAGGAATCGCACTTCGGTGAATACCGGTAAGCCTCGGGCCTGCCCGGCTTCGGCTGCGCGCATGGCGCGCTCGGAAGAAATATGGACGATGTAAATGGGAGCGCCTGTCGCTTCGCTGATTCCGACTGCGCGTTGAGTGGCTATTTCCTCGGCTACCACCGGCCGGCTTTCAGCGAAATTTTGGCCATGCAGCGCGCCACGCCCTTCGGCCATCATCCGCTCCTGGGTTGTGGTGATGATGCTGGCGTCCTCGCAATGCAGCATCGTGAGAAGACCTGCGGCACCGGCTGCGCGGATGAGCTTCACAAAACCCGCTAAATTCTGATCGAATGCCGGCCGAACCATGAAAATCTTCAGAGTAAAGCCCCGGTCGTAGAGCATCGCCACATCGGCAGGGGTTAATTGATTCGGATCGTTCACGGTGACGTGCAGGATCACGTCGGCGATTGCCTGTTTCTTGACCAGATCGGCCGCCTCTGCCAACAGGGGGCGCAGATCCGTGTTCACCGCAAGAGTGACGAAGTTGCTAATCGTCGTCTTCCCGCCCGCGAGAGCTGCCCGGGATGCGGAAGTGTAGTCATCGGCGCCTTTTAAGGTGGTCGCTGTCCGCGTCGGTGTCAAATGAACGTGAGGATCGATTCCTCCCGGCAGCACCAGCATGCCCTTGGCATCGATCACTTGCGTCCCTGCCGCCGCCGTCAGGTTCCGGCCAATTTCGGCGATGACACCGTTGCGAATGCGCAGGTCCGCGTCGGCGCGTCCCACAGTCGTGACTAACAAACCGTTACGAATGATCAGTTCCGCCGGTTGCTGAGCCGTCATTCCTGAAATGTAAGCAAACAGCACCGCAACCAACACAAGTACGGATGTCAGCGTCAGCGTGTTTTTCAACGCCATTACTTCTTGAGCACCGGGTGCACCCAGCCCGCGGTGAGAATCCCCGGCGACGGCCGGAAGCTCAGATAGTCCACGTGCTCGGGGATGTCGAGCCATCCGTGCACCACGCCTGCCGGGATGATGATGATGTCTCCAGGCTCCACTGTCTTCTTCACGACTTCGTACGCCATGCCGCCGCAGGTTGGCCCGTTCAAGTCCGGCGAGGGGTTGTGGCGTCCGTTGACGATATATCCGTCGGTGAACATCGTTCCACCGCCGGAGACGATGTAGTAGCCTTCGGTCTGCGAATCGTGAGTGATTCCCCCAGCAGTCCCGCCGGCTGGAGCAGTCGCCATCTGGCGCCCGCATGGCGTGGGGGCTGCAGCTGCGGCAGCGCCCCTGCCGGCGGCTGCTGCGTTGGCAGCTGCCCCTGCGGCCGGAACCGCGACGCCATTCACTGTCTTGCCGCGATGAATGATGCCGACGCTGAAGTTCTCGTGGCCGATGTCGACGGTTCTGATGTTCCGATCGATTCCCTGTCCCTGACTGTTGACAAGGTCGACCTCTTCCTTCGTGATGTAAGTTGCCGTGGTCGGTTTCGTCCGCCCGCCCTGAGTGAATACCAGGGCCGGACTCAGAACGACGGCAAGGGCGACTGCGCGTAATATTAAAGTTCGCATAAGCATCCTCCTCGGAGTAACGGCTGGTGACTATAGCTTGAATTCACGGTGCCGGCCAGTCCAGAAAATTCCGCCGGTCTGGCCCGGCAAATCGATTCGACGCCTACGATTCCAGGCTCAGCTGAGCTAGCGCGTCTGCCAGGACTCTGGTTCCCGTGGCAATGTCATCTGCGGAAGCATATTCGTCCGGCCGGTGACTGACACCCTGACGACACCGGACAAAAAGCATGCCCACTTCGGTGATGCGCGACATGAAAAGAGAATCGTGATAGGCACGGCTTGGTAGAGGAAAGGGCGAAATTCCACAACGCTCACAGGATTGGTTAAGCGCGTTGAGCGCTCGACGGCCTGACTGTGCCGGGGGATCCGCGTTGAGAACTTCCTTTTTTAGTTTGACACCTCTTCGCTCGGTCACACGGCCGCACGCTTCATCGATGGCACGGAGTACGGCATCGCGCCGCGTACCGTCAATGTCGCGAACGTCGATCTCTATTTTGACACGGCTGGGAATGCTGTTGACGGCGCCCGGGAAAATATCGCAGACGCCGACCGTCCCAACAGTGTCGATCGCGCCGGTCGATTTGACAGCGGATTCTACGGCGAGACTGATTTCCGAAGCTGCAAGGAACGCGTCGTGACGTTGTGGCATTAACACAGTGCCGGCATGGCCGCCTTCGCCATCGAGCCAAATTCGCAAGCTTGCTGGAGCCGCAATCGCAGTCACCACACCCACCGGAATGTTGCGCGCCTCCAAGACCGGACCCTGTTCGACGTGCAGTTCAAGAAACGCCTCATAGTAGCCTTTAGGCAGGACGACATCATCCAGCGTTCCGCTGAAACCGGCTGCGGTTCGCACTTGATCCAGAGATTGTCCTTCCTTGTCGGTCAGAGTTTTGGCGCGTCCGGCCTGCAAGCCTCCCGAGAGTAAGCGGCTGCCCAGACATCCGATACCAAAACGTGTCGGCTCCTCCGACGTGAACATCAGAAGTTCGATCGAGCGCCGTGGCTGAAAACCGGCGCGTTGCAGTGCCCGGATAGCTTCCAGACCACCAAGAACACCGACGGTGCCATCGTACGCGCCGGCAAAGGGAATCGCATCGGTATGTGAACCTGTTCCGATTGCTGCGAGGCCGGGCTCCGAGCCTACCCAACGCGCAAACAGATTGCCGACGGCATCCACCCGGACAATCAGGTTCGCGGCGCGGCAGAGCTCTCGGATATAAGCTCGCGCGGCGAGGTCCACTGTTGAGAACACGACTCGGGTCACGGCCGGCGGCGGCGCATCCGTAAATGATGCGAGTTTGTCGAGTTCGCCGTAGAGCTGTCCGGAATCGATCGTGATTTGCATGATTACGTGAGAGGGTGCCGGTTCCAGTCCTTATATATAAGGTACGTCGCCTCACCCTTACCCAAAGCACCAAACCACTGCGGGCAATAAGGACCCATCCAGATGAAGTCTCCGGCAGCAACCGGATACCAATCTCCACCCAGCCTGTAAATTCCACGGCCTTCGAGCATGAGAAGACCATGCTCCATCACATGGATTTCAACCATCGAAAGCGACGCGCCGGGTTGGTAAGTCATCAGGTTCACTGCACAGTCGAATGCCATGTTATCCGGCAACAGATGCCGGACAGCAATCGACTCATCCCCTTCCAGCGGCTCGGAGGGAACGGCCGATGTTCGGCTGGCGAAAGCGGCCGGCGGACGCACACCGTCGAGGGATATGTAGCGTTTCTCGATGACCGCAAGTTTGCTTTCATTAACGGCAGTGATGGAATGTTGGAGCTGCTGAGGAGTGTATGCGTAATCGTTCTTGCTAAGAGCGTGCGATTGTCCCGAGAAATCGGCAGTAACTTTGCCCTCGATGACGTAAATAAATCGCTCGCATGATGTTGGAAGTTCGCCCAGACACCCACCGGCTTCCACCTCCGCCGTATATTGCGTGAAGGCTGCTCCGATGGCCGGCGCCGCGTGGACGATCGCAACGGCCTTTCTCATTCCCGGCAATGCGGCACGAACGAATGTATCCGGGGTAAACACCGCATGATCCTGTCGTCGAACGCTTCTAGTGACTCCGAATTGATGCATAGCAATGGAACATCGACGGCGCAATCGTAAACTCAGAACCCGTCGTTGTTCACCTGGTGCTCCCGGTCTCGCTCTACGCATGCATAGTCAGGTAGATCGTGGACATCGGCTTCCCACAGAAGCATTGTCTTGCCGCGTCAAGTTCAGGCGCGTCCCGGTCAAGAACCGTCAGAGTCTTGCCGTCGGCACTCCTCACTAGCGGTAAATTGACAAAGTTCGCAGGAGCCACTGGAACAGGCGGATTCGACCAATTCCCCCACAGATCCGGGCGCCCATCCTTCATACGCGGTGTGGGTCTTGCGGCCGCTTCTTTGACCAACGCCGCCCGGTCGCCTCCGCCCTGCCGGGCAGCGGACGGTAAGGCCGCCAAGAATATTGAAGAACTCGGCGCGGAATTGCAAGTGCCGCCATAACCTGGATCGGACGCCTGGACTTGAGCGACCATATCGACAGCAATGATGTCTGGCGGTCGACCGTGAAGTAGGCGAAGTTGTTAAATGAACGATTGCTTACGAGCGTGAGGTTAATCGGGAGAACATTATAAATCTCCGGTGTTATATGATAGACATTAGGAAAGGTCTCTGAAATGGCAAAACCTCCTTCGAACAAGAGAGCGCGTGAAAAGGCCCAAGCAGAACGTAAGAAAGAGAAGGAACAGCGCCGTGCAGAGGCTCGTGAACGCAGAGCCAACACTCCCGCACGGTCAGGGCATGAAGATCCAGACTTGGCAGGAATGCAACCGGGACCTCAGCCCAAACCCGACTGGTTGCAAGATTTCGAGGAAGATGCAGATCGGACCGGAAGTGACTGAAGTAGATTTTCCGATTAGTCACCGTTGCAGAGCCAGCAGACGCTTGAATAGAGCCACGGATAGAAAATCAGACGAACCGATCGACCAGAACAGAGACGCATGAATGATGCCCGTCAGTGTGAGGAGAAGGACCGACTCCTTCTCGAATACCGCAAAGTGACAGATCTGTATTCGGCTGCCGTTGCCGAACTGAGCCGCAGGATTGGCATAACTTCACTTGATGACTATCTGCAACTGCACCAAGCCGCCGAAAGGGCCCGCATGCGCTCAAACGAAGCACGCGACCGCGTGGCGCAGCATCTCGCCGAGCATCATTGCTGAATTTCAAAATGATTCGAGAGCCTCAGGTCAGCCAATTGGTGCGAAAGAATCAACTTCTACGCGCTCGTCATTAGCCGCCAGACAACAACACCAGCCAAAAATAACAGAAAGACGAGCGTGGGCTTCACTCATGCGTTCAGACGGCGCCCCGCTGTTTTTGGGAGTTTTCTATGTTGGGCGATATCGGCAGACGTAAGACTGATGGAGACAGGGACAATTCCGGAACATCCCACAACACGACACTTCAAGGTCTCGTAGCATATGCCGGCGCATTCCTGCATAGCCACGTGGTCCGGTCCGGAAAACAGAACGTATGGTGCCTCGACGGATATCAATTGCAGGGACGCATCGGGGCGGCAAAATGAAAAATCGAACCGTCTACTTCCATCCGAGAGGGCCTGGAATCCGAGGTAACGGACAGTGACCTTAGGGTCCTTCATACATTTCTCCAACCCAACAGCGCCTGCCAGCCCCCTCACTTTTCCGGAAAATACTTTTCCCACATTCTCTCCTGCGTGGAGCGGATCAAGTTGCGATTGGGCTCGAAGAGCCTTGCCGGAATCCGGGGAAGTTGGGCGTTGCCGGTGTCCGAGGCAGTCTCTTTCATGCCGACACTCCTAAAGCATCAACCTTCGGTTTGGTGTCCAGTTGGAACAGCAATGCGAGTGATAAGTTTTGCCCCGCATCCACAATTGGTTCTTCCTTCGGTGCTCCTCGAATACAGCAGCTTTCGCACATCCAGAAATGAATCGGAGAGAATCGGCACGACCAGCATAGTCCTTATACGCATCGATAACAACACGAATAGGAGCGAGCGCCCCACCGGTTCTTGGCGGACTCACTCTTTCGGTATTCGCTTTCGGCTGTCGCGGAGAAGTTTGGGGCTACGGACGAGGTGCAGAAACTAATCGATATCGGCAAGGAGAAGGGGTACCTCCTCTATGACGAGGTGCGCGACCTTCTGTCCGCCGAAACCAGTGCCTCTGTTGATGATTTGGATGACCTCACGCCCAGCGCACTTGAGAAAACCAATGATCCCGTCCGGATTTATTTCCGCGACATGGGAACGGTTCCGTTGCTTACCCGGGACGGAGAAATAGCGATCGCCAAATGTATCGAGCGCGGCGACCTTACGGTATTGAAGTCGCTGTCGCGGTCGCCGGTCATCGTACACGAAATCATTTCCCTGGGAAATTGGCTGAAAGAAAATTCCAGCATCATCAAAGATATTCTGCAGTTTCGCGATGAGGAACTGACCGACGACAAAATTGAAAGGAAGCTCCAGGAATACGCGCGATTTCAGGAAACTGCTGCAGAATAAGCTCGAGTTGCTGGAGCGCGTTGGGGCGAAAATCGGGGCAGAACATACGGAACAGACGCTTCATTGAGTCTTTCAACGATCCTGTTCGAACGAGGCTATCGCGGATTCGTGTTTCAGGATGTAGCCGATTTCATCGAGTCCCTCAAGGATGCAAGTCTTGGAGAAGGAATCGATTGGAAAAGTGCCAGTGGGGCCTCCCTGGATAAAAAGTGTTTGGGCGGCGAGATCGATCGTTACCGGGGTGCCGGGCTGCAGCAAGCGGTGAGTCTTGGCATCCACAACAATCGGGAGCAGTCCGTTTTTTAGCGCGTTCTGGCGGAAGATGTCGGCGAAGCTGGTCGAGATGACGGCCTTAAAACCGAAATCCACCAGTGCCCATGGCGCGTGCTCTCGCGAGCTGCCGCAGCCGAAATTGTTACCGGCGACGAGAACCTGAGAACTGCTGTCAATCAGCGCACGGAAGTCCGGACGGTCGGCGAAGAGATGCTGCCCCAGACCGGCCTTGTCGGTGACTTTCAAGAAGCGAGCCGGGATGATCTGATCCGTATCGATGTTTTCCTGGGGTATGACGACAACACGAGAGGATATCTTCATAAGACGGCTCCAAACCGTCGCGGATCGGCCACACGGCCTTCGATAGCGCTGGCGGCTGCAGTCAACGGTGATGCCAACAGCGTCCGCGCTCCCTTCCCTTGACGGCCTTCGAAATTTCGATTGCTTGTGCTGACAGATACTTTGCCCGGCGGAACGGCATCGCCGTTCATCGCGATGCACATGCTGCAGCCGGCTTCGCGCCACTCTGCACCGGCTTCCTTGAAAATGCGGTCGAGGCCTTCGGCTTCGGCCTGCCGCTTCACTGCGTAGGAACCTGGCACGACAAGCATGCGAACCCCGCTGCTTACTTTGTGCCCGCGAATCACCCGGGCAGCACTGCGAAGATCCGAAAGCCTGCTGTTCGTGCAGCTTCCGATGAACACTACGTCAATTGGATGTCCGGCCAAAGCCTGGCCTGGTTCCAATGCCATGTACTTCAGTGCCGCCGCATCGGCTTCGTTCTCCGGTTTCGGAACGCGGGCCGAGATTGGAATGCTCATTGCCGGATTCGTGCCGTAGGTAATCATCGGTTCGAGCGCCGAAACGTCTATAGTGAGGGTCTTGTCGAAGTGAGCGCCTTCATCGCTCGGCAGCTTTTTCCATCGGGCGAGCGCGTCATCCCAATCTTTCTCTTTCGGAGCGAATTCGCGGCCGGCCAGGTACTCCAATGTGCGGTCGTCGGGCGCGATCAAACCCGCACGCGCCCCGGCCTCGATGGACATGTTGCAGATGGTCATGCGCGCGTCCATATCGAGAGCGCGAATCGCGGAACCGGCGAATTCGAAAACGCATCCGGTTCCACCGCCGGTTCCGATTTGACCAATCAGGGCAAGGATCATGTCCTTAGCCGTCACGCCCGGCTCGAGCCGTCCATCAAACTGAACGAGGAAATTTTTAGATTTGCGCTGCAGAAGGCATTGGGTCGCGAGAACCATCTCGACTTCACTGGTACCGATCCCGTGAGCAAGCGCGCCAAACGCGCCGTGCGTGGAGGTATGACTGTCGCCGCAGACGATGGTGGAGCCGGGCTGGGTCAATCCCAGCTCCGGGCCGATCACGTGAACGATTCCTTGTTTCGGACTGTTCAGATCAAACAGCGGTACACCGAATTCGGCGCAGTTTGCGGCCAGGGTACGGACCTGATTGGCGGCCATCTCGTCGAAACCGGAAAGCGACCGGCTCGAGGTCGGAATCGAATGATCCATGGTCGCAAATGTCTTGTCGGTGCGGCGGACTTTCAGGCCACGCTTCCTGAGGCCGGTGAAGGCCTGAGGCGTCGTGACCTCGTGGATCAAATGCAGGTCGATATAGAGAATGGCCGGAGCGTCGCTTTCAGGAACGACGACGTGGGAGTCCCAGATTTTGTCGTATAAAGTTTTCATATTCCTATGTTGCATCGGGCATCCGAACATAGTCACACACGAGTTCGCCCATTTCCCTGGTCGAGACGATCCGCTCTTTGGATTTTTCACGGCCGGTCCGGCCCTTCAGATCCGCGGTGCGGTAGCCGCGGCTCAGTACTTTGATAATCGCACGTTCCAGTTTGGTGGCTTCGCGGGGCAGTTCGAGCGAATGCTCCAGCAGCATCGCCACCGAGGAAATTGCGCCCAAAGGGTTAGCAATTCCCTTCCCTGCAATATCGGGAGCGGAGCCGTGAACGGGCTCATAGAGTCCAATCTTGCCGCCGATACTCGCGGAAGGCAGCAGGCCCAGGCTTCCGGCGAGCATTGAGGCCTCATCGCTGAGGATATCTCCGAACATGTTGTTCGTCAGGATGACATCGAATTGCGCGGGCTTTGCGATCAACTGCATCGCGCAGTTGTCCACGTACATGCTCTGAAACGCGATATCGGGAAATTGTTTCGCAACTTCGCCGCACGTTTGCCGCCACAGCACTGAAGCTTCCAGCACATTCGCCTTATCTACGGACGTAACCCGCCGCCGCCGGTGGCGGGCAAGCTTGAACGCGACTCGAGCAATACGCTGTATTTCGTCGCGCGTATAGATTTCGGTATTGAACGCCTGCGTCTCGTCGAGGCCGCGCGGCAGACCGAAATAGATACCACCGAGCAGTTCACGGACGATCATCAGGTCGACTCCGCGAACGGAATCGCGACGAAGGGGCGAACTGTCGACCAAAGCTTCGAAAACAATGACCGGCCTGAGATTCGCGTAATTGCCCAGCAGCTTTCGCAAATCGAGCAACCCGTTTTCGCATTTTTTCCCGGGCGGCAGATGATCGAACTTGGGATCACCGACAGCGCCAAGGAAAACCGCGTCCGAGCTCAAGCAAACGTCTTGGGTAGCTTTAGGCAGCGGTTCACCATGACGTTCAATGGCGACGCCGCCAATATCGGCCTCGACATACTCGAATTCGTGGTTATGCTCGCCGGCAATGACGTCCAAAACCCGGCGAGCTTCTCGCAGCACTTCCGGGCCGACTCCATCACCCGGCAGCCACGCTATGCGCGCTTTCATGTATGGAAATCAAATCCAGATCTTCAACTCTTTTTTTACGGTCGGCCACTTCGAGGAATTTGACATACCTTCGTTCGAGCTGTTCTCGAGTGAGTGAGTATCCAAGCTCGCGATATCGTGCTTCGAGCGCGTGGCGGCCCGAATGTTTGCCCAGCACAATCATGCTCCGCGGCACACCGACGTGGTCGGGCGACATGATTTCATAAGTGACGGCGTTCTTGAGCATGCCGTCCTGGTGTATTCCCGCCTCGTGAGCGAATGCATTCTCACCGACGATCGCCTTATTCACCTGTACCTGTTTACCGGTAAGCTGGCAAAGCAACTGGCTGGAGCGATACAACTCCTGCGTCTTCACGCCGGTCGTGACGTTGTAATAGCGCTTTCGCGTATCCAGCGCCATAACGATCTCTTCCAAGGCCGCGTTTCCGGCACGCTCGCCGATTCCGTTGATCGCGCATTCGACCTGGCGGGCGCCATTCTCAATTGCGGCAAGACTGTTGGCAACGGCCAATCCAAGGTCATCGTGGCAGTGCGTGCTGATCGTGATGCGATCGGCATTCTTCAAGCGCTCCCGCAGCGTACGAATGAGCTGTCCGTATTCCGCCGGCGTCTGATAACCGACGGTATCCGGCACGTTGACGATCGTGGCGCCCGCATCAATCACCGCATCGAAGATCGTGCACAGGTAATTGATTTCCGTGCGGCCCGCATCCTCGGCAGAAAATTCGACCTCGTCACACACCTTGCGCGCGCGCTCGACAGCCTTGACGGCAATATCGAGAGCTTCACCACGACTCTTGTTCAGCTTGTACTTCAGGTGAATATCGCTTGTCGCCAGAAATGTATGAATGCGCGGATGCGCGGCGCCTTCCAGCGCCTGCCAGCAGCGATCGATATCCGGGGGCACGGCGCGAGCCAGCCCGGCAATCGTTGTGCTGCGAATCTCGGCAGCAATTCTTTTCACCGCCTCAAAGTCGCCTTCCGAGGCGATCGGGAATCCCGCTTCGATCACATCCACTTGAAGGCGTTCAAGCTGCCGTGCCATCCTCAGCTTCTCTTCGACGTTCATACTGAAGCCGGGAGCCTGTTCTCCATCTCTCAATGTCGTGTCGAAAATGATGATTCGGTCCATGTCTCTCTCCTTTTATGAGCATCGCCTCTTCTGTAGCGGCGGTCCACCACAAGATGTGAACGAATTACGCTGGTGCGTTATTTGACGCAGCCACCCCTCCTTCTCTTGAGGCTGCGCGCTGCCGCGCTTGCGCTCCGCGCTCTTGAGGCTGCGCGCTGCCGCGCTTGCGCTCCGCGCTCTTGAGGCTGCGCGCTGCCGCGCTTGCGCTCCGCGCTCTTGAGGCTGCGCGCTGCCGCGCTTGCGCTCCGCGGCGGTGATGCAAGGAGGGGAATACGCTCGATTCCGATTCGTTCACACCCTTTCCGCCCTACAGTACCTAATGCGCAGCTGCGTTAGCCTGCCGATCTACCCAGGCATTCCCAAGAATTCCTTGCAGAAAAATGTGCTGAAAAGTCCTGACGATCTCCTCGCGTGTGCTCGAGCCCGATGCCTGGTACCACTGATACGTCCAATTCAACATTCCGAGCAGCGCATACGCCGCCAATTTTGGATTCACGTCCTTCACGTTGTACTTCTTCGTGACGTCGGCAATGATGCCGGCGGCCATCCGCACATATTCCTTCTTGCGCCGGTTGATCCTGGACCGATCGGAAGCCGACAGCGTCCTGCACTCGTGAAGAAGACCTGTCACTTCGAGATTGCGCTCTTCAAGCACCAGGCGCAGATGGAGATCGATCATCGTGTTCAACCGCTCGAGAGGATCGGAAATTTCTGCGAGCGGCCGAATGACACAGGCTTCGGTCAGATCCAGACCATAATCGAGCACGGTATACAACAAACTTTCCTTGCTCGAGATGTGATGATAAAGACCCGCCTTGGTGAGGCCCGCCGCCGAGGCCACATCACTCATCGAAGTATTATCGTAGCCTTTGCGGTGAAATACCTCCGCGGCAACCTCGAAAACCCGGTTCCGGGCGAAATCGCCGTTCTCGCTTTGCCGTTTTTGCCGCTTTTCACGCATCCAGAGTCAACCTACCGACCGATCGGTAGGTTAACCTTGTCCGCTCATTAAGTCAATGGGGAAAGGGAACAGCCACACAAAGGCATACAAACAGTGCCTTCTTGTTTTTGCCTTGGTAACCTGGCGATGCGACGGTCCAATTTAAGGTTTCGGATCTCGGATTTGAGATGCAGGATTCGTCCGATTTTAAATTCCCATCGGATCGGTGTGGCCAACCCTTTTAGGCGGTTCCACGCGACGTGACTGTGAGTATCTCGTCGGCGGCGCGGTATCCGGTCGCGATAGCGCCGTGGACGGTGCCGGAATGTCCATCGCTGTTTGTCGCTTCCCCGCCAAAGAACAATGTGTTGGCCACCGGTTCAGCGAGTCTGAGTGGCGCTGTAATCGCGCCGGCCGGAATATAGCTGTAAGCGCCCAAAGAGAACGGGTCAGCTTGCCAGTCGTACACAAATGATGCGGTGATTCGCCGTTCCAACCGCCCCGAATTCATCTTCAAAGCATTGGCCAGCGATCGGATCGCAGTGCCGCGAATCGCGTCTTCGCTTGAGAACGACAACTTTTCTGCCGGAGGCCCGCCAGCCCATCCGATAAGAATCGGTGCCGCGACGGGCCGCGTCGTCCACCAGGTTGGAAAGGGCTGCCCGCGGGCATGAATGAAACTCAAGTTGGTGATCCCTCGTTCTTCCCAGAAAGGCGAATCGAAACAGAGAATCACCTTGACGACTTGCCCCACGATCAATTCCTGCGCGGCAGCTTTCTTGGCTTCCAGCTCGGGAACGAACCGGATGGCACCCGACCGCAACAAGCCGAGAGGTAACGTGATGATTGCTTGATCTGCTTCGAAGTGGTTCGCACGCGCGTGACCCGCGCGCCACGCGATTTCACCCACGATCGTGTTCAAGTGAATTTCGACCCGCGCCGGATCAAGCTCGCTGAGGATGCCAACAAGGCGATCGTATCCGCTCAAAATACGATACGGTATGCCGCCGCCGATGCGGTCCGCCGCCTCCTGCGAGATGCTGAGGTGCTGAAGACTAATGAGGTTGCCGCGGCAGGCGTTGAATCCTTCAACGAATTCCATGGCAACTGTTTTTGTTTTCTGCTCAATTTCGAGCGTTTCGAGGAATTCCGAGAACGGCCGGTCGGGGTAGCTCTTTCCGCGCTTCAGCGCTCTGGCAACCTCTTCCCACCGTGGCCAGAAATCATTGCACTTTTTTAAAACATGATTTTCTGAACACCAGTCATCGCCGTCGAGTGAACCCATCATGAGATTCGTGCCGCGAACGATATCCCAGATCTCACTGGGTTTGCCGTGAACAAACTCCGCCCCGAGTTCAACCGGAATCGGCAGCCGGTGATCGCGCAATGTGTAAATCCGGCCGCCCAGCCGGTCACGTGCTTCGAGAATGGTTACACGGATATCGGCTCGCGCAAGCCGCTGCGCCGCGGCCAGACCCGCGGCGCCTCCGCCGATGATCAGCACCGATGGCACGGAGATCGCCCCCAAGGGAATTTGAAATCGGACAAATCCTGCATCTTAAATCCGAGATCGGAAACCTGTAATTGCACGAGCGTCCGTCCAATCCGAAATTTCGGATTTCGGATTTGAGATGGGCTTTTGTCCGATTTCACAATTGCCCCCAAATTTTTACAGTGCAAGCTGTGGACCTGTCCTGGCCGTCCACAGTCCGATTATCCCCCCATACTTTGAAATCGAAGCTGTCGCGGGGATGTTTTAGAGCCTGTGAATGAGAAGCTGGTTCGGCGTCGCCGCGACAGTGATTACCGGAGGTCCCAATGAAGGCTTTGAAATCGATGGCAGTCACTCCGTACCATCCTCAGCCCGTTTGGTGTCACCATTGCTGCATCCGGATCGCTCCCTACGATCCAAGAACAGCGGCCCACGGGAAGGATTACCACAGGGATTGCTACGCCAAGGTCTTGCGTGCTCAGGCGAAGAGTAAGCAACTGTAGCGGCGGTCCGCGGAGCGCAAACGCGGGCAAAGCGCAAGCCCGGTAAGGCGCGGCCTCAAGAGAAGGAGGGGTGGCCGAGCGACCAGTAGAATGCTCGAAGCATGGAGCGCCGCTACAGTTGGTCGTCTTGAGTTCTTCTCCGCGAATGGTGAACGAATCTGTATGCTATTTCCGGCTTTCCCCGAAAAGCTTGCTCTGGAGTCTCTGTGCCTTTTCTAAGTGCATTTCGAGTCTCGGAAGCAGGTCCTCCGCGTATTTGCGGACATCCGGAGTTTGCGCGATCTCCACCTGATCATGGTACATTCCAATCTCTTTTTGAAGTTGCGCCACCATCATGTTGGCAAACTCACGATCGAGCTCGGCGCCGGATAAGGCGGTCATGGTTTCGATTTCTGTTTTGGTCTCGGGACTCAACGTGTTGGGCAGCGACACACCTTTATCATTCATCAGGTCGGTTAGATCCTCGAGAGCGCTCGCGTCGTCGCTTTGAATCATGTTCGCAAAATCCTTCACATCCGAATTTTGCGACTTATGCATCGCGAGCCGCGCGACATCGATATTAGAGAGGTTGGCGTCAGCCGCCTTCATTAGAAATTCCTGTTCTGCAGGTGTAACGGTTGGCTGGCGTGTCTCGCGCGCTGCTTCGACATAATCGCCGCGATTGCACGCCGCCGCGCTCAGTGCGGCAATCGCAAGAAGGAAATAAAGTACCTGGCGAGTAAATCTCATAAGCATTACCGGTACAGGAGAAAGAAGAGGATAAGAATAAGAAGGATCAAGCCCACTGGAACGTACATAGGACACCCCCTCTATGTGAAGGCACCTCCAATGCCATGTGGGGGAGTTCCTTATTTCCGGCATTTTGCGGAGAATGGCGATATAGCGGCGCCCGGGCGCGGGTGAAATTCTCCCTACTTGTGAAAATGGGAAGGAACCACAAGAGGCACAAAGGGGGACCACAAAAGGCACAAATTTCTTGTGCTTTTTGGCCTGCATTTGTGCTTTTTGTGTACCGGTCCCGTTCGGTTGTACAAGGCTACCAGTTATTACTTGGCCGCTAAAGCGTTCTCAATCGCCGATACCATCTGCTTCGATGCAGGTTCAACTTCCGACTTGAAGCGGGCGATCACATCGCCATTCCGTGCGATCAAGAATTTTTCGAAATTCCAATCCACCTGGCCTGAGAATTTCGGATGCGCCGTGAGGTACTTATACAAGGGTGCCTGGCCGGGACCTTTCACCACAATCTTTGAAAACATGTCGAATTCGACGCCATAGTTTTGCTTGCAGAATTGTGCGATCTCCGGATCGCTTCCGGGTTCTTGAGCGCCAAAGTCATTTGACGGGAATCCGAGAATGCTCAGGCCGCTTGCTGCATATTTCTTATGCAGCTCCTCGAGGCCTGCATACTGCGGAGTGAATCCGCATTGGCTTGCCACGTTCACCATCAGCACAACCCGTCCTTGATACTTGGAAAGATCGATTGGCTTTCCATCAATGCTTCTCATTGTGAAATTCAAAGCTGCGGGCATCTTTGTCCCTTCCGAAGGCTTGTTTTGCATGCCGGTCAGGACGGCGAGCACAACTGCGGTTAAAGGTTTCATGATGAAGGGCCTCCCGGCGAAATTATGCGGGAAATGGTCACAAAAGGCACAAGAAATCTGAAGTCTCTTGTGTGTACTTTGTGCCTTTTTGTGCTGCACTTGACTTAGGAATCCCGCCATTCCGCTAAAATATAAGCATGACGCTGAGAGAGCGGTTGGTACGATTTCGCTCCTTCTGGATTTTCCCGCTGTTGGCGTCTTTTCTCCTTCATCTAACTTCTCTCGGCGAACCAAAGAGCCGGTTCAACGATCTGTTTTGGCTGATGCCGGTTGGGATTTTGATCTGGACTTTATTGGAATACGCACTACATCGTTTTGTGTTTCATATCCAATTTCCGGTACGCAATCCCAGGCTGCGCGAGATCGTGAATGCGTCACATCTGGCGCATCACGCGTCCCCGCGCGATCCGAGGAGGCTTCTGGTACACCCGCTTTACGGTCTGGCGATCTCGACGGTTCTGTATGCCGGTTTGCTAGCGCTTTCCCGTAACGCGTTTTCGGCGGCGGGAATTACGGCAGGAATCTGGACGGGCTTTCTCTATTACGAAGCGGTTCACTACCGAGTGCACTTCAGCTTATCGGAGTCCGGCTTCATCGCGCGGCAAAGACGACGGCACTTTTATCACCACTTCACGAATAATAAGCGGTGTTTCGGGGTCACTTCGCCTTTATGGGACTACGTGTTTGGAACGATGTTACGGCGACCATGATTTTTGAGCCTTGAATGGCGCTTCCCGCGCTTCCTTTAGTTGGCCCTCAAGGGCAGCAATTTGCTTGGTAAGGCGGCGGCGCTCCGCGTCCCATTCTTCACTCGCGTCCTGAAGCTTGCGCTCCAGTCGCGAGCGCAGGCGATTAGCCTCCTCGACCTTGGCGTCCAAATCGTTCTGCGCTTCGGCCACTGCCTGCTTGCGAGCTGCTTCCTGGGCATCCGGTATGGCCTTCTCGAGTACTTCGATACGAGAATTCAGCCGCTTTCGCTCGCTTGCCAGATCATTGGTCAAGGATTGGATTTCCTGCTCCAGTTGCTGACGCTCGCGGTTGGCTTCCTGGATTCGGGGTTCGTACTGCCCGCGCATCTCCTGGAAGATTTCGGCGCGGACGCTGTCCTGAGAACGCTGTAGCTCCATTTCAAGCCTCTTGATTCTGAGGTTCAAGCTCTCGCGTTCGGTTTCCCATGCGATCTTCGCATCTTCGAATTCCTTTTGCGATTGATCCGGGTTTTTGAAAAGGGGGCCCGCCGAGCCTGGCGGAAGCTTCCCGAGTTTTTCCAGAACCGCGCGCCTTGCCGCTTCCTTCTTTTCGTCCGTGACGGACGACGACACGCCCTTTCGGAGGCGGTCGATTTCCGCATTCAAACGCCTTCGCTCGCCTTCCCATTGAAGCTGCCATTCCTGCTTGGCCTGGGCCAGACGAATCTCTACTTTTTCATTGACGGCGACTGTGATGCGAGCAGGATTGTTTAGCCGCTCCATGGCCTCAACGGCACTGGCTTGAGTTACCGCAATCCGGGCTTTCAGGTTGTTGCGTTCGGCTTCGTGTTTGTTCTGAACGGCGGCGAGTTCCTCTTCGAGCTGTTGACGCGCACGAATGGCTTCTTCAAGCTGGAATCGGATTTCCGATTGAAGGTCTTCAGAAGGCTGGGCCCGCGCCGCCTGGCGCGCGCGTTCCATAGACTCCTCGAGCCGCTCGATTTCCGCAGTGAGATTGCGGCGCTCGGTCCGCCATTGATCCCGCGCCTTCTCGAATGCTTCTTCAAGTTCGTCCTGCTGTTTTCTGAGATCTTTAAAACGCTTTTCGTACTGCGTCTGAACCTGTTGGACGAGCTGCCGGCTCGCGGCTTCCGACCAGGCGACCGCATACAGATCGATGGGTTCATCCTTGCCTTTCAATTCGGCGCGGCCCATCTTTACGCATTCGAAGCCGGCAGTCTCAGCCGCGTCAAGCAAGACGTTGGTGATCAAGATCTGCTCGACGTCGGCCTGATTCTGGATTCTCGACGCCGCATTGACGACGTCGCCGAAAACGTCGCCGTCCTTGATCAAACCCAAACCCTTATGCATGCCGATACGAATATGGATTTGATTGGTTTCGTCACGGCCTTTCCTGTCTTCGAGCAGAACCCGCTGCATGCCGGCAGCGGCTTTCACCGCAGCGGCGGGCTCCTGGAAGCAGGCGAGAATTGCATCACCGATTGTCTTGACAATGCGGCCGCCCTCCCCTTCGATAACGGGAAACAAAATGGTGTTATGGCGACTGATCATCGCCATGTATTCAACGTCGCCGTTTTTCTCGGCGTAGGCGGTAGACCCTTTGATGTCGCTGAAGAGGATGGTCATGGGCGTGCGCAGCTTTTCCAGCTCCTGATCGGCTTGCGCGCGCGCTTGCAACAGTTCCTGCAGTCTGTCTCTATCTATTGCCACAACGCGCGGCATTATATATTAGAGACATCACAACGTAGCACCATTGTCTGCTGGCAATAAAACGCGGCGGATAAGCTTGATCGGGATGCTCCCCTGTCTGACGAACTCATCATGGAATGCTTGAAGCGTGAAAGTGGAACCTTTGGCCCGGCGGTAATCTTCCCGTAATTTATAGATCTGCAGCTTGCCCAGCGTGTAATAAAGATAAGTCGGATTGTAAGCCCCGCGACGTGCTTCCTCGTAGGCATTCGCAGGTTCCTGGAACGCTTTTTCCCGGAAATATTTTGCGCCGTCCTCGACAGTCCACCCTGCCGTGTGAAGCTTGATGCCGACGACATAACGAGCGTCGCGCAAGAGGGCTTCCTGGAGCTGAGCCAATCGGATCTTCGGATCGCCGTTGCCGAAACCCTCTTCAACCATCATCTGCTCGGAATAATGTGCCCAGCCTTCGGCGTTTGTTCCGCACGAAATCAGCTTGCGTGTTTTGGTAGGAAACTGCTTCGCATTCAGAAATTGAATGTAGTGCCCCGGATAAGCCTCATGGATCGTGATGATATTCATCACCGGCGGATTGTAAGCCCGCAGATGCTCATCCTTGTGACTGCCATCCCACTCCTTCTCGGGAGGAGTTACATAATAGTACGCTTCCGTTGCCTTGGTCTCATAAGGGCCCGGAGTATCCATCGAAGCGAAGGTGCCCGAGCGCGCATACGGCGGCGTTTCGGTAATGGTGGGCCGCACCTCGGACGGAATGCTTATGATTTTTTGATCCCGAATGAAATGGATTATTCCTTCGACGGTTTTCTTCGCGTCGGGAATCAAACTCGCTTCTGTGGGGTGCTCATCGGACAACCGTTTCATCACTTCATCAGGATTTTTGGATGGGTCAATCTTCAGAGCAGTCTCGATGAATGCGTGGTAATCCCTTTCCAGATTCTCTTCGCCGACCGCGAGAATTCGCTCGAGCGGCTGATCCACCATCTCTTCATACAGAAGCTTCTTTGAAAAATTCTCCCGGCCGATCGCGTACGTCCCTTTTGATTTCGGAAGCAGAGTCTGCTGGAGCCAATCTGCACCATCTTGAAGGGAATTGGCGGCCGCAGAGTTTGCCGTAGCGAACTCGCTGAGCAGTGCTCGATCGTCGCCCGCAGCATGTTTCGCCCAATTCGCGACGCTTGTTTCAAAAAATCCGACCGAGCCACGAGCGATACGGAAGGCGAGGTCCGTGAATTCACGCGGCGGGTTGTCGATATTCCGCTTCATTGCAGCAATCATCTTAGGAATGCCATTCAGGCGCGCGATCACCGACCGCAGACGCTCGGCGGGAGGCGCGAAGTTTCGCTTCATCAGGTTGTCGATTGCGCCTCCGGGCACCGAAACATAGTTCATCGGATTGTGTCGCCAGGTTTCGAGCGTTTCCAGGTCCAGCAACTCCGCCCGAATCTGGCCATCAAGGATTTCAATATCGATTTCCTCATCTGGCGCGCGGCGGGAAGGAAGTCCGCTCGTTTGGCTTTGGAGCTGCTTCAATCTCTGAATGCGCTTTGCGACTGCAGCCGCAGAATAGTCTTCGATCTTGCCGTCATATTGATGGAAACCTATCGATGTAGCAGCGGACGGATTCCATTCGAAGTACGCGTTGAAGTAGTCATCAACAAACTGAGTCATGGCACTACCTCGGGATTGTTTGGAATTACTGCAGGAAGCGAGGCTCAGCAAGAGGACCAATATAGCAAGGCCGAATAATTTCCTCATTCCGGAAGTGTACTGGGAAGGTACACAAAAGGCACAAACGAAACCGAAAAAGCACAAAACTGATTTTCTTGTGCCTTTTTGTGGTCTCCATTGTGCCTTTTGTGGTTCCTTCCGGCTACCGGAACAGTTCCTCGATAGGTTTGCCGGGATAGGCCGTCGTGGTTGGAATGTACTCGAACCCGCGGCCAAGCGGATCATCGTGGCGGACGGTAGTGTAGTTGATCCCGAGCGCGGAATAGATCGTGGCGGCGATATCTTCGGCATAGACGGGACGAGGTTCCGACCATCCCGGATCGTCGACATAGAATGCATCGGGCGTGGTTTTGCCCAGCGCACGCCCCCCGCGTACCCCTCCACCCGCGATGAGTGTGGAATGAACGAAGTAATGGTCCCTGCCCTGCCGGTCTGTGATGTTTCCGACAGTGCGGCCGAATTCGCCCTTCGCGACGATTAAAGTCTCGTCGAGCTTTGTCCCGCCTCCGCTGCCGGGCATCGCCGCCAGATCGGCGATCAGGTTGCCCAAGCCGACATCGAGCTGACCGGCCGGCCGGTAGATTCCCGCATTCGCAGCATAGATATTCTGATGGTTGTCCCAACCACCCAGCGTGATCTGGACGTAGCGCGTACCCAAGTCCGCGGCAATGACGTTGCGTGCCGTGACGCATGCATTCCCAAAGGCGTTGTTGCCGTACTTTTGCTGATCGGCGCTTGAAAAACGAAATACATTGGTGATCGCCGGGTCGTACATCATCGCCCGCGCGGAGGAATAAAAGTCGGCCATTTCCTCGACTGCTGTTCCGTATGGTGAAGGAACTGTACGCAGGGCTGCATCCGCAGCCACGAGCATGTTGTAGCGCGCCGTAAACACCGCCTGGCCGTCCGGATTGCCCAGGTTCGCCAGACCGCCGGCATTAGGAGCGACGTCGAATGGAGCGTATTTGCCGGAGAAATATCCGGGACCCGCTAGGCTTCCACCCCCGTTCAACGATAAAAATCCGGGAAGTTTTTGGCCGCTCTTGCGTTGAGATTCCAGTTCCAGAGCCACAACCGAACCGATATTTGGCGCGATTTTGCCGGTGGCGCTGATCGGGTTCCTCGCGATCTGGTTCCAATTTTGAAGCAGTGGATGAACGAGCGCTGTCGACTGGCAGCCTCGAATGATCGAGAACTGATTCTGGCCTAATTGCGCGCCTAAGTTGGGCAATAACCCGCTGGGCCAGTCGATGCTATTGATTGTCTCCGGCGCAAAATTTTGGGGCGTCCATGCACCAACACGCAGATCAAACGTGTCGATCTGGCTGGGTGCTCCGGGCAACAGGATATAAATGCAATTTTTCGCTGTTCCCAGGATCCTTGCCTGGCTGTCGCTGGTGATGGCCTGCGCAAACATCGGCATGGGTGATGTGAAATACCCGGCAACGCCGGTGGCAGCAATTTTGAAAAAAACTCGTCTGTCGATGATTGTGTCCATAGCGTCAATAGTTGAATAGGAAATCGGCTTTATTCAGGAGAACCCATTGCAGGTTTTCTGCTGCCACCCGATTACCTTGCTGCTGGAATATGCGCCCGAACAGCGCCATCTCGCCATCGGATGGCGGCCGGGAGAGAGTCGTCGCAAAAAGGTCCCAGATGATGGTTCCAGGGTCCGTCGTCTGAACCAGCAGCGCCGCCACATGTGAGCCGGGGTTGTTTTGATGGATGCGTGTCAAAACAAAGGAACTGTTCAGCATATTCAGAGCTTGAAGGATGGAACCATCCGACCGGCGGAACGCCGTGTCGCGGTCTCCCCGCCCGAAAGCATTCAGAAATGCCGCGATAGATCCATTCGTTCGAGGCTCGCGAGTGTCGGGAAATTGCATCGCCCATTGCACCGGCGGCATGTCGGAATTTTGCAGGACGTAGTTGCCGGAAATTCCCGTCGCCTTGGCGATGGCGTCGTGGATTTCCTCGGCATCCAAACGGCGCACATATTTGCGTGCGTAATAGGGAACGTAACTCACATCCCACTTACCCGGGTAAACAGCCGATAATTGATACGCCGTCGATCTTGTAATCAACGCCATCAAAGCGCGCAGGTCGAACTGATTAGCCTGAAGCCATCGCGCGAGCGCATCGAGAAGCTCCGGATTTGTGGGCTGCAACGTCCATGGCGCCGGTGGCGGATTCGACGGATCCAGGCGAGCCAGATCGAAAGCATTCGACGGCGAAACAAACGCCTCCACCATGAACTTTTGCCAGATGTAGTTCACGATCGCCCGAGAAAACTGAATATCGCTGGTGATCTGACGCGCGAGCGCTTGCCGGCGGGTCTCGCCCGGTTCAATGCCGCTTCCCGTCGCAAAAGGATTTTTCGGCGGGACGAAACCGACTCCCTCGATCGGTCTTCGCGCGGTCCGATTTCCGCTCACAGTGTTCAGTTGGTATTCTCCGCCGGCCGCGTCGGTCACGATGTACTTGGCAATTTGGCGCGGCATGGTGGCTGTCACTTGACGTTGCATGCGGACCCGGGCGAAGTACGCGGAAAGGCCCCACATGTTGCGGCGCATCTGCGTTGAACCCCAGAGATTTACCTGATCCAAATGGCGGGCGCCGTCATGGCAGAGCAAGCAATCGACGGAATTAATGCCCAAGAACATCGATGCCAGGTTCACGGCCTGTCCGTCGTATGTGTCCTGTGCCGGTCCCATGGCCACGGTGTTGCCGACCGGCCAATTGACTTCTCCGTGTTCAAAGCTGTCGCCCTCGGCCGCGATCAACTCTCGAGCCATTTGGTCATAGGGCTTATTGGTGCTGACGGCGTCCTTAAGGTACAGGTAAAAGGCATCTCGACCGTAAATGTCCCGATTGACACTGCCGGACTGAGCGTTCACCCGGTACAGATCGCCGAAAAACATCGTCCACTTGTCAATAAACTCGGGCGATCCGATCAGCGCATCGATCTTCGCATCGCGCTTCGATGGATCCGTGTCGAAGATAAAAGCAACAACCTCGGGTCCCGATGGAATGCGGCCCGTTAAATCCAGCGTGACACGGCGCAAGAATTCGGCGTCGGACGCTATCGGTGCCGACTGAATACCCGCCGCCGCCATGCGGCCAAAGATGGCATCATCGATGAAATTCTTGCGCGGTGCGGCCGCCGGATTGAGCATCTGAGCTGTAGCCTGCTCGGCTGTCAACGGGCTGGACACGTACATCGCGATCCGTGAGGTGAGTTCGGAGTCCGCCTTGCGAAGCCGCTCCGTTTTCAACATGAATTCGTCTGGGTTTCTCAGAAAGACGCAATCGCTTTTGGCAGCAGCCAGCAAGATCGCGGAAGCCGCGATCAGTATGGGCAGTGTGAACCACTGTCGCCTCATTCTTCTTCGCTCCTTCGAAGTCATCTAGTTATATACCACGGACAAAAGAACGCGAATCCGGTTTAAAAAATAGGAAGGCCACAAAGAGGCACAAAAGACACAAAAAGGGATATAAACTTGTGACTTTTGTGCCTTTTTGTGGCTAAAAACCATGAATGATCCGGTGCGAGAACAGGTTCTGGCTTTGTTAAAGGGCGGTAATGCGCACGTGAGTTTCGACAATGTGTTCAAGGATTTCCCCGTCAACCTCCGAGGCGTCAAACCAAACGGTGCGCCCCATACGGCGTGGCAGCTCCTGGAACATATGCGTATCGCGCAATGGGACATTCTGGAGTTCAGCCGAAGCGCCAAACACGTCTCGCCGGAATGGCCTGGAGGTTATTGGCCAAAGACCGAGAAGCCGCCTGACGAAAATGCATGGAAGAAAAGCCTCGCGTCATTCAAAAGGGATCTGAAGGCTATGGAGAAGCTCGTCGCCGATCCAAAGACGAATCTTTACACCAGGATCCCCCATGGCACCGGCCAAAACATCTATCGCGAGGCGCTACTGGTGGCTGACCATAACGCTTACCACCTGGGTCAATTGGTCCTGTTGCGGCGGCTGCTTGGAGCGTGGAAGGAATGAATCTTAAATCCGAAATCCGAAGTCTTTAATTGGAGTCCGTCCAATCCCAAATTTCGGATTTCGGATTTGAGATCATGATCCCGTGATTCGCTCGCTTTTATAGAAGGACGAAACTTGTCCATGCGGAGCATGGCCGAGTACAACTTGGATGCCCCGTTCGATTCCGCGATAAAGCGCCCGTAATTCGAAAATCGGATCCAGGATGCTCTGTTCAAGCGTGTAAGCGGTCCGGTTCACGGTATCCACAGTCTTGTGGACATTCGAGGCAATCTCGTTGTTTTTGCCTTCCAGCCGCCCGAGCTGAGATTGGTAACTTTTTTCCGCTTCGCGATACGCGAGCTGACCTTCCTCCAATCCCATTTTGGCTTTATCCATGAAGCTGCGGACCTGACCGGTGACCATTTTGGCCTTCGAGTCGACGAACGAGCGCGCATCTTCAATTGCGTCCGCTAACTCGTCCGGGTGCGTGACGGCGTGCCGGATTTTCTTCCCGGAGTCGGTCATGACCAGATATCCAACAGCACTACCAATCGCTGATCCAGCAATTACATACGGCCATATACTTGAAGAATTTCTTTCCATATCCATACCCCTCTACCTCTGAAATATTGACGGCCAGACTTGTCGTTCCTTGGCCTGAAGAAGCGCAACAACCATCATACAACGGCGTCCAAACTTAACAGGAGGAACCGATCTACATGCACGGGTTTTGGGGCTTGCTCTCTGCGACATTTAATGAGTGGATGGAGGATAAAGCCCCACGCCTCGGAGCTGCACTTGCCTATTACACGGCAATTCTCGATTGCCCCATTACTCATTCTCCTGGTGGCTAGCGCCGGTTTGGTTGTCAAAGGTGACACTACGTTGCAAGCGGAGGGCCAAATTGCAGCGATTGCGGGTGACAACGCTGCGGAAGCGATCGGGGCCATCATTCGCGGCGCGAAGGCATCGGGCGGCGGTCGGGGAGCGACGATCTTCAGCGTTGTTACGCTGCTGATCGGAGCCACCGGCGCTTTCGGTCAACTCCAGGACGCAATGAATACGATTTGGGAAGTCACGCCGAAGCCGCGGCGCTTTTGGGTGGACATCCTGCGGAAGCGCTTGTTGTCGTTTGTGATGGTCGTAGCCGTCGGTATCATCCTTCTTGCCTCGCTCTTCCTGAGCGCCTTCCTTGCCACAGCAAGCCATTATTTCCAACACCGGTTTCCGTTGACCGGCCCTGTGTGGCCTCTCGCTGACCTCGGACTGTCGTTTGTGACCACCACTCTGCTGTTCGCCGCGATCTTCAAGATCCTGCCGGACGTCGACATTGCCTGGCGTGATGTCTGGTTGGGAGCCGCCGTCACGGCCGCCCTGTTTGCAGCGGGCAAGATTGGGATCGGCTTGTATCTGGGGCGTAGCAGTTTCAAATCCGTATATGGCGCGGCAGGATCCTTCCTGGTGTTACTTGCTTGGGTGTATTACTCCGCGCAGATCCTGTTCTTCGGCGCTGAATTCACGCAAGTGCATGCGGCTCGGCATGGGCGCGTTCGCCCGCAGCGCGGCGCGCGGTTTCTGAGCGATATAATGCGGATTCACCAGGGGATACCGCATACTAAAGATGCCGCAGACGAGCGCGAAGCGCGAGCGCGATAGCGCAAAGCCGTAATAGTGGTCAGTTCGGCCAAATGTTCAGGCCTGAATAGCTTCGCCGAACTGACCACCCCGGCCGCGTCCACCCCTCCACTGCGAGGAGGGGAATATTCTGACGCATTTCTCAGCATTGCCAATTCATTCAGACCTTGACCGCCGCTACAGTACTCAGATGGCAGCATAGCGAATCAAAAAAAGCAGCGTAAACAGGACCATCAGCCAGTGCAGCTTCCGATATCTACCCGCGATGACGCTTAGCGCAACATAGGAAATGAACCCAAATGCGATGCCATCCGTGATGCTGAACGTAAACGGGATGAACGCAAGCGTAACAAAAGCTGGTATGTACTCAAGCGGATCATCCCAGTCGATTCGTGCAACGTTCCTCATCATGAAGGCGCCCACCACGATCAGCGCGGGCGCCACTGTCGGATAAAGAGTCAATCCCGCGGCGTTCTTATAACCCTCGCCGATCATCTGTGCGACGGGCGCGAGGAATAGACCCAATAGCATCAGCAGTCCCGTCACAATATTCGCCAGACCCGTTTTACCGCCCTCTGCCACACCTGCAGCGCTTTCGATGTAACTCACCAATGTCGAATTTCCGGCCAGCGCCGACACGGACGTCCCAATCGCATCGGCAAGCAGGGCCTCGCGAGCGCGCGGTAGCTGTCCGTCATGGATAAATCCCCCCTGTTCCGCAATACCGATCAACGATCCAATACTGTCGAAGAGATCGAGAAAGAAAAAAATGAAAATTACCGGAATCGCTCCAAGCTTGAAGGCTCCGGCGACGTCTAGCTTCAGCGCAACAGGCATGATCGAGGGTGGAGAGCTGAAGATGCCGTGAAAACGGACGATACCGAAGAAAAGTCCCAAAACGGTGCTCGTCACGATTCCCGCAAGGATCGCGCCCCGCGAACGGCGGACCAGCAACACTGATGTAATGACGATTCCCGTTGCGCTCATCCAGACGGAAGGATGGTGAAGGTCTCCAAGCGAAACCAGTGTCGCAGGACTGGCCGCGAGGAATCCGCTCCACTCCAGACCGACTAACGTGATCAAGAGTCCGATGCCCACCGCAATGCCCCGCTTCAGCGAATCGGGAATGGCGTGGACCAGAGCTTCACGAACTCCCCAAAACGACATCAGAAGAAAAGCAATACCCGAGATAAATACGGCGCCTAGAGCTACCTGCCATGTGTAGTGCATCGTCGCCACGACCGTGAACGCGAAGAAAAAGTTGTGCCCCATGGCGGGCGCGACGGCAATGGGATAGTTCGCGAGCAGTGCCATCAAAAAGCAGCCAATCGCGCTGACGATACAGGTCGTCGCAAGCACAGCCTGAAAATCCATGCCCGTCGTGGCAAGCACGGCCGGCTGGACAAAAATGATGTAGGACATCGTCATGAAAGTCGTCACGCCGGCCAGAACCTCTGTGCGAATCGTAGTGCGCGACTCCGACAGCCGGAAGGTTTTCTCCAGGAACTCGTGCATTGGAGTTCAAAGCATCTGAATTTTTGCGACCACGGCGTCGCCGACCTCCCGAGTGCCTAGAGAGCCGCCGATATCCTGAGTCGTTTCATCTTCTTTCACACAGGCAATGACTGCACTCTCCACGGCTCGAGCGGCATCACCAAGGCCCAGGTGGTCAAGCATCATGGCCGAAGTGAGAATGGAACCCATAGGGTTGGCGAGATTCTTTCCCGCCAGCGGCGGCGATGAACCATGGACGGGTTCGAACAACGAAACGGCGTTCGGGTGGATGTTGCCGGAAGCCGCCATACCCAGCCCGCCCTGCAGTGCCGCGGCTAGATCGGTGACGATATCACCGAACATGTTGTTCGTCACAATCACTTGAAAATCTTTCGGCTGCCGTACCATCAGGAGGCAAAGCGCATCGATATAAAGATGGTTCGTATGAATTTGGGCGTGGCGGGCGGCGGCCTGCTTAAAGCAACGTTGCCATAGATCTCCGGCATAGGCCATCACATTGGATTTGTCGCTCATGCAGACCTTCGTTTTCCCGTTCCGGCGCGCATGCTCGAACGCGTATTCGAGGATCCGGTCCACACCCTTACGCGTGTGGATCTCCACTTGCGTCGCCACTTCATCGGGAGTGCCTTTCTTGAAAACGCCGCCGGAGTTGACGTACGCGCCCTCGGTGTTCTCTCGGATCACGGTGAAGTTCACATCCTCGGCGCGTACGCCTTTCAGTGGACAGAGCCTTTCATCGATTAGCCGGACAGGGCGGACATTCGCATACAGATCCAGACGGAAACGAAGAGCCAGAAGTATCTCCGCAGCGTGGCGTTGGTCGGGAACGCGAGGATCGCCGATGGCCCCGAACAGAATGGCATCGAAGTCCCGGCGAAACATTTCAAACGCGCCTGGCGGCAGCGCGATGCCCTCTTTGAGATATTTCTCAGCGCCCCAGTCGAACTCGACGAACTCCAATCCGGCACCGAAGACTTCATTGACGCGCCGCAGGACACGCATGGATTCACGCGTGACATCGATCCCGATCCCGTCTCCGGGTATGACTGCAATACGTTTCATAGTTCGCTAAGATGGGCTATGACCCCACCAGAGTTTTGTACTCGGCGACAAGAGCCTTCAGGTGCGACTCTTCGTCTTTGGCGAAGTCCATGAAAACCTTTCGCCCGTTCGTATCGGTAATGTGGTCGGCAAAGTCTTTGAAGAATTGATGAGAGCGGCGCTCCAGATTCATCGCGATGTTCAAAGCGTCGATATCGCTGGTTTCGTCTTTGACCTCGATCTTCAGCAATTCTTTCTGCGGAAAGATTTCTTCCACAATCTTTCGGCTCAGCGGCAGACGCGCCGGTTCGCGCTTGAGCCACTGGTTTTTCTCAAGTAAAGAACGGTGCTCTTGCTGAAGCCGCCGCAGATGGTCCGACTCCTCGGCAGCCAGCCACTGGAACATCCGCCGGCCGCTGCTATTTTTGGTTTTCTGTGAAGCATTCGTGTAAAACGTATAGCCGCGGCGTTCGATGGCGAGCGTGAGCTCGAGCGCGTCGCGGACGACGGTGGTTTGCAGGCGCCGTTGCTCGTTGGAGGCGTCGAGTTTCCGCTCCTTCCGGAAGCAGGCCTTACAGATGCCGAAGATCACGTAGCGGCTGTACCGCTCATCGAACTCGTATTCATCGGTCACCTGCCGGATGAGATTTTCGATTCGCCGCGAGGGGAACTCGACGGTGTTTCTGCAAATGTTGCATATGAAATGAAGATGGTTGGGCTGCTTGATGAGCGGCTCATATCGCGCCATCCCCTCGATCTTGGATTGGCGGATGAATCCCGATTGAAGCAGGATTTTCAGCGTCCGATAAATCGTGGCCAGCCCGATCCGGTTCCCTTCTTTCAGAAGCTTATCGCGTATTTCTTCGACCGACGGATGGCCCTTCGAACCCAACAATGCCTTCCAGATAAGCGCGCGCTGGGATGTCTTTGTCAGCTTCCGGTCCGCCAACAATTGTTGCAGCTCTTTCCGATGTACCATCGCGGCCAGATTATACGCTATAGTAATGGGCTATGAAGAAGACAGCCATGGCGTTCGCGATCGTGCTGGCATTACTTGGTTGCGGCTCACGCCGGCCGGGTTCGAGTTCCGACACAAAAGCCGCCCAGCCCAAGGGACCCGCTCCCGATTTTGAACTCGAAAATGTTGCCGGCGGCAAGATCACAGCTGCCGATCTCAAAGGCAAGGTGTCGGTCATCGATTTCTGGGCGACCTGGTGCGAACCGTGCATCGCTGAAATTCCGAAGTTCAATCAATTGCACGAACAGTATCCGAATGTGCAGATTATCGGGATTACAGTTATGTCACCCCGCGAAGACATCAAGCCCAAAGTCCAGGAGGTCGGAATGAAATACACCGTCCTGGTGGGCAATGATGAAGTGGCTGATGGGTTCGGCGGACTTATCGGTTTTCCCACCACGTTCGTGGTAACCAAGGATTGGAAGATCTATAAGAAATACCTCGGAGCCCTACCAAATAAACAGGATCGCATCCGGCAAGATATCGAAAAGCTTCTGGCTGCCGAAGACCACGCGGATTAAAGCGGGATACTCACCGCAAACAGCAAAAACTTCGAAAAGAATTCTCCGAACAGAAGCGCCACCACGGCCAAATAGAGCAGGCCGGTGGCTGCTTGTGTATGGCGAATCTTGACGGTGCTCCAAATCATGGCTGCCAGGACAATCGGCGTCAGCACGCCGAAGATGAGGCGGGGCCAGAAGAAGATTCCCTGCTGAACGAATAATTCGCGAAGAACGGCGCTGAACGGAATCACTTGCTTCAGCTGGAGCACCAGGAATGATGCACCAATTGCGAGAATTCGAACTGCGATCGCAGCGATGAGCACCTTCGTGAGACGTTTCAAGGGGTCGATCGAAAGACGGGGAATGACCAGATACCAGTGGCCGAAGACCATCGT
>Ga0209058_1000691_pt1 | contig 29432 bp, 30 predicted proteins | sample GraSoiAngelo_147_FD_185904 | JGI IMG/M metagenome (GOLD analysis project Ga0209058, IMG submission 185904) | Grasslands soil microbial communities from the Angelo Coastal Reserve, California, USA - 14_1009_05_40cm (SPAdes) (version 2) | ecosystem: Environmental > Terrestrial > Soil > Grasslands ... | reverse complement strand
TCAGGTGCGGATTGTAGTTCCGAATCGAGGCCAGCCCACGGAGCTCGTTCTCTCGCATTGCGATGAGGGAGAGGTTCGCGATTCCATTCCGGAGGTCGTGGTGGATGCTCACGATGTGGTCCAGCAGGGTGATCGCCGAGTCGTAATAGTACCAGCCCGCAAGGAAGTTCTTCATCCGGGGTAGATCGTACACTCGATCCGTGAATGCCATGTCGATCAGATTGTGCCGACTCGCTGCGGAAATGTGGCTTGCTAGCCGCTCCCACCACTTCATCGAGTCGTCCGGCGCGTAGAAGTTCTCCCCAATCCTCTCCATCCGGACCATCGAGAAGTTCGGCTCTTTTTCGAACATCGAGAGGGCCTGGCCCAGGGCCACCCGTTCGTCCATGATCTCCATCTGGTAGAAGTAGTCGTGGCCGTGGGGCGCCAGGTTCCAGAGGATGTTGAATCCGCGAACGGTGCTGCTGATCAGGTCGAACAACGGGATGTGTTCCTGGCGCAACATCGTGACGAGTCGCTTCGTGAAGCTGGTCGGCTCGAAATCTGGGTCGAGCATGGAGCTCAGGACCATGTGGTGGAGCTCTTTTGCTTCCAGATACGAGTAGTTCCCCTTGTCGATCAGGTCGTCCAAGATTCCAATGACGCATTCCCGGAAGATCTTCGCGGTCATGCTACGCTGCACATTCTCCGGTGTCATGAAAGCGCTGTACTGCTCCGTGACCATCGTCGCGCCGGCCGCGAAACGCAAGCTCTGGAGGTAGTTCCAGACCTCGCCTTGATCCTCCCAGAACGCCCCCGGCGGGATGTTCGGGGGCCGGAGCGGCAAGCCTCCCGGCGGCGAAACGTCCTTGAGACGCTTCAGCGTCGCGTGGACGCTCGAAATATGATCCCGCAAGGAGTTTTTGTCGAAGCCGAAGTCATGGAAGTCGAACAGGCCCTCCGCGTACCCGCCCAGACGGACGACGGTCCGAGAGAGCAGGTCGAGGTCGTCGGGGTTGATCCCGAGGGGGATGGACGGTTGACTCGGCATGCCGATCGAAGAAGTGTGGTCGCAGGGCCATATGAAGAGGGCTCGTCGGTTCTCCGGCGTGATTCTTATTTCCAGGAACCAGCGTGAGTTGGTTGCGGAATCGGTTCCGATAACGAGCGAAGACGGCTTAAATAGAGTCCAGGGGAACCCATCGCACATTCTCTGCGGGTGAGCGTGCCTGGCGGATGCAACGAGCGTTGTCACGTACCTCAGCGCAGCGAGTGCGCTATTCCTGTCGGGCCTGATCATCGTCGCGGTCGCCCGCCAAAAGACGCATCGGGCGTTTCAGAAGCACGTCCTCCTGTTCGCGATTTCCCTCCTCGTCTGCGCCGTCGTCGCGAATGTCCTCATCAGCATCTACATCACGGAACCGGGGCAAGGGCTGCAAGGTTCGATCCAAGAGGGGATCGTTCTCTCGAAGCGCGTCCAGGCGACGTTCGACTACCTCTTCGGCATCACGATCGGCGCGTTCATCGTCGTCGCGACGACCGCCGGAATCACGTCGCGCAAGGACTTCTTCCATTACATGACGAACGAATTCCCGAATTCGTACGTGTTCTACGTCTTCATCATGGTCGTGACGATCGTCACGATCCTCGTTTCGCCCGTTCAGGTCGTCCAAGTGAATCCGACAATCATCTCGTTCGAGCCATATTTTCTATTCATCAACGGCTTTGCGGTCGCGACGCTGATCCTGTACGCGCCGTACCGGTTCATCATCCACATGCGGCGGACGAACCCGGGCCAAGAGGTCCGCCGGGACACGTTCCTGGTCATCTTCGGGATTTCCGGCTTCGCCGTCGGCGAGCTGCTGTTCGAGATCCTCCTGCCGAACTTCGGGGTGGACCTCCGGGCCCCGGGGTTCATCGTCGAGATGGCCCTCGTCGGACTGATCGCCTTTGCCGTCCGAGAGCAGTCGTTCTTGCAAGAGCTCATCGTCCCGGAGGCGGAGGCGCACCTGCTGACGAAGCCGACGTACAGCCTCGATCGCGGGTACACCTACGCGGTCCTCGAGCGGGATGCGAGCCAGGCGTTCGAGATCTTCAAGGACTTCGTCACCCACGGCACGCAGGGATTGTGCATCACGCGGCGCGCGCCCAAGGCGGTGATGACGGAATACGGCCTCGAGCGTACGCCGATCCTCTGGCTGAGCCGCGTGGCGACAGAGAAGAACGCGGTGCGGCCGAGTCCCCCCGAGAAAGTCGCCCTCGCGGTGGAACACTTCATCGAGGTCAGCGAGCACCCTGTCGTCTTGCTAGATGGCCTCGAGTACCTGGTGTCCCACAACGATTTCGGGTCCGTCCTCGCGCTACTGCATGACCTGAACGAGTCCGTCGCGATGCGGGAGGCAATCCTCCTCGTCCCGTTCGACCCGACCGCCTTCAACGAGCGCGAGATCGCCCTCGTCCGACGCGAAGTCCGCCTGCTGGGCCCACTGGCCGAGGAATTCGGGCCGGTGGCGAAGGTCTCCCGCTAGGCCGCGACAAACCCTTTTATCGTGCTGCCGAGGTGCTCGCTTCCGTGGATGACCCCGAGCTCGCCGCGATCCGCGCCCGGAAGCTCCGCGAGCTCATGGCCGCCTCTGCGTCGAAGCCCGTCACTGTCGCCTTTTCCGGGCCGATTCGGCTCACGGACGCGACCTTCGACTCGGAAATCCAGAAACCGGGTCTCCTCCTCGTCGACTTCTGGGCCGAATGGTGCGGCCCGTGCCACCGGGTCGCGCCGATCCTCGAGCAGGTTGCGAGCGCGCACGCGGCGACCCTTCGTCTCGGAAAGCTGAACGTCGATGAAAGCCCGCGGACGGCGGAGCAATTCCGAATCACATCGATCCCGACAATGCTCCTCTTCAAAAACGGGCAGCCCGTCGACGGAATCGTCGGCGCGGTCCCGCGACCCCAGATCGAGGCACTCGTCGCGCGGTGGTCGTGAACTCGGCGCGCGCGAGCGTAGCTGCGAGCTGATGGCCCTAACGAAATCCGGACGACGTCGTCACTTCGCCAGAGGTCCGGTGGGCCGGGGCTTGAATTCCTTGAGATGGGGTTTCAAGTTCCTCACAATCGCCCGGAATGCCTTCGCTGCCTCGGAGTCCGGGTGCTCGAGTACGAACGGCTTGCCCGAATCACCACCGACCACGATGCGCGGGTCGAGCGGCACCCGGCCCAGGAACGGAAGGCCGAGCTCTTTCGCGGCGTCCTCGCCTCCGCCGACCTTGAAGATGTCCGTCTGCTTGCCGCAATGCGGACAGACGAAACCGCTCATGTTCTCGATTACGCCGAGGATGTCCATCTTGACGGCCTTCGCGAAAGCAATCGACTTGCGAACGTCCAGGAGGGACACCTGCTGGGGCGTCGTGACGACGACCGCCCCGTCCGCGTCGGGGATTTCCTGGGCGACGCTGAGGGGCTCGTCGCTCGTCCCCGGCGGGAGATCGATCACCAGGTAGTCCAAGTCTCCCCACTCGACGTCGGAAAGCATCTGCTTGAGCGCCTTGATCTTCAGCGGACCGCGCCAGACGACGGCCGTGTCGCGGTCGATCAACTGGGCCATCGAGATGACCTTGACGCCCGCGGGGCCGAGCGTCGGTTCCATCCCAGTGTCCGTGGCCTTGACCTGCGCGTCCTGGACCCCCATGAGCATCGGGATGTCGGGCCCGGTGACGTCCGCGTCGACGAGGCCGACCATGGCGTCCTCCGCCAGGACACACGCAAGGTTCGCGGATACTGTGGACTTCCCGACGCCGCCTTTCCCGGACATCACGACGATCTTGTGTTTGATACGGGACATGCGCTGCGCCATCTTCATGCGCTCGCGCATTGCCGCCATGATGTGCGGGGGGATCTGAGCGGTCTCGAGTTCCTCGGCCACGACGATACCTCTAGAGATATCGATGCAGCAGAGGGCATGTATTAAACGTTGCGGCACCTACGAGGACGCGGCCTGCGTCATCACCGTCGCAAGCGAATTCACTTGACCGATGAATGCCCCGGGCGACGGATTCTCCGGTAGGTTCGCGTAGAAATTCGCGAGCGGGCCGACGACGTCGAGCCCGGCCTCCCGGTCGAACTCGCGCGCTCGATCCCACAGCGGATCGTCTTTCGAAAGGCGACCGTGGCGCACGAGATTGCCCAGGGCGAACCCGTTCGTTGCCGCGAGGCCGACGTTCTTCCAGCGGTTCCTTCCGCGCATCGTCGCGTTCCCCTCGATCCAGCCCGAGAAGAAGTCGTACGCGCGATCGTCGCCGTCCGTCGCGAAGACGAGGAACGCGAGGTCATCGGCGTAGATGTCTTGGATGTGGTTGAATGCCTGACCGAACGCGCCTTCGGCGGCCCGGGGGATGCGGACTTCGCGCGACAGCGCGCGGAAGACCTCGGCGCTGTGAGAGGGATGGCCCGATTCGGTGCGTAGCATGTGGCCCATTTCGTGGGCGATGAGCCCATCGAGCAGGCCCGATTCGACGGCTCGGACGGAGACGAACAGGGTGTGAGCAGAATCCTTCGACTTCGTCGCGCCCATGATCGCCATCGAGACGATTTCAGCGGACACGGGCCAAGCGACGTGAAGACCATGCTCCGCGTACCGCGCGGCCACCTCCTCGAACGCGGCTTTGACCTTTCGGGTGCCCCCTTGCCCCGAACGGTCCACGACGGCGGTGAGCACAGCGACCCGAGTCGACCGGTCGGGATAAAGGTTCGGGGGAGGACCTGTGTGAAGACCCTTTCTGAACTCACGTGTCCTCGATTTCGTCCGTGACGCCGCCGACAGCTTCCAATACGTACCGAGCGATAGTGCTTGCGAAGGGGATTTCGGGATCTCGCAACCTCATCGCATGAAGCCCGTTCGCGCAATTTTGTTGTCCCTGGCCGGCGGGCTTGTGGTCCTGGCCAGCGGCGTTGCAGGCGTGTATATTCCAAAACTCGCCGTTCTTGCGCCTGCCGTGTTGGTGTCCATTGGCCTCATCTCAGGCACGCTCATTTTGGTTGGCGCACTCGGGTTGTGGATGACGCCGCGACGCCACATGCTGTGGGGGCTCATCGTCGTCTTGTCCTCCGTTCCTAGCCTGTTGATCGGCGGCGGATTGCTCGGAGTTCTGTTTCCGGTCGGGTTCATGCTGAGCTTGGTCGGGGGAATTCTGGCCATTCAGTGGAAGCCGCGTCCGATGGCCCCGCCGACGCTCCGTGCCCGTCGCGTGGCCAAAACACGATGACGATCGTGCCCTAACTCGGCCCTCGGGACTCTGGACATCGTCCGGTTCATAGTCCTCGTCCCTCCGGGCACGGCCGTTGGGTCTCCCAGAGCGAAGCAAGGACCAAAAGTTTAAGGAAGCCATCTCGTCTCTTCGCCCAACTCCTTTCTGGTGCTTCGATGGTAGCCACGAAGAAGCGCGCGGGTGGCAAGGAGGTGAAGCCGCCGACGCTCGAGGAAGTCGAGGAGAACTTGAAGCGCGCGAACCTCCCGAAGGAACAGTCTGCGAAGTACCACCCGTACTATCAAGGCAAGATCGAGATCGTGCCCCGCGTGCCGGTGCGGAGCTTCAACGATTTCGCGATCTGGTACACGCCCGGGGTCGCGCAACCCTGCCTCGACATCGCGGCGGACCCGAGCAAGGTTTGGACCCTGACGAACAAGTGGAATCAAGTCGCCATCGTCACGGACGGCACACGCGTCCTCGGCCTCGGGGACATCGGACCCGAAGCCGGATTGCCGGTGATGGAGGGCAAGTCCCTGTTGTTCAAATACCTCGGCGGCGTCGACGCATTCCCGATCCCCCTCGCGACGAAGGACCCGGAGAAGATCATCGAGACGGTCAAGCTCATCACCCCCTCGTTCGGTGGCGTGAACCTCGAAGACATCGCGCAACCGAAATGTTTCCATATCCTCCAACGTCTGCGGAAGGAGTGTGAGATCGCGGTGTGGCACGACGACCAGCAAGGGACCGCGACGATCAACGTCGCCGGCCTCATCAACGCCCTGAAGGTCGTCGGCAAGAAGATGCCGGACGTCGCAATCACGCTCATCGGTGCCGGGGCGTCGAACATCCGGACCGCGAAGCTCCTGATCGCCGCGGGCGCGAGCCCGGAGCACATCATCCTCGTCGACTCGAAAGGAATCGTCTGTCGTCATCGAGAGGATATCGAGGTCGCGGCGAACGATTACGCGGAGAAATGGGAACTCGCGCTGAAGACGAACGGAGGCGATCGGGAGGGTGGCATCGCGGAGGCGATGCGAGACGCGGACGTCGCAATCGCCGCATCGAAGCCTGGACCCGGCGTGATCCAGAAGGATTGGGTCGCTTCGATGGCGGACGACGCCATCCTCTTCGTGATCGCGAACCCCGTGCCGGAAATCTGGCCATGGGAGGCCGCCGAGGCCGGAGCCCGTGTCATCGCCACAGGTCGGTCCGATTTCCCGAACCAGGTGAACAACTCTTTGGGTTTCCCCGGGATTTTCCGTGGCACCCTGGACGTCCGTGCGCGGACGATCACGGACGAGATGTGCATCGCGGCGGCGGAGGAGCTCGCGAAGGTCGCAGAGGAAAAGGGCCTCGACGAGACGCACATCGTGCCCACGATGGATGAGATCGACGTGTTCGCCCGGGAGGCGACCGCGGTGGCCCTCAAGGCGATGGAGCAGGGAATCGCGCGGGAGACGAAGACCCGAGACGCCCTCTATCAAGGAGCCCTCGAGTTGATTAGAAGGGCCCGCGAGGAAACGAAATTCCTCATGCAAGACGGATTCATCCGTCCTCCTCCCCCTTGACCTCCGGCAAAGATTTCTCGTTGAATGCGATATCGCAAATCGTCGTGCCCGCATGGCGCGACGGGGAATTCGCGTGAGCGGGGCCCAACCGGCGAGTCGTGAGGGGGCGATCCCAGGAGAGAGGGAACGCAAAGCCGCAGCCGTAATGACCATTGTCTTCTTCATCATCGGGCTCAGTGTCATCCTGTCCTATGATTGGGGAGCACCTACGCCTCAATTTCGCCCGGACGCCGGTTTGGTCATCCTGCTCGGAATCCTTATCTCCGCGATCATCTACATCGCCGCTCGATATGCCGCGACGGGTCCCGGGGCCTTCGGAATGGGGCTCCGGTTCTGTCCGGAGTGCGGTCGGCAGATTCGGTTCGACGCCACGGTCTGCCCGTACTGCAATCGTCCACTGCCCTAGGGCCGACATGACTGCGGAGCTGACGCCGCTCGCGACGTGCGTATGTCCGTACGCGCTCGGGAGGAGCCGATGGTCAAGGTCAAGACCGTGAAACGCAGGCACGAGGCGCGCCTCATGAGCATGCCCGGGGTCGTCGGCGTCGGAATTGGCCGAAAGGAAGGCCGAGACTGCATCTGCATTTATGTGAACGACGACAATCCAAGAATCCTCGCGGCGCTTCCGCGGACCCTCGAGGAAGTCCCGGTGGAAGTCATCGTTTCCGGGCCGTTCACGACTCGGTGAGCGGCTCCCGCACGGCGGTCCATTTCGACAACGTCGTCTGGGGCGCGGCCCGCTCGAGTAGGTTTGACAACCGCACTCCGATGAGCCGCACCTTCCTCCCCGAGGCAAGGACCTCTTTGAGCATCGACTGGCTCAGAATGAGGATCGGTTCGAGGTCCGTCGTGTGGATCTTCAGGCTCTTCGAGCGTGTGTGGATCTCGAAGTTCGAGTACTTCGCCTTGAGCGTGACCGTGCGGTACGCAAATTTCTCATGAAGGAGTTGTTCGTGTAAGGACCTTGCAAGGGCTTCGAGCTCCGGCCAGACGTCGTCGTATGCGTCCAGATCCTTCTCGAAGGTGGTCTCCGTGCTAATCGACTCCGGCGGACCTGTCGGCTCGACGACCTCTTCGGCGTCGTGGCCCATCGCGACGTCTTGCAGGTACTCCCCGAACGCGCCGAGCTGCTCGATGAGGTCCTGCCGGTTGTACCGCTGAAGATCTTCGATGAGCTCGAGTCCGAGTTCTTTCAGCCGGTCCGCGGTCTTCGGGCCGACGCCGAGAATCTTCTGAACGGAGATCGGAGCGAGAAATGCGGCCACGTCGTCTCGTGCCACCACCGTCAACCCGTCGGGCTTCTCGAAATCCGAGGCAATCTTCGCGACCGCTTTCGTCGGTGCGATTCCGATCGTGCAGGAAAGGCGGTGCTGGCTGCGGACCGCGGCTTTGATTTCGCGGGCGAGTTCGTGGGCACGAGAGAAATTGCCGCCACTCCGGATCGTGACGTCGAGGTACCCTTCCTCGATCCCGGAGGGCTGAAGTCGATCAGCGAAGGTGCGGAGCGTGTCCATGATCTCCCCGCTGACTCGGCCGTACAGCTCGAAATGCGGCGGCACGAACACGGCCTCTGGACAGCGTCGCGCGGCCTCGACGCACGACATCGCCGATCGGACGCCGAACCGGCGGGCCTCGTAGCTCGCGGTCAAGACGACGCCGCGACGATGCTCTCTCGGGTCGGCTCCCACGACCACGGGTTTCCCTTCGAGCGCCGGATTCTCGCGGACCTCGACCGCGGCGTAGAATGCGTCCATGTCCACATGGAGGATGATCCGCGAACCCGATGATGGAGAGGCCATTCGTCTCCTCATGGTCCGGGCGGGAGATAAAAGCCTTCGGAGAGGAGGCGTGCGCGAACCGGTCCTCGCCTTCGCTCAGAATCCGAAGAATGACCGGGCTGCGTCCGACAAGTATCCGAGGAAGAACACGGCGAGGATCGCCGTCAACATGACAATCGCCAGCGCGACGAAGACGGCCGCCTCGATCGACCGGGGGACCGCCTCCTTCGCCGTGCCGACCTCCGGCTCGAGAATGTACATGTACCAGATCACCCGCGCGTAATAGTAGAGGGAAAGCGCACTGTTCAAGACCCCGGCAACAGCGAGGGCCAAGTACCATTGGTTGAACGCAGACGCGTTCACGGCGCTCGAGAACAAGACGAACTTCGAGAAGAACCCGCCGAGGGGAGGGATGCCCGCGAGGCTGAGGAGGAAGACGAGCATCGAGAAGGCCATGAACGGCATGCGCCGGCTCAGCCCTTTGTAGGCCTCGATGTCGTCCGGGATCCCGCGGGACTCCGTGCCGGCGACGACGAGGAACGATCCCGCCTTCATCGCGCCGTAGACGAACACGTGAAGCATGCCGCCGACGAGCCCGAACGCCGCCACGTACGCCGCGTTGTCGGTGTGGGGCGGACTCGACTGGAGGGCGATCGCGCCGACGGCCAGGGCGATCAGGATGTATCCGGCCTGGGCGATGCTGGAGTAGGCGAGCATCCGCTTGATCGACCGTTGAGGGATCGCGACGACGTTCCCGACCGTTTGCGTGACGATCGCGAGGATCGCCAGGGTCGCGACCCAGTCGACCTGGACGTTCAGGAGACCGATGAGAAAGACGCGGAACAGCGCGACGATACCGACGTTCTTCGAGGCCGACGTCAGAAGGACGCTGATCGTCGTCGGCGAGCCTTGGTACACATCGGGCGCCCACATGTGGAACGGCACGACCGCGACCTTGAATCCGAAGCCCGCGATCAGCAGTACGAGGGCGATGATCAGCGGGGGTTCGATCGCGGGAAACGCCGCGAGGTCCAGACCGTCCTTGAGGACGAACAGGTCCGTCGTCGCGGTCTTGATCGACGTGGTGCCGGCAATCCCGTAGATCAGGGAGATGCCGAACAGGATGATGCCGGAGCTGACCGCGCCGATGATGAAGAACTTCACCGCCGCCTCGGTCGCTTGCTTGTCCCGCTTCCGGAACGCGACGAGGGCGAAGGTGCTCAAGCTCGACGTCTCGAACGCGAGGAACAGGACGAAGAGGTCCGTGGCGGCCGCGGTGAACATCATCCCGACGACTGCGAGGAGCATGAGGGCGTAGTACTCCCCCTGGTGCGGCTCCTCCGGCTTGATGAACCCTCGGGACGCGAGGATCGCCAGGAACGCGACGAACTCGAACATCAACTGGAAAAACAGGGCGAAGGTGTCGACTTTCATCTTGAGTTCGACGGCGAAATTACCCTGCGTGCCGACGGGGGACGGCCAGACCGCGAGGTTCAGGGCCCGCCCGATCCCGAGGCCCATCATGTCGAGGGTGACGAAGATCGCGAGGCCCGTGCCGATGACTGAGAACGCCCAGAGCAGGTCAGGCCGCTTTCGCCACGCGAAACCGAGGACCGCCGAGGCCAGCGCGGTGGCGACGAGGATCGCTTCCGGGAGGAAGACGCCATAGCTAGACACGTTAGAGGCCCCCGAGAATCCCCTGGGCCCAGTTCGAAAGGAAGGAGAGGAAGAGGACCGGCGCGATCCCGAAGACGGCAAACGACGCCACGAGGACCGCGAGCGGCGCAACCTCGAACCGATGCAGGTCCGGCATCGTCTCCCATTTCGGATTGAGAGGCCCGAAGATCGCGCGCTGCATCGCCCAGATGTAGTACGCCGCCGTGAAGACGACCGTCAGAATCGGGACGAAGACGAGCAATCCGAACGCCGCGTAGACGCCGATGAAGACGCTGAATTCCGCGACGAACCCGACCAGGCCCGGGAGGCCGAGGGACGCCATGAAGGAGATCATCATGAACGTCGCCATGCGCGGCGCCCGCTTCGCGATCCCGCCGAGCTCGGAGATGTTCCGGGTGCCGATCTTGTGGCCGAGCGAGCCGGCGACCATGAACAGGGCGGCGGCCACGAGGCCGTGGGCAAACATCTGGAAGATCGCACCCGAGAAGCCGAGGACCGCGCCGCGGCCGCTCACCGTGAAGCCGTACACCCCGGCGGCGATCCCGAGGGTCACGAACCCCATGTGGCTCACGCTGGAGAAGGCGACGAGTCGCTTCAGGTCGTCCTGCGCGAGGCACACGACCGCTCCGTACAGGATCGAGATGACCCCGGCCAGAGCGAGGAGCCAGTACATGTCGATCGCGGCCTGCGGAATCATCTGAACATTGAAGCGGATCAGCCCGTAGCCGCCGAGCTTAAGGAGGATCCCCGCGAGGATCACGGAGCCTCCGGTGGGCGCCTCGACGTGGGCGTCCGGCAGCCACGTATGCAGCGGCCAGGTCGGCAGTTTCGTGCCGAACGCAATCAAGAGGGCGACGAACGTCAGGTCCCCGATCGTTCCCGCCGGGATCGGCGTCGTCGCGATAATCGCTCGCATATCGAACGTGTGCGGATTCGAGTAGAAGTAGAACGCGAAGATGGCTACGAGCAGCGGGAGGCTCGCGAGGAAGGTGTACATGAAGAACTTGATCGCGGCGTACTTCTTGCGCGGCCCGCCCCAGACCGCGATGAGGAAGTACATCGGGATCAGGCCGACCTCCCAGAAGACGAAGAACTGGAACAGGTCGAGCGACAGGAAGACGCCGTTGATTGTCGTCTCCATGAACAGGAACATCGCGAAGAACGCCGGCAGACGGTGGTGCTCGTCCCACCCGATCGCCAAGGCGAGGGGCGTCAGGAGGGCGTTCAAGAAGACGAGGACCACGGAGAGCTCGTCCGCCCCGAGGATATAGTTCACGTTGAGGGACGGGACCCACGGGCTCTCCTCGACTGCGAAGTAGGTGTGGTTCCCCGCTGTCGTCATCGTCGGAAGCGAAATCACGTTCGTCCACAGAAATCCCGTGAGCAGGATCGTGGACAGGCCGAGGACGATGAGGGAAAACGCAAGGGCAACCGCTCGAGCGGCGCGGTCCGATCCGGAGATGTATGTGAACACCGCCCCGACCGCGGGCACGAGGACGATGTATGTCAGGATCGGGAAATCGATCAACATCTAGAGTCCTCCCAACCACGGGAACGAACCGCTCGTGTACGCGTTGATCATCCCGAGAAACAAAAAGGGTAGAAAGCCGACGAGGAAGACCAGGGCCACGAGGACGGCGTATGGGACCCGTTCCCATGGAAGTAGGTCGTGAGGGTGACCGAGCTTCTCCGGTACGTCGCCGAAGAGGATGCGCTGAAGCGTGTAGACGTAATACGCCGCCGTCACGACGATCGAGATCAACGGGATGATGATCAGCGCACGCATCTCGACGAGATTCGGGGATTCGTACGCCCCGAGGAAGACCATGAACTCGGACCAGAACGAATTGAGGCTGGGCAGGCCGAGCGATGCGAAGAATCCGATGGCGAGCACGAGGGAGAATTGTGGCATCACCTTCGCGAGGCCTTGGAGCTCGGGGATGTCCCGAGTGCCGGTGGCATGCTTGACCGAGCCGGCGAGCATGAATAGGATTGCCGTGATGATGCCATGGTTGAACAACTGGAAGATCCCGCCCTGGACGCCGATCACCGTGAGGCTCGAGGCGCCCAAGAGGACGAAGCCCATGTGGCCTATCGAGCTGTAGGCGATCAACCGTTTGAGATCGACCTGGGCGAGACAAACAAACGCCGCGTACACCATCGATATCGTCCCGAGCACCGCGAGGACCCACCACAGGCTCTTTGCGGCATCGGGGAGGATCCCAAGGTTGATGCGGAAGAGCCCGTACCCGCCCATCTTCAGGAGGACGCCCGCGAGGAGGACGGAGCCTCCGGTCGGGGCCTCGACGTGAGCGTCCGGAAGCCAGGTATGGAAGGGGAAGGAGGGGAGCTTCACGAGGAAGCCAATCAAGAAGGCCGCGAAGATCGGAATCTGTAGGCCAACGGTGAGGTAGGTGGCGAGCGCGCCAGTCTGATGCCTGAGCGCCGCGTGCAGGAACGCCGTCATGTCGAGGGTGTTCGCGTTCGTTCCGTAAACGGCAGCATTCACGCCCGCGCTGTTAAAGTAGAGTGTGAAGATCGACAGCAGCATAATGACGAACCCGACTTGCGTGAAGATGAAGAACTTAAAGGCCGCGTATCGGCGGTTCGGCCCACCCCAGATCCCGATGAGGAAGAACATCGGAATGATGACGAGTTCCCAGAAAACCGCAAAGAGCAGGAGGTCGAGGGACATGAAGACGCCGACGAGGGTCATCTCGAGGAACAGGAAGAGGCCGAAGAACGCCTGCGGTCGGTTCTCTTGGTCCCAGTGGAAAACGATCGCGAGGGTCGTCAACAGGGTCGTGAGCCAGATGAGCGGGACGCTCAAACCGTCCACACCGACGATGTAGTTGAAACCAAACTGAGACCAGCCCGAATACCGTTCCATGTAGTACAGCGGAACATACGCGCCCGGCGTGGGCGGCGGGGTCGCGGTCGGTGCCCCGAAGAACACGGCCCAGCCCGGGTTGATGAATCCGATGAGGAGCAACGTCGCGAGAGTCGTCTCGATGAGGCTGAAGCCGAGGGCGATGATCTTCGCCGCCCGCTGGGATGTCCCAACGAACCAAGCGACGACCGCGCCGACGAGGGGGACCAAGATGAGGAGGCTCAGGATGTACGTCATCTCATCGACCCAGCCCCGACCACCAACGCTGGAGGAAAGTCAGTCCGAACATGAGTGCGATGACCACGACGATCCCGAGGACGACGACCCACGCGTAGCTCTGGACCTGTCCGGTCTGTCGCTGCCGCAGCCGCAAACCGCCCCGCACGGTCTCGAGGCTGACGGCATTCACGGCTCCATCGATGACCCGGCGATCGAACCGGTCGGTCCCTGTCGCGACGATGACCCCAGCCCGGCCGACCCCGTTCACAATGCCATCGACGACCTTTCGGTCGAACCAATCGAGCGCCCGGGCCATGCCATAGACGACCGTCCGTCCGAACGCGTCATACGCGTCGTCGATCCAGTACCGCTTCGTCAGCATGCGGTGGATGAATGCACCGCCCCGCGACGCGGTGAAGCGTTCCGCCGGGACGCGCTTCGTCGCGTACACGGCCCAGGCGAGGGCGAGCCCTAGAACCGCGACGCCCATCGACACCCCCTCGAGGACGTAGTCCGACAGCGGGATGCCCACGAGCGGGAAGCCAGCCTCGGCCCGCCCGAAGAAGACGAGGTTCCCGAAGCCCTGCATCGGATACGCGAGGAGGCCAGAGACGAGCGTGAAGCCCCCGAGGATCATCAGCGGCACCGTCATGACCGGCGGTGATTCGTGCGGGTGAACGTGGCCGCGGTACGTCCCGTGGAACGTCATGAACCACAGCCGGAAGGCGTAGAATGCGGTCAGGAACGCGGTGCCGACGCCGAGCCCGTAGAGCAAGTAGAATCCCGGGTTCTCCGCGCCGGCCTCGAAGGTGACCGAAAGGATCTCGCCCTTCGAGAAGAATCCGCTGAAGGGCACGATCCCGGCGAGGGCGAGCGCACCGAAGAGCATGACCTTCGAGGTGACGGGCATGGGTTTCGCGAGTCCGCCCATCTCCCGCATGTCGTTCGTCGCGACCGCGTGGATCACGCTGCCCGCGCCCAGGAACAGGAGGGCCTTGAAGAACGCGTGATTGAAGAGATGGTACAACGCCGCGCTGTATCCTGCGGAGTTCGTGGCCTCCCCGCGGGAGACCTCCGTCGCCATGATGTACGCGCCCGCGCCGAGCCCGAGGAACATGTAGGCTAGCTGCGAGATCGTCGAGAAGGCGAGCACCCGTTTGATGTCGAAATTGACGACGGCCATCGTCGCGGCGAACAAAGTCGTGAAGCCGCCGATCCCGGCGATGACGAGAATCGCGGTGAAGGGAGGCTGGACGGCCGAAGACAAGGGGACGAGGAAGATGAACGCGCGCGCGGTCAGGTAGACGCCGGCCTTGACCATCGTCGCCGCGTGGATCAGGGCGCTGACGGTGGTCGGGCCTTCCATCGCATCGGGGAGCCATGCGTGCAGCGGGAACTGCGCGCTCTTGCCGACGGCCCCGCCGAACAGGAGGAGCGGGATGAGGGTCAGGAGCTGGGGCGTGAGGGGGTTCGGGTACAGGCTTGCCATCTTGCCTTGGATCTCCCCGAACGAGAGGGTGCCGAACACATTCCAGATCACGAGGACCCCGACGAGGAACAGGACGTCGCCCACGCGGGTCACGAGGAACGCTTTCTTCGCGGCCGCGGCGGCCTCGGGCTTCGAGTACCAGAACCCGATCAGCAGGTACGAACAAAGACCCATGATCTCCCAGAAGATCAGCAGCTGCAGGAAGTTGTCCGCACTCACGGTGCCGAGCATCCCGGTCGCGAAGAGGCTGACTTCCGCGTAGTAGCGGGGCTTGCCGTCCTCCTCGTGCATGTAGCCGAGCGAATAGATGAAAATCAGGAGGCAGAGGAACGAGACGAGGACGAGCATCAACGCGCTCAGGTTGTCAATCAGGAGCGAGATCTTGATCGAGTTCTCCGGGAGGAGGCTCGGGATCCAGACGTACCCCTCGATCGTCTGCGAAGCGAACCCTCCGCCGAGGCCGCCTTGTTGCAGGACCTGGATGAACACGTACAGCGAGAGGACGAACGAGCCCGCCATCGCGCCGACGACGACGTGACCGCCTCCCTCCGGCAGACGCCGGCCCACCAGGCCGACGATGACGAAGGCCGCGAGGGGGAACAACAGGATGAGCCAGACGAGCCACTCGAATGCGATCACGGCTCACCACTTCAGGAAGCGAATCTTATCCAGCTCGATCGTCCCGTGGGTCTGGTAGATCGAGAGGAAGACCGCGAGCCCGACGGCGGCCTCCGCGGCGGCGACCGCAATCCCGAGGAGGGCGAACACCTGGCCGCTCGCATCGCCGCTGTACGAACTGAACGCGACGAAGTTCAGGATCGAGGCGTTCAGGATGATCTCGATCGACATGAGGACGATGATCCCGTTCCGGCGGGCGAGGACGCCGTACAGGCCGATGCAGAGGAGCATTGCGGACAGGATCAGTTCGTACTGGAGGGGGATCACGGGCCCACCTTCCCGGGCTCGTCCATCTTGGCGAGGTAGACGCCGCCGATCATCGCAGCGCCCAAGAGGATCGCAATGAGGATGATCGTAATCGCAAAGCCTTCGAACATCTGATTCGCGATTCCGTTCTGCGAGGTGGCGTTCGGGTCGACCACCGGGATCGACGTGGGCGAGCTCGGCCAGTTCACGTTCCCGAGGAACGAGACGGCCATGACGAGGAACAGGGCCGTCGCCGCCAGGACGACGAGGAACTCCCGGGTGTTCACGGTCCGCCCTCCGGCCCGGCCTCGTCCATGATCGTCCTCCGGGTCAGCATGATTCCGAACACGAAGAGCACGGGCACCGCGCCCGCATAGACGATGACTTGGATCAGGAATACGAACTCGCTCAGGAAGAGCAGATAGATCGCGCCGATCGTCACGAGGGTCATCGCGAGCCAGAACGCCGCACGCACCATCCGCTTGTTCGTGACGACCAGGATCGATCCGATGACCTCGAGCGCGCTCAACACGAAGAACGCGATGAGCTCCCAGTCAACGTCCACCACGTGCCTCCCCCCGGCTGACCCATGCACGGCCCGACACGCCGCTCACCCCACGGACCAGAGACCCGACGCAATTGCAGCGGCCGCGATGATGATGGCACCGAGGGAATACGGGATTAGTTTCTTCCAACCGATGTTCAAGATCTGGTCGATCCGCACGCGTGGCACGGACCAGGAGATCCAGATGAACACGACGGAGATCAGGTAGATCTTGAGGAGGAACCAGACCTCCTCCGGGACGATCGGAACCGGGATGCCGCCTACGGACAAGGTCGTGAACACGGGGCCACTCCAGCCGCCTAGGTAGAGGATCGCGATAAGGGCGGCGCCCGCGATCATCCGAAGCCACTTGAACCCGAAGACGAGGCCGAATCGCATCCCCGAATACTCCGTCGTCCATCCTTCGACGAGCTCCGCCTCCGCCTCGGGGATGTCGAACGGGATGCGTTCCATCTCCGCCATCATCGAGACACTGAACACGATGAACCCGAGGATCTGCGGCGAGAAGACGTACCACGCCGGGATCGAGAGGGCTCCGAACGAGACCAGCGGCCGATCCTGCTGCCGGACGATCGTCAGCGGGTTGAGGGAGCCGGTGAAGAACACGAGGGCGATGACGGACAGGATCATCGGGATCTCGTAGGCCATGAGCATCGCGGCGGCCCGCAGCCCGCCCACGAGGGTGTACTTGTTGTTCGCGGACCAGCCGGCGATCAGGATGCCGAGCGGCGCGAGCGAGAACGCGGCGAAGATGAACAGGATTCCGAGGTCCAGGTTCGCGACGTAGAATCCGCTGCTCCACGGGAGCGCGGCGAAGATCATCAACGTCGAGGAGGCGATCAGGACGGGCGAGATGTGGAACATCGCGGAGTCCGCGTTCCGCGGGGTCAGGTTCTCTTTCTGCAGGAGCTTGACGCCGTCGGCGATGTTCTGCAGGTATCCAGTTCCGCGGTGCGTCGGCCGACCAGCGCGGTTGAACGGCCAGAACGGAAGGGACCAAATCGAGATCATGATGCCGTATCGGTCCTGGAGGCGGCTGTAGAACTTCCGCTCGACCCACATCATCGTGAGGAGGTTGACAAGCGTCGCCCAGATGACGATCACCGTGACCGCGATGAGCCACGTCACGAGGACGATCAGCAACTCCGACTCGAGCCGTCCCATCCCGAGTCGCTGGCGAGCGACCGGGTCGAACCATTGCGCCAGTCCGGTCAACGGAGGAATCAGACCCGCGAGCGCGTACAGGATCTGGTCGATGATCCAGACGATTGCGAGGACGAGGACTTCGCACACGCCGAACAGATTCGGGATCAGCGGCGCACTCACTTGTCCATCTCCCCGACGCAGACGTCCACGGACCCGAGGATTGCGACCGAGTCGGCGAGCTTGTTGCCGCGCAGCATGATCGGAGTCGCGGCCATCGTGCAGAAGACCGGGCTGCGGATCTTCACGCGGTATGGCCGGTCGTCGCCGTCGCCGATCACATAGAAGAGGGCCTCGCCCCGCGAGTCCTCCGTCTTCGCGTACCCCTCGCCTTCCGCCCGGCGCGGGGCCTTCACCCGATACGGTCCGGTCTTCGGCATCTTCTCCAACGCCTGAAGGATGATCTGGCAGGACTCCCGCAACTCGTTGAACCGGCACACGAACCGGGCGTACGAATCCCCCGCCCCGCCGTCGTGCCAGACCTGCGGCTCGAAGTCGATCTCCTCGTACACCTCGTACGGATCGAGGCGGCGCAGGTCGACGTTCACCCCGCACGCGCGCAGATTCGGTCCCGTCACTCCCCAGTTGATCGCGTCCGCGGCGGAAATCTTCCCGACGCCTTCCGTGCGCATGTGGAAGACCTTCGACTCCTGGAAGACCCGCTGGTACTCGTTGTCGACCTTCTCGAGGAAGTGCTCGATGCTCCGCCGGCACATCGCCTCGAAGTTCTCCGGCAGGTCATTCCGGACGCCGCCCACCCGGGGATAATTCTGGTTCATCCGGGCGCCCGACATCAGCTGGATCAGGTCGAGGAACAGCTCCCGCTCCCGGAGCGCCCAGAGGAGGCCCGTGAGCAGGCCGAGGTCCGGGCCGTACGCGGCGAGCCACATGAGGTGGGACGCGATGCGCTGGAGTTCGAGGGCCACGACGCGGATCCACTGGCCGCGCTCCGGGGTCTCGATCCCCATCATCTTCTCGACCGCGAGGCAGTACGCGTGGGACCATGTGATCGACGAGACGTAGCACAGCCGGTCCGTCAGCACGACGTTCTTCTGGAACTCGCGGACCTCCATGATCTTCTCGTAGCCGCGGTGGAGGTAGCCGATCTCCGGCTTGGCGTCCGTGACCGTCTCCCCGTCGACCTTGACCTTCATGTTCCACAGGCCGTGGGTCATGGGATGCTGCGGTCCCATGTTGATCCAGAACTCCGGCACTCACTTCCCCCCTCGGAGCTTGCGCCGGGTGATGTACTGGCGGTCGACCTCCTGGGCGAATTCCTTCCGGAGCGGATGGAACTTGAAGTCTTCCGGCAGCAGGATCCGCGTGAGGTTCGGATGGCCCGTGTACTCGACGCCCATGAGGTCCCACATCTCTCGTTCGAGGAAATCCGCCGCGTGCCAGAGGCCGGTGAGCGTGGCGATCTTTGGATCGTCGTACGGGATCTGGGCATTCACCTGGACCATGCAACCGTTGTAGTAGTTCTCGATGTGGTAGATGCTCTCGAAGCGGTCCTTCCAATCGACCGCGGTGACGCACGAGAGATGCTCGAATCCAAGCGTGTCCTTCAGGTAGGTGCACAGCGGCACCAAATCGGCCCGGTCGATCACGAGTTCCACGAGCCGCTCCCGGACGATCTTCGCGTCTTTGAGCTTCGAACCGAAGGCGACCTGCAGCTGTGCGAGGACTTCCTTCTCCGCGCCGGGCACCGATCGACCCGTGATTGACGGAGAGGCGGTGACGACCGCGCTCATATCTGGATGACCTCCTCCTTCTTGAGCGCGTATTGCGTGGCGACGAACATGATCCCGAGGAACAGGAAGATCGAGAACTTGGCCACCGGCGACGCCGAGTTCAGCAGGCCGCCCCATGCGAAGGCCCAGAGGAGGAGGAAGATCGCGGCGACGTCGAAGATGACAAAGATGAGGGCGAACATGTAATACTGGAAATGAAACTGGATCTGCGCCACGCCTTCCGGAACCTCCCCGCACTCGTAGGTGAGGTCCTTCAACGGCGTGGGGTGGTCCGGCCGGAACAGTCGTGTCGCGAAGAACGTGCCGAGCGGGAACAATAGGGCAACGACAGCAAAAATCACGACGGGCACGTAGCTTTCCAGCACCATGTCCGTCGCGTGGAAAATTGGTCGGGCTATTAAACCTTTGTCGGGGCACACGACCCTCGTGTTTTCTCCCGATAACGCGGGCTCGCGTCGCGTCTCGAAGATGCGTCGAGTCGCGCGCCGAAAATCCTCGCCGAACATCGGCACAACGATTTATATCGAGGGATTTCAATGGTCTCGGTCGGATGGCTGTGGAGAGGCGTCTCCCGCCCGGGCAGCGGGAGGTCCGGAAATGGCCGAGGCTCGACCTGGGCATCGTCCCTCGCTTCGACCCGAAGGAGTGGGATCTCCGCGTAGACGGCTCGGTCGACAAACCGATCCGCTACACGTACGACGAATTCCTGCGGCTTCCCTCCGCGAAGGTGATGTCCCCGTTCCACTGCGTCACGGGCTGGACGACCTTCGACAACGAGTGGGTCGGAGTCACGGTCCGCGAGGTGGCGGAGCGCGCGCAGATCCGCTCGACCGCCCGCTTCGCGACCTTTCGCTGCGGCGATGGGTACACGACGTCCCATCCGCTCAACGTCCTCTACGATTCCGACGTCCTCCTCACGTACCAGTGGGACGGCAAGCCGCTCCCGATCGAACACGGGGGACCCGTCCGGCTCCTCGTGCCGAAGCGCTACGCGTACAAGAGCGCAAAGTGGGTGCGCGCCGTCACCTTCACGGACGAGGAAGAGCTCGGGTACTGGGAGGTCCGCGGGTACAGCAACACCGCAGATCCGTTGACCGAGGACCGCTACTCCTTCTGATGGGCTCTTGCTCATGCGCATGTGTGGAAAGTAGATAAGCCGAGCCCTCTTGGCAGCGATGACGGCCGTGGCGAAGGTCGCTTCGGAGGAGGACCGCCCGAGCGAGCGGCGGATGACATTCTTCGAGCACATCGAGGAACTCCGGCAGCGCCTCAAAGTGATCGTGGTCGTGGTCGTGGTGCTGTTCGCTCTGTTCCTAACGACTGGAATCGGCTCCGTGAACGTGTCCGGAACGCAGATTCCGATGCTGATTCCCGCCCTCGGACCGACCAACCCGAACGTCGCGACTCAATTCGTCGTCGCCATGAAGAACTATCTCGTACCGGAACGGGTCGGAGGGATCCCACTGAACTTCAGTTTCGCACCGCCTTGGGACGCGTACGTGGTCATGTTCAAGGTCGCCTTCTTCCTCGCCGCCATCGTCGGCTCGCCGGTCATCGTGTACGAGCTGGGACAATTCATCGGACCTGCTCTGAAGCCGTCCGAAAAACGACTCATCCTTCGAATCACCGTCCCGGTGGTTGCCCTGTTCCTCTCCGGCGTCGCACTGTGCTTCATCGTCGTCTTGCCTTTCACCTTCAACCTGCTCTATTCAGTCCAGACCGTTCTCGGTGCGAACTTTCTGGTCCTCTATGGTGACGACTTCATCGACTTCGTCCTGCTATTCACGCTTGCGTTCGGCCTTGCGTTCCAGCTCCCTGTGCTCATGTATGGCCTGTCGGCCCTCGGGATTGTGTCGTCGGACTTCTGGAAGAAATATTGGCGCTTCGCCGCGATCGCCATCTTCTTGTTCGGCGCGATCATCACGCCAGACGGCAGCGGAATCACGATGTTCCTCGTCGCGCTCCCGATGCTCGCCCTCTACGTCGTCGGGTATGGGGCGGCCGTGCGGGTCGAACACGCCCGGGCACGTGCGAAAACCTGATAACCCGGTCGTCCTTAGCAGAAAGGGAGGCCGAAAGAATGTCAGCGTTTTCCCCGATTGACATCGCGGCCCAGATCGAAGGCATCGAGTGGGTTGTCATCTTGATCATCATCGCGGTGCTCCTGCTTTTCGGACCCTCGAAACTGCCGGAACTCGCTCGCGGTGTGGGTCGGGCACTTGGGGAATTCCGACGGGGCCGAATGGAGATTGAACGGGAAATTAGCACGGAACTGTCGACGATGGACGCACGCGACATGCGGATGCGCGTCGAGAAGGCCGCAGGCGCGCTTGGCGTGTCTTCGGGCGGCCGGAGCGAGATGCAGTTGAAGCTCGACATCGCGCGCGCCGTCGACAAGGCCCAGGATCAGCAGGTCGTTTCCGCCGCGCAGGCGATGGGCGTATACAGTTCCGGATCGGATGTCACACGCCTGAAGGAACAGATCATCAAAGCCCTCAACGTGTGACGCTTTTCTCCGAGTACCTGAGGGTCGCACGTTACCTTTATCCCAAGTGAGAGTCTACCCGCGAACGTCCCCCGGAGCAGGGCCCATGGCGAGCCTCGATTATGCGTATCGCAGACTCGTGAACACCCTGGGGCCCGAGCGCGTCGCGCGCTCCGAATTCGAGCGGATGGTCTACAGCCACGACTTCGCGTCCCTGCCGAAAATCGCGCTCCTCCAATGGAAACTGTACCCGGATTTCGTCGCCTTGCCGCAGACGACCGAGGAGGTCGCCGCTCTCGTGAAGCTGAGCGACGAGAGCTTATTGCAAATCACCCCGCGAGGCGGCGGGACCGGATGGTACGGCGGCTCCGTGCCGAACCGCGGTGGCGTCCTGATCGACATGCGGAAAATGAACCACATCGTGAAGTTCGACCCGGATGGCCGGACGGTCACCGTCGAAGCGGGCGCGACCTGGAAAGACCTCGAGGATTTCGTCGAGTCGAAAGGCTTCGCCCTTCCGATCGTCCCTGTGAACGCGATCGGGAGCACGCTGGGCGGCGCGATCAACTCCGGGAGCACCGGCTTCGGCGCTCCCCGCGGCGGGAGCCTGCGGGACGCGATCGCCCGGCTCCAGGTAGTCCTGCCGGACGGGAGCCTGCTCAAGACCGCTTCGGAGGCGGACGTGGGCGGCCAGCTCGCGAACCTCACTCCGCTATTCTTCGGCGCGGAAGGAACGCTGGGCATCATCACGGAGGCGACCCTCCGGGTCGTCCCGAAACCGGAGTCGTCGAAAGCGATCGCGTACGCGTTCCCCTCGCTCGCGGCATCGGCTCGATTCTTGAAGGAAATCGTCGATAGCGCGCTCGTCCCATACCATGCCGCGCTCGCGAGTCGGGATCACTTCGTCTTCGAGAGGGCCCTCCGTCCGGACAGCCCGGATCCGGCGGACATCGCCCTCGTCGCCGTACAGGGATCGAAAGACGAGGTCGCCGACCAGGAGCGGACCGTCGACGGACTCGCGTCGAAAGAGAACGGCGTGAAACTCGTCCCGGCGCTCACCGATCAACTCTGGAGGGATCGGTACAACAACTACAGTGCGCGCCGGCTGAGTCGCGGACTCGTCACCTCGTACAATCTCATCCCCGTGAGTCGGTTGCCCGAGGCTGTCGATCGAGCGGTGGAGATCCGGGACAAGCTCAAACTGAACGGCGCGGTCCAGGCGTTCCTCGTCGACAGCACGACCGCGGCGCTCGTGCCGTACGTGCTGATGGACGACACGCGTCCGTCTGGCGGCACCGCGCTCGGGTTCGTGAAGCGCATGGGCGACGCGGCGTTCAAGATGGACGGGCACTCGATGGGGCTCGGCCTGTTCCTCGTGTTCAATTTGCGGAAGATGCACGGTCGCGCGACGTCGTTCATCTCAGCCGTCAAAGTCGTGTTCGACCCCCGGAAGAAAATCAACGGAGGCAAGACGCTCGAGGTCTGGACGAAGTATCCGTGGCCTGGGCTCCGTGCGATCCCGCCGCCCGGGATGGCGGTGGGCCTGGAGATCGCTGCCATCCTGCGGCGAGCGAAGCCGACCCGCGATCGCTTTGTCCGCGCGTACGAACACGCCAAGGAGGAATAGCGTGGGCCTCCTCCGGGACTGGCATTACATTGACAAGGCCGTCCAGATTCCGGCGCTGTCGGAAGTGATCCGGGAGGCGCTCATCCGCGCGCTGTTCGTCCGGGACGACCGGGTCCTCCCCAAAGATCTGATCGCCGACCTGAGCCGCGGGCCGCCCGTCACGGTGAAAGTGAAAGACGACGGCGAGGTCCGCAAACTCGTCCGGGTCTTGAACGGCGAGGAGAGCACGGTCAGCCTCGGACTCTCCGCGGAGGACTACCACTACTTTCGGACACAGCTCGGAGTCGGACGCACCCGCGAATTCGGGGCCGTGGTTCGGCCGCGGACTCTCCTGACATACGACTGGATCGTCCCGGAGCAGCGCGGCGTGCAGCTCGACTTCACCGGCTACGCGGGGATCGAGTTCGGCGATGCCCACCGGGCCATCGCGCAGGTTGGGGCGACGTGGAAGCAACTCTACGACGACGGCCTCGCCAAGGGCCATCTGGTGCCCTTCGTGCCCACCGTTCCCCTCGATTTCGCGATCGGGGACGGATTGTACGGCGACGCGCCGTTCGCCTCGTATCGCGGCGAGTTCGCGTCCCACGTGAATGCCTTGAGGACGATCTCCCCGTTCGGACACCGAGCGCGGCTTGGGTTCGAAGAGGTGGCGAACAACGGGACCGCGTACGACCTGCTCCACGCGACGGTCCCGCTCGCGGCGGAGTTCTTCATCCCGGTCGCGGCGGCCTTGCGATTGGAGGCGAAGCCGGCGGCGCGCAAGACGCTGACGTACGCATACGACGACGCGTCGAAGTGGGCGGTCGCGCTGGACAAGCTGAGCCGGGCGAGCCAGACCCCGACGTGGGTGCACGTGACCGACGCGGCCGCTTCGAAGATCCTCCGACCTGCATCCGCTGCCGACCCGTTCACGGTGCAAGTGTCCGTTGGTGGGACGGCGACCGGAATGGCCGCGAAAGAAAAGGCAATCGACGCCTCGATGGCCGGCTTCACATCGAAGAACACAGAGGTCCCGAATCCGTTCGATGTGCCGGCAGCCGCCTATCGGAAGGCGGCCGACACCGTCACCCGCTCGCTCTTCGTCGGCGAGGTCCGGTTACCCGCCAAGTCCGTCGGGGACTTCGTGGCGAAGACCCGGGCGTTCGGGGATCAGAACGCCGCAAAGGCCGGCATCTATGCGAGCCTTCGCGCCACGGGGACCGTGTCGACGTTCCCCTTCTTCTCCGCCCCGAAGGACCGATCGAAGGTGTACGACCTCTCGAAGGGCGTGCGCGCGATCGCGGCGAAAACACCCGGAGCCGCGTTCACGTCCCGGCTCGCTCATCTCTGGGAAGAGGAGGCCCACTTCATGCGACGGATGGCCTTCCTCCGCTCTCTGAAACTGACGATCGACACGGCGCACGTCGCCCAGCCGCTCGTCTCGCCCTGAGACGTCACATCTGCGGTGCGCCGCACTTCGGGCAGATCGCCTGGTTCTGTTCCAGGGGCGATCGGCATGCGATGCAGACGCCTGTCTTGATCCGGATCGGGAGCATCGAGACGAACACACCGAGCGGGACGAACACGAACGTGAACAGGTACTGCCCGGTCACAATCCCCTCGAGTCCGATCGCGACGAGGAAGACGCCCGCGATCTTCATGATCACGATCAACCGCTGAGTCCGAGGGAGGTTCTTGATCGTCTGGATCTCCTGCTTGTACGTCAACCGAGGTGCCTTGCGCGCTTTCAGTGTCACCGGAGGCGAGGCGCTGTCCGTCATGCCTCATCGCCCTCGTGTGTTTCTTCTTCCTCGGAGGGTTCCTCGGGTGGCTCCTCCTCCAACTCTTCTTCCGCTTTCGGTTCGGGCTTCGGAGGGGGAGACTTCGGCGAGGGCGCCTCAGCCGTGGGCGGCGGGGCAGCGGGCTTCGCCTCCTGAACGGGGGCGGCCGGTTTCGGAGGCGGCGCAGGCGCGGTGGGCTTGGCGGCCGCGGGAGCCACAGCGACTGGTCTCGGGGCCGGCGGTGGCGGGGGCGTCGTCGACACCACGCGTCCATCCTTCACCTCGAACCCGTGCTTTGTGACCATCGTGATCGCATCGACCGGGCAGACGATCGCGCACTTCTCGCAGCCGACGCAGTTCTCCTCGATGATGATGGCCTTCCTCGAAGTGTACGAATATTCCGGCAGCGCGAACTTGCGGTCCACCATGCCGATCGATTCGAACGCGCAGTTGTCGAAGCAGTGCGTGCAGCCCATGCAGATTTCCTCATCGACGACGGCGAGCGTGCCGCGGCCGCGGATGTACTCCTGCGTCCGGACCTTGAATCCCTGCTTGTAGCGGTCTTTCGCGAGCTGCAGGTTCAGCTGCCGGACTGTGCGGTAGTACGCCGTCAGGGGATCCGTCGGGGGTTGCACAATCGGCGAAGGCGCGGGCTTCGCGGCGGTCGCCGGCGAGGTCGCCATCCGTCACCCTCTCCGGCCGGGAAGGGGGGGCTCCTTCCGCTTCTGGTCGATGTTGCTCCCGGTCGGCCACTCACCGGGCAGCCGTTCCGCGAGGAACTGGGTGATGTCCATCACCTTGAACCCGTACCGCTCCTCGCCGGGCTTCCACTTGTTCTCGTGGTGGAGGCAGCCGAAGTGGGTGAGGCATTTTGGGCATGCGACCAAGAGGTAGTCGGCGTCGACGTCCGTCGCCTCGTCCATCCGCTTCGCCGTCAAGCCTTTCGTCTTGTCGTTGCAGTACATCATCTGCGCGACGCCGCAGCACTGCGCGTCCGCGCGGAACGTCTTCAGCTCGACGAGCTCCGCGTTGTCGACGCGCTTCACGAGCTCCCGCGGTTCCTCGTACACCGGATCGATCGGCATCTGCCGCCCGGAGCGGCACGGGTCTTGGAAGGCGACCCGGATCTTCTTCGCGGTGTCGGGCTGCGGCGGGATCCGCAGGCCTCGTTCGTACAGGAACTGGGTGATGTGAACCACGCGGACGCCGTCCAGCTTGTAGTCGAGCTTGAACGTCCGGTATCCCTCGGCGCACGACGTGATGAACGTCTTCACGCCGAGCATCTTGATGATCTTCGTGTTGTACTCGCGCATCCGCTCGAAGACGTCGACCTTGCCTTGCCACAGCTGGTCGTGCCCGCAGCACTTCATGAACGAGCGGTCCAGGATCATCGGCTGGATGCCCACCGCGCGGAGCAGCTTGACCGACGAGTCGAAGATGATCCCGTGATTCGTGTCTCCGTAGTTCATGTGCGAGAACTGCATCTCGACGTCGTAGTAGTCGACGCATCCGGGATAGTATGCGAACTCGGACTTGTGCTCGACCTTGATCTCAGGGATCGTCAGGTCGTCCGCCTCGCTGTCGAGGACGCGGAACATGACCGGGTGCGGGATCGTCCGGCCCGGGCCGTACTCGGTCTCCATCACTCGCGGGTCCCTCCGTCCGCCGCCATCCGGGCGTGGACCTTCGAGCGCTCCTCGAGGATGTAGTCGCTGTACTGGATGTCGAGGGGGCACACGGCACTGCACGCGTCACATGCGAGGCATGTCCACAGCGGCACCCCGTCGTGCTGCTTCTTGAACGTGTTGTACACGAGGTTGAGGCCACCGAGCGCGTCGTCCTCGACCTTCGTTACCGGACATACGGTGTGGCACTTGCCGCACTGATAGCACTCATTCAGCAGGTACTCGTACGTGCTGTACGGCCGACGGACGCCGAGGTACGCGGTGAGCACAGCGAAGATCGGCATGAGGAGGAGCGTGTTCATGTTCGGCTCGAGGACGGACAGGACCCAGGCGAACGCGAGGCGGCTCTGCGGGCCCGAATACGAGAAGTAGGCGACGAGGGCCGCGAAGGCAAGGAAAGCGGCGAGTCCCGAACGGACGATCCACCTCCGGGCGCGGGATTCCGGCAGGCTGAAGACGGCAACGCTCGAGACCAGCATCGGAGCGAGCAACACGAGGAGGAACACCCCGAGCTGAATGACGTAGGGGCGGACCTCCGGACCGAGCCAACCGGGAATCAGGAAGATCGCCGCGGCCTGAACTTCCACAATCGCCGTCAGGCCTACGACGTACGGCGTGAGCCACTTACGCATCGGCTGGTAGCCGAGCCGGCGCAGGCCGATGTACGACGTCAGGCCGACCAGGATCGGCGGAATGAGGAAGAACCACTTCATCGCGGTGTCGTTGATCAACGGGGACCCATTCGGCGTCTGCCACCGTTGCGCCACGACCTCGCGGATCGAATACAAGGAGGCAGTGAAGGTCCACGCCAGGAGGAAGGCGACCCCGAATGCCGATCGCACGGGCGACTTCGCGGGTCGGGCCTCGCGACCTCGGTCGATGAACGGCAGGATCAAGAGGAAGATGACCGGGATCCCGCTGAGGAGGTCGCCCCAGAACGCCGCGTTGAAATTGGTCTTCAGCGGCGTGCCATCCCCGATGATGAACTGCGGGAAGATGTCCGCAACCTTCAGCAGACCCCATGAGAACAGGAGATACCAGTCCGGAACGATCAGTTCCGAGATCTGCGGGCTTCGAGCAGGACCGAGGAACGGGGTGACGACCGCGGAGAGGAAGAAGAGCATGGCGACCAACAGGAAGATCGTGACGAAGTCCCGCGCCGTCTCTTGCGGGAAGAAGGGAATCCCGGGCTGGTGGTCCGAGCGCACGGGCCCGTATTGCCGGGGGAATCCCGGCATCCCTTCCATGATTTTCCCTTTGACGTGTTCGATCTCCATGGTCCACCTCAGTGCGGCTCCGCGACCCCTTGCAGCCAGACGAGCCCCATGTGCAAGATCATCAGGCCGGTGCCCAAGAGGGGCAAGATGAACACGTGGATCCAGTACCATCGGAGGATGTAGACCCCGGTTAGGGTGCTGATATCGCCGAACAACAACGTCGCGAGCTGATCCCCGATGACCGGGGAGGCCCGCGTCATGTTGATCCCGATGTTCGCGGCGCCCTCGCTCAGGTTGTTCGCGGGGAGCAGGTACCCGGAGTAGCCGAACATGATCGTGATCAGCATGAGGATGACACCGAGCAGCCAGTTCAGCTCGCGGGGCTTCTTGTACGCGCCTGTGAAGTAGACGCGGCACATGTGGAGGAAGACCGCGGCGATCATGATGTGAGCCGCCCAGTGATGCATCCCGCGGACGATGAACCCGAATGGGATTTCATTCATGATCACGAGCATCGAGTTCCACGCCGGGTTCGTCAGGTCGCCGGACGGGCTGAGTTCCAAGCGGCCGTCCGGGACGTAGAAAAACCCGAGCAGGATGCCCGTGATCGTCAGGATGACGAATGCGACGAAAGAGATGCCGCCGAGGCAGTAGAGCGGATACCAATACCAGATCGTCTTGAGTTCGTACTTCTCTGCGTGGCTCCGCGGCAGCTGCCGCTGGTCCGTTTCAAGGACGACGCGAGTCAGGTCCGCGTAGGGCACGGTTGGGAAGCGGGACTTGATCCAGCCGAAGACCGACCGCTCCGAGTCTTGCCGGATGTCCCCCGTCGTCGACGTCGTCTCACCTCAACAATAGACGTACCACGCCGGGTTGGCCATCCCGCCGACCAGGTTCAGTCCTTGGGCCTTGACGGGGATCACCGGGAGGGCGCGCGGAGCAGGCCCGTGGACCCTCCAGGCTCCGACGTACTGGGCACCGCTCTTGTCGTTCGTGTTCACGACGAGCACCATCGGCTCGTACTGGGAGCCGTGGCAGATGCAGTAGACCGGGTCCACCCCGAAGACGTTGTACGTCGGCACGACCGCGCCGCCCGTGTACGCGGAATAGTCCCGGAATGGCGGCGGGTTGCTGACGACGTGCCAGCCCGGGTAGCAGCAAAGGTGGACGCATCGGTCGAAGAGCACGACGAGCCGGGTCCCGCCGTTCGCCGCATCCAGGTTCGGGTCGTCAAAGAACAAGTTGAACCCTTCCGGAAGCGGGGCGGGCATGTGTGCCGCATCCGGATACGAGAAGTACTGGTTCTCCCGCTTGATCCGGATGATCAGGCACGGGAAGCCGGTGCCCGGGACCCACTGGTTGTTCTGGTACAGGC
>Ga0209058_1000678_pt1 | contig 29717 bp, 21 predicted proteins | sample GraSoiAngelo_147_FD_185904 | JGI IMG/M metagenome (GOLD analysis project Ga0209058, IMG submission 185904) | Grasslands soil microbial communities from the Angelo Coastal Reserve, California, USA - 14_1009_05_40cm (SPAdes) (version 2) | ecosystem: Environmental > Terrestrial > Soil > Grasslands ... | reverse complement strand
GCTCTTCGAGTTTCACGAGGAGGCGGCCCGTGGTCGTCTTCCCGCAGCCCGACTCTCCGACGATCCCGAGGATCTCGCTCCGCTTGATCGAGAAGTCGATCCCGTCGACGGCGTGGACTTGCTTCTCTCGCCCGCGGAGGGCGTCCAGCAATCCCGCCTTCAAGGGGAAGAGTTTCCGGAGACCGCGGACGTCCCAGACGGCGCCGTCGTCCGTCATGCGAGGCTCCCGGAGAAGATTTCCTTCGCGAAGTGGCAACGGGAGCGGTGGCCCGCATCGACCTCGATGAGTTCGGGTCGCTCGCGTGTGCAGATGTCCTGGGCGAATCGACAGCGGGGGTGGAAGCGGCATCCGCTCGGCGGGTTGACGAGATCCGGCGGAGATCCGGGGATCGCCCGAAGCTTCTTCTTCGGGCCTTTCACGCTCGGAAACGCCTCGAGGAGGCCAAGCGCGTACGGATGCGAGGGCCGTTCGAAAACGGCCTCCGTTGTCCCCTCTTCGACGATTTCGCCCGCATACATGATCACAATGCGGTCCGAGACTTCCGCGACGACGGAGATGTCGTGCGTGATGATCATCATCGCGAGGTCCAGCTCCCGCTGCAGATCGCGGATTTCTCCGAGGATCCGGTCTTGCATGATGACATCTAGCGCCGTCGTGGGCTCGTCCGCGATGATCAGGTCCGGCTTGCAAGCGAGCGCCATCGCGATCATCGCGCGCTGCTTCATGCCTCCGGAGAACTCATGCGGATATCCTTCCGACCGATCCGCGGTCATGCCGACGAGCTTGAACAGTTCCTGGACCCGAGCCTCCCGCTGCTCGGCTGTCATCTCCATGTGGGCCTCGAGGGCCTCCTCGATCTGGTCGCCGACTCGGTAGACCGGGTTGAAGGCGTTCATCGCGCCTTGGAAGATCATCGAGACCTGGGACCATCGCATGGTCTGCATCCGATTCCGCTGGGACCGCTGGATCGCGCGGCGGGTGAAGCCGCGGTTCCAAGCGCGCTCGCGGCGGTCGACGAGGTCGAGCAGGTCTCGTTTCAGAGTCTCGGGGTCGGCCGGACCGTTCGCAATCATCGCTTGGGCGTCCTCGATCAGGGAGGCCTCTTGCTGGAGGATCGGCATCAGCTCGTTGGCGGCCACCGAGGCCTTGTCAGCCTGCATGCCCGCTGCGCGCATCGCCAGCATGTCCCGCACGGCGGGCGCGAATCCGTCCTGCTCGAGGAGGAACTTCAGCTCGTGCGTCAGGGGTGCTCGGAAGACGAGTTCGCCACCGACGCGGACCTCGCCGGTGACGATGCTCGCGTTCGAGGGGAGGATCTGCAGAATGCCGAAGGCCAAGGTCGTCTTGCCGCACCCCGATTCGCCGACCAGGCCGACCGTCTTGCTCCGATCCGCCGTGAAATCGACGCCGTCGACCGCCTTGACCTGGCCCTTGCGAACGCGGTAGTAGGTCCGCAGATTCCGGATCTCAAGCAGCGCCACGAATGTTCACCTCGTGCGCAGCCGGGGGTTGATGATCTGTTCGAACGCACGGCCGGTCAGGAAAAAGGCGAGCGACAAGACCGTGATCCCCAGGCCCGGCGGGAGCAGCCACCAGTACGCTCGGAGCAGGTCCGCCTGCTGAACCGTCGACAGCATCTGACCCCAGCTCGGGGTGTTCGGATCCCCAAGGCCGATGAAGCTGAGGGCCGCCTCGAGGAGGATCGCGCCGCTCACCGCGAACGTCATGTAAAGGAAAACGAGCGGCATGACGTTCGGCGTCAAGTGTCGGAACATGATCCGCACGCTGCTGGCTCCGGTCACTCGCGCCGACTGAATGTAAGGGCGCTCCTTGAGGCTGAGGACTTCGGACCGAATGACCCGCGCCGTGCCGGGCCATGACAGGAGGGCGATGACGAGGATGATGTTCCAGATGCTCGAGCCGAGGACGGCGGCGAGGATGATGAGGAGCGGCAGGAGCGGGAGGACGAGGATGACGTCCGTGAATCGCATGAGGAGGATGTCCGTCTTGCGGCCCAGGTAGCCCGCGACGAGGCCGACCACGAGGCCGATGCCGACGGTCAGGAGGGCGACGGAGAAACCCACAATGAGCGCGATCCGCGAGCCCCAGATGAATTGGCTGAAGATGTCCCGGCCCTGCAGGTCCGTGCCCCACAAGTATTGGTTGCCGGACGGATACGTTCCGGGCGGCAGCGGCGCGAGGTATTTGCCCGTCGAGGAGATCGCGTACACCCAACCTTTCCCCGTGCCGAGCCAGACATTGGGAATGTTGAGTTGGCTACCGACTTGCGTGGTCCAAATCGACGGCGACGCGTCTAACGCGCCATCGAAGTCCTTGCGCCAGAGCAGGTCGCCGACCTCGGACAGGCTGTACACGATCCCTTGGTCGTCCGACGGATCCGGCGTCCCCTTCGAATCGACGCCGACCCCGAAAATGATCCGTTGAGCGATCGCGAGGACCGGCGGCGCCGTGAACTGAAATCCTCGTTCTTGCAAGACCTTGTCGACGAAGCGCCACTTCACCGTCCCGGCGCTCAGAGTGCCCACCGCGTCGCGAGCGATGGAATAGAGAATTCCGGTGCGGGAGGTCACGTAGACCGTGGTTGAGTCGATGAACGGAGACGAGAGCGGCCCACGATCTTGCTGGGACACGGTCTCCATGACGGGGATGGTCCGGACCCCCAAGGTCGGATGGAGTCGAGCGGTTGGGGAGGTCTCCCACGGGACGTAGGAGGCGCCGGTGGCAACCTTGCGAGCGAAGAGCCATCCGTCGTCGGAGGCGGCATAGGCGAGCTCGCCGAAACTGCCGTCCGCCAGGATTGAGGGGAGGGAGACGACCGGTGCCGAGGTCCAGGGGGTGCTGACTGGGAATCCGGTCCACGCCAACGTGCCGTTCAGCGAGTAGAAGGACTGCCAATCGCCGGCGTTGACGAACAGCCGCTGGCCGTCCTCCGTGAGCGCGGGCGAATAGCTCGGGTTCGTCGGCGGATTCATGGGCGCAGACGCCATGCGAACCGTGACTCCCGCGCCGAACGACCGGTTCCACATCGGGGAAAGATCCGATGCGGCGAATGCGTACAGGTATCCTGCCGAGGTCCCGACGAAGACCGATTCGCCAGGATTTCGAGCCGGCGTCGCGGGGAAAGGCGGGTCGTCCGTCGGTTCCGACCAGACTGCGATCGAAGTCACGCTCCCGGTCACCGACCGCGTCATCACATTCGATCCGCCGGGGAGAGCGGTATCGCCGTCGAACTCCACGGCGCTGTCATTGAGCGCGTAGAACGTCCCATCCGAGGTCCCGATGTAGACGACGAAGTCGAGGTACGATGGGTGGGTCTTGCTGCCGAAATTCACCGCGACGGGCCCGGCCGTGATTGGCGCGGCGGTCGTGAACGAGGCCGTTTGATCCGGAGCGGTCCATCCCTTCGACCCGCCCGCCGCCGGATTGAGGGCGAGAAGCTTGTTGCCCGATGCCGCGTAGAGACGGTCGGCCCGGGGATCCGTTGCGCGTGGGATCACCCGCATCGCGACCTGGGAGTGGATGGGACTCCCCGCGCCGAACAGGAAGCTCGACGTATCCGCTTGCCAATAGGTGTCGAGCGCGATGACATCCTCCGACGGCGCGCGCCAGTAAATCGGGTCCCGCAGCCCGAGGTATGGGGCGAGGGCCGCGAGGATGACGAAGACGATCATGATGCCGATCCCGACGACTCCGATGCGGCTCTCTTTGAAGAGCGACCAAGTGTTCGTGAGGTTCCGTCGATAGGCCCGAAGGCGTTCCTTCGTCCGGTCCCAATCGACCATTACAATCGAACCCTCGGGTCCAGGTACGCGTAGGCGACATCGGCGACGACGTTACCCAGGACCGTCAGCAAGGCGAGGATGAAGAACGCTCCTTGGACCGCAGGGAAATCCTGTGATAGCGTCCGCGCGACGAAGTAGAATCCCATCCCCGGCCAGGAGAAGATGGTCTCCGTGAGGACGCCGCCGCTGATCACGGTCGCCATCGCGATGGCCGTGACCGTCGTCACCGGGAGCATCGCGTTGCGGGCCGCGTGCTTGTACATGACGGTCCGTTCCTTGAGCCCCTTCGCTCGCGCGACCGTCACGAAGTCCTCTCCGAGGACCTCGAGCAGCGAATTCCGCATGAGGAGCACGTATCCCGCGAAGTTCAGGATGACGAGGTTTGCGAGAGGCAGCGCCATGTGCCACAGGACATCTCCGGCCCAAGCAAGTCCCGTGAGCGAGTTCCCCACCGAGTCGACGCCGCCGATGCCCCCGAACGGAAACAACCGCAGCGTATACGCAAACACGAAAAGGAGGATGATCCCGAACCAGAAGATCGGCATCGAGTAGAAGAACAGGCTCGAGACGATCGCGGCGATCTCGCCCCGTGAGCCTCGGAACCAGGCGAGCAGGACGCCCCCGCCGATCCCGATGAGGACGGAGACGATTGTCGCGGTGCCGAAGAGGAGGAGCGTGGGTCCGACGCGCTCGCGGATCTCCGAGCTCACCGGCCGGCCCGTCTGGAATGAGTTCCCGAAGCTCCCGGTCAGCATCCCGGCCAAGTAGTACCAGAACTCCTCCCACACCGGTCGGTCGACGGCGACAAGCGGATGATTGAGGGCGAACTCGTTCGTCGCGCCTCGGGGCGTGAGAACGTGTCCGGCAAGATCGCCGAGGTCGCCTTGCGAGGACCGTAGGATGACATGTACCTCGCCAACCGACCGCGAGTATGCGACGGGCGCGGTGAAGATCGCACCGCGCGGATCCTCGTTCGTCACATACGAGAACGGGGAGATGTCGACGGGATTCGCGGCAAATCCGAACGGCGCGTTCGCGAGATCCCCGGTCGCGGGGTTCCGTACGCTAAATTCGACGGGGTAGACTCCGCTCGTCGATGGAGTATACGTCCCGGCAAACAAGCCACCTGCAAATGTCAACGTCACGTTCGACACGGGGCCCGAGGGTGGCGTCACGAGGGCCCACGCCTCGAACGTCGACAGATCAGTCGGCACCGACGTGAGCGGCCGGACGGACAGCGTGACCGCATCCCCGACCAGGGCGTGTTGCGAGGGTGCGGCACTCAATCCCCGGAGGAAGATCGGGCTTCCGGGAGCGAAGACCTTCGGGTCGACGTAGGCTGCGTGGAGGCTCGCCGTGTTCCCTTTCGAGTCCCGCACGTCAATCGTGACGGAGTACAACCCCGGGTCAGGGACCGTGAAGCTCCCGGTCTTGAAAACCCCCGGTGCGCTCTCCCATCGCGCGAACCCATACGCGACCCGCTGCGCGTCCCGTTCCTGCGGCGTCAGACCGGGCTGGATCAGGAACGACACGGGATCGCCGGGCATCAGGCGGAAGAGCACGAACATCAAGACGAGGACGACGATGATCGTGACGACCGTCTGGGCCGCGCGCTTGATTAGGAACGACCGGAGTCCCACGGATTCCCCCTTCGCGTACCATCGTTCGTCGCGACTTCAAACTTCTCCAGCGTGGTCGGGCCCGACTCAGACCCGGTCCGCCGGGGGAGACGCCCGCCCGCGCGACCTACGGCTTCTTCCTCCCCCGGCGCCGGAGGCCGACGTAGATGCCTCCGGCTGCGCCCGTGCCGACGACGGCCCCGCCGATTAGGTAGACTTCGGCTCCGATTCCCGCTGTCGCCTGGGGCGGCACGTTCAGGACCGTCAACGTCATCTGCGAAGTCCCGGACACGGCTCCCCGGGTGGCCGTGATCGTGATCGTGTACGTCGTGTCCGCGGACACCGTCGGCGCGGAGACCGTCACCTGCTGGTGGCCCGTCGCGTCGAGGGTGAACGTCGATGGCGTCAGCGTGATCGCGGGCGACGGCGTGAGGATCACATTCGCACCGGCCGCGGGCTGGCCGTTCTCGTCCGAAACCGTGACGTCAATCGCGCCGGTTCCTCCTTCGTTGATCACGTTGCCAAATGGCGTTTCGGCGAGCAACGTGAGGAACTGCGCCCCTGGCGGGAACGTCGTGATGACGACCGTCACTAGCCGCGCCGCGCCGGACTCCGAGCTGGTCGATTGAATCTCAAGGAACGTCGAAACGGGCGTGGCTCCGGCGGTCAGCGTCGGCGCGGTAAAGGTCGCCGCGAACTGACCGTTCGCGTTCGTCGTCCCCGTCGATGGGCTCACCGTGCCGAGGCCCGAGGTCCGGGAGATGTTGACGAAGGCTCCCTGAACTGGGGAGCCGTCGGATTTCCGGACCGTGACCGTGATGGGCGCGTTCCCGCCCGATCCGACGGCGGATGGCAGGCTCGCGGCCGATCGGATCACGCCCGGAGGTGCCGGCTCCAGCAAGATTCGGGACCAGTAGATCCAGACGTCGCCGCCGATGTCGGTCCGGAAGCTCGCCGGATTGATCCGGTCTTGGCGGAACGCGAACACGTTCGTCCGGAAGTACAGCACGTTGTAGATCGCGTCCTGGAGGATCGCGCCCTGCGTCCACTTCCACAATTGAGTGGCTTGGGCTCCGACCGCACCGGTCGCGTCGTCGATGAGCGTGTCCAACGAGGTGTTCACGTAGCTCTCATAGTTCTGCCCGGGAATCGGCGCGTTCCGGCTGTGGAAGAAGCTCTCGATGTAGCCCGGCTCGACGTATCCCGTCAGAGACCAGCCGAGGATCCACATGTCGAAGTTCCGCGCGTCCAGCGCGTCAACGATTGCCCCGAAGGCCGTGGCCTTCGAGTTCATGTTCACGCCAATCGCGCGCATGTTCTGCGCGATTAACGTCCCCGCGGACGCCCGGATCGGATCATAGTCCGCCTGGGGCGTGAGCATGTCGATGGCACTCGTCCCCTTGCCGGGTAGGCTTCGACAGCCCGTGCCGTCCTGTTGGCAAACTCCGCCGGGCCATACTCCGTACGCGGCGTCCAGGATGCCCCTCGCGACGCTGAGGTCGTACTCGTAACGAGGCGCAGACGCGTTATAGTACAAGGTGTTCGTTGGGCTCACGACCGTGTGGCCCGCGACCCCAAAGTTCTGGAGCAGGGACGTGACGATCGTCCGCTTGTCCGTCGCATGGGCAACCGCGAGGCGGAAAGGCCTGCCGATGTCGTTGCCCGGCGTGTTGCTGCCCTCGGCCGGGTTCAAGTAGCCGAACGGCAGGCGGTCGAAGTTGAAGCTCTGGTAGAAGAACCCGGCATCGGCGCTGGACTTGAGTCCGATGTTCGGGTCCCCCGTGATCGGGGCGACCTGGTCGGGTGGTACGGTCCAGTCGATGAAATCGAGTGTCCCCGCCTGGAGAGCGAAGACGGTCGCCTGGACGTTCCGGTAGAGACGGTAGATGATTGAGTCAACCTTGGGCACTTGCAGGACGAGAGTGGCGGGATACTTTGCGCGGACGGTCGCATCTGCAATAAAGTAGTTCGGATTCTTATCGAGCTTGACGAAGTTGCCTGCTTCCCAGTGGACGAACTTGTAGGAGCCGGCGCCTATCACGTCTTGGTCCTGCGCCTCCCACGGGGTGGCGCACGTCGAACTGCCTGCGGGGCAGCCGACGGAAGCCGCAGTGACATCGAACGCATTCAGGTGGGTGCCGGACGCGATACTAATTCCTTCGAAGGTGACGGTCGACGTGGTCGTGTATCCGGCCGCCGGCACGCCGTTCAAGTAGACATTGAGGCCGCTGGCGCCCGGATCCGGGTTCATCGCCCACCCGAAATCCGGATGCACCGCTCCCGGCTGGATCACCCCGTCCACTTTTCGCACGCCCGTGCCTTGCCAGAAGTACGCGGGCATGAACGTGGCTTGCAAGGTGTCCCGTTTGAATTGCGCGTTCGGTCCCGTCTGGATGAACTTGAGGGCGAACTGATGCGTTGTGTCCGCGACGGGGCCACCCAGCCATCCGTCCGTGGAGGCGCCCGCGATCGCGACCGGGTTGATGTTCTGGTATCGCGTCGACGAGTAGTTCGAGCCGGCTTGCCCGGCTTTGTCTTTCACGAAGCGCGACGAGGTGACCGCAGGTGCCAACGAGGCAAGGTGGTAGCCGAACAGGACATCCTCGCGCTCGACCTGCGTGCCGTCGTGCCATTTCATCCCTTTGATGTTGAAGAACGCAATCCACTCGCTCGAGCGACCTTGGACGTTCGAGAAGACGCCGACTTCGTTCGCCTGAAGCTTGCCGTCTCCGTTGACGTCCGTGCCGACCATCGTATACGGCAACACGGTTTGAGTCTCCGGATCCGTCTGGACAGTTCCCTCCCCAACTGGGTTCAATGCATCCGCCGTCCACACATCCGTTCCGAAGAAGAATCCGCGAATCAGATTCCTCGTCTTCATCTCGTCCTGCACGCCGACGTTGATGACGAAGGACGTCGCCTGCGCCGACGCGTTCTGGGCCACAGGGTGGACGAGGAATATAGACACGAACATCGATAGAATGATCAACAAGACCAGCCACACGTGTCGCGACAAGTTCTCCGCCTCCTCTTTCCGCGGCGTGTTGGTCCGAGGACCAACTGCCGTCCCCGTCATCAGATGCGGAGAACCGTATTAAACCAAATTGGTACGGCGTTTTGTAACGGCGTTGGCCCAAAGAACTCAGGAGGAGGTCAGCCGTCCGCAGTCAGATACACTTGGCGGCGACCGCGAGAGACGGTTTGCAGGATGCCCTGTTTCTGCAGGATCCGCAGGTTGTAGCTGACGGTCTGTTGCGTGACCCCGGCTTGAAGCGCGAGATCCCTCTGCGCCGATCCGGGGTTGCGCCGCAGGATTTCGACCAGCGATTTTTGGAGCGAGCTGAGCCGGATGCCCTCGCCGCCGCGGTCCGGTTGCGCGTCCGCGGCGAAGAACCGCTTGTACATGCCTTCCCGCTCGGACCGGATGAAACCCGCGACCTCGAGGGTCCTCAGGTGGTACGAGAGCGTGCCGTTCGAGAGGCCGAGGTTCTCGCGGATCTCGGTGAAGTGCGTCCCCGGCTCGGTCTTGATCACGCCGAACACTTGTCCGCGAACGAAATGGTCGAGGACCTCTTCCTTCTTGAGTCGCGTGTACAGTGGGAAGAAGGCTCCGAAAATCGCGTGCCGGCCGGGTTCCGTCCAGGAGAGGAATGCCGCGAGGCCGCCGAGGACCCCGAGGGACACGATTCCCGCTTGCGCGTAGATCGGTGGCGGCGGCAATCGCACGACGCGAACCGTGAACGCGTCGATTCCCTGCGCCGCGCCATCGAGGCCCGTCCGCGCGGTGATCCGGACCAGCGTGTCCTCTTTGACATCCGCGAAGAAGGCGAACGATGCATACCCCCGGGAATCCGTGACGACGCGATCCGGCGAAACCGTTCCCAGGGAGGCGCTCAGGAACACCGGGACGTTCGCCTGAGGAAGCCCATGGACCTCGGTCACGAGGACTTCCATCGGGATTGCGTGGCCGCTCTCCGCCAGGTCGAACGAGGATCGCACGACCACGTAAACCTGGAATTGTCCATTCCCGCCCTCGAGTCCGCTCCCATCGGCCGCAGCGGGCGAGGAAGACAAGATCAGCGCGAGTCCTAGGACCCCGAGCGCGACGAGCAGGATCCACGCGGGACGGTCGATCCCCGTTCCTCCCACGGCACATACGGCGATCTGGGGACTTGACCGTTGCGGTGCTCCGTGACCCGTGTCATTTTTCCGGTGGGGTCACGCCGGACCGCGGATGACGTCCTGTCCGCCCATGAAAGGCCTCAGGACTTTCGGCACAATGACGGAGCCGTCCGCCTGCTGATAATTCTCGAGGACTGCGACGAGGCCGCGGGACGTCGCCATCGCGGTCGAGTTCAGCGTGTGCGGGAAGAACTTGTCGCCGCCGACTTTCCCCGCGCGCGTGTTCAGCCGCCGGGCCTGGTAGTCCGTGCAATTGCTGCAGCTGATCACCTCGCGGTACGCATTCTGCCGAGGAAACCAGCCTTCGATGTCGTACTTCTTCGCGGCGACCGTGCCGATGTCCCCCGTGCAGACGTTCACGACCCGGTACGGGATCTCGAGGGCGCGGTAGATCGCCTCGCCGTTCGCCCGGAGTTTCTCGTGCCACGTCCAGCTGTCCTCCGGGCGGCAGAACACGAACTGCTCGACTTTGTTGAACTGGTGCATCCGGAAGAAGCCCTTCGTGTCCACGCCGTGGCCGCCGATCTCCCGTCGGAACTGCGTGGAGAGTCCCGCGAGCGCGATCGGGAGGTCCGCTTCCTCAATGATTTCGTCCATGTGCATCGCCCCCATCGGATGTTCCGACGTTGCGATGAGGAACAGGTCTTCTCCGTCGATCTTGTACATGACCGACTCGAAGTCCCCGAGGTCGACGACGCCTTCGTACGCGGCGCGGCGCATCATGAACGGCGGGAAGACCGGCGTGAAGCCTTGCTTCAGCATGTGATCGAGCGCGAAGGTCAACAGGGCCTGGTCCAAGCGCACGAGGTCTCCGAGGAGGTAGACGAAACCGGCACCGGCGATCTTCCGCGCGCGTTCGAAGTCCGCGAGCCGCAGCGCCTCGAGCAGGTCGCCGTGAGACTTGAGTTCGAAATCGAATTTCCGCGGCGTGCCCCATCGAGCGATCTCGACATTCTCCGTATCGTCCTTGCCGACCGGGACGCTCTCATGGAGAAGGTTCGGGAGTCGGAGGAGTCCCTCTCGGACCTTCGACGCGAGTTCGTGGATCGTCTTGTCGAGCGCGTCGATCTTCCTCGGTAGGCCGGCGGCCTCTTTGCGGAGCTTGTCCGTCGGCTTGCCCGCCTTCTTCGCTTCCGCGATTTCGCGGGTGATTTCATTCCGCCTACGTTTGAGACGGTCCGCCTCGGCGAGCGCCTTCCGCCACTCTTGATCCCACTGGATCACGTCGGCGAGGAGCTTCGCTTTGTCCGGCGCGTTGCGCTTTGCCAGGTCCCTCTGGATGAGCTCCGGGTTCTCCCGGACGAGCCGGATGTCCAGCACGTCGGCGCCATGCGGCGGAGGCTATTTGTAGGTTGTTTGGGCCCCCATCAGAGGCACCAAATCTATCGCCTGCGAGAATCCGGGGTTGGGCCTTTAATAGCCCCAGGCGAACGGACGAACCAACGGAGGGCCGACCTTGCCATCGCGTCCAATTCTCATTCATTCCGCCTTCGCCGCCGTCTTCGCGGCCATCGCGATTTTCGCCTGGGCCACCGCGGGAGGGACGACCGGATCGTGGTTTTCCGCGGACCTCTCATCCCAGGCGTACACGGCCTCGCTGATTGGGGCCGTCGTCGTCGCGATCGCCCTCTCCACAGCGGCCGTGAGCCACCTGGGACGGCTCGAAGACGCACGTCGTGGCATCGCCCTCCGCATCGCCGAGATGCCCGAGGCGGGCCTGTTGCCGACCGGCGAGGCGACCCTCGTCACGTCCGAAGCGATCCGGATGATGCCGCCGAGCGATGAAGAAGTCGACGAGCTGCTCACGTCCCTTGCCACGCCGGTGCCGGGCGCGCCGCCCGGGATGGAGATCGAGATCACGGGAACCCTCGTCGAAGTGTCCGCGGCCCTGACGGCCGCGCGGACCCGGAAGGAACTGATGAAGGCCCTCCTCATCGAGCGGGCTCGGGTGGAAGCGGCTCGCGAGGCCGCGGCTCCGAGCATCGCGGGGCCGATCGTCGTCGCGCTCCTGTTCGCCTCGGTGGCAGGCGCAATGCTGCCCGGGTCCGACTCCTTCGCCGCAACGCATTTCCAATTGAATACGGGCCTCATCCTGTTCCTCGGATACGGATGGATGTTCCTCGTCCTGTGGGCGGTCTTGTCTCTCGCCATGCTGACAGCCCGCAGTTCGCCGGATGGACGCGATTCAGTCCGGTCCAGGGACGTTCCTCGATAGGTCGCGTCGGGAACGTGGCGTGTACCGCTGCGTCCGCTCCAGTTCGATGAAGACGATTCGGATCGGTCCGTCCATGAAAATTATCGACGTTCACAGTAAACGTGGACTTGGGCGAGGGTTGCCTCAGGGGTCGTGAGACTCGTCGCGGTGCGCGAAAGGCCTCATCTTGGAATGAGCGCCTAACGCCTCCCCAGAGGACATCGGACTGGATCGTCCTCCAGGCGATCCGACGGACATCTCGGGAAATTCCGCGGGATGGATGTTTCGAGCCGCCAGCTTGCGTTCCCACGTGGCCTCAATCAGTCGTTCGTAGTTCTCGAGGTACTTCGCGGGTGTGTGATAGGTCTCATACGCCATGCGGGCCGCCCTCCGTTGGCCGTGGGCCAGGTCTTCCGCCTCGAATTGTTCGATCCCCGCGAGGATTCCTTCCGCGGTCGGCCGGATCGTCCGGCCGCACATGTCCCCGTGAAGGATCTCCGGAAGAGCGCCGGTCTCGGAGGCCAGGATGGGAGTACCCCAGGCGAGGGCTTCGAACGCGACAAGCGGTGCGTTCTCATACCAGATCGACGGAAGCAGGAGGGCGCGCGCCCGCGCATAGGTCGCATCGCGCTCGGCGGCCGGCAACCAGCCATGGAGGACCAGCGGGGCCGAGCGTTCCCGCGCCGCCTCCAGGACGGCCGCCTGTTTCCCTTTTCCGACGACGACGAATCGGTGCGGTCCGCGGTACTGGCTCGCCGCGTTCGCGAGTTCCGGAATTCCTTTGTAGAACTCGAGGCGGCCGACGTACAGGTAGTAGTCGCCCGGCGAACTCGCTTGCCCCGAAGGGTTCGGATCGGGCGCGAAGTTCGGGATGTGGACGACCGGGGCGCGGAGGTACGGGGCGATCATGCCTCGCAGGAAATCGCTCGGCGCGATCGCGACGTCGAGGGCGTCGAAGGGCTTGAGCCCATCGGGCCGGTAGCGCCACAGCTGCGGCGGCTTCCCGGAGATCGTCAGGCACGTGAGGCACGTCGGCTTGTCGCAGAGGCGTCGATTGAATTTGAACAGGTCGTTCCGCGGACAGCGCACCCAATAATCGTGGGCCGTGTACATCTTGAGCGCGGAGCTGGGGACGTCGATTAGGTCCAGTCCCAGCAACGAGAGGTTGTGGTAGTGAATCACGTCCGGGCGCACGCTCTCGACGAGTTCGTGGTGATGCCTCCGGACGCTCGCCGGGGCGCCGAAGATCCATGCGCCGAGGGGCTGGAACCGACCCGTGAGGGCCGGGATCGGGTGACGGATGACGCCGCCGTCTCCTCCGTCGTGGGTGTCAGGCCGCCCCCGTTTGAGCGCCAGGGCCGCGGGCGAGTATTCCACGTGAACCTCGTGGCCTTGCGCGACCAGCGCTTCGGCCAGGTAGCGCACATGATTCGCGTCGCCTCCGAGGTGGTACGGTGGGTAGAAGGCCGCCGTCATGACGAATTTGAGGGTCTCCATTCAATTCGTCCCTCCGGTCACGGCGTCGTGAGGGCGTGTGTGATGATCGGGGTGGCCCTGGAGCGACCGCATTCGCGTCGAGGTCTGAAGCTCCACCGGAAAATCCTCACCCCGTCCAGTTGGAAGTAAAAAGAGCGGACGTGGACGTATAACCTTTACGTTTCGGGGCGGCCCCGCTTCCGATGACAGGAGGACCGGACACGCCCCGCGACGTGTTTCCGCGAGTCGGCGACGTCTCGCCGATCGTCGAGTCGATCTCCGGCACGGTTTTGAAGGACCTCCCAAATCCCGATGGAAGTGTTCCCATGAAACCGAACCGCGTTCCGAGCGATCGCAAAGGGTCGAGCGATCGCGCGGATACCACGAGGTCGCGCGGCTCGTGGGCCGCCAACGTGTACGCGATCGTGGGCCCGGACGGTGCGGGGAAGACGACGATCGCCCGGGCCATCATGGATCGGCTCGCTCGGCGGGGCGTCAGGACGTGGATCGCGTGGATGCGCTCGCCCCGAATCGTCACGCTCGGAGTCCTCGGCATCACTCGACTCTCCCAGCTCAGCCGCACCGTGCGGATGGGCGATCATGACGACGTCATCACGGATCTGAGTCGTCACCCGTTCCTGCTGCATCTCTATGCGTGGTCGGTCACGTTCGATTATTTCCTCGGATATCTCGGGAAAGTCACGTTCCCGAAACGGCTGCTGCGCCGCACGGTCTTCTGCGATCGCTTCGCCTGGGACACGCTCGTGGACTTGGGACTCATCTCAGGGGTCGATGAAGGGTTCCTTCAGTTTCCGCAAGGCCAGATCTTACTGGACCTCGCCAAGAGGCATCGAAGCGTCCTCGTCACCGCGTCCCGCGAGGAACTCATTCGACGAAAGCCGATCCTCTCCTTGGACCCGCGGCTCGCACGCCGGCTCCGGCTGTACACGTGGCTCGCGGAGCGATTCGGACTCGGGCAAGTCGACAGCGGGACCACCTCCGAGGCGGAGAGTGTTTCTCAAGTCTCGGAATACCTCGGGATCGGTCCTGAATGACCCCGCCGCCGAAGTTCCCTTTCCTGTGTGCCTAACGCTCAAATACGGGCCCGATAGATATCTACCAACGCGGGAGGCGACGCGTCTTTCCGGGGTACGGGGCTCGGGGGGTTCGGGCTCCGTCGGACCGGAGACGCGAGTGGCCCCGGCGTCTCAAAGTGATCGATCATCCGGGCACAGGAGGGACCAACCAACGAAGATCGCGGTGGCGGCTCCGGAATTTGGGCGAATCTGGGGCGGGATCGGGACGTACCTGGGGCAATTGCTGCCGGGAATCGCGTCCCATCACGAGGTGACGATCCTGTGCGGCCAGACGCCCTCGTACGAGACGGGCTACCAGACGGTGCCCCTCGCCGACGGGGGCGGCGTCATGGCGAACTACTTCAAGTTTCAACGAGCCCTCCAGCGCCGCTGGCCGGATCTCGCGCGAGAATATCGCCCGGACCTCCTGGTCGTCCACCATGCGCAGATGCCCGATCTCTGGACGGATCCCATGCCATGCCCCACGGTCGTGACGACCCACACGACGATCCTCGGACAGGCCCGCGGCATCCAAGGGGCGCTGCGACACGGCGGGCCGCTGGACGACACGGAGCGGACGACGTTGGCGGTCCTTCCTGCGCTCCTCCCGATTGAGCTGTACTACTGGAACCGGGTTCGTCACGTCCTCTTCGTCTCGGATGCGGTTCGTCAGGAGGTCCTCGGGACCTACGGCCCTCGAGTCCGGACATCCGCGCTCATTCCGAATGGACTCGCCCTCGATGAACTGCGAGCCGCCGGGGGAACGCCGGACTCGCCGGAAGAACCGGGGTTCATCCTCTACACCGGTCGGCTCCTGGGCTGGAAGGGCTTGGCCGTCCTCCTCCGCGCCATGGTTCATCTTCGGCGTCCCGAACGACTCGTCGTGACGGGCAGCGGTCGGGTCGATGCCTGGCGTCGGTACGCCCGGTCCCTCGGGCTCGGACCCGATCGGGTCGAATTCCTCGGCGCGATTCCTCGATCGGAGCTGCTGTCGCGCCTGAGGCGGGCCACCCTCGTCGCCCTCCCCAGTTACATGGAGAGCTGTCCGTACTCGCTCATTGAGGCGATGGCGTTCGAGAAACCGGTCGTCGCGACGGCGATTCCGGGCACCCTGGACATGGTCGAGGACGGGGTCTCTGCGCTCCTCGTACCGCCGGGGGATGCGATCGCCCTGGCCGAAGGAATCGATCGCGTGCTCGGAGACGAAGCGTTGCGGCGGCGGCTCGGACGAACGGCGGCCCTGGTCGCCCGAGATCGATTTTCCTCCGAACGCATGTGTACCGAGACGCTCCAATATTTCGAACAAGTGCTCGCGGCATCGTAACAAAGGGAGAATCTGGATGATAGGAGGGAGAGGGGACGTCGGAGCAGAAACGGCGTAGCCCTTGCAGCGAGGGCGACCGGCAGGAGGGCTCCTAGTGCGCGTCCTCTTCATCGGAGCCCACGTCGGCAAAGGGGGAGGCCTCGCCCTCCAGACGTTCCAGGTCTTCACTGGCCTTCGTCGCCACATCGAGGTCGACCTGCTCTGCCTCGACGCGCTCGGAGTCCACCGCGCGATGGCGGAGATCCCCGGTGTCCGCTTCGCGGGACCGTTGGTGTTCCCGAAAGGCATCACGTTCTTGGAGCGGGCGATTCGCGAGGTCCAAGACGACTACGATTTGTTCCAAGTCCTGGATCCGTACTTCTCGTTGCCCGCAGCGTTCTTGGCGCGGGTGTTCCCGCGGGTGGTCTTCTTCGGGACGGATCCGCGCGCCGAAATCGGCTGGCGCTATGGGCCGCACATGAACGCGTTCACGCGACTCGTGATGGCCCCTCTGGTCTCGGGAACTCCGCTCGTCGTGAACTCGCAGGCCCTCGCCGATCGATTCCGTCGGTACCGTCCGCGCATCATCCTGGGCGGAGTGGACGTTCAGAGGTTTGACCGACTCCCTTCAAGGGAAGAAGCGCGGCGTTCGGTAGGTGTCCATCCGGGCCGGACCCTCCTCGTCACGGTGGGGAAAGTCATTCCCGTGAAGCGGTTGGAATGGTTGATGGAGGTCGTGAGGCAACTTCCTGCGGTCGAGGCCATGGTCGTGGGCGGATATACCGAGGAACATTACAGTGACCAGTACTATCGAACACTCCTCGCGTCGTATCCGGACATCCGGGATCGAGTCCACTTTGTGGGCGAGGTGACGTGGGATCAGGTGCCGACTCATCTGGCCGCCGCCGACATCTTTGTCTTCCCCTCGAAATTCGAGGGCATGCCGAACGCCTTACTCGAGGCGATGGCGTCCGGGCTGCCCGTGGTCGTCTCGGACATCCCGCCGCACCGCGAACTGATTCAGCACGGACGGACGGGGTTCCTCGCCCGGGATCCCCTGGAGATGGCACGTCTGGTCGCGACCCTTGCCAACCACGAGGACCTGCGGAGCTCCGTAGGCGAGGCCGGTCGTGTGTACGTCCGAGAGAACCTCTCCTCGGAGGCGTGTACGCAGGCCTTCCTTGACCTCTACAAACGTCTCACCGCGGGCGACTCGGGCCGCATCGCGCCGGCCGAGGAACCGGTCGAAGTCTCGCAGACTCATCGCGACTGAGCGACCAGCGTGGACCACATGTCGACGTACTCGTCCATCGCTCGGTCCACGGAGAACCGCTCCACCGCAATCCGTCGGGCGCCGTCCCGAAGTCGTCGCTGCAACGCCGGGTCGGCTTCGATTTCCAGGAGGCGCCCCTGGGCCTCCTCCGGCGAACGGACCGCAAAGCCGCTCTCTCCGTCGACGACGGCTTCGTCGGTGCCCGGGATGTCCGTGGTCAGGATCGGGATCCCCATCGCGAGGAGCTCGGGCCAGACGAGGGGCGGAGCGGCGATCGAACGAGGATCCTGAATCGGGCAGAGGAACACGTCCGCGGCCGTGCACGCTGATCGAAATACCTCGGGGGTGTTCACCACGCGGATGCCCGGCCGCTCGAAATTCCGGAAATGGGGTTTGAAGTGTTCCGGCTTGAAACAGAAGATGAACTCGAGGGGACGCCGCTCGAGCGTGAGGGACGCAATTCGAATCGACTCCAGCAGGTCTGTCTCGTTCGTCTGCTGGGTGAAGCCGGTCCACAGGACGACGAACTTCCCGCGTTCCAGGCCGAGGCTCGCCCGGGCGGCGGCCCGCGCGTCGTCGGTCGGCGGCGTGAACCGAGATATGTCGATCCCCCAACGGATGCGGCGAATGCGTCCCGGAGGGAAGCCGAGCTCGAGGAGGCGCCGGCGGTACGCTTCCGAAAACGGTACGACGACCGCGAAGCTTGAAAAACTCGTCAACAACATGACATCGTACAGGGGTCGATTGCGATGATACGTGGGTGCGGACAGCGTCATTGGGACCTTTCGGCTGATTGCCCGGAGTAAAACCGTCGCGGGCCCGAAGTTGTCCGCGAAGTGAATCACATCCGCGCGAAATGTCCGCTGACGCCGTCGGACCTCCCGGAAAATGATCGGCACGTTCGTCGTTTTGCTCACGTAGTTGTTCACGCCACCAAACTGCGAATGCTCGGCATTGAACCGGGCGTCGGGTCGAAAGTAGACCGGGATCTGGGGGACGTGGCGGATCGGAAGACCGTTCCCCGGCGTCGCTTCGATGTCCACGGACAACGCCTCGACCTCGTGTCCGGCGACGAGGAGTCTCCGAATCATGTCGAGCCAGAAGTTCTTGTCCCCGGCGTGGCGGAACGGCAAGATCCGTTCGCCCACGATCATGATTCGCAGGGCGAGGTCACCGATTCGCTTGACGGCGCCCGCGTATTTGAAATCCATGCACGCCAGGAACGTCTGCCGCCACGATCGAGGGCCTCGGACGGACGCCACCGCGTTTTCCAAGGCACCGGCTCAGCCCACGTCGAAACCGTAATCCCATGGACGACTCATAGCTAACAGCCGGACGCAATCCATCGCGAAGTGGGGGACCAGGCGGAGGAGCACTTGAACGGGAACCCGGAGACGATCCGGCTAGACGATCTCTCGCAGCTGAGCGACGTCTCGGACGAGTGGGTGCGGCTCATGGCCCGGATTCCTGAGACATCCTATTTCCAAACCCCGGACTGGGTCTTGGGCTGGTGGCAGACGATCGGTGGGATGCCGCCCACCGAACTCGTGCTCTGGCGTAGCTCATCCGGCGCGTTGGAAGGAATCCAGTTCCTCAGTCGTCTCATGCGGCGCGTTCACCCGCGTCTGCCTCCGGCGTGGCCGATCTGGACGATCACAGGCAGCGGCATTGGGGATGCGGACCACGTCGGCTGGCCGGTCCTCCCCGAGTACCGAGAGCGGGCGCGGAAGCACGTGGTGCGACGCACTCGGGGTTCCACATTGCTCTTGCAGGACCTCGATTCAGAGACGGGCGTGCCGTTCGTGCCTCAAGGGGCTCGAATCATGTTCCGGAACCCGTGCCCGCGAATCGCTCTGTATCCGCCGGATGCGATTCCCGCGAGCATGCGGCGCACGCAGCATCATCTTCGTCGGTACGAAAAGAGAGCCGACGCCGCAGGGATCACGTTTCGATGGATCCTGGGCAGTCAGATGGACGACTCATTCCTGGAACGTTTCTTTGAACTTCACAAATCGCGGATGGCGGAAAAGGGCGTGTCGAGTACGTTCCTCAAGGCCGAGACGCTTTTCCGTCGGCTCGTTGCGCGCGGTTCCACCGAACGGGGTCCAATCGCCATGATCGCCGAGCGGGACCGTCACATGATCGGTCTCCTGTGCTTCTTGCGCTGGGGAGACACCCTCGCGTACTACCAGACTGGATGGAGTCCCGAGTGGGGATCCGTCGAACTCGGGAGGCTGTTGTTCAACGAATCGATTAAGGGCGCGGGAGCGAACGGCCTTCGGACGATGGACTTGCTTCGCGGGAATGAGGAGTACAAGTATCGACTCGGCGCCGTCGATCGGTGGGACGAAACGTGGATCCAGCCCGGAGGGCTGTCCGGTTCAATCCTCAAGTTCCTCGTGCCGGCCTATCGGTTCGCGGCGCGTCGAATGTGGAGGACGGGGCAGCCCTCGAAAATATCGTGACGGGCCTTGGTGGATTCCGGGCCGGGACCCCCTGGCGCGGACGTCGGGGACGGAGGCCGCCCGGTGCCGCACGATCGTCGAAGACCTACCCGCGCTCCATGCGGTGGGCCATCGTGCGATCCCTCGCGGGAACCGGTCGATTGCGGAGGACGTACGGGATCGCGCTGGGAACGAAGCGATGTCGCTTGCTGTCGATCAGCGTGATATCCCCGACTCCGGAAAGCGTGTGAATCGCATCGGGGAACGGGCTCTCCGAGAACGGCTCGACGGTCGCCGCGGGCTCCTCCGAAAACTCCGTGGGAGTTAGGCGCACAACCCGGTTGATCACAATTCGGCCTCCGTACATTCGCGAGCAATCTTGGGCCGGTCGGTACAGGATGCCTCCGTGGACGAAGGGCGTTCCCGCGGGCCTCGAGGATCGGATGTCCGTCTTCACCGGGTTCAATGCGTGCGGTTCCCACGGCCCCTCGAGGTTTCGCGCATGCCACACGAACAAAGGCATGTTTTCGCCGATCTCGCGGTCCGTACAGGTGAGCCACCACCGGCCCTCGTGACGGAAGACGGTGGGGTCGAGGGCCGCGACACCCGATACGAGCGTGCCTATCTTTTCCCATCGTGTCGGGAAAACGACCGCGCGGTGTAGGCCAATCTCCCTCGATGCGTTCGTCTCCGGAATACAATAGATTTCCCCGCGGTCGACGACAAGATACGGATACGACGCGTGGACCGGCAATTCGATCGCGACTCGGGGGATCCGGGGCGGCCCAGTCGCGGCAGCCTCGATGGTCCCGATCACGCCCTTCGAGGTCGCGTACCGGAAATCTTCGTACAGGATGTGCGTAACCCCGTCGATCTGGGCGCCGAACGGATCCGCGATGAACCGCCCGCGCTCCGGAGGATTGAGCCAACGGACACGCTTCTCCCCGCGGGCTTCGAGGAAACGGTCGATGGGCACGTCGGCGACTCCGATGCACCATTGTTCGTGACGAACGAGACCGCGCACGGCCCTACGGACTGCGTGTCGGGTTTGTCGGACGAGGAACCGCATCATCTGACGGTTCGTGGGAATGCGCGACGGGGCGACCGGCGTAACGGCCGCCGGGGCCTCGAGGTATGCGGTCTGGCCGAGGCGGAGGTCTTGACACACGTTGGCCGGCCATCCGACGACCCCGAAGTGCACCTGGTCAACGTTTTGTCGGAGGGAGTGAAGAGCCGTCCGAAAGTACCCGCTTCGGAGTGCGATGCCGTTGTCGACTCCACTCGCGGAGCGCCGCAGGACCACAACCGTGACCGCGTCCCCGTCGTAAATGGGCCAGAGAAACGTCGGAATTCCTTCAGAACGAGGTCCGTCGTCGTGCTGAAACGACCATACGCCGTAACGCGCCGCTCGCAAGATCTCGCCATCGAGGACGCACGAACCACATTGGAGGAGAAAATCCAGGTCAAAGGCCCGGATTCGGCGAACGTCGGATTCATCGTATCGTTGCGCCAACCCGTCTTGGGTCGTCGTATGGCACCGCAAAGACGGTACGCCTTGGAACGCGAGAGCCATGTCCAGTGGCCGGAGCGAGCGGGGCGGGTGGGATGCGAGATACGCCCGGAACAGGAGACTGGTGGGACGTGAGCTGTCGGGCAATTTGTCCGCTGGGAAGACGACCAGGGCAAGACTGGTTCCCGGAACCCGCCGCAATTCCTCGATGGATCGAGCTTGCCACATTGGGATCTTCGGGCCGTCGCACAGGACACCAAACCGAACTGGGCGGAGCGAAGCGATGCTTGGGAAGGCTCCCTGGGACATTCGAGCCGCGGGACGGTTCCGAGATTATTTAGCCTATTCAGGCGAATCCCAGCCCTGCCGGGTTCCGATGCCGGCCGATGCAGAGGCGCGGGCTGATTCTTGGAAACCCTTCGGATCGCGATTATCACCGAAACGCTCCCCCCGGCCGAGCTGAACCTCCAGCCGTGGAGATACTTGGGGGATCTTGCCCAGGCGCTCCGGGTCGTCGGCCACGAGACCGCAGTCATGACAAGCGAAGTGGGCCCCCGGACCTGGAACGGCGTGCCTGTCAGATGGCATCGAAACCGGAGCGATTTTCGCTCCGCCCCAGCACTTCGGCAGGTCCTCCAAACCGAGGGGTTCGACATCGGTGTGTGCCGCTTAACGGCAGGCCAATTTTTCTCCATGCGCCGTACTCGAGGCAAGGGTTCTTTTCGGGGACGGCTAATCGGAATCTTTCTCCGGCCCCTCTACGACGCGAAGGAGCTGGCGAGACGATTTCTCGATCCGACCTTGGCCGCCGAAATCCCGCACGATCGGCACCACGTCGCGATGTATGGGTCGCGGCTACTCGGTACCTGGTCTAACGCGCCGGCTTTTGTAGACCATTTCGGGTTCCTTTGGGACAGCGATCGGGACCGTGCGACGGCTGCGGGCCTTCCACCTTCGTCGTGCGCGGTCCTTCGGCATCCGTTCGATCCGTTCTTCTTGGAGCGGGCACCGCCAAGTTTGGGACCGCGACTCTCGGGAGTCTTGGGTCCTGTCGACCGACGCGTCGTCTTCACGGGGCCGCCGGAGGGCTCTCGGGGCGTCGACGATGTGTTCCGCTTGGCCCACTCGCTTCCGAGCGATCCGCCGACGCAAGTCGTCCTGTTGCTCCGCGATCGGAAGTATTCCGATCCGACCGTCACGCGCACGCGAATCGGAGCCCACGAGCTCCTCGTCGTGCGCGGACTCCTCTCACGACAGGAGTTGCGGGCGGCCTATCGCGTCTCCCACGTCGCGGTTTTCCCGTATCGGTTCGTCCGCACGGGTCTTCCGCTCGTCGCGCTCGAGGCGGTCGCGACCGGGTTGCCCGTCGTGACGACCCGCGTCCATCCGATTCGCGAGTTGGAGGGCCGCACCGGCCTGGTGTTCACGGAACCTCGAGATCCGCCCGGGGTGGCGACGGCGATTCAGGGAATCTTCGAGGACGACACCCTCAACGGGATTCAGCGGAGAAATCAAGAATGGATCCGAACGACGCCGGACTGGACATCCGTCGCACGGACCTTGGTGTCCCTCTCGGGACGCTAGATCTCCTTTCGGGGTTGCGCGAAAGTTACTTGAGTCTGCGGACTTTTCCATCCGGGACCAGACGCTAATGATTCCGATTTCTGCACTACGCGTGAGGGTGACGTTCCCCTATGTCGGTCTCGCGACGTCCGTCCTGTTGCTTCACGCCATCCTCGTGGTGGTGGTCCCTCCGAACCCGTATCGGGCCGTCTTCGCGCTCCTCGCGTTGTTTGCGGTGGGGTATTGCACCCTTGCCTTGATTGTCGGCCGAACGATTCGGCTATCGGCAGCAGAGATTCTCGCGTTCTCGACCGGGCTCACGATCTTCGTCACATCCTTGTCCGCGTTGGGTGTCTCGATTCTTGGAATCCCGATCACGGTGTTCGCCGTGGTGATCGTTGGGTTGCCGATCGCCCTGTCCGCGTGGCTCCTACAACGTCTTCGCGGCAATCCCGTGGCGGCGTTCACCGATTTTGGGCGTGCTTTTCTTGACTTCTCCGATTACTCGACGGTCGAGAAGGGGGCCGTCACCGTTCTGTTCGCGGGGATTGCGGCGGCCCTCATCATCTTCGTCTCTCTTGCGGCAGTGCATTATCCGGGCGAACTCTCGCCAGGACTGGCCATCGCAGCTCCCGGCGGGACCAACGGGACCGCGAGGCTTCCGACGAGCTTCGTCCAAGGTCAACCGCAGGACATCGTCGTCTCTGCCTTGGGCGGTTCGACCGCGGGCGCCTTCCTGGTTCGGATCCGGCTCGTCCCTTCGAACGCCACAGGGAACGAGTCATTCCACAAGGTGTTTCAGAATGCTCCCCTCCGGATGGACGCCTTCGCAGAATATAGCCAGTCCATCGTACTCGGATCCGGGGAGACGTGGAGCCAGCAGTTCTCGATTTCGATTGAACAGGTCGGCGACTTCCGGCTGAGCTTCGCGTTGATCGATGCGATCTCGACGGTCGTCGCGGAAAGCTTCCTGGACGTCGTCGTGAGCTAGATCGTGCGTCATGGACAGGAGTGATATAACACCATCCGATAGACCAAAAACGTAGCATCTTGGTAGACCAGGGCAAAGTGTGGATCCGTCGCGAACTTCCCGACCTGCACCGCCGACAATGGTTTCGGCAGCAGACCTTCATGGAGAAAATTCGGTCGCAAGATCGTCATCAAGTAGTCCACCGCCACGTAGTCACGGACCTTCACCTGGCACCACACAGACTCATTGAGCGTCTCACTGGTGAAAACGCGGGTCGCCCCGAAGTCGACAGGCATGAATCCGAAGCCCGCAAAGACATCGTTCGCCAATTGATCGCCCCACATCCGACCGTCGCCGAAGTGGGCCGTGGCCCAAACCGAAACCCGGACCGAGTCCGGTCCGAGGTATAGCGGTGAATCGGTGGCCCGGCTGGAGAACGTCTCGAAATACGCTCGCAAGGTGATCGGAGCGAGATTGCCGCCCATGACGAGCCCCCCGGCAATCGCCACGACGGCCAGCCTCGGGATCCACGGCCTCTCACGGAAGGCCCGCGGCGCGCGCCGAGCCGATTTCCAGAAGTCGAGCCGAGCCCAACGGACCAGGGTCGCAGCCGCGTACGGCATGACGATGAAGCCCGCATATTCGTTGATCCGAAGGGGGACGTAGTTGAGTGGAGTGACAATCAGCGGGAGCGTGACGAACACGAGGAACGACGCCACGATGCCATTCGCTAGGTCGAAGGGATTGTGGCGGGTCGCCCGGTGGCGCGCGGCCGTGAAGAAAGCGAGCAGGAACAAGCCGATGAGGGTGGCGATGAGCCATCCGATTTCGATTTGGGTGAATGTCCGACCCAAGTTCGAGCCGGAGCCCCCTCCCGCTGTCATTTCCGGCGCGATGAGGTTTACCAGCGCGGTCTCCAAGGTTTGTTGGTGGATGAGGAAAATCGACTTGGTAAGCGTGTCGATATAGAACAGTAGGATCACGACGAAGTACGTGAACAATACGGCCAACCGCAACACGGGCAACGTGCTCCGGGCCCTGCGGCGCACCATTAGGATCGCGAGGGCCGTGAGCCAGAACGCAAGTACATACGACGAAAGATGATGGGTCATCACGATCGCGGCGCTCACCACGGCAAAGAGGAGCATCGCCCGGCGTTGAGCGGAGGGGTGGACGGCCTGGACCAGCAGGAACAGTGAGAGCAGCGAGAGCGCGAAGAAGATGGTGCCGAACCCTTGCTGCACCGCGTCGTTGAACAGGATCGAAGGGGTCCCGAGGTAGAGCAGGAGGCCGATCGCGGCGGTCCGCGGCCCGAAGAGCCTTCGGCCAAATGAGTACACGGTGGCGGGAATCGCAAGGAGTCGGAGGACGGGCTCGATCCAGAGGTACCCGATATCCGGAGGAAGCGGAGCATTCAGGACGACGTATCCGACGAACACGTTGCCGATCGGGTAGAAGGAGTACGTCTTCGCGAAGGCGTTACCGCCCCCCGGGTCCCAAAATCCGGTTCTCAAAAGGTCCTGCGTGAACGAGAAATTGAAGATCGGATCGGTCGAATAGACGATGCCGTGCGGGGCCCCGATCGGATACAAGAGGAAAATCGCGATTACAGGAGGGAGGAGGAAGGGGATTTTCGGAGGCCGCACGAACGCCACGTAGAACGGTGCGCAAGCCATTCCGATGAAGAGCAGGTACAAGGCCCTCGGCGTCCCGAAGACTCCGGTCTTCATCCTCCAGACAACGAAGATGAGGCCGATGAAGCCGAGGAGACACGTGGCAAGGGAGACGATGTCGAGGAATGCGCGCCTCCGGAAAACGGGTTGCAATGTCTCGACGGAGCGCTCTCCAAGCCTTAAGGATTCGGCAGCGTCCGGTGTCCCACAAGCGAACACGTTTCGAAAGGATTTCATCGCGGTCCGCGAAACGTCATCGACCGATTGCCGCCTCGTGTGCCAGCGCGGGCCCTCGAACGCCGAGCCAATCCGCGAGCGATTGGATCAGAATTGAAACCCGCGTCAGCGCCGGCCGCTCACGACACGATACTGAGCGCCGTGACGCCGGACCCGCCCGGCCTTCTCGAGGCACCGGAGGTGATACGACGCGAGCTGTCGACTGATGCCCAGGACTTTGGCGATCGTTGCGGGTTGCGCGCTCTCCATCCGCCGCAACGTGAGCAAGACGCGAAGGCGGACGTCGCGGTACTCCCAATGACGCGCGTATAGCCGGTTCAGCTCCGCCTCTCCGCCGGACACATAGTATCGGCTCCGCCCGCTGATCTCCTGTTTGTAGATGAGGCCATCTTCGACAAGGGCGTTGAGGTGGTACCGCGCCGTACCGACCGCAAGGCGAAGGGACCTCGCGACGGATCGGAAGTGGTCCCCGGGGAGGAGACGCAGATGGTCGTAGATCTGTCGACGGACCGGATGCTTGAGTCCGGCCAACAGGCCCAGGCCGATTAAGAGTGAGCTCCCTCCATACGGCAGGCCGCGAGCGCTTGCCCGTGACGCAGTCCAGACGAGCAGGCTGATTGCCCCGAGCGTGCTGGCAAACGCGTAATCCCTCCGCTTCGACCCATCCATGAAAACCCTCCGCCCCGTCATTCATTCAGTCGGACGTATTTCAAACCTGTGGTGACAAAGATTTCCGGACACGCGGCCGCGCGCTTGGAATCAATGTCTCGCTTCAACCTTGGAGGACCGAGGTTCGACACGCTGAAGAGTCGTTGCCGATGCCGCGGTCAGACGCACCACGAGTTCCCGGATCGCTTTTCGGACGTAGCGTTGGCTGACGGTCCTCGGGGCGATGACGAAAAGGAACGCCTGCGAGCCGAGTTTCGTCGCGACGATCTGGCGCTCGCCGGTCGTGACGGAAATCGACCGGGAGCTTGGACCGCCGAGCGCCTCGACGATCGTGTCCACGGATGCCAGCATGGTCGCCGCCATCACGCTGACGACGTCCAACCGGATTCCATCTCGAGTCCAGGAGGCCAGGACCGATCCGGTCCTTCGCAGGAACAGGACTGCGTCGAGACCGCCTTCCGTGTCGATCGCGGACAGGAACGACAGGGAGGCATTTCCCAGCGCGGATAATGATTTGCGGCCCAGACCAATCCCTCCCCAAGGACGATGGACCCATTGGTCTAACCCCTCAAAAAGGTAGCCCCGCATCACCGAGATGTGGCGCGCAACGTCGACCCAGCGAATCGCGTGGTCCGCGTCTCATTTTCGTGTCTGAGGCCCGGTAGCTGAACGAACAGAAACGGCGTTTTTGGCCTGCGCCATCATCAAATCGCATCGCGAATCTTCTCGGCAAAACGTGTGCCAGAAATCAGATAGCATACCGGCAACTGAATACCGGAAGAGATCAAGGGCCGTGACGAACAGGGTTGTGAGCGGGGCCGAGCGGATCGCGACGCCGCGTTCCCGGGACGTCGACGCGAGCATGCATGCGACGTCCAGGTCTGCCTCGGCACCTCGCGTGCGGTCCTTGCATCCACGCACATCGGGTCGGTCGTAAGGAATCAGGGTACGTTCGGAGGGGTAAAGTCGGATGGGGCAACCGTTGGAAGAGTGGGCATTGGCGGGAGGTGCAATGGGACCACCGGCTCCCTTGGGGCTGCCCTTGGGCTCGTTCCCACACTCGTCCCTGCCCATCGATCCGACCCCGCACGTTCCTTGGGGCGAAGTTGCGAACCCCGCCCTGACGAGCCTTTCGATCCTGCTGCCGGCCCTGAACGAGGAAGACGGTATTGCAGCGGTCCTCAAGCGAATTCCGCGACAGACCCTCCAGGAGAAAGGGATCGCCTACAGCGTCCACCTACTCGACGGACGATCCACGGACCGGACCCGCGCCGTCGCAAAGCGGCTCGGGGCCGAGATCTTCGTTCAGTCCGGGAACGGTAAAGGATCCGCGTTCCGCGAATTCGTCCCGAAGATTCGCGATCAGTACGTCGTGCTCTTGGATAGCGACGGCACCTATCCGCCGGAGGTCATCCCCGACATCGTCGGGAAGCTCGGGGCCGGGTCTCCCGTCGTGATCGGATCCCGCCTTCGAGGTTCCATCAATGACGGGGCGATGTCCATGGCGAATCGCATCGGCAACCGGATGCTGAGTTGGCTCGCCTCGTTCCTGTTCGCAACGCCGATCTCCGACGTCTGCAGTGGGATGTGGGGATTCGTTTCTGATCGGCTCAGGACGCTCGGCTTGACGGCCGTCGGATTCGAACTCGAGGCGGATCTGTTCGCCGAGTGCGCGCTGAAGGGCATCCCGATTACCGAGATTCCGATCCGCTACGACCGGCGCATTGGAGAGTGCAAGCTCCACTTGCGGGAGGGATTCCGGATTGCGCTTGCGTTGCTCAAGAAGCGGCTCCGCTCCGGGGCCGCTCCGGCGACCAAGGAGCCCAGGTTCTCGGTTGGCCGGTTCTTCGCGGAGCACACGGAGCGCTGAGGGAACCCATCGCGGATGACAAGCGATGAACAGTGTAATCGAAAGCTCTTTAAGGACGAATTCCCTCGACGCGGCTAAGGGTGGGGTCCCATGAACCTCCTTCGTCCACGGAACTTGGCCCTCGCCTTCCTGACGTATTTTGTCGTCGTGTGCTACTACGCGGCGCAAGAGGGACGGCGGGCGATCCTCGGGGCGTATGGTCCTGCGATCTCTCAGACTGTTTTCCAGACGACGATGGTGGGGGGCGTTTTGGTCCTCCTGAGCATCTTCATCACCGCCTCGATTTCGCCATACATCAAGGGCGCTGCGACGTCCCGCTCGTCCGGAACCCTCGGGGCCTTGCGCGTGATTCGGAGGATCCGGGGCGAATCGGACCGGATGCCCGACGACTACCGGATGGGGGGGCGCCCCGACTCGGCCTGGCCGGCAGGCGACGAATTCCTGGAGGAACCCTCCGACTTCGACAAGGCCGCCTATCGAGACCTTGAGCAGGCCCAGGACGCCGCGGCCGTCTCGGCTGCGTTGTCGAGATTAGTCCCGACGGGCGAGCCTCCGGCGGCCGGGACGCTCGCGGAGCGCCTCTCGGGAATGCGTGCGCGGAGCAGCGCCGTGCTCGTTTCCGAGGGGAGGGAAACCGCGGGGGTGTTGCTCCGCCTCGTCAACGACATGAAACCGCTCTTGGCTGCTGCGAAAAAGGTGGGACTCGACCTGCCGGAGCTGAGGCGGTTGGTCGCGGAGGCCGCCGCGGGCCAGGAAGGGGATCTCTCGGGGCGAGTGCGACTCGTCGAACAGGTCAAAGGCACATTGGAAGCCGCCCTGGTCGAACGGATCGCGGAGTCGTTGCAACATGTGCTCCTCGACATCGAGCGAATGAAGGCCTCGACGCAGCAAGTCCATGCGGCCGAGATGATCGCCGCTGAGGCTGTCGCGTTGCTCGACACGGGAAACTACGCCGCCGCGGTGGACCGCGCGGCGAGGGCGCGCGACACATTGGCGAAGCAGGTCGGCACGATTCCTTCGAAATTCGAAACGAACGTCGGGCCGAGCTCGTTCGTCGCGCTGGCGGGTCCGGCGCTCGTCGCGGTGGTGTTCGTCGCGGTCTCTTCCATGTTGCTGGCCGGGGTCAACACGTTCCCGGTAACCTACACCACGCTGAACGCAGGGGTCGTCCTCGCCATTAGCTACGGATGGTTGGGCCTGCTCCTCTACGCACTCATCTCCGTCTACTACGTGTTGCGCCCGCCCTCCATGAAGGCGTCTGCGAGGGAACGGGCGACGCGCGGATCATAGACCGTGGGTCCTACGCGCGGGACACGGACTGCGGCGATTGATTCCTCTGTTGAAACGGCGTCAGTCCACGTGTCTCGTGGGAAATCTGCTTCGATTCTGAGAAATGTAGTCGGCGTCGGACTACGTACGAACATACGTCCTCGGCGAAAACGCGATTCATACGTCCCCGGCGAAAACGCGATTCGCACTAGCGATTCTTGAATCTGCGGTGTTATCTCTTCCGATTATCGCATCTGGACATTTTCAAGAATACCATCATCGACGCCCCCTGACATCCGGCCGTACTCCCGGGGAAGGAAATGGATTCACGGCCGTACCGCGCGTTCGTCGCCCTTTTTGCGTCCGCCCTTCTGCTGCTCACGGCTCTCGTCGTCTCCGGGATTGTTCCGCTCAGTTCTCCCGGTAGTCGGTTTGGCTCGGGGCCCGTTTCCTCCGAGGCAACGAACAACTTCGACCAACTCGTCGTCGTCCTCATGGAGAACAAGAACCTGAACGAGGTCTACGGCCCCGCGCCGTACATGACGCAGCTCGCCGACCAGTATTCGTTCTCCCAGGGTTGGTCGA
>Ga0209058_1000675_pt1 | contig 29755 bp, 30 predicted proteins | sample GraSoiAngelo_147_FD_185904 | JGI IMG/M metagenome (GOLD analysis project Ga0209058, IMG submission 185904) | Grasslands soil microbial communities from the Angelo Coastal Reserve, California, USA - 14_1009_05_40cm (SPAdes) (version 2) | ecosystem: Environmental > Terrestrial > Soil > Grasslands ... | reverse complement strand
GCGCTTCACGCGTTCGGCGTCGGCCTCGGGCCGATCGATCTTGTTGATCGCGACGATGATGGGCACGTTGGCGGCGCGCGCGTGGTTGATCGCTTCTTGCGTCTGGGGCATGACTCCGTCGTCGGCGGCGACCACCAGGATGACGATGTCCGTCGCCTGCGCGCCACGCGCCCGCATCGCCGTGAATGCCTCGTGGCCCGGCGTGTCGAGGAACGTGACCTTGCCGTGCGACGTCGTGACCTGGTACGCCCCGATGTGCTGCGTAATGCCACCGAACTCCTTCTCGGCGACCTTCGACTTCCTGATTGCGTCGAGCAGCGAGGTCTTGCCGTGGTCGACGTGACCCATCACGGTGACGACCGGCGGGCGCAGTGAGAGCTGGGCCGGATCGGTGTCCTCCTCGTCGACGACGTCGCCTTCGACCGAGCGGATCTCGACGTCGAAGTTGAACTTGTCGGCCACCAGCTTGGCCGCGGTCGGATCCAGCAGCTCGTTCACCGTCGCCATCACGCCGAGCTCGAGCAGCGTCTTGATGACCTCGCCCGACTTGCGCCGCATCCTCTCGGCGAGCTCGCCGACCGTGACCGATTCGGGCACGCGGATCAACTCGCGCTTGACTTCGACCGGCGCCGCCGGCGGTGCCTCGATGACCGCGGTCGCGACGGCGGCCGGGGCCATCGGAGCGGGAGCGCCCGATGCCGCGGGCGGAGCGACGGCGGCGGGGCGCACCGGGGCCGGCGGCGACGGGGCCACGATCCGCGGCGGCGGTGGCGGTGGGGCTGGTCGAGCCGGGGCGATCGTCACGCGCGGGGGCGCGAACGGTCCCGCCGGTAGCCGCGACGGTCGCGGCGGCGGCGCGGGCCGCTCCAGCGGCCGGAACGGAACGATCTTGGGCTCGGGTTTGCTGGGGGCCGCCGGCGGCGGCGCCACCGTGGCGGCCGGCCTCACGACGGCCGGCTCGGAGGGAGGCGCGACGACGAGAGGTTCCAGAACGATCTCGGGCTCGGGAATCGGGATGATCGGCACCTCCGGAGCGACCTCCGGGACGGACGCGGCCGGCTTGGGCTTGACGATCGTCGCCGCCGGCTTGACCTCCGCCAGCGCGTCGTCTTCGGTCTTGGGCTTCTTGCCCCGCGATGCCGGCTTGGCCACGCCTTCTTCCTTCGGCTTCGGCACGCGCTTGGGCTTCGGCGCTTCCGGCAGATCCCGCCCCTTGCCGAGCTTGACGCGCAATGCGTTGGCGAGGGCGCTGTCGAGGGGACTCATGGCCCGGACACCCTTGTGTCCCATCTCCTCGGCGGCGACCATCAGGTCCTTGCTCGTGACGCCGAGTTCCTTGGCGAGCTCGATCACCTTTATCTTTGCTGCTGCCACGTCCCCTTCACCTCCCTCACGCTTTCACTGCTGCGTCGATCGCCTCGCGCGCGGAACACTCGACCGCCCCACACGCGCGTTCGACCACCGCGCGCCGTCGTCCGGCACGCGCGTTTGCGATCACAAGCTCCGGGCCGACCTCGCTCGGCGCGCGGAACGCGTGCGTGAGCCGCCCACGGCTGAACGCGCGTTCCATGCACTCGGCATCGGCACAGACGTAGGCCCCGCGTCCGACCGCGCGTCCGTCCGGATCGGTCACGACACGGCCGTCCGGTCGTCGCACCAGCCGCACCAGCGCGCCCTTCGGGCGGGCCTGGCGGCATCCGAGACAGGTCCGACGAGGTCCCGCGTTCATGAGGAGCTCGAGCTCTCAGGCGAGTCCGGGCGAACGTCGTCGTCGGCCACGCTCACGCTGTCCGGCACACCGTGGCTCGCCATCCACTTCTCCGCGGCCAGGTAGATCGCGTCCACCTCGTCGCCGACCTCCGGGATGGCGGCGAGCCTCTCGCGCCCGGCCTTCATGATCGCCGCGGGCGAGCCGAGCCCCGCGGCGACCAGGGCCTCGGTCGCCGCGGCGCCCACCGGCAGCGAGGCCAGCGCCGCGCGATCGGCCGCCACCGACGGGTCGCGCGGCGAGCGCTCCGCCTCGATCTCGGACTCGCTCTTGATGTCGATCCGCATGCCCGTCAGCTTCGCGGCCAGCCGCGCGTTCTGTCCCTTCTTGCCGATGGCGAGCGACAACTGGTTGTCGGGCACGATCACCAGGGCCGAGGGCTGCCCCTCGCCCTCGGCGATCTCGTTGATCACCACCGACGAGACCTTGGCCGGCGACAGCGCGCGAGCCACGAACGTGGACGGATCGTGCGACCACTCGATGATGTCGATCTTCTCGCCGCGCAGCTCACGGCTGATGACCTGGATGCGCGTTCCGCGCAGCCCGACGCAGGCGCCGATCGGGTCGACGTCGCGCTTCGTCGACGCGACCGCGACCTTGGCCCGCTCGCCGGCCTCGCGCGCTGTCGCCTTCACGAGGACGATCCCTTCCTGGATCTCCGGGATCTCGGTCTGGAAGAGCCGCGCCAGATAGCCCGGGTGCGTCCGGGAGAGCGAGATCTGCGGGCCCTTGGCGGTCCGCCGCACCTCGAGCACGAACGCGCGGATGCGATCCCCCGGGTTGTAGCGCTCGCCGGGGATCTGTTCGCGCTCCGGCAGGATCGCTTCGGCCTTGCCAATTTCCAAGATTACGTTGCGCTTCTCGATGCGATGCACGATGCCGCGGAGGATCTGGCCTTCCTTGCCGGCGAACTCCGAGTAGATGCCCTCACGCTCGGCGTCGCGCACCTTCTGGAGAATGACCTGCTTGGCGGTCTGGGCCGCGATCCGGCCGAAATCCTGCGGCGGCCGCTCCTGCTCGAGCTCGAGCTCGTCGTCGAGCTCGGCATCGGCGTTCAGCGCCTTGGCGGCGGTGAGGCTGATCTCCTGCTTGTCGTCGGCGACCGCCTCCACAACTTTCTTCCGGCAGTACACGCGCAGGTCGCCGCTCTTGCGGTCGATGTGCATCCGCAAGTTCTCGGCGGCGCCGAGGGTCTTGCGCGATGCCGAGAGGAGGGCAGACTCCAGCGCCTCGAAGAGGATCTCCTTGTCGATCCCCTTCTCGCGCCCGATCTGCTCGATGACGCTGATCAGCTCTCGGTTCATCGACTCCGTAACCTGCCTGAGATTCTACGCCTTGCGGGGCCAGGGGACCTCCGCCTCCAGCCGGGCCTTGGTGACGCCGGCTCGTCCAAGCTCCACCCGCTCGCCCCCGCGGTCCAGCACCAATCGCTCGGGCGTGACCTCTGTCAGACGCCCCCTGATCTCCTCGCCACCGGCCAGCCAGCATCGTACCTGTTTGCCGACCGCCCAGCGGTACTCTCGCTCCTTCCGTAGCTGTCGATCGAGTCCGGGCGACGACACTTCGAGGTCGTAGCCGCCCTCGATCACCGCGGCCGCGTCGAGCACGTCGCCGACCTCGCGGCTCAGGCGCTCGCAGTCGCCGACCTCGATCCCGCCCGGCTTGTCGACGAAGAGGCGTAACACTCCGCGCGGACGCAGCCCGCGCCACTCGAGGTCGACCAGCTCGAGCCCGTGTTCGCCCACGACCGGCGACACCGCTTCCTCGATCAACGCCCCCCTGTCCGTTTCATCCATGGCGTCACTCCTACGGGACCCCAAAACTCCCACCCGCACACAAAAACTAAAAAAAGCGGGCTAGGCCCACTTTTTCAGGAATTTAGCACGTACGGTGGGCAGAGGCAAGGCATCGACGCACGGCGGGGACACAGCGAGCGAGATTACGACGGGGCCGACGGCGAGCCGGCGCTACTTGTACCCCGGCTTCTTGTTCGCTCCCTTGACCCCGGGATCGTAGATCAGGCGCTCGACGGGCTTGCCACCCTTGATGTGGGACTCGAAGATCTCCTTCAGATCCGACTCTTGCACCCCCCCGTACCAGACGTTGTCGGGGTAGACGACCATCATCGGGCCATGGCCGCACTGCGAGAAGCAGCCGGCCTTGTTGATCCGGACGTCTGTCTTCAGGCCGGACTTCACCGCCTCGTCGCGCAGGTACTTGACGAATTGCTCGACGTTGCCCTGGGTCGGGCAGGAGTCGCCGGACGTGCACACGAAGACGTGGCTCTCGTACTGTCCCATCAGTCGGCCTCCACCGCCGCTGTCTTCGCGGCCTTGCGCTCCGTGATGAACTTGTCGACTTCCTCGCGCATGGCCTGGACGATCTCCTGCTCGGCCACTTTGCGGATGACCTCGCCGTTCTTGAAGATGAGGCCGATCCCGCGGCCTCCGGCCACGCCGATGTCCGCCGCCCGCGCTTCGCCCGGGCCGTTGACCTCGCATCCCATCACCGCGATGTGAATCTCCTCGTTGAGCCCCTTGAACTCGTCCTCGACCTCCTTCGCCAGCTTCACGAGATCGACGTCGGCCCGGCCGCACGACGGGCACGACACGAACGTGAGGCCCCCGCGCCGCAGGCCGAGCGATTTCAGAATGTCGATCCCGACGCGCACCTCTTCGGTCGGATCGGCCGAGAGCGAGACGCGGATGGTGTCGCCGATCCCCTCCGACAGCAACGCGCCCAGCCCGATCGCGGACTTGATCGTTCCAACTCCTGGCGTGCCCGCTTCGGTCACGCCGAGGTGGAACGCGTAGTCGACCTTGTCGGCCAGCATCCGGTACGCCTCGATCATCATCAGCGGATCGGAGGCCTTCAGCGAGATCTTCATCTCGGGGTAGTTCAAGTCCTCGAGGATCCGGATGTGGCGGAGCGCCGACTCGACCATGCCCTCCGCGGTGGGCCCGTTGTACTTGGCCAGGAGGTCCTTCTCCAGGGAGCCCCCGTTGACGCCGATGCGGATCGGGATGCGCTTGTCCTTGGCGACGTTGACGACTTCCTGCACGAAGCCCTTGCCGCCGATGTTCCCCGGGTTCAGCCGGAGGCCGTCCACCCCCTGCTCGAGCGCGATCAGGGCGAGCTTGTAGTTGAAGTGGATGTCGGCCACCAGCGGGATCCTGATCTGCCGCTTGATCTCGCCGAGTTTCTCGGCGGCCTCCCGAACCGGGACCGCGCACCGGACCACGTCACAGCCCGCCGCCTCCAGCGACCAGATCTCGAGCAGCGTCGCCTGGACGTCGCGCGTGTCGGTCTTCGTCATCGACTGCACGGTGATCGGAGCCTCGCCGCCCACCTTGAGGTTCCCGAGCTGGATCTGCCTCGTCGTTCGCCGTGTGATCATTCGCTGTCCTATCTGAAAAACTTGAACGCGTCGATCCGTACCAGGTCATTGTAAATCGCGAACACCATCAGGAGCAGGAGAAGAACGAGCCCGAGCTGCTGAGCGGCCTCGCGCTTCTTGAGCGACAGCGGGCGTCCCAGCACGCCCTCGATCACGAAGAAGAGCAGGTGCCCACCGTCGAGCATCGGCACCGGCAGCAGGTTGAGGACCGCGAGGTTCACGCTGATGAACGCCGTGAAGACGGCCAGCGACGGCAGTCCCTCTCTCCGCTGGCGCTCGCCTTCCGTCGCGATCTGGATCGGGCCACCGAGGTTCGAGATCGATAGCTCGAGCTTGGCGAGCTTCCAGAGCCCCTTGGCCGTCAGCGCCGACATGTCCCAGGTTTTGACGACGCCTTCTCTGACCGCCGTGAGGGGCCCGTACGGCTCGTAGCGCACGACCTTGGTGACGATGTTGACGCCGATGCGCCAGACCTCGACCTCCCCGCCCGTCGGGTTCTTTTCCTTCACCGAGACCGCCGTCACGGTCAACCGCAGCCGCGTCTCGCCGCGCTGCACGGTCATCTCGAACGGCTGGCCACCGCGCTTCTGAATCGCCTGCGTGATCTCTTCCGGAGTGAAGACCGGTTGCCCCCCGACCTCCAGGATGAGGTCGCCGGCCCGAAGGCCGGCCCGCTCCGCGGCCGAACCCGGAATGAACGAGCCGATTTGCGGCGTGAGCTGCGGCCCCGCCCCGAGATCCCAGATCTCGCGCGCTTCCTTGAAGATCGGATCGCGCGTGGTCGTTCGCCGCGGGGTGACCGCGATGGTCCGCTGGTCGCCGGCGCGCGCCACCGTCAGCTGGAGCGCGCGGCCGGCGGAGCCGGCGATGGCGTGGTCGAGATCCTCCCAGTACGACACGGGCCGCCCATCGACGGCGGCGATCGCGTCACCGGTGCGCAGTCCGGCGGCGATCGCGGGTCCATCGTCCGCGACGCGCCCGATGACGGCGGGCCACACCGGTCGCCCGATCGTCGCGAGGACGACGCTGAACACCACGATGGCCAGGACGAGGTTCATCCCCGGCCCCGCGAACACGATCAGGAAGCGAGCCCACAGGGGCTTCAGCGCGAAGGCTTTCGCCGGATCGTAGACCGGCGCGCCGCCTCCCTCGAGCGGATTCTCCTCGCCGACCATCTTCACGTAGCCGCCCATCGGAATGGCGGACAGGCAATATTCGGTTTCCGGCCCGCGCCAGCGGGCCAGGACGGGACCGAAGCCGATGGAAAAGCGCTCGACCCCGACGCCCGTCCAGCGCGCGACGAGGAAGTGGCCCAGCTCGTGGACGAGGATCAGGATCCCGATGACGACGATGAACGTCGCGAGCGTGGTGATCGTGCTCACGCCGGCCGTCCCGATCGCTTCTCGATCGCCCCCTGCACGAACCGGCGCGTCGCGGCGTCGGTCGCGACGCAGAACTCGATCGATCCGAGCTCGCCCCCCGGCGCGCGCTCGAGCGCTTCTTCGATGAGCTCGGCGATGGCGGTGAAGCCGATGCGCCGGTCGAGGAAGGCCCCCACCGCGACCTCGTTCGCCGCGTTGAGCACCACCGGCGCGGCGCCGCCGCTCTCGAGCGCGGCGCGGGCCAGGCGCAGGCACGGGAACTTGTCGGGGTCGGGCGCGTAGAACGTCAAGTGCTCCACGCGGGGCAGATCGAGCCGGGCGGCCGGCGTCGGCCGGCGCTCGGGATAGCTGAGGGCGTAGAGGATGGGCACCCCCATGTCGGCGACGCCCAGCTGGGCGATCACCGAGCCGTCGATGTACTCGACCATCGAGTGCACGATCGATTGCGGATGCACCACGATCTGGACCTGATCCGGGGCCACGTCGAACAGCCAGCGCGCCTCGATGACCTCGAGGCCCTTGTTCATGAGCGTCGCCGAATCGATCGTGATCTTGGCTCCCATTTTCCACGTCGGATGCCGCAGGGCGTCCTCGACGGTGACGGTGGCGAGTCGCTCCTTCGGCGTCTCCCGAAACGGACCGCCGGACGCCGTCAGCAAGATCCGATGGACGTCAGACCGGCGGTGGCCCACGAGACACTGGAAGACCGCGCTGTGCTCGGAGTCGACCGGCAGGAGCTTGACGCCTTTCGCGCGCGCAGCCGCCGTCATCAATGGCCCGGCCATCACGAGCGTCTCCTTGTTGGCGAGCGCCACCGTGCGCCCGGCCTGGATGGCGGCCATCGTCGGGAGGAGCCCGACGCCACCGACCAGCGCCGAGACGACGATGTCGGCGTCCACGGCGCGCGCGAGCGCCGCGAGGCCGTCGGCGCCGGCGAGGAGCTCGGGTCGCGGCGCCGGCAGGAGACGCGCCAGCTGATCGCGCGCCGCTCCGTCCAAGAGGGCGACGGCCCGAGGTGAGTACTTGCGGCAGAGGTCGGCGACCAGATCGACGTTCGATCCCCGCGCCGCCAGGCCCACCACCGAGAATTCCTCGGGGAAGCTCGAGACGAGCTCCAGCGTGCGCCGACCGATCGATCCGGTCGCACCGAGCAGCGTGATGCGCTTCATGCGCGGCACCAAGCGTACAACGAGTAGAAGTATAGCGCCGGGGCGTTGAACAGCAGGCTGTCGACCCGGTCCAGCATCCCGCCGTGGCCCGGAATCAAGCTTCCGGTGTCCTTCGTCCCGATGCTCCGTTTGACCGCGGATTCCGCGAGATCTCCGACCTGTCCGAGGATGCCGAGCGCCGCGCCGGCGCCGGCCGCGCCGATCGCGCTGCATCCGGGAAGCCACCACAGACCGAAGCCGAGCGCCGCCGCGATCGACACCACGATCTGGGCGACGGAGCCCTCGACGGTCTTACGCGGGCTCAGCACCGGGGCGATCCGATGGCGGCCAATCGCCGAGCCGACCACGTAGGCCGACGACTCGCCCGCCCACGTCACGCCGACCAGGAACAGCACGAGCCCCGGACCGTCGGCCCGCCCGTGCAGCCAGATCGCGTAGCCGAGTAGCCAGCCCACGTAGACGGCGCCGAACAGCGTATTCGCGGTGCGCTCGACCACCGGAAGTCCCGCGGTCCAGAGTGGGGCGCTGAAGATCAGCAGTCCGCCGACGACGAGCACGATCTCCGGCGTGGGGAGCCAGACGTAGAGGCTCGTGGCGAAGCTCGCGGTGAGCGCGGTACTCACCCCGACGCAGAGCCACGTGTGGATCGGTCGGCCGGTGCGCTCGAACATGCGGGCCAGCTCTCGGCACGCCAGGAGGCTCGCCGCCACCACCAGCGCCTGGAAGGTCCACGGCGCGGCGCTCGTCGTCACCCAGACGAACAGGGGCACCAGCACGATCGCGCTCGCGACGCGCCGCCACGCGGGCGGCACGCCGGCCATCGCGCCGCGGATCGTCATGCTGGCCACGCCGGCCCTCCCCACGTCACACCTTCCCGAACCGGCGCGTGCGGCCCTGGAATTCCGCGACCGCGCCATAGAGATCCGACGCCGTGAAGTCCGGCCACAGGGTCGGTGTGATCCAGAGCTCGGTGTAGGCGATCTGCCACAGGAGGAAGTTCGAGATCCGCATCTCGCCGCTGGTCCGGATCAGGAGATCGGGATCCGGGATGTCGGCGGTGTAGAGCGCTGCGCTGATCACTTTCTCCGAGATGTCCTCGGGTCGGAGCTCCCCAGCCTGGACCTGGCGCGCCAGCGCGCGGAACGCGTCGATCAGCTCGTCACGGCCCCCGTAGTTGAACGCCATCAGCACGTTCAGCCCGGTGTTCTCCCGGGTCGCGTGCACCACGTGGTCGATGCCACGGCGCACCGCCGCCGGTATGCCGTTGGTCCGGCCGAGCACGCGCAGTCGGGCGTTGCGCTCCATCAGCTCCGGAAGCTCCGAGTGGATCGCGCGCTCCAGCAGGCTCATGAGGGTCGAGACCTCGTCCTCCGGACGGCTCCAGTTCTCCGTCGAGAACGCGTACAGCGTGAGGTAGCGCAGGCCGAGCGCGTCGGCGGCACGGACCATCGCCCGCGCGGTCTTGACGCCTTCGTGGTGGCCGGCGACTCGCGGCAGGCCACGCCGCGTCGCCCAGCGCCCGTTGCCGTCCATGATGATGGCGACGTGTTCAGGAACTGGCTGAGCGCGGACCGTCTCGAGCAGCTCCGCTTCGCGCTGTGCGCGCGTCATACGATGGTCATCTCACAGAACGTCAGAATGACAAAATCTCCTGCTCCTTCTTCTTGAGCAGCTCGTCGACTCTCGCGATGAACTTGTCGGTCGTCTTCTGGATCTGATCGTGGCTGCGCCGCTCCTCGTCCTCGGAGACCTTCTTGTCCTTGGCCAGCGCCTTGAGCCGGTCGTTGGCCTCCCGGCGGATATTGCGGACCACGATGCGCGATTCCTCGGCGATCTTGTGCACGGTCTTGGCCAGCGCCTTGCGCCGCTCCTCGGTCGGCGACGGCATCGCGAGTCGCACGATCTTGCCGTCGTTGACCGGGGTGAGCCCAAGGTCCGAGGCCATAATCGCCTTCTCGATGGCCTTGAGCTGGCTGGTCTCCCACGGTTGGATCACGAGGGTCTTCGCGTCCGGCACCGAGATGGACGCCATCTGGTTCACCGGCGTCAGCGTCCCGTAGTAGTCGACGCGGATCCCATCGAGCAGCCCGGCCGAGGCACGCCCGGTTCGGACCGCCGCAAACTCCCGCCCCAGCGCGTCGACCGCGCCCGTCATCTTCGTTTCGACGTCCTTGATCACGCTCTGCGGTGTGTCCGCCATCTCACCCTCCCGACGATACGATCGAGCCGACGGGCTCGCCGAGCACGATCCGCTTGATGTTCCCGGGTCGCGTCAGGTCGAAGACGATGATAGGCAACTTGTTGTCCATGCAGAGCGAGATCGCGGCGGCATCCATCACTTGCAACCCGCGGCTGAGCACGTCCATGTACGTCATCCGCTCGAGCCGCTCCGCGCGCGCGTCCTGCTTGGGGTCCGCCGAGTAGATGCCGTCGACCTTGGTCGCCTTGACGATCACGTCGGCACCGATCTCCACCGCGCGGAGCGCGCCGGCGGTGTCGGTCGTGAAGAACGGGTTGCCGGTCCCGGCCGCGAAGATCACCACGCGCCCCTTCTCCAGATGGCGAATCGCGCGCCGGCGGATGTACGGCTCGGCCACCGCCCGCATCTCGATGGCTGAGAGCACGCGGGTCTGGAGGCCGGCCTTCTCGAGCCCGTCCTGGAGGGCGAGCGCGTTGATGATCGTCGCCAGCATGCCCATGTAGTCGGCGGTCGCGCGGTCCATGCCGACGGCGCTCGCGGCGACGCCGCGAAAGATGTTTCCGCCGCCGATGACGATCGCGACCTGAACGCCGAGCGACGCCACGTCGCGGACCTCGTCGGCGACGCGATCGAGCACGGGCGGATCGATCCCATAGCCCTGGTTCCCGGCGAGCGCCTCGCCCGAGAGCTTGAGGACGATGCGGCGATAGGCCGGGCGGCCCGGGGCGGCGCCCGCCGTCACGCTACCCCGCCTCGCCGATCTGGAATCGGCAGAATCGCTTGACGACGATCCGCTCGCCTGTCTTGGCGTTGAGGCCATCCACGAGCTCGCGGACCGTGGCCTTGCCCGACGCATCCTTGATGAACGGCTGCTCGAGCAGGCACTGCGCAGCAAAGAACTTCTCGAGCTTGCCCTCGACGATCTTGTCGATCACCTGCGGCGGCTTCTTCTCGGTGGCCATCTGACCGCGATAGATCTCGCGCTCCTTCTCCACGACCTCGCCCGGAACGTCTTCTCGCGCCACGTACGCGGGGTTGGCCGCGGCGACCTGCATGCCGAGATCCTTCACCAGCTGCTGAAAGTCATCCGTACGCGCGACGAAGTCGCTCTCGCAGTTCACCTCGATGAGCACCCCGAGCTTGGCGCCGGTATGAATGTACGAGCCGACGACGCCCTCGCGGGCCTCACGGTGCGCCCGCTTCGCCGCCTGGGCGAGTCCCTTCTTCCGAAGATACTCGACCGCGGCTTGCAGGTCGTTTTGGGTGGCCTTCAAGGCGTCGTTGCAGTCCATCACACCCGCTCCGGTGAGCTCGCGGAGCCGCTTGACCAATTCGGCGGCAGAGGCCATCGCTACTCCTCCACCTTCGCCGCGACCATCTCGGCGACCTCGGCCTGGGCGTCGGGCGCCGCTTCCGCCTCGTCCTTGCCCAGGGTGCCGCGGCCCTCGTTGATGGCGTCGGCGATGCGCGAGGTGATCAGCCGGACCGCGCGGATCGCGTCGTCATTGCCGGGCACGGGATAGTCAATACCGGTGGGATCGCAGTTCGTGTCCACGATCGCGACGATCGAAATCCCCAGCCGCTGCGCCTCGGCCACCGCGATCTTCTCCTTGCGGGGATCGATGATGAACACCGCCGCCGGCAGCTGGTCCATCAACTTGATGCCGACCAGCGCCTTCTCGAGCTTCTCCCGCTCCCGGTCGAGCTCGAGCGCTTCCTTCTTCGGAAGCCGCTCGTACTCGCCCGTCTCCTTCATCTCCTCGAGCTTCTTGAGCCGGGTGATCGACTTGCGGATCGTGGTGAAGTTCGTGAGCGTCCCGCCCAGCCAGCGCTGGTTCACGTAGAACATCCCGCAGCGGCTCGCCTCCTCGAACACGGTCTCCTGGGCCTGCTTCTTGGTGCCGATGAAGAGCATCGTGCCCCCGCCCGAGGCCATGTCGCGCACGAACGCGTACGCCTCCCGGAACTTCTTGAGCGTCTTCTGGAGGTCGATGATGTAGATGCCGTTGCGCTCACCGAAGATGTACTTCTGCATCTTGGGGTTCCAGCGCTTGGTCTGGTGCCCGAAGTGCACTCCGGCTTCGAGCAGCTCCTTCATGGTCAATGCCGCCATAACGTCCTCCTTCGGTTTGCCTCCGCCGCGCTCAGCGGGCCCGCTCTGTGGGGCGCCGCCACCGATGGCGCGCGACGTGTGTGATGTGTGCTACGTCGTGTACTTCGAGTTGAGCCGCACGTACTCTTCGCTGAGATCGCTGGTCCAGACGCGGTCCTCGCCGCGCCCGATCCCCAGGTCGATGGTGATGTCGTATTCCGCCTGTCCCATGATCTTGCGCACACGCTCCAGCTGGATGTCGTCCTTGAGCATCCCACGCTCGACCATGCGCTCGTCGCCGAACGCGATCGAGACCTTGTCCTGCTCGACGCGGGCGGCCGATTTACCGAGCGCCATCATGATCCGGCCCCAGTTGGGATCGGCGCCGTTGATCGCGGTCTTGACCAGCGGCGAGTTCGCGACACTGCGGGCCGCGAGCAAGGCGTCACGCCGGCTGGCCGCCCCACGCACCGTGACGGCCACGATTTTCGTGGTCCCCTCGCCGTCGGCCACCAGCATGCGCGCGAGCTTCGTCATCACCGATTCCAGCCCGTTCGCGAACTGGCGCAGCCCGCGCGCCCCGGCCTCGAGCGACGTGTTCTCCGCCAGGCCGTTCGCCAGTACCGCCACCGTGTCGCTGGTGGACTGGTCGGAGTCGACCGTGACCCGGTTGAAGGACCGATCGACGCCCCGCCGCAGTGCCGCGTCGAGCGCAGTCCTGGTAACGACCGCATCGGTCGCGACGAAGCAGAACATCGTGGCCAGGTGCGGCTCGAGCATCGCGACGCCCTTGGCGATCCCGCCGATCGTCACCGGGCGTCCCCCGACGTCGAGCCGCAGCGCCGCCTCTTTGGGCCGCGTGTCGGTGGTCATGATCGCCTCGGCCGCGCTCCGGCCGCCTTGCGGCGAGAGCGACTTCGCGAGCTTGGGCAGCGCGGCGCGGATCTTGTCCATCGGCAGCGGAACACCGATCACGCCGGTCGCGGCGATCAGCACGTGCGCCGGGGGGATCCGCAGCAACTCGCCGACCTGCTTGGTCATCTCGCGCGCGTCCTTGATGCCGCGCTCACCGGTGCACACGTTGGCGCACCCGCTCGACGCCACGATCGCCTGCGCCTGCCCGCCGCGCACGTGTTCGCGCGATACCAGTACGGGGGCGCCCTTGACCTGGTTCGAGGTGAACACCGCCGCGACGCGGGCCGGCGTCGAGGAGTAGATCAGCGCGAGGTCTTTCTTGCCGCTGGGCTTGATGCCCGCGGTGACGCCCCCGGCGAGGATGCCGGGCACCGCGGTGATGCCGCCGTCGAGCCACTCGATGTCGGGCCCCATCCTAGGGATACACCGGCGGCGCGTCGAGCCCGGTGCGTTCGCTCCAGCCGAACATCACGTTGAGGTTCTGGATGCCGTTGGCCGAGCCGCCCTTGCCGAGGTTGTCGATGGCCGACACGCACACGGCCCGGTTCGTGCGATGATCCGTGACCACCGTGACGTCGCAGAAGTTGGATCCGACGACGGTACGCGTCGTTGGGCGCTCACCCTCGTCGAGAACGCGCACGAACGGCTCGTCCGCGTAGAACTCGCGGTAGACCTCCAGCAGCTCGGCCGTCGGGAGCACGGTGGAGAGCGGCACCGACGCGGTGGTGAAGAGCCCGCGGTTGAGCGGCAGAAGGTGCGGGGTGAAGGCGACCCGCAGCGGAGCGCCGGCGAGGGCGCCGAGCTCCTGCTCGATCTCCGGCGTGTGCCGGTGGGCGGCTAACCCGTAGGCCTGCACGTTCTCGTTGGCCTCGGTGAACAGGTACATCGGTTCGATCTTCCGCCCCTGGGCGCCGGCGCCGGTGACTCCCGATTTGCCGTCGATGACGATCCCCTCGAGTCGTGCGAGGCCGGCCCGCAACAGCGGCGCTGTCGCGAGGATCGCGCCGGCTGGATAGCAGCCGGGTGCCGCGACGAGGGAGGCTCCGGTGATCGCCTTCCTATGAAGCTCTGGCAATCCGTAGACCGCCTCGGCAAGCCCGGGCCGATCGATGTGTGGCGCCTTGTACCAGGTCACGTAGTCGTTAGCGTCGCGCAACCGATAGTCGGCCGACAGGTCAATGGCGCGGCAGCCGCGCCGCCGCAGCACTGGCACCGCCTTCTGCGATTCCATGTGGGGGAGCGCCAGGAACACGACGTCGGCGACGGAGGCGAGCCACTCCGGATCGAGGTCGTGGAATCTTAACTCGCTGAGCCCGCGCAGGTGCGGATAGGCCTTGCCGAGCGGCTCGCCGGCGAGGCGGTCCGAGGTCACGCCGGTGAGCTCGATCTTCGGATGGACGGAGAGCAAGCGCAGGAGCTCGGCTCCCATATAGCCGCTCGCTCCGGCGACAGCGGCGCGGATCACTTCGGGCCGCCTGGACACTACCGCTTCGAGTACTGGAACTTCTGGCGGGCGCCGGGCTGGCCGTACTTCTTCCGCTCGCGCATCCGCGGATCGCGGGTGAGAAGGCCTGCCTTCTTGAGCGGCAGCCGGAACTTGTCGTCGAAACGAGCCAGCGCCCGCGAGAGGCCGTGGCGCACCGCACCGGCCTGACCCGTCGGTCCGCCACCACCGACGGTCACGAACACGTCGAACTGGCCGACGGTGGCCGTCACCTCGAGCGGCTGCGCGATGATCATCCGCAGCGTCTCGCGCGGGAAGTAATCCTCGAAGGCGCGGCGGTTCACGACGATGCGGCCGGCGCCGGGCCGGATCCACACGCGCGCGACGGACGTCTTGCGGCGACCTGTCGCGTAGAATCTGTCGACCACTGCGGCCATCAGCGACCCTCCGCCTTGGTGATGAGATTTTCGGGGCGCTGTGCCTGATGCGGATGCGCGGCGCCGCGATACACCTTGAGCTTCTTCGCCATCGCTCGCCCGAGCCGGTTCTTCGGCAGCATGCCCTGCACCGCCCACTCGATGACGCGCTCGGGATGCGTCTTCAGCATCGTCTCGGCGCTCACCTCGCGCAGACCACCGATGTAACCGGAGTGCCAGCGGTACTGCTTGTCCCGGAGTTTACGCCCCGTGAGGTGCACCTTCGAAGCATTCACCACGACCACGTGATCGCCGACGTCGAGGTGCGGCGTGAACGTGCTCTTGTGCTTGCCTCTCAATATTGACGCGATGCGGCTCGCCATTCGCCCGAGCACCTGCCCGTCGGCGTCGACGACGAACCATTTGCGTTCTATCTCGCTTTCCTTTGGAAACAACGTCGGCATCAGCGTCCCCTTGAAGGCTCTAAGTAGGCGTCCACACAGAAAAAATCGCAGGCCATACTGTAAAGGACAAGGCGGGGTATGTCAACGGATCTTGGTCTTTTCCCGCCACGGACAAAGCGCCCGCACCGGGCAGGCCGGACAAAGCGGCTTGCGCGCCACGCAACAGCGGCGCCCGTGGGTAGTCAGAAGATGGCACGTGAGCGTCCACTCCCCCTTCGGAAGTACGTCAGTCAACTGGTCGTGGATCTCGTCCGGGTCCTCGGAGCGCGCCAGCCCCAGCCGCTGCGAGATCCGGAACACGTGCGTGTCCACCGCGATGGCCTGCTCACCGAACGCGTTGCCGAGAACGACGTTCGCGGTCTTGAGACCCACTCCGGGCAGCGAGGTCAGCGCCTCGCGGGACTTTGGCACCTCGCCACCATGCGTATCGACGAGCGCCCTGGCCATCCCGATGATCGAGCGAGTCTTCGACCGGAAGAAGCCGGTAGAGCGGATCTCCTGCTCGAACGTCTCGGGCGCTGCGCGCGCGTAGTGGCGCGCGGTCGGGTACTTCTTGAAGAGGTCCGGGGTCACCATGTTCACCCGCTCGTCGGTGCACTGGGCGGCGAGAATCGTGGCCACCAGGAGCTCGAGTGGGTTCCCGAAGTCGAGAGCGATCTTGGCATCGGGATAGGCTTTCTTGAGCTCGCGGATGATCTTCTTCGCCCGCGCCCGCTTGACGCCTTTCGACTCTCGCATTGGCGGCCTCCCTAATTCGCAGCCGCGCCTCGGCCGGCGGGGCCCCAGCCGGACGACGGCTTGCGGCGCGCCCTACTAGGGCTTCGTCGTGATCCTGACGGCCTCAGGCGTGACGTCGACGCGTCCGATGCGCACCGGCACCGGCAGACGCCTGGCCAGCCTCGGCGACGGATCGTAGTTTCGCACCACCCAGTTCACGAATGTCGACGGAAGAGGGATACCCCCGACGCTGACGTGCTCGGCGACCAGCGTGAACGGACGGTCGTCGGCTGGCAGCAAACGAATACGAGCCGCCACGTCGGGCCCGGGCTGAGTGATGACGAAGGCGGCGGCGCCAGGCTCGAGTTTCACCGAGGCCCCCCTGAACTCCTTCAGCTCTCCGAGGAACGCCTGCAGGTCCTTCTCGCGGACGGTCACCTGCTCGATCGCGACACGCCCGGCGTCGAGGGGATCGAGGCGCCCCGCCGTGTGGACCGCGAACGGGTTCACCAGGACGTCCTCGAATGCCACGCGTACGTCATGGACACGCAGGCGAGCCGCCTTGGGGCGCCGGAACTCACCGACGACGGCCGACGCGGCGCGGATCTCGATGCGGCCAACTCGTCCCTTGAGAATCGTCTCGTCGTGGACGACGCGGACCTCGAGTCCTTCGACGTCGCGCGCGACGTCGGCGAGCGCTTCGCGCACCGCCGCTTCCACCTCGCGCGAGAGCGCCGCGGGTGTCGCGTCGGCCGCCTCGGTGAGTCGGCGCGCCCGCACGCTCCCGGTCGATCCGTCCGGCAGTGGGAAATCGGCAATAATCGGGTAGACGCGGGCGAGATGTGGGTCGTCGCGCAGCCGTTCGCCGACGCGTCGCGGCTTCTCGACCGTCCACGAGGGGCCGAGCGCGCCCGTCTTGAGAATCATGTACTCCACCCCGATCGGGTCGCCCTCCCAGGCGCGCACGAACTCGAGCGGCAGTCCGTCCCGGGCGGCGTAGTATCTGAAGTTGCTCACCGAGAAGAGGTTGTCGTTCGGGACGACGCTCACGGTGGCCGCTCTGCCGCCGCTGTCGCGGCTGATCAGCCCCAGGATCTCCCGGTGGTGCCAGTCCCCTCTCCGTGGCGCCGACTCCACCACGAGCGGCACGCCGACCCAGGGCAGCGTGAGTCCTCGCGGGAACGCGGACGCGGTCACGCCGACCTGGAGGGCGCAGACGACGCCCAGGATGATTCCGGCGACGCGGCGCCCACGAGGGGGAACGCCGCCGAATCCTAAGCCCGCGAGGACCGCAGCGATCGGCAGCAGCGGCAGCGTGTATCGCAGGTCCTTGTTCTGGAGCAGCTGGAGCAGGACGAAGGGCGCCAGCAATGCGGTCACGATCAGCCCCTGTCGCCGCCAAAGGGCCACGACGAGTCCGGCCGCGCACAGGAGGACTGCCAGGATTCCGAACTGAGGAGCGAACCAGGTCGGGTAAACGAGGAGTGCGCTGCTAGTCAGCGGCTCCGGCTTGCCGGCCTCCGCCGCCTGCTTGAACGAACGGCTGGTGATCTGGGCCAGGAGTCCGAAGAGTCGGGGGCCGTACCACGGCGCGCTCACGACGGCCCCGACCAGGACCGCCAACGCCACGTTGATCCAGGCGCCGGCTCTTCTGGTGCGCGCCACTAACAGGACAAGCGGCGCCAGTACGTACGCCGCGAATGTGGGCTTCGTCAGCATTCCCAGGCCCAAGAGTCCGCCGGCCACGAGGGACCAGCCGCCGTGCGTGAACCCGTCCGTCTTCAGCAGCACGAGGATCGTCAGGGGGACCAGCGCGGCAAGCGGCAGGTCGAGCTGAAACCTCAACGACGAGAACACCACGAACGGCGCGGTCCCGAAGATGACCGCGGCGACGACCCCCTCGGTGCCCCCCGCCACGTGCCGCCCAAGAAGATACACGGCCGCCATGCCGAGGCCGAGGAACGCGAGAACCACGGCCTGCGACCCGATCGCATCCGATGGCGCCAGCCGGTACACGAGCGCGGCAGCGCAGGGCACCACGGGCGGATAGAAGGTCGATCGCTCGAAGATCCGGCGGAGATCTCCCCGCGCCATGTCGGCGGCGCAGTGGACGACCCGCTCGAGGTGATTGGCGTGGTCCCACTCCGGTGGCGTGCGATCGATCGCCAGCCAGACCGTCGCGAGCGCCGCCAGAGCTGCGAAGGCGCCCGCGACGATCGCGCGCTCGCGCGCCACGGCGGTCACCGCCGCGCGGAGAGGAACCGCGCGATCCGGTCGAGGCCTTCCTGGATCCGCTCGACGGAGGACGCGTACGAGAACCGCAGATAGCCCTCGGCATTGGCGCCAAAGGCGGCGCCCGGCGTGACGGCGACGTGGGTCGCATCGAGGATCTCGTAGGCGAGACTCACGGAGTCGGACGACAGGTGGCGGGCGTTCGCCAGAACGTAGAACGCTCCGGTCGGCTCGGCGCCGACCCCGAAGCCGATGGACCGCAGGCCAGCGATCATGGCCCGCCGGCGTTCGTCGAAGATCGCGCGGAACCGGCGGCTGTCCTCACCCGCCTCACGAAGCGCGGCGACTCCCGCCCACTGCACGAACTCGTTGGTCGAGATGAAGAAGTTGCCGTAGAGCTTCTGCAGCGCGCGGATGTGCTCGCGCGGCCCGATCACCCAGCCCAGGCGCCAGCCGGTCATGGCGTAGGCCTTCGAGAAGCCGTTGAGGACGAGCGCCCGGTCGGTGAACTCGAGAATGGTCCGGTCCGGCGCCTCGTAGCTGAGGCCGTGATAGATCTCGTCGGAGACGATCAGCGGTCCGTGCTCTCGCCCGAGCTCGGCGATCGCCGCCATGCGCTCGGGGGACAGCACGGTGCCCGTGGGATTCGCCGGCGAGTTGATCACGATGGCCCGCGACCGAGCGGTGAGCCGCTCGCGGATCGCCTCGGGCCGGTACTGGAAGCCGTCTTCCTCGGTCACTCCGACGTAGACCGGTCGTCCGTCGGCGTATCGGATGAAGTTCGGGTAGCACGCGTAATACGGGTCGCTCAGCACGACCTCGTCGCCGGGATCGAGCAAGTGGCCGAAGAGGAGCAGCATCGCCGGCGAGGTTCCGGCCGTGACCAGGATCTGATCCGGTGAGACGTTCACGCCATAGGTCGTCACGTAGTGCTCTGCGATCGCCTCGCGCAGCGCGAGGATCCCGAGGCTGTGCGTGTAGCGAGTGCGACCATCCTTGAGCGCACGCTGGAGTGCCTCCCGGACCACGAGGGGCGCCTCGAAGTCGGGCTCGCCAAACTCCAAATGGACCACGTCGATGCCAGCTCGCTCCAGCGCCTCGGCACGCTCACCCATCTCGACGGCCAGGAAGGGCTCGATCTCCAGGATGCGCCTCGCGAGGTTCACCGGCCCCTCCAGATGCGCAACCGGGCTCGCACGATCTGGTTCACCATCCCCGGTCCGTGACGCAGCACAGCGACCTTGCTACCCGCCTGATCTGCCCAGTTGATCGGCACCTCGACGATCCGGCACCCGCTCGCCTGGGCCAGCAGGAGCAACTCGACGTCGAAGGCGAAGCCCCGTGTCACGAGCGCGCCGAAGAGTCGCTCGGCGACCGCGGCGGTGAACAGCTTGAAGCCACACTGTGAATCGGCGATGCCCTTGAGGCCGCACCGGGCGACCAACCAGTTGAATACCCGCCCGGCCACGACCCGATGGCGAAGGGCGGTGACCGACACGGCCGCGTCGACCAGAACCCGGGAGCCAATCACCACGTCGGCGCCGGCCGCCAGCGCTGGCTCGAGCCGCTTGAGCTCAGCGATTGGGGCGGCGCCGTCGGCATCCGCGAAGAGCCGGTGCTCCCCCTTGGCCGCCAGCATTCCCGCCCGTACCGCGGCGCCCTTGCCCTCGTTTCGCGGAAGGCGCAGGACCCGGACCGTGGCGCACCGCCGTGCCTCGACCAGCTCTGGCGTGCCGTCGGTCGAGCCGTCGTCGACGACGATGACCTCGTACGGGTCGCCGCGCCCTTCGAAGTACTGCACGATCTCGTCGAGGTACGGCGGCAGACGATACACCTCGTTGAACGCCGGGACGATCACCGACCATCGAGGTGTCACCGGATGCCGGCGACGTCCCGGCGCGGCCGCCGCCGGGCGGTTGCGGTCTCGGCCGCGGCGCGCACCACCCCCTCGGCGACTGCGGGCGCCACGCTCTTGTTGAACACGCTGGGGATGATGTACTCCTCGCTCAGCTCGCTCCGGCTCACGCACGCCGCGAGCGCCCGGGCCGCCGCGAGCTTCATCTCGTCGTTGACCGATCGCGCGCGGGCGTCCAACAGTCCTCGGAAGAATCCAGGGAAGCACAGCACGTTGTTGATCTGATTCGCATAGTCCGAACGCCCCGTTGCCATCACCCGAACGCGCTTGCCCGCTTCCTCCGGCCGAATCTCCGGCTCCGGATTCGCCATGGCGAAGACGATCGGGTCGCGGGCCATCCGGCTCAGGTCGCGGACGGTCAGGATCCCGGGCACAGAGAGGCCGATGAAGACGTCGGCACCCGCCAGGGCGTCGCCGAGGCTTCCCACGATCCGCCTGGGGTTTGTGGAGGTTGCGGCCCACCGCTTCATGAAGTCCATGCCCTTGGTTCGGCCTCGATGGATCGTCCCGTGCTCATCGACACCGATGATGTCGCGAACCCCCATGGACTGGAGGATCTTGATCGTGGCGGTGCCCGCCGCGCCTACGCCTGTCACCACCACTCGGATCCGCCGCGCTTCCTTACGGACGATCTTCAGTGCGTTGAGCAGGGCGGCCAGCACGACAACCGCCGTCCCGTGCTGGTCGTCGTGGAATACGGGGATGTCGAGCTCCTTGCGCAGCCGATCCTCGACCTCGAAGCACCGCGGCGCGGCGATGTCCTCGAGATTGATGCCACCGAAGGCCGGGGCGATCAGCTTTACGGTCTCAACGATCTTGTCGGGTTCCTTGGTCGCGAGGCAGATCGGAAACGCGTCGACGCCGGCGAACTCCTTGAAGAGCATCGCCTTACCTTCCATCACCGGCAACGCCGCCTCCGGCCCGATGTCGCCCAGGCCGAGCACCGCGGTCCCGTCGGTCACCACGGCGACGGTGTTCTTCTTGATCGTCAGGGAGAAGGCGCGCTCACGATCGTCCCGGATGGCCAGGCATATCCGAGCCACGCCTGGCGTGTACGCCATCGAGAGGTCGTCTCGAGTACGGATCGGTGCCTTGTTGCGGATCTCGATCTTGCCGCCGAGGTGCATGAGGAAGGTCCGGTCCGAGACCGCGCCGACACGGATACGCCCGACGCGCCTCAACCGGTTGACGATCTGCTGCGCGTGAACGCCGTCGCGCGCCTTGACCGTGATGTCACGCTCGGTTCGGTCACGCGTCGTCTCGACCAGGTCCACGGCTCCGATGTCGCCTCCGGCATCCCCGATCGCCGACGCGACCCGACCGAGCATCCCAGGACGGTTCGGAATCTGGAGCCGAACGGTGAAGCTGTAACTCGCGCTCGGGGTGATCACGCCGTCGATTCTACATTCTTGGGCCCGCCCCCGTGAGCGGCCATCGCCCGCGCCCCGCCTGGAACTTGAGCACCAGCGACCGGGTTGTTGCGTTGGCGAAGCGGGAATGGCTGTAGAGGAAACTCCCGTGAGCCCCTCCGTGAAAGACCTGATCGATTGTCGTAACCCAGATGGGCTATGCCTAGCGAAGACCACCCCAGCCCTGGCGCCGGCAAACTCTCGACGTGATCGTGAATTGTCCTCGCCGAGAGGCGGTCAGAGCGATGATACGCGGGACCGGGCAAGAATCTGCCCGGACGTGAAACGCCAGGCACCGATTGCGCATCTGAACCAACAGGAATCTGTATAAAGACTGGTGACACGATGACATTTAGAGAAGCTTCTCCGGACACTCTTGAGGCCACCTCGGCGGCCCCGATCGATCCGGCTGAGGATCGAGAGATCCCCGTCCAGGTGGAGGATGAGGTGGAAGAGTCCCCGCAGGCGGTTGCCGAGGAAGCCGATGCTCGGTTCGCGCCCAAGGGTGAGGATCCCGTCCGTCTCTACCTGAAGGAAATCGGTAAGGTCTCGCTGCTGACTGCGGCTCAGGAAGTCCAGATCGGTCGACGGATCGAGGTCGGCCAGATCGCGCTGCGCCGCACGCTCGCCGGGATTCCGATGGCGGTCACCGCCCTCCTGGAAGTCGGCGACAGGCTGCGTCGGGGCGAAAGCTCGCCCGACGACGTCATCGTCCTGGCCGAGGGGGGCGAGCTCGAAGCCAAGGCGATTCGGCCGGTGCTTGCGCAGTTCGCGCGTATCCGCCGCCTGGAGCGCAAGATCGTCCGCCTCGAGGAATCGCTCCTCACGCGGCGCCGGTCTCGCATCGGCCGGAAGACTGCGACCACGGCGGTCGCCGTCGCTCGCGAGTCGATCCAGAAGGTGGTTGCGGAGATGCCGCTCAAGCCAGCCCTGATCGACGAGCTGGTCGCTCAGGTGCGTCGTCGCTGGGAGCGTCTCTGCGAGCTCGACCGAGAGAGTCGCCGCGGCCGCACTCCGGCCGCGGCGCGCGAAGGCCGCGCGCTCGAGCGTCTGGTCGGGCTGCCGCGCCGGCACCTCGGCCCGCTCCTCGAGCAGATCGAGCGCAGCGACCGCACGGTGCGCCAGGCCAAGCGCGAGCTGATGGAGGCGAACCTGCGTCTGGTCGTGTCGGTCGCCAAGCGGTATCTCGGGAGCGACCTGACCTTGCTCGACCTGGTCCAGGAAGGCAACATCGGGCTCATGAAGGCCGTCGACCGGTTCCAGTATCGGCGCGGATTCAAGTTCTCGACGTACGCGACCTGGTGGATCCGCCAGGCGATCACCCGAGCGATTGCCGACCACTCGCGCACGATCCGGATTCCGGTTCACATGGTCGAGACGCTGAACAGGATCTCCCGGGTGAACCGTAACCTGGTCAACGAGATGGGGCGTGAGCCGACCCCGGAAGAGCTCGCTCAGCGCACGGGGGTGCCCGCGAAGAAGGTGCGCCTGATTCTCGAGTCGTCCCGCAGGCCCCTGTCACTGGAGACGCCGATCGGGGAGGATTCCGAGCTCGGCGACTTCCTCGAGGACAAGTCGGCAGGCTCACCCAATGAGACGCTCCTGAACCAGGACCTCACGAATCAGGTGGAGCGGGCCCTCTCGATGCTCTCGCCCAAGGAGAAGGAGATCCTGCGTCTCCGCTTCGGCATCGGCGAGGAGAGCGAGCACACCCTCGAAGAGGTCGGCAGGCGCTTCGACGTCACGCGCGAGCGCATCCGCCAGATCGAGGCCAAGGCGCTCCGCAAGCTCCGCCATCCGCTGCGCGGCCGCAACTTGAAGGCGTTCATCGAAGGGTAGGTTGATTTACTGGGGGCCGCGAAAGGCCCCCCAGACCCCCAGGGACGACCTCCTCGCCGAGGGTGCTCGCGACGTCGACCTCCTACTCCAGCACGGCGACGACGTCGCCTTCCTGAACGGTCTGACCTTCCTGCACCTTGATCTCCTTCACCGCGCCGGCCCGAGGCGCCTCTACGGGGATCTCCATCTTCATGGACTCGAGCACGATCACGGCGTCGCCGGCCGCGACGCGATCGCCGGGCTTCGTGGGGATCTGGAACACGACCCCGGTGATGTGGGCCTTGATCTCCTCAGGCATTGAACGCTCCTTGTTCGAGCATCTGGGTGTGCACTCGGCCCTGCCGGAACTCGTTGCTGGCGATGACGCGGCGGAGGAACGGGATCGTGGTGCGGACGCCCTCGATCGCGCACCCGTCGAGGGCGTCCGCCATGCGCTGGACCGCCTGCGCCCGCGTCGGCGCGTGGGTCACCAGCTTCAACAGCAGCGGATCGTAGTGGACGGACACCGTGCTTCCCGCGTCGATCCCGGATTCGATCCGGATGCCGTCCCCCGAGGGCAGGACCAGCTTCGACACCGTGCCCGGCGACGGCAGGAAGCCCTTCGCCGGGTCCTCGGCATACACGCGACACTCGACCGCCGCCCGGCCTTGGACAATCTCGGTCTGGGACCATGGCAGCTGCTCGCCCGACGCGACCCGGAGCTGGGCGACGACCAGGTCGAGCCCTGTGGATTCCTCCGTGACCGGGTGCTCGACCTGGAGCCGGGTGTTCATCTCCAGGAAGTAGAACTCCCCGCTCTCTGAGACGAGAAACTCCATCGTCCCCGCGTTCGTGTACCCGATGGCGAGCGCGCCGGCCACCGCCGCCCTCGTGAGGCCCGCCTTGCTCGACTCCGAGAGGTTCGGCGCCGGCGATTCCTCCACAAGCTTCTGGTGGCGCCGCTGGATCGAGCACTCACGCTCGTGCAGGTGTACCACCCGCCCCGAATCGTCGCCGAAGACCTGGATCTCCACGTGCCGCGACCGCTCCAGATAGCGTTCGACGTAGAGCTCCCCTGAGCCGAACGCGGCCTGGGCGCGACGCGAAGCCGTCGTGAACGCCGTCGGAAGTTCGGCCTCTTTGCCGACGCGCGCCATGCCAATTCCACCGCCGCCGGCCGCCGCCTTCAAGATGACCGGAAAGCCGACATGACCTGCCACACGCTGAGCCTCGGCGGCGTCCGCGACCGGCGTGAAGCTTCCGGGCAAGACCGGGACTCCTGCCGCCGCCATCAACCGGCGCGCTTCGATCTTGTCGCCCATCTTTCGGATCGCGTCTGGCTTGGGGCCGATGAAAACGATGGTCGCGTCCCGGACCGCCTGGGCGAATCGCCAGTTCTCCGAGAGAAAGCCGTAGCCGGGATGGATCGCGTCGGCCCGCACCTGCCGCGCTGCCTCGAGGATACGCTCGGCACTGAGGTAGCTCTCGCGGGCCGGGGCCCCGCCGATCGGCACAGCCTCGTCGGCGTCGCGCACATGGACGGCGTTGCGATCGGCCTCGGAGTACACCGCGACGGTCCGGATCCCCAGCTGACGGCAGGCGCGGAACACCCGTCGGGCGATCTCTCCCCGATTGGCAACCAGGACGGCGCGAATCACCGCCGATCAGGCCGGGCGGGGGTCCCGCCCCAAGACGTCGAGGGCGGCTACGCGCCAGCCGTCGGCGGCCGAGGTCCACCGAGTCAAGACGACGACCGAGCCAGCCGACCCGTCGAGCCGCGTCTTCACGAGGTGCTGGTGGCCGAGCCGCGCGAAGGCGACGACTTTGTGTCCGGCGTAATCAGCGGCGCACAGGGTTTCCCAGGCGACGCCGCCGATCGCCACTCCCGGGGCGAGCCAGTGGGACAGCGCCTTGGAGTCGCGCGCGACGAGCGCCGCCGCAAATCCGCTGAGCGCGTCGCGGAGCCCTGCCGGCACGGGCCATGTGCCGGTCGCCGTCTCGAGACGGATGAACTCGCGCGCGTCGTCCGAAAGATCGGCTGGGAGCGGCTCGACTGGCGTCAGGGGCGACGATGGCATCCCGTCGCCCGCCACACCGCCCGCCGCCGCCAGCAGCCCGTCGAGCCGGGCCTGATGCACTCTCGCACGCTCCTTCGCGGCCGCCGTGCCACCGAGGTGGCCAAGGATCTCCCCGCCCGCGACGATGTGCCTGGTTTCGTCCTCGATGCAGCGCGTGAGGATCCGTCGGGTCGGAGGCTCGTAGACCGGATTGGCGCGCGCGAGATGCTCGCGGTAGGTCGCCCGGAGATGCGGCTTGAGAACGGAGTAGACGCCGACCAGCCGCTCCACGGTCTGGTCGGGCGCCTCCGGCTCCTCGATCGCGTCCATGAACGTGGCGATCGAGGGGTTGGCCGACTCGGACTCTTGGGCGTGGGCGCGGAGCTCCGGCAGCCGCCGGCCGAACGCGTCGCAGTGTTGAGCCAGATCCCAGACGTGACGCCCCATCAGGAGCTTCGCGGACAGCTCGGGAGTGAGCGCGATCCAGCCGCCGAGGGCGCGCATCGTGCGCTCCACGACGTAGCGGTAGTTCCTCAGGAGACGGGCGGAATGCTCGGCGCTGAAGGTTCCTTCGAGGGGCTGCGCCACGAGCGCTAGTAGACTTGCGACCGCTGGGTCGTCTTGATCAGCCGCTCGATCTCTTCCTCGGTGAACCCGGCCAGGCGCCGCACGTCGGTCGCGATCGAGATCGACACCGCGTCGTGATCTCCCTCGCGGCGGACGCCACCGAGGTTGAACCGCTCGTCGATGTTCTCCTGGAACTCGATGGCCCGGCGGCGACGCTCGGCATCGCCCTCGGTCAGCTTCGTGAGCCACTTCGACCCCATGCGGACGTGGGTGATCTCGTCGGCGAGGACGAAATCGACCGCGCGCTCGAGGACCGGGTCGCCGATCTTCCGGGCGATGTGGACGAGCTGGTTGAAGACGTCGCACGCCAGCCCCTCGAGGCCGCGGTTGACGCCGGCGACCCGCGCCGCGGCGTCCTCCGCGCACGCGCACCGCCAGAGGATCGTCGTCTCGGGGAACTCTCCGGCGTAGCCCCCGAGGTGGTCGAGCAATCTCAAGTAAATCTCGACGTGGCGCGACTCGTCCCAGACCTGCCGCGCCATGTCCATCGTGAACTCCCAGGGCGCATCCGGAAAATCGCACACGCTCCGGCCCGCGCCCTCCATCGCCTGCAGTTCGCCGACCATGATCCCGTGAACGCGTTCCTTGATGGATTCGGCGCTGGCGAGATCGGGGAACGGCGGAAGACCCTGCGAGACCTTGAGCTCGGCGACTTCTCGCGCGCGCATCCTGACGAACCGGTCTTCCCGCGCGAGCTTGTCGTAGGCGATCGGACGATCCATCGAGGCCTCCAGGCGAAATGAACCGCTGTTCAGCGCAGTGTAAACGAACGCCCGCCGGGTGGCAATCGCGCGCACGGTTCCAGAAGACGATTGACGGCGGACGCCCCCCTCGATATAACCGGCGAGTTTCGCTACCCTAGTCGGACGGCGGCGCAGGTGGCTGGGCAACGGCGCCCGGGATTGGAGGCCGGTTCTGGAGATCGTCCTGCAGTTGACGTTGAACGGCCTCGCCGTCGGTTGCATTTATGGTCTGGTGGCGCTGGGATTCGTCCTCATCTATAAGGCCACCGAGCTCGTGAACTTCGCCCAGGGCGACCTCCTCATGCTCGGTGCCTTCACCTGCTACATGTTCGTCGTCTGGTATGGCGTCGGTTACTGGCCGGCGTTCGCCCTCGCGATCGCGCTGGTCGGGATCTTCGGCGCCGCGCTCGACGCGATGGTGCTCCGCCGCGTCATCGGTCAGCCGCAGTTCGCCGTCGTCATGCTGACGATCGGCCTCGGCGCGATCTTCCGCAGCTTCGCGTCGATCGCCTGGGGGTCGGAGATCTACACGCTGCCAACCCCGTTCAGCGCCAAGGCGACGCGGATCGCCGGCGTCACGGTGAGCCACGAGTACGTGTCCATCATCGTCGGCACGGTGCTCCTGTGCGTCCTGCTCTACGCCTTCTTCGCCTACACGCGGACCGGCGTCGCCATGCAGGCCGCCTCCCAGAATCAGCTCGCGGCGTACTACATGGGCATCCCGGTGAAGCTGATGTTCTCGCTGGTGTGGGCGATCTCGGCGGGTGTGGCGGCCATCGCCGGCGTGTTGCTGGCGCCGGTCTCGCTGATCGACATCAACCTGGGGTTCATCGGCCTCAAGGCCTTCGCGGCGGCGGTGCTCGGCGGATTCGGCTCGATACCCGGCGCCTTGGTCGGCGGCATCGTCATCGGGCTGATCGAGCTGTTCTCCGGGGCGTATCTACCGCAGGGGTTCAAGGACGTTGCCGCGTACGTGGTCCTGCTCATCGTGCTCGCGGTCCGGCCGCAGGGCATTTTCGGGGCACTCGCCCGGAAAAAGGTCTGAGGCGTGCGCGTTCTCTTCAAAACCTCCTACACCCAGGACCTCGAGCTCTTCCGCGACGGCGTCCAGCGCAACTGGTACGCAGCCCTCCTGGTCGGTCTGCTGATCGTGCCTCTCCTGGTGCCGTCGTACCTGGTCGACATCAGCCTCGTGTTCATCTACGGGCTCTGCGGCCTCTCGCTCATGGTGCTGGCGGGCTACACGGGACTGGTCAGCCTTGGACACGCGGCGTTCCTCGGCATCGGCGCCTACGCCCACGTCTATTTCGTCCACGACTGGGGCTTGCCGTGGGTTGTGTCGGTGGCGCTCGCGTGCGTGGTGACGGCCGCCGCGGGCGTCCTCGTGGGCCTCCCGGCGCTCCGGATGACCGGGGTCTATCTCTCGATCGCGACACTGGCCTTCGCCCTCATCATCCAGGAGATCCTGACCCGCTGGGAACGGGTCACCGGCGGGCTCAAAGGCAAGCCTGTGGACAAGCCCGTCATCTTCGGTGTCAACCTCGGCGGCGACGTGGCGTTCTACTTCCTCAGCCTGGCGTTCCTGATCGGGGGACTCTGGTTCACCGGCAATCTCTTGAGAGCGCCGACCGGCCGGGCCTGGGTGGCGATTCGCGACAGCGAGATCGCCGCGCAGTCGATGGGCGTCAACCTGGCGGTGTACAAGACCATCGCGTTCGCCTACTCCGCGGCGCTGATGGGGATCGCGGGCGCGCTGTTCGCGCACAAGATAGGCTTCCTCGCCCCCGAGACATTCAGCGTGCTCCTGTCCATCCAGTTCTTGTTGATGGTCGTGGTGGGCGGGCTCGGGAGCCTGCACGGGGCCTTCTACGGCGCCGTCTTCGTGGCCCTGCTGCCGGTGGCGATTTCGCAGGCGCGCGATTCGATGCCCGCGTGGATCGGCGCCGTCGCCGGGCTCTTCGGCAAGGACGCCGGTGGCGCCACGTTCCTGGCCGTCGACCGGTTCGTCAAGAAGCCCGGCCTCGAGCCGGGATTGTTCGGGTTGATCCTCGTTCTGTTCGTCCTGTTCGAGCCGCTCGGGATCCACGGCCGTTCCCGCAAGCTCCAGCTCTACTTCTCGACCTTCCCGCTCTACAAGCGCGCTACCTTCCGGCGCCAGAAGACCTACATGCGGTCGGAGCGGCTGCGGTGAGCCTCCTCTCGGTGGAAGGCCTCGTGATGGAGTTCGGCGGGGTCCGTGCCGTGGCCGACGTGACGTTCGCGGTTGAGCCCGGCGAGGTCTTCACGATCATCGGGCCCAACGGCGCCGGCAAGACGACGATCTTCAACGTCATCTCGCGGATCTACGACCCGACCCTGGGCCGCCTGGTCTTCGACGGCGAGGACATCACTGGGGTGCCGCCCCACGAGATCGCCCGCTGCGGCATCGCGCGCACGTTCCAGAACATCGAGCTGTTCGAGCACGCGAGCGTGCTGCAGAATCTTCTGCTCGGGCGGCACGCCCACAAGCGCTCGGGGTTCGTGGAGGAGATGCTGTTCCTGCCGCGTGTGCGCGCGCTCGAGATCGAGCACCGCGAAGCCGTTGAGCAGGTGATCGACTTTCTCGACCTGCAGCCCCACCGCGACAGCCTCGTCGTCAACCTCTCGTACGGCGTTCGCAAGGTCGTCGAGATGGCGCGCGCGCTCTGCACCCGGCCGAAGCTCCTGCTCCTGGACGAGCCGTCCTCCGGACTCAGCGTGGAAGAGACCGCGGACATGGCCTTCTGGATCCAGGATATCCGGACGATGCTCGGCATCACAGTGCTGATGGTCGAGCACGACATGAGCCTGGTCAGCGCGGTCTCCGACCGCGTCCTGGCGGTGAACTACGGGCGGGCGATCGCGCTCGGGACCGCGCGCGAGGTGCAGGAGCATCCTGACGTGATCACGGCGTACCTCGGGGGCTGAGGCGTGGGGGATCCTCTCCTCACCGTGAGCAACCTGGAGACGTA